>Ga0207705_10000579_pt1 | contig 30657 bp, 24 predicted proteins | sample KBSC13metaG_FD_184314 | JGI IMG/M metagenome (GOLD analysis project Ga0207705, IMG submission 184314) | Corn rhizosphere microbial communities from Kellogg Biological Station, Michigan, USA - KBS C1-3 metaG (SPAdes) (version 2) | ecosystem: Host-associated > Plants > Roots > Rhizosphere > Soil ... | reverse complement strand
GCCGGAGACCGCGCTGCATCTGGCCAAGACCTACAGCATGCATAAGTTCGTCTTTCTCGGCATGGGAGGCGCGGACTGGCGCACCGCCATCGCCGCCGCGCAGCAGTCGGTCAACATCTTTCTGGAGACCTCCGGCGCACTGGATCGCGCGCGGCTTCCGGCAGCCGTCGAAGCGATCGGTGGACACCGGGTCCTGTTCGGCAGCGGCTTCCCGCAGCTCGATCCTGCCGCCGCGCTGGGGCTGTTGGAGGATGCGGACCTGTCCGCCATCGAGCGCCGCCGTATTCTGCACGACAACGCCGCCAAACTCTTCAATATCGAGGAAGTCGAAGAGGCAGGTTGAGAGAGGAGCGTCCGATGAGCGTTTCGACACGCAGAGACAGAGCGATGCTTCAGGGCAGCACGGGTTTGGGGCTTCTGCCCCGTTTTGGCACGGCGCTGCTCGCCATGCTGTTCGGCATGGCGCTGCCGGCAGGCGGGCAGGATCAGCCGTTTGCCCACGTCGATGACGATCTCCTGCGTCTCACCCCGGTGAACCGCCAACTGGACTACGTGCGCTTCCAACCCTCCCTGGGGGCCATGAAGCCGCTTCCTACGCAGACGGTACTGTTCTCTTTCGACATCGTGCTGCTGCCTCCCGCTACCTACGTGGACGACGATCCCGACACCGCTACCACAAGACGTCTGGCGACCGCAAGTGACATACGTCGTTCGGTCATCCCTCAGATCAACCCGCACGCGACGATCTCTCTCCTGCTGCAGGGGAACGGAGAGACCCCGCTGGACAGTGAGGAAGGACAGGCCGGCTTTCGATCGAACGGCCCGCCTGTCATAGACGCCGCCAACCCGGATGCGGACATTCCCCGATCAGGATCTTAGTTCGTCGCTCCTGCTCGTCCAAACCTCTTAAACTGCTCGTGGAGGACGCTCTGTGAAAAGAGCGTCCTTTTGCTGCCCGGACCACGCGTGCCGGCAACCTATTCGTTCAGCAAGCAGGCGGGAAGGCACAAAATATGCCGAATCGGGGATGTATCTTATCATCACTAAAGTTATACTCTTAAGCAAGGTTTACACTGTATAAACCTGTCGGAACCACCATGTTTGGACAGACCGATGCCAGGATCATGGACGGCCGTTCCTAAGGAACTGACGTGCTCTCGCGTGCTTCGGCATCTGCGGTGAGCAGGAACGAGCGATCAACCTTCCCTTCGGAAAACGGACTTTCCAGGGAATCCAGATAGTTGCCTGTGGGGCCGAGATCACAGGCGATTCCGCACAGACTGTGCAAACAAGCATTTCGGCATTTGCTATCGGTTGCGCCGGATGTCCGATCACTTCTCCCCGGTTGGAGCAGCACTCTGAAAGCTCCTGGGGATCGCTGGTGCGAAACATAGCAGGACGGTTTCTGTAAAAGATAGATCCTGCATCTCGAAAGGTGGATTCATGCTCCGAACAAACAAAGTTATCTCTTCAGGTCTTGGCAGCCTCATGCTCGCCGGTATGGCGATGACGGCTCACGCGGATACACAGACTTTCTCTGTGACCGTGCCGCCGAGCGGCACCCTCACCGTGCCCTTCACACAGCCTTTTAGCCTGCCGCTCTTCGATCCCGCTCTGGGTACTCTGACCGGCGTCAACATCCAATTCGCCTATGCGATATCTCCTGTGCTCCGAGTGCGCAATACAGATACCACGGTTGGGGATGCGAATGAGACCTTTACCAACGGCGCCGTGAGCGCCACGATCGGCCTTACCGGTCCTGACGCGACGACGACCTCCGTAATCGCGGGTGTCACCGGCCTTTCCGGCAGCGTGCCCGTCAATACGACCATCAACTTCCCCGGCAGCACGGTCAACGGCTCGACGAACACCAATGTCGCTCCCGCCAACTTCGGCACCTACACCGGCCCGGTAGGCAGTTTCGGTACGTTCAACGCGTTCGCCGGCTCAATCTCCGCGGGAGGAACCGGCGGCGGCTTCAACGGCGGCAGCGACCTGTTCTACAACGGTCTGGCGGATGTTTCCGGGACCGGTACGGTCACCTATACCTACACCGCTCCTACCGGCACTCCGGAACCGGGCACCTGGGCCATGATGGTCGCGGGCGCTTCGACCGGGTTGGTGGCCCTGCGCCGCCGACGCCGCAACAAAAAGTAGGTCTCTGCTCCTGAGGCCGATGCCTCTCGGCACAACAAGCCGTGGTTCTACTCCGCGTGCAAAATATTCGAGCGTCCTGAGTTGTCTCAGGGCGCTCGTTTTTCTATGTGGCTCTGCTGCTCGGCGCCTGTTTTGGCAGAGACGTCAGTGCGATTTTCATCCGTCACGACGTTCGCCCGGCTGCTTCTCATGCGCGCGAACAACGGGAAGCGTGGAAACGTCCAAGCCTATTTTCCTTTCAGAACGCAGAGTTCCCGGAAACATTCAGGTATTTTGCCCGGTTGTACGGTGCTATTGCCTGTTTGGCACAAATTATGCAAGCGAGGAATTTGAGATATCGTTACATATAGCGCCCTGTGCGCGATCACTTCTCCTGCAATGGAGCTACTTTCTCTGCAATTTCGGGAATTGTTGGCGCACGAAACACGCAGGACAACGCATCGGCCCTATAGATCCTGCATCTCGAAAGGTGGATTCATGCTCCGAACAAACAAAGTTCTCTCTTCAGGTCTTGGCAGCCTCATGCTCGCTGGCATGGCGTTGACGGCTCACGCGAATACACAGAGTTTCTCTGTGACCGTGCCGCCGAGCGGCACCCTCACCGTGCCCTTCACGCAGCCCTTTAACCTGCCGCTCTTCGATCCAAGTCTGGGTACGCTGACGGGCGTCAACATTCAGTTCTCCTACGCGATGCTCCCCGTACTTCGGGTACGCAACACCGATCTGACGGTCGGAGATCCGCCGGAGACCTTTACCAACGGAACCGTAACCGCCAATATCGGTCTTACCGGCCCGGACGCAACGACGACCTTCGCAAATGCGGGTGTCAACAATCTGTCTGGCAGCGTCGCGATCGGCCAGACCCTCAACTTCCCGGGCGCCACGGTCAACGGCTCGACCAACACCAATATTGCTCCCGCCAACTTCGGCACCTACACCGGCCCGGTAGGCAGTTTCGGCACGTTCAATGCGTTCGCCAACTCGGTCTCCGCCGGAGGAACCGGCGGCGGCTTCAACGGCGGCGGCGATCTCTTCTACAACGGTCTGGCGGACGTTTCCGGTACGGGTACGGTCACCTATACCTACTCCATTCCTACCGACACCCCGGAACCGGGTACCTGGGCCATGATGGCAGCCGGCGCTTCGACCGGGTTGGTGGCGCTGCGCCGCCGTCGTCGCAATAAGAAGTAGGTTTTTTACTCCATGTGCAATATTTTGGGCGTCCTGAGCAAACTCAGGACGCCCATTTTTCATGCCTGGATAGGTAACTCTGCGATGAGCCGTTCACTCTTAAAGCGCGATCGTCTCCCGGATCAAGGGGCTGCCGACCTCGGCGCCGGGTTCGCGGGCGAGCACGGTGAGACTCGAAACGCCGTTGCGGAGCAGATAGAGACGGGCCTCTTCCAGTCCGGCGCCCACCTGATCCGTGCGATGACTATCATCGCCAAAGCAGAAAGGGACTCCCATCGCCTGCGCTTGCGCCACCAGCCAGGGAGCGGGGTAGGGTTCGCCGAGTCCTTTTCGCCAACCGGCAGTGTTCAGATCGAGGATCCCGCCATGCGCGCGCACCGCCTCCAATGCGCCGATTGCCGCCCGACGAATAAGAGGCGTATCGAGGGGCAGTTCGCCGAACCCGGCGAGCGCAGCGTTGCGCTTGATCAGATCCAGATGGCCCACCACCTCCGGATGCAGCGCCGTGACCATCGACAGGACCGTCTCGTAGTAGCAGACCGCCAGCCTCTCCGGACCGCCGGTCGCTTCCATCGCTTTGAGCCAGTTCTCCGGTCGCCCGTCGATCTGATGCTCCCGCACATAGTGCACCGAACCGACGCAGTAGTCGAAGACAGGCCGACCGTCCCCTAGTTTTCGCGCCCGATACCCCCGCATCTGCTCGACATAGGAATCGGTGGGAACGACCTCCACCTCAAAGCCTCGCAGCACCGTCAGGCGATCCGCAAACTCTTCTGCCAGCGGAGTTATTATCGCCGCGTACCGATCGAAATCGGCGGTGATCTTCGCCAGATCCCAGCCCCGAGCGCGCTCTTCCGAATACAGAAATCGCTCCGCACTGCGCGGCACATGCTCACTGACCCCGAATGTGTGGTATTTCGCTGTGACAGCCGTCTCCAATATTTGGCGCAGGGTGCCTTCGGCATGGTCGCAAAACTCCCCGCTATGCCCCCCATGCAGCGAGACCCTCCAGCGCTCCGATTCCTGTGGCATGGTCGCTCCCTCTGCTGTTCAGCTAGGCGAGTATGGGTTTGATGACGTCGCCGAAGACATCGGTCAGGCGGAAATCGCGGCCCTGGAAGCGGTAGGTCAGGCGTTTGTGGTCGATGCCCAGCAGCGCGAGCATGGTGGCATGCAGATCGTGCACGCTCACCGGGTCTCTGGTGATATTGTAGGAGTAGTCGTCGGTTTCGCCCAGGGTCATGCCGCGTTTGATCCCGCCTCCGGTCATCCAGAGCGTGAAGCAGCGGGGATGGTGATCGCGGCCATAATCGGTCGCGGTGAGGCTGCCCTGCGAGTAGACCGTGCGGCCAAACTCGCCGCCCCACACCACAAGCGTGTCATCGAGTAGGCCGCGCTGTTTTAGATCGTTGATCAGAGCGGTCGTCGGCTGGTCGGTGTCGCGACACTGGCCTTTGATGGCATTGGGAAGCCCGCCGTGATGGTCCCAGCCCATATGGAACAACTGGATACAGCGCACGCCCCGCTCCGCCAATCGCCGCGCCAACAGACAGTTCGCCGCGTAGGTGCCGGGCCGCTTGACATCCGGTCCGTACATTTCGAGGATGTTGCTCGGCTCTTTCGAGACATCCGTCAGATCCGGCACCGACGTCTGCATCCGGAACGCCAGCTCGTACTGCGCGATGCGGGTATTGATCTCCGGATCGCCGACCGCAGTGTGTTTGAGGTGGTTGAGCTGCCCCAACTCATCGAGCATCTCCCGGCGCGTCTCCCGATCGACTCCGTCCGGATTGGAGAGATAGAGCACCGGATCCCCGGCATTGCGGAACTTCACTCCCTGGTGCTGGGTGGGCACAAATCCGCTGCCCCAGAGCCGGTCGTAGAGCGGCTGATCGTCGGGGCGACCCGTGCCTTTGGAGGTCAGCACCACAAAGGCCGGCAGATCGTGGTTCTCGGTGCCCAGGCCGTAGGAGAGCCAGGATCCCAGGCTGGGTCGGCCCGCCAGTTGGGAGCCGGTCTGGAAGAAGGTGATCGCCGGGTCGTGGTTGATCGCCTCGGTATACATCGACTTGATGACGCACATCTCATCGGCGATGGTCGCCATATGCGGCAGCAGTTCGCTGAGCCAGAGGCCGGATTTGCCGTGCTGGGCGAACTTGAAGATCGAAGGCGCCACCGGGAACGTCTTCTGCCCGGCGGTCATGCCCGTCAGACGCTGACCGTTGCGGATGGAGGCGGGCAGATCCTGGCCCCGCGCGGTCTCCAGATTCGGCTTGGGGTCGAACAGATCCATCTGGGAGGGCGCGCCGGACTGAAACAGATAGATGACCCGTTTCGCCTTCGGCGCAAAGTGCGGAATCCCCGGCAGCCCGCCCGTCGCCTGTGATGCGCCACTGGCCCGCGCCCTGCCCTCGTCGCCCATCAACGCGGCCAGCGCCGCCAACCCGACGCCGGCCGCTGACTGCGAGAGAAAGGTGCGACGGTTGATTGCGTCCTGGAGTTGAAGGTTTCGATTCGTCATGACGGTTTCTCTACTCTTTCGTCAGCGTCTCGTCCATGTTCAGGAGAACGCTGCAGGTCATGGTGTAGGCGGCGAGTTCCGGGACATCCATGTTAGGGTCGCGTGGCGTATCACCGATCGATACCAGTTTCAGGGCTGCGGCCGTATCCGCGCGATAGTGGGCCAGTCGCTTCTGAATACCGGCGGCAAGGATCTGCGTCTCCGCGGGACTCGGCGCCCGGCCCAGGGTGCGGCGGAAGGCGTAGGCGAGGCGGGTTTCGGGAGTCGCGCCGCCTTCGGTAAGGAGATGCTGCGCCAGTGCACGCGACGCTTCGATAAAGGTGACGTCGTTGAGCAGCGCCAGCGCCTGCAGCGGTGTGTCGGTGCGGGAGCGGCGCACGCGGCAGACCTCCCGGCCCGGCACATCCAGCAGACTCATCAGCGGGGGAGCGGCGGTGCGCTTCCAGATCGTATAGAAGCTGCGGCGATAGAGGTTCGCGCCCATATCGTGCTTGTAGTTGTGGAGATTGCCGTAGCTGCTCACCTCGTCCCAGATGCCATCGGGCTGATAGGGGTGCACCGAAGGCCCGCCGACCTGCTCGGTCAGCAGTCCGCTGATCGCCAGCGCCTGATCCCGGATCAGCTCCGCGGGCAGGCGGAAACGGGGGCCGTGCGACAGCAGCCGATTCTCCGGGTCACGCTGCGCGATCTCCGGTCGCACATGGGAAGACTGGCAGTAGGTGGCGCTCATCACGATCTGCTTCTGGATCGCCTTCATATCCCAGCCGTCACGCACAAACTCCGTCGCCAGCCAGTCCAGCAGTTCCGGATGGCTGGGATACTCGGCCCGCACGCCGAAGTCCTCACTCGTCGCCACGATGCCGACGCCGAAGAACTTCTCCCAGAGCCGATTGACGAAGACGCGCGCCGTCAGGGGATTGTTGGGACTGGCGATCCACTTCGCCAGCCCGAGGCGGTTGTTGGTGTATCCGACCGGCAGACTGCCGAATGCGGCAGGCAGGCCCGCCGTCACCACCTCCCCCGGATGGTCGTACTGCCCGCGAATCAGGATATTGCAGGGACGTGGCTTCGGCATCTCGTCCATCACCATCACGGTGGAGACCTGCCCGTCCAGCTTCACCCGTTCCGCTTCCGTCGCCTCCCGTTGGGCCGCCTTCGCCGCGTATTCCGGATCGAACTTCAGCGACCAGGCCCGTGCGATCGTCTGCTGCTGCGCCTCGGTGCGCTGCGCCGCCGGGATTTTCAGGAGCGCGAGGGCCGGGTCTGCGGCAGCCAGTTTCGCGACTTCCGCCGGAGTCACCACCCGCTGAAACAGGAGCAGATCGTCGATCTTACCCGCAAACGGCCCATCGGCGGTGCGCGTTCCGATCTTGGCGGTGGCCTGCGAGCGGAGGGTTCCGGTGAGGACGTTCAACTCGGTATCGGTTCCGACCGGCTTGCCGTTGAGATAGATCTTGACGCCTTCGGGTTTCGCACTGCCGTCGTAGGTGACGAAGAGATGGCTCCACTGGCTGTTGGGCACTGTCGTTTTCGCGTTCACCTTCAGGGCGTTGTCAGGCCAGTGGCTGATGATATGGACCGCCGGGCGTCCGCCGATCAGATAGAGGTCGAAGCCCCGGTAGCCGGTGGTGGGCGCATCCATATGCGAGAAGACCGCGCCGTTCCCATTCGCCGGATTGACCCAGGCTCCATACGAGAACTTGTCGGTGCGATCGAAATCGGCGATATTGCCGAGATCGATATAGCTCTTGCCGTCCAGCACCACGCCGCCGGTCGCTCTGCCCGCATCCGCGCCGAGCGTTCCGACCGCTTTCGGCACGGGTACGCCTGCGCCCATCGAGGAGACAGGTGTCGTCCCAAGCGCATAGCGCGCTACCAGTCCGGCGCTGACGGTCGTGTCGGCTTCAGCGGGATCCGGCTTCCAGGCGGCGGCAGCCTGCTTGTTCGTGGCCAGTCGCGCACCGGTCTGGGCATCGAGGTCTTTGAGCTGCGTTTCAAACTCCGCGAGTTTCTGCTGCTGCTCTGCGGTAGGCGCGCGCATGATCGGCGGATGGTTGACGGGTGTCTCGACACCGGTGCCGCTCTCCGGGACGTTGTTGAAAAAGGCGTAGAACTGATAGAACTCTTTTTGAGAGAGGGGATCGTACTTGTGATCGTGGCAGCGGGCGCAGCCGGTCGTCAGGCCGAGCCAGACCTGGGAGGTCGTCTCCACGCGATCGATGACGGTCTCGACGCGCCACTCCTCGGGAATGACGCCGCCCTCGGTATTGATGCGGTGGTTACGGTTGAAGCCGGTGGCGAGTTTCTGATCCATCGTCGCGCCGGGCAGCATATCGCCCGCGATCTGCTCGACCGTGAACTCGTCGTAGGGCATATTCTTGTTGAAGGCGTCGATCACCCAGTCGCGCCAGCGCCACTGATAGCGTTCGTAGTCCGCCTGAAAGCCGTTGCTGTCGGCATAGCGCGCGCCGTCCAGCCAGCCCATCGCCATCCGCTCTCCATAGCGCGGTGAGGCCAGCAACCGATCCACCACCTTCTCATAAGCGTTGGGGCGGGTGTCCTGCACAAACGCTTCGACTTCGGCAGGCGTGGGCGGAATCCCCGTCAGATCCAGCGAGACCCGCCGCAGCAGCGTCATCCGATCCGCATAGGGCGCCGGGCGCAGGCTCTCCTGCTCCAACCGCGCCAGCACAAACGCGTCGATCGGATTCCGCAGCCAGGTTTTCGCCTTGACGACAGGCAGTGCAGGCCGTACCGGCGGCACAAACGCCCAGTGCGACTTGTACTCCGCGCCCTGCGCGATCCAGTGCTGCAGCAGCAGCCGCTCCTCATCGCTCAGCACCTTATGCGAGCCGGCAGGAGGCATCTGAAGGGGACCGCTCTTGCGCATCACACGATCGATCAACTCACTGGCTCCCGGCTTACCAGGGACGATCGCAAACTTCCCGCTCGCCAATTTGCCCAGCGCACTCTCCCGCAGATCCAACCGCAGTCCCGCCTGCACCTGCTTCGGGTCCTGCCCATGACAGGCAAAACATTTCCCCGAAAGGATCGGCCGAATATCCCGGTTATACTCCACCTTCGCCATCACAGGTTTCGCCACAGCCACGCGTTTCTGCTGCGCTCCGACGAACCCTGCAACACCCAACAGTGTCGCGCTGCCCGCTATTATCATGCCACGTTGCATGGTATGTGATCTTAGAAAGCGAAACTTCATAAAATTGACGACCTCCCACCAATCGCGATCTTGCCTCTTCTTCTATTATGTCGCCAAAACGATCGAATTGAGGCACAAACCTGTGTTCCCGTATTGGGCAATTACGCGGGGCTAAAGCCCTGCGCTGGAGGTCTTCGACCGAATACCCGCTAAAGCGGGCATATTGCCTGCAACCAATCATGTTATTCGGATAGAGGTTATGAACAGTCAATTCGTCCGGAGGACGGGCCGCCGAAGGCGCGTAGCGAGGGGTGCCAACCCCTTGACGGCCCCAAGTCGCATCGAATGGTATTGTTAAGTTCCTTCTCGCTTCTGCAGTCCTGGTGCCACACGCACCATCTCTTCCGGTGGTGTGGCTTGCGGCGGTATTGCCATTCGAAGCAGAAGAGACGTCTGTTCCTGGACTGGCTTTTGTGAGGCACGAACCAGGCTATCCTCGGCAGGCAAGTCGGCAGTATTGTTGTAGGTGAGGGGGATGCCGACATCCATCGTTCTTCCCCACTTCATAGCCGCTGCCCCCAACAATGGCAGCGCCAATGGGATGATACAGGCTAGAAAGACTTCGATCATACTGACGTTATAACCATGCTGGAACATGTTCTCGAACAAGCGACATATGATCGGTATACTAACAAACCCCATACAGAACATGACAATGCCAATCGATGCCAGAGCCATCTTATGCCTTGTCTTGGCGACATATTCCCGCCTGCTCACAAAGCGTTTGTTCAGTTTGGATCGCCGGTTTATTGAGGCGATCGATGACAACGCAGCCATTTTGTGCGTTCTGGAAACAGGTTCGCTGCTGTTTTCACTTTGTTTTCCTGGCGTGGATGACTCAATCATAGCGCCCCCTCGCTTTGAATTTGCTCCGCGGGTAAGAGGCGCAGTTGTCTTGCTTTTTCGTTCGTGTATTGAATCCATGCCTCGCGGTCTTCGGCTGGGAGGCGTTCGGCGGCGCGAATCACCTGATCCAGGAACGACGCTTCATCAAACTGCTTCCACTGTACGAGAGCCCTGGGTACGGGTAGAAGCACGGATGCGATGACGGCGCAAAAGTTGGCCATTCTCTCTGCCGCTTCCGCATTGTCCGACCAGGTTTTTTCCAGATCACGCCAGGAGGAGAGTTGATAACTGCCGTAGTTCCGGAACGAACGAATATACAGGAAGGCACTGTAGAGCCAGTCCAGATAGACGCACATTTTGGGAAGCGGAGCCAGATCCATATCGACCAGATCGTCACGCAGTTGAAATTCCTGTGCTGTGCCTACGGCCGAGAGGATGCGTTTGCTGTCAACAATGAGATGTTGAGGGGCGTCGCGCTCGGCAAGGCCTTGTGAAAACTCCGCCATCCAGACCCCCATGTCCGTGGGGCTCAACCAGTCCTGAGGGTCGCAATGCCAGAGCATTCGAGGAACATTGTGCAGCGCGTTTGCCAGATAGCCTGCCAGCAGCATCCCTGCCTTATCACCAGCTTGAGTGTAATCGATGACAACAGCAAAGAACCGCTGGAAGACTGCCAGATAGCGCACCAATAGGAAGGGGGGAGCAAGTTTTGATTCTGCAGGAAACATCTCTGTACCTCCTCTCCGGTAATACCGCGCCGTTTCACTTTTCAGGCGTGCGATGATGGAGGGATCGTCTTGCTCTATCGCCAGCATGAGTGCGGAGATGCCGTTGTCGTCTGTTGCATGTACGTCGGCTTTCGCTTCCAGTAAGGCTTCGAGGCCTTCCAGGTCTGCACTGTGAACCGCAAAATGTAGAGGCGTCCAGCCTTTCTCACCTCTACGGTTGACGTCGGCTCCCACCTCCAAAAGCAGACGCAAAACGCTCAAGTTGTCCCTGGAGTCCGACATTTGCCGTCCCCATCTTGCTGCCCACATCAAGGCTGTATTCTGGTGATCGTCTATCGCGTCTACCTCCGCGCCTCGCTCCAAAAGTATGGTTACATAGAATCCTTGTCCGTTCCGGACAGCCCACATCAATGCAGTTGCCCCCTGGTAACGTGTATTCCCGTAGTTTCCTCCATCCAGCAATTTTACCAACAGGAAGGAATCCCTCCGTTTGAAAGCACTGTAGATCATATAACCCTCTTTTGCGGCATCGCGTTGCCCTCGGATAGCGCCGGCGCGTAGGAGCAGCTTTACCGGCCCTTCATGCTCCAGCGCGTGATCCAGGGCCGTCCTACCATAAAAGTCCGTGAGCGAAACATCCGCCCCTTTCCAGAGCAGATATCGGCCCCTCCTTTGCCCGTGATACCGGACCGACTGCTGGGCGGCGAACATTAGAGGCGATATTCCTTCCTCATTGACGGCGTTCACATCCGCTCCGGCACGAATCAGAAGACGAAGAATGGAAACCGGACTTCCACTATAGGCCGCCCAATGCAAGGCCGTCCATCCATCATCACTTCTGAGATGCACATCTGCGCCCGCCCTCAGCAAAATCTTTACCAGAGAGTAGTTCTTACCCTCGTTCCATAGTGAGATTGCGAGGGGGGTTATTCCACTAGGCCAGGGTAAGTTGACGTCCGCCCCATGACGTAACAGAGTGCGGACAATGGGAATGTTTTGTCGTTGAGTGGCGTGCATCAGCGCGCTACGACCATTAGGACCCAGCGAATCCGCAGAGACGCCTTGCTCGCAAAGCCGCTGAACTGTCGCGAGGTCTTCTTCCTCAGCCGCCAGGGCCAACTGAATACCCAGATTGGTGTCCCGATCCTCTTCCAGCCATAGATGCGGATCGACTCTCCGAGCCTCAAACGCCTCTACGATCTCTTCCGCTCCAGTGAGCATGGCGACATAGGTTCTGACGAGGTCGTAGAGCTTGCCATCCTCTTTCATGACGATCAGAAGCCCCAGACCGCCAAAACCCAACTCTCCATCCCACTGCGGATTATAGAAGAAGATCACCCAGCCATAGTTCTTTTCCCTTGTCCGCTCCTCCACAATCGTTATTTCTGGAAAATCTACCGGAAATGTGAGGGTCAAATAGTCGTATACAATCTTTCTGGCGGTCGGGTAGTCGATCATGCTTCCCCTCCAAGGCGTCATCACGCGTTCTCATACAGTGTCTGCAACTTAATCGGCGGTGGCCCCTGTCGTATCTGGTATAATTTAGCACACCGAAAATCACGGCTACGTCAGGAGAGGTTTTGTCATGCCTTTGTCGCTCTATAACACGCTGTCCCGTCGCAAAGAAGAGTTTGTGCCGCTCGACCCCTCGAAAGTGCGGCTCTACTGCTGCGGCCCGACGGTCTACAACTACGCGCACATCGGCAACCTGCGCACCTATATCTTTGAAGACGTGCTGCGCCGCACGCTGAAGTTCAACGGCTATAACGTCGAACATGTCATGAACATCACCGATGTCGGCCACATGACCTCCGACGCCGACTCCGGCGACGACAAGATGGAGACGGCGGCGCGCCGAGAGCAGAAATCGCCCTGGGAGATCGCCCGATTCTACGAAGAGGCGTTCTTCACCGACACCGATCGCCTGAATATCGAGCGACCGGAGGTGACGCCGCGCGCGACCGAGCATGTCGTCGAGATGATCGAACTGATCCAGCGGCTGGAAGCGAACGGCTATGTCTATGTTACCACCGAAGGCGTCTACTTCGACACCGCGAAGTTCCCGGACTACGGTAAGATGGCCGGCCTGAACCTGGCCGCCCAGCAGACCACTCGTGATGAGGTAGTGACGGACGAGACCAAGCGCAACGCCTCCGACTTTATGCTCTGGTTCCTCAACAAACCCACCCATCTGATGCAGTGGGAGAGTCCGTGGGGGCCAGGCTATCCCGGCTGGCATATCGAGTGCTCCGCCATGTCGATGAAGTATCTCGGCGAGACCTTCGACATCCACTGCGGCGGCGTCGATCATATCACGGTGCATCACACCAATGAGATCGCGCAGTCCGAGTGCGCCACGCACCATCCGTTCGTCAAGTACTGGCTGCATGGCGAGTTCCTGCTGATAAAAAAGAGAGACGAGGACGGCGAACTCGTAGAAGAGAAACTTTCAAAATCGAAGGGCGGCTCTATCAACACCGTGCAGTCGCTCATCGACGCGGGATACCACCCACTCGCCTATCGGTACTTCTGCCTTCAGGCGCACTATCGCTCGGAATTGACCTTCTCGACGGATGCGTTGGACGCAGCGACCTCCGGCCTGCGCAAAGTGTATGCGCTCTGCCCGGACAACGATCCTCTGCGCGACGATGAGGCCGCCTTTGCATCCGCCCGAACACGGGTGCTGAATGCGCTCAACGACGACCTGGCAATGCCGCAGGCTGTCGGTCTCCTGAACTCCTATGGCAGCTATCGCCTCTGGGTCGAATTCGACGCCGTGCTTGGTCTGGACATCGCCAAACGCTCCTGCCGCCCGGAAGAGGAACTGCCTGCAGATGTTCTTCAGTTGATCGAGGAGCGTAACGCCGCTCGCAAATCCAAAAACTGGGCCGCCTCCGACAGCCTCCGGAACGATCTGATCGCTCTTGGTTATGAGGTCGGTGACGGCCCGCAGGGCACGACTGTCAAAAAACACGCCTTGTAAACCTGTTGCCGGTTACCCCTCGGCGGGCGATACGCTCACCACCGCCTCGTCGAGGGCCTGCAGCACGATGCGTCCCTTCCCAAGCACCCTTAAACCGTCCCCCGTGGAGAGCGCGCGGTCCGTGGGATCCCCCTCCTGCGTCAGCCAGATGTGCCCCGTGTGGCAGCGGACGATAAGCCCGCTGCGTTCTCCTGCCAGGCCCATCACCGCCTGGGGTGATAAGAGTATCCGCACGGGCGTCGTGTGCATCCCTCTCTGAGCGTCAGAGACCGTGGCTCGGACGTGATCGTATGTGATCGTCATGATGATCTCCTTCTCCGCATCGCATCTCCTACGCTGTGGGCTGCCTCCAGCGCATCTTCGTCTCCATGTCGGTGGTTAGACCGCAGAGGAGACTCCACCTGCGAGAGCGCGATAACGGTCATCGTGTTCTGGACACCAGGGACCGTGGCGATGCGGTCCAGCAGATCCTGGAGCGCCTGCGAGGAGGTGGTCCGCACTTTCACCAGCATGCACCACTCCCCTGCCACGCGATGACACTCCTCTACCAGAGCGGTGTCATCCGTTAACCCCATGACCTGCAAGCCGATAGGGTTGCAGGGCATGCCGGTGCGCAGCCAGATAAAGGCGGTCAGCGGCATACCGACGGCGGCCCAGTCGACATGCACACTATAGCCGCGGATGACTCCGTCCTGCTCCATCCGACGTATACGCTCGTGGACCGCAGGGCGAGACAGATGAACCTTACGCGCGATCTCCTCATGGCTAAGGCGTCCGTCGCGCTGAAGGAGGCGTAAGATGTGCGTATCGGTCGTGTCCATATCCTGTTGTCCTTCTCCCGCAAACGAATGGTGACGATTTGTACTTAATTGTGCCATGTTGCGGACACAAAGTCAACCACACAGAATATTTACGACGATTCGTCAGTTATAGCGATCGGAATGGGAGACGTTCGAGAGCAGTGCGCCTACGAAGTGTCAGGCCTTTGACGGGACAGAAGGAAAACGATGTCATGGCAGCGTATTGCTAGTGGAATGTGGAAATCGCCCGAAGCGCGATAGGCGGGAAGGATAGAGACAATGAGCGACTATAGTGGGCGGATCGCCCGTTTGCAGGCAGCGATGCAGGCGGAGGGGATAGCCCTGACACTGCTGGCGGGAACGGATCAGATGCGCTATCTGACCGGCTGGCGTGAGGGCGGACATGAGCGCTTTGTGGGACTGTTCGTTCCGGCGGCGGGCGATCCTGCTTTCGTGGTGCCGAAGATGAACGCGCCGCAGGCCTGCGAAACCCCGGCAGGTATCGCGCAGGTGTTCGGATGGGAAGATCACACAGGCTGGCAGGACGATGTGGAGCCGCTACTGAAAGGCTGGGGCATCGGTAAAGACAGCACGATCCTGGTCGATGACGAACTGCTCAGCATTCATCTGCTCAACCTGCAAGCGCTCTGCCCCGGCACGGCCTTCAAGCCCGCGGGCGACATCATGGCCTCGCTGCGCCAGATCAAGACCGAGGCGGAACTCGCCGCCATGCAGCGCGCCGCGGATATGATCGACGCGATCTACGAGGAGTCGCTCGGCTGGCTGCGTGAGGGCATCACCGAACTGGAGTTTCACGAGCTGATCCTCGCCGCCATCAAGCGGGAAGGCTCGCGGCCGTCGTTCCCACCGCTCATCTGCTTCGGCGCGAACGCCGCCCTGCCGCACCATCACACCGGCGCGGCGACGCTCAAAAAGGGCGATGTGGTCATTATCGACATCGGGTGCATCTGGGAGAACTACGCCTCCGACATCACCCGCACCGTCGCCTTCGGCGAGCCAGGCGATCCGGATGCAAAGCATGTCTATCGCGTGGTCTCGGCGGCTCATCTCGCCGCGCGCGGTTTCGGTCGCCCCGGCGTCAGCGGCGAAGCGACCGACGCCACCGCCCGCAAAGTCATCATCGACGCGGGCTATGGCGACTACTTCGTCCACCGCACCGGCCACGGCATCGGCCTCTCCACCCACGAGCCGCCCTACATCGTGCAGGGCAACGCCGAGCCGCTCCAGTCAGGAATGTGCTTCTCCGTCGAACCCGGAATCTACCTACCGGGCCGATTCGGCGTGCGCATCGAGAACATCGTCACTGTCACCCCCGATGGTATCCGCTCCCTCGACGCCGATGCCCCGACAGAACTCAGGATCGTCCCGGTCGTGTAGGACGTCCCTGCCAACGACCTCCCCGCGCCCCCTAACTCCACAAGGAGATCCGGGAGGCTGCGTCGAAATAAGGTCCGGTTCGCCGTGCGCGTGCGAACGCTCTACTTCCCTACTGCGAGGAGAAACTATCCCATGGCGGATGTCACTATCAGTCTTATCGGCAACGGCCCAATCATGGTGGAAGGTCCTGTGACCCTGTTGGATGCGGACGATAATCCCATCGAACTGGAGGAGGGCAAAGCCTTCTTCCTCTGTCGCTGCGGCCAGTCGTCGGAGAAACCCTTCTGCGATGGCACCCACAAGGTATGCGGCTACCTCAGCGCGAACATCGCCTCCATCCCGAACGCATCGTCGGCGGGTTCGGAGGGATGACCGTCCGCCGGCTGCTATTCGCTCGATAGACCGGCGAATCCCAGGGTGGCCAGCACGGTGAGCGCCATGACATGATTGCCGACGGCGTTCATATGAACGCCGTCGGTCGTCAGTTGGAAGGCGGGATTGGCGGAGCGTCCGGCGCGGATCGCCTGCACGAAATCGTCGTGGGCAGGAGCGAGGTGGGTGTGCCGTGTGGCGGCGATGCGCTGCATCGCAGCGACATACTGCGCCAGAAGGGCGTTGGCCCGGTTGTCGGGATTGTCCACATCTTCCCCGATCACCGTGGGCGTCACCAGTATGATCTCGGCATCGGTGTTTTCTCGCAGCGTATCCACGATGAGGCCGACCGTCGCCTCGTACACGTCGAGGGCGACGCCGTTGGGACCATCGCCTGCCGGAAATTCCTGTGGGGGATCCCAACCGCGGAATCCGTGCCAGACGTCGTTGATCCCCACATTGATCGTGACCACGTTCGGCTTGTGAGCGATCACATCTCGCTGCAGCCGAGCCAGCATATCGGGCGCCTTGTGCCCTCCGATCCCGGAGTTGACGACCCTGACATTGCGCTCCGGATAGCCCGCGTGAATCATGTTCTCCACAACCTTCACATACCCGTCCTGCGCCTCCGTGATGCTGTCGCCCAGACAGACCAGCGTGGCGTTTTTCCCCAGCAAAAACCCGTGCTCAGATGCCATCCTCGTTCTCCCTTTCTCGCAAATACGATTGAGCAACATTGTAGCGCAAAAGCAGGCGGGACGGCTATCCCGTCTGTCGCGCATGTCAAAGCCCCTCTTCCTGCAATGCGGAAGAGGGGCCGATAGCCGAAGGAAATTGCCAAGAGAGCGCTATTTTCCGGCTAACGTCTTGAGTTCGGCGTCGGTCAGTTTCTCTTTGCCTTCCTTGCCGATCTGGACGGCGCTGCTGCCGATCCGAACGATGACCTCTTCGCCGACCGAGGAGTAGGCGGCAAGCGCGGGCACCGCTTTCAGCAGCGCGAAGTGGGCCTCGCTGAACGCCTGGATCTTCGTCACGTTCTGCTTCTTGGGATCGAAACTATGATCCTGCCAGACATTGTTCGGCTGGAGGTAGAACGTCCGATCATTGACCGCCTGCACGGTGATGGCATTTCCGGCATCGGAGAGCTGGTCCTTGAGGGTCTGCTGCTTCGGAGATGCCACCGACAGATTCCTGCCGCCTCCCCCACGGCCTCCACTTCCCGGAAAGCCTCCAGCACCGCCCCCGCCAAAACCGGTGGAAGGACCGGAAGGCGCGGCAGCAGGTGTGTTGGAATAACGATAGTTGCCGGTCGCTGCCGATCCTCTCGCGCGTCCCAGGGAGTCGAGTTGTGTTGTTCCGTCGTAAGCAAAGGCGTTTACACTGCCGTTGGCTCCCTGATAACGGGAGAACGTCTGATCGGCTTTCTTGAAGGCGTTGGCACGCCCGCTCTGGTTGGTAACGCCCTCGCCGCTGATACCGAACTGCGTCGCACGTCGGGCCACCTCCTGGCGTACCTTATCTTCGCTGTCCGCGGATAGTTTGCGGTCGCGCAACAGACTCGGGGTCATGACCTGGCCGCCACTATCGCGCAGGCCGAGGCGCTGGACCTCCTGCTCATCCACCAGGAAGGAGGTGTATTCGGTGATGATGCCGTACTCCCGCGAGAGGCGCACGATCTCGTCGATGATCTCCTTCTTACCCCCCGGATTGTCCGAGAGGCGCACCTGGTCTACGAGATAGCCCAGTTTGCGCGCCGCCCAGATGCGCGGCAGGAAGTTGTTGCTGCCGTCCGCTTCCCCGGATTTCGCGCCAAGCGCGAAGTTGGCTTCGGAGCCGCTGGTGAGACCGCTCAGATGCACGGAGCCTGCGCCGTTGCCCCGGAAACGTCCGGTGATGACGAGTTGCGAACCCTGGAACAGATCCGGAAGTGTTTTCGGGTAGACGTCGTAGACGTCCATACCGTCGAACGCGAGTTTGACATTGGAGAGAATCGGGGAGGCGACCTTGGCGAAGAAACTGGAGACCGTCGCTTCGACATCCTCCTCGGGCTTCACATAGTCCGAATCGCCGTTGCCGAGGGCCGCGAGGCGATCGAGGAACGGCACATTGACATCGTAGCCAAGCCCGAAGCAGAAGACACGCGCGGGAGTGACCGCCTCCACTCTGCCCTTCAGTCCGGTCGTTTTCAGGACCGGCGAGGTGCTGTTCTGCGTGATCTGGCCGTTCTTCTGCTTGAAGTGGAGGAGAATGGTGTTGATGTCGGTCTCACCAACGGTCGGCAGCCCATCGGTCAGGAAGACGATCATTCGGGTCTTGCCGGGTTCGTCTTTGATCAGATCGACGGCGGCGCGCAGGGCCTCGTCGATATTGGTGCCGCCGCTGGCCTCGGTGTTCTCCACGAAGCGCCGCGCCTTGGTCAGGTTGTCGGCATTGGCGGGCATCAGGGTGCGCGTCAGGACATCCGGGGACTCGTTGAAGGTGATGACATCGAACTTGTCTTCAGGGCGCAGTTTGGTCAGGCAGAAGAGCAGCGATTTGCGCGCCTGCTCGATCTTCTTGCCGCTCATCGAGCCGGTGCGGTCCAACACAAACACGACCTGTTTGGGCAGAATGTGCTCTTTCGGCACACTGACACGCGGGCTGGCGAGCAGCATAAAGTAGCCGTCGCGGTCGCCGCTGCGATAGGTGAGCAGGGAGAGGCCGATGTCGTCCGCGCTGGTGCTGTAGAAGAGGGTCAGGTCGCGGTCGGAAGTGTCATTGACGCCTTCCCAGAAGGCGGTCGCGCTCTTATCGTCCGGGCGGCGCACCGACAGATCGTGCGTGGGCGAAAAGACGTTTTTCAACGGCGAACTGGTATTCAGCTTGATCGAGACCGTCGTGGCGCCGACGGGCCGGGAGCCGAAGCGCGAGGTGGAGAGCGAGTAGGCGTACTTACGCATCCCGCCCTGCGGCTTGAGGATCTCGGTATAGCGCATCTTGATGACGCGCTCGCTCTGCGGCGGGATCGGGTAGACCGACATCTTGACGAGGTTGCGGCCCACATACTCCAACAGCGCAGGATCGCGATAGCGGCGCACATAGCCTTCGTAGATCGTGCGCGCCTCGGCCGAGGGCAGCACCCGCGGCTCCATCGTCTTCTCGCCGATCGTCATAGTGAAGGTGGTCGGCATCGCGCCTTCCGGCAGCGGATAGAGGTAGGTTCCCTCCTGCGCCACACTGCTGCTGTTCACGAACGTCTGCGAGACGGTCGTCTCCGCGACCGCATCGTTGATCACGGTCGTGACCCGCAGATCTTTGACATAGAACGGCTGCACGAAGATCGGACGCTGCGGGATCGGCGAACCGGGGTGCCCCGGAGTCGTTCCCTGCATCTGCGCCGGGCGCTCCGGATAGAGGATGCCTTGGGCCGACGCCGCGCCCCACACCGTCGTCAGCATTGCCAGCGCCAGCGCCGGCATCCGAATCAGTTTGCGAAGGTCTTGCATCTCTCACCACTCCTTTGCAGCCGGAAAAACGCTCAATCGCCCGCCCGGCCTCTGCTCCCTTTGGGAAGCGCGTGAACACACTATAAAAAGGTCAATGTTGCTTGTATTCAGAAAAGCGGCTGGCTCCGGAGCGTGCGTCCACGCACCGGGGCTGACCGCTTGAACGGGGGAGACTGTTCGGACATTAGACGGCCCACGCCCTCAGAACGTTACATAGGTCTTCCCCTCCTACGCAGCCTGTTAAGTCTGTCCAGACCTCCCCCTGGCCCCTCCTTGCGAAGGAGGGGGTTGGGGAGGTTTTAGACAGGATTTACAAGATTTTCAGGATTAACAGGATTAAAGCCAGAGAGATGGCGGAGGGTATCAGGTGTCCTGATCGGTTTGGGAGGAGCGGAGGAGTTGCTGGGGATCGGTGGCGGGAGCGGCCGTGGCGGGACGCAGGAGTACGTTGGGGGAGACGGCTTCGGAAGCGGCGCGCAGGAGGTTGCCGGGAGTGTGGTCCAGGCGTTGACGGAGTTGGGTCAGGGTAGCTTGGGCGGTGAGGCGCACACGTTGTCGGGGCAGGGGGCCGCCGATGTCACGGGTCATGCGTTCGAGTTGGGCCAGCGCCCGGGCATCTCCGACCTGAGCCACCGCTCCGAGTAGGGCGACGATCAGGTCGGTCTGGTCGTCCGAGGGATGGTGTCGAAGCAGGCGATAGAGGCAGGCGCGTTGGCGATTAGTGAGGAGGTCTGCGTGTTCCGGTTGGAGGCGCGGCAACAGGCGATAGAGCGCGCGGGCGGCAGTCGTCCGAACGCCGGAGAATGTCGCCAGGTCCCGCCACTCCAGCGCTTCCAAAAGCGGGCCGACGGTGCGCACGTCGTCGAGCGTCGCCAGCACGTGGATCGCCTCGACCTGGGCCGGCGTTGCGGCACACAGTCGCGCCAACCCGACCGCCAGTAGTCCCACGATCGGAATCAATCCCCAGGCGATCGGAGTGGTAAGGTAGCACTGAAAGAGGACGAAGAGGCTGAAGATCGCTGTGCCGAAAGCCGCTCGGAGAGGCCGCGCCTTTCTCTTTTTCAGGCTCTCGGCCCGAAGCAGGTCTTCCATGGCCGGCAGCGCCTCGACGCCGCGCCTTTGCAGCGCCCGACGCGCACGCACGCGCTCCCGGACGCTGCGACTGTGCAGTCGCGCAGCCAGGATCGGGATCTCTTCCACGTGCTCGAATCCAGCGTCGTCCGCCTCACGCATCTGCTGTCCCCTTCTCTCTGCACACTCGCCCTCAAACCATAACAGGATGTTGTTTCTAATACGCAGATCTGTCGCGAATCGGTTCTTTTGCGGCTTGCCCGAATTGGATCTCAGTTTCCGTCGGAGGAGGCGCAGAGACGTCCGCTTTCACCGGGCTTCCCGCTTCGGAAGCGTGAAGGGACGCATGTGTATCTGCCTCATTTTGGCTCTGCCCTCGCCGGTCGTTCACGGTTCTCTCCCTGACGCGTCACAAAGGGTCGTCAATCCGCGTCGTTCGTGGGACGCAGAAGCTGGTCCGGCGGTTCCACAGAGGCATGAGGCATAGAGGGCCGCAGCAGAACTTCCGGCGATGGCCCGTTAACATCGGCAGGCCGCAACAGTTGGGAACCGATCTGCCGGCGCTGGGTAGATTGGACCAGGAAAGGCAGACACTCCCTGGCCGCCGCCGCGACTGCCGGGATCCGTCCTCCAGCGCTCTCACCTCGTGCCACGGTCTCCACAAACGGGATCGCCGCCGCATCGCCTACCTGTTCCCAGGCTTTCAATATCGCCACTCGCATATCGTCGTGCACGCCCTTCCGCTTCAGAGCGCGGTTCAGGCAGGCGCGCTGTTGTGCATTCAACAGAGAGGAATCGCTCGCCATCAGGCGAGGCAGCAGCCGGATCAACGCCCGCTCTGCGAACGGCACGACCTCTTTATGTTGAAACTCCAGGGCCTCTGCCAGAGGCCCTACCGCCCTTAAATCGTCGAAGCGAGAGATCGCCGCCGCTGCCGCCTGATGTTTTTGAGAAGCGACTTTTCTCGATGCAAAGAAGCTCAGAGGCAGCATCAACGCATAGAACGGCCAGATTCCTACCGTCACATGCCAGTGAAGCATACACAAGGGCAGAACGACACCCAAATCCAATCCTAAGAAGATACTCAGGTATCTCCACAGGCCACGGTTTTTACGCTCATGCGACAGAATAACGAGTATCTCCTCAACCTTCATCTCCAGCAGAGAGGCAGGGTGAATCGATCTCACCTTTTCGAAACCGAACAGATAGCGAAGCCAGACCGCCAGCCCTCCGCCGGACCCTTGCGTCTGAATCCGGTAAAAGACCGCTTGCAATGCCGCATCCGTGGTCTCTGACGGAACAGAAGCTTCTGATTCTTCCACCTGTGCCCCAGCCATAGGAAGTTGAGGAGAGAGATCTCCCGTCGGTTCCTGTAGACTCCCCGGTTGTGGACTGTTCACCTGCATTCCCTGTAACCCACAATAGGCGTTTGAGCCTGTTCAGCAAACTCAAATACCTGAATCGAAATCCTGTTAATCCTGTAAATCTTGTCAATCCTGTCTAAAAGCATTTCCCTGAACCCAGTTTCAGACGGCGTCGTTCGTAGGTCGCAGAAGTTGATCCGCCGGCTCTGTGGAGGCATGCGGCATAGCGGGCCGCAACAGGATATCGGAAGGCGTCAGGTTGCCATCCGAAGCGCGCAGGAGTTGGGAGCCGATCTGCTGGCGTTCCGCGCTCTGGCGCAGGAAGGGCAGGCACTCTTGCGCGGCTGCAACGACTTTCGGATTGCGGCCGCCATGCCCGCGTCCCGCCGCCAACTTCTCTACCTCTTCGATCGCTTTGATGTCCCCGACCTGCTCCCAGGCTTTCAAGATCGCCAGGATCAACGCAGTGTTTTTGCCGCGTACGGCGCGGTTCAGATAGGCGCGCTGATCCGGACTGAGGAGAGCGGCGTCGCTTGCCTTCATCAGGGGCAGCAGGCGGATCAAGGTCTGCTCGGTGAGCGGCAGCATGTCCTTGTCCTTAAACTCCAACGCCTCCGCCAGTGGCCCGACCGCCCGCACATCGTTGAAACGCGCCATCACCGCCACCGCCGACTTCTGCTGCTGCGACGCCGCCGCTCCCATCGACAGGAGACCGATATAACTGCCAAAGGAGTTGAACAGGTGCCTGTCATGGGTGAGGAGCGAAACCACGATGAGAATAATGATGATGCCCAGGAATATCCCGATGAAGCGCTTCTTCCGTATGGCGCGATTCTGACTCTCTTCCCGCAGGATGCCCAGCACGGCGTCGAGTTCCAACTGCATCAACTGCCCCGAATCTTGTACCGATGCCGACTGAGGCATAAAGAGGCTGCGGACTCTGGATCGAAACCGACGTCTCGGACTTTTCGCCTGTATCTTCTGCAGGACTTCCTGGATCTCCGCTTCGGTCGCGGGGGACGGCGTAGAGATGGCTTCCAGCGTCGGTCTCGTAACGTCGAGAGCGCGGAGTTGTGTCTCCGTCTCCGGTTCGGCCTGGATCTCCAGGTGTTGTGTGTTCATGAATTTTTCCTCCTGGTCTTATCGAGACGGAGAAAACCCTTTCCGGCTACTCTTCCAGAAGCGCAAATTGAATCAGATTGGTGTGGAAGGTCGAGCCGCCGCCCATATCTGTCAGGCGATCCGAGGTCAGCATGTTCACGTTGGCGTTGTCGGGGCTGTCGCGATTCCACCAGAGCGAGGGCGACCAGGCGACTCCCGCCTTCACATTGTCGCTGACGACGGCCCGCAACTTTACTTCTCCGCGCTTGTTCCACACCCGCAGCCAGTCGCCGTCGCAGATGCCGCGCACCGCGGCGTCCGCCGGACTGACCCAGATCCGCGGTTCCTTCTCTCCCTTTTGCAGGGAGGGCAGGTTGGAGAAGGTGGAATTGAGGAAGTGATGGGCCGCCGGGGTCAGCAGGTTGATGGGGAAGCGTCGCCCCAGTTCGGGATCGGCCTCCGCGCTCTCGGCGGGCGGTTCGTAGTTCGGCAGCGCATCGAAACCGTCGCGGGCCGCCTTCTGCGAGAGAAACTCCACCTTGCCTGAGAGCGTCTTGAAGCCGCGCGCGCCGGTATCGGACGCAGCCGTGTAGGGCACAAAGGGTTCGCTCGGCGTGCGCAGCTTCGCGAAGCCGTGCTCCAGGAGATACTCGTAGGTGATGCCCTCCATAAGCGGGCTGTCGGACTGGAGCGCGCCCCGAATGATGTCCTCCGCGGTCTCGTCGAACACGGATTCGGTGTAGCCCATCGCCTTCGCCAGCGCATTCAGCACCTCGATGTTGGGCCGTGATTCGCCGAGCGGCGCGACGGCGGGCTGACACAGATTGAGATAGAGATGCCCATAGGCGCGCATCAGGTCGAGATGCTCCATCTGCGTGGTGGCGGGGAGCACGATGTCGGCTAGGAGGGCCGTATCGCTCATCATCTGCTCATGCACCACGGTGAACAGATCCTCCCGCAGGAGGCCCTGCCGCACCAGATTGCCGTTGGGCGCGACGGCGGCGGGATTGGAGTTGAAGACGTAGAGGGCGCGGATCGGAGGATCGGTCGTTTCGGTAAGGGCTTTGCCGATCTCATTCATGTTGATGGCGCGGGGCACGCGTCGGCCCCACTTGACCTGGCTCTCGTCGTCCGCGGAATGCACGAGATGGGGCTGTTTGATATTGCGCTGATTGAGTGGGAAGTGGGCGCTGGTGGAGAGCAGCAGGCCGCTCCCCGGCTTGCCCCACGCTCCGATGACGGCGGGCAGGCAGGCGATGGCACGGATCATGCCGCCGCCGTTGGCGGTGCGGGAGAGGCCGTAGCCGAGACGGATCGCGGAGGGCGTCTTGGTGGCGTAGGCGCGGGCGAGTCGGGCGATCTCGTCGGCTTCCAGGCCGGTGATCTCCGCGACGCGCTCCAGCGGATACTCGGCGCAGCGCTCCCGAAACTTCTCCCAGCCGACCGTGCTCTGCTCCAGGAACACCGGGTCGTGCAGGTTCTCCGTAAAGATGACGTTGGCCATGCCGAGCGCGAGAGCGGCATCCGTGCCCGGTTTCGGCTGCACGAACCAGTCGGCGGCGTTGGCGGTGCGCGTCTTGTAGGGGTCGATGACCACGAAGGTCGCGCCCTTCGCCTGCGCCTCCCGCACCAACGGCATCAGATGGACATTGGTGCTGCTGAGATTGGTGCCCCACGCGATGATGAACTTGCTGTTGGCGAAGTCCTCCGGGTCCATCCCGCCCGACCAGCCGTTGACATAGCCGTATCCGACCTCCGCCGCCGCCGAGCAGATCGTGCGCAGCAGTTGGCTCGCGCCCATGCGGTTCCAGAGGCGCGTATCGCACGCGCTCATATTCACCACGCCCATCGTCCCCGCGTAGGAGTAGGGCAGGATCGCCTCCGGCCCACTGGTCGCGATGATCTCCTTCCAGCGCGTCGTGATCTCCGTGATCGCCGCGTCCCATGAGATCGGCTCGAACCGGCCTTCGCCCTTCTTCCCGACCCGGCGCAGCGGCGTCAGCAGGCGATCCGGACTGTAGACGCGCTCCTCATAGTGCGCCACCTTCCGGCAGAGGTTGCCCCGCGTAAACGGGTTCTCCGGGTTCCCGCTCACCCGAATCAACTTCCCCTCCTCCACCGTCGCCAGCATCGAACAGGTATCCGGACAGTCGTGCGGACACGCTGACTTAATCACGCGAATCGAAGGCGATATTTCAGTGACAGTCATGAAGAACTCCCATCGTAGACTTGCAGGTGCATTCAACGCGCACTATGCCAGATAGTATAATATCAAGCCTTGCCAATTGTCAAAGAGGCAAATCAGCGCCTACCATTTGCTCTGGTGTATAATAAGACTGGGTACGCCCGCATTGTTGTCAGAGCGCACAGAAACCGTGAGTCCTCTGTACGCCATTTTAGCGCTGGAGCAAGCGATGATACTTATTCGATTCCCCGACGCGAACGCGAAGCGTCGCGCATTAGGCTTTCTGGCAGGCCGTTTCTCCTTCAAGAGTTGGGCGACCGGCGAAATGACCGTGCCCGAAACTGCATTGGCATATCTGGCTGCAGAGAACATTCCGTTTTCGGTTGAAGGGCAAGCTACTTATGAACGTCTCATTTCGGCCGTACGAAATCCTTCTGCCGCGAAGGTTTAACGACGGTCAAACGGTGCCGGACGAGTTGATTGCCGATACGTTGCTTGAATTGGAGGAACGCTTCGGCGCAGTTTCTTCCGAAACCCAATCCATTCGTGGGTTATGGCGACACGAAGATCAGTTGTACCGCGATGAACTGATTCGAGTGTTTGTAGACACATTGGACGTTGCGGAAAGCCGCGAGTTTTTTCTGGAGTTCAAGGAACGTGTAAAAGCCCGTTTTAAGCAGATAGACATTTGGATGACTACTTATTCCATAGACATTCTTTGAGAGCCGCTCTGTCGAACAGTCACGCCTCACCAAATTCACGAAACAGTGCCCCTTCTCTACACGATCCTGGTAAAACAGGCCGTGAAAGAAGGGGCATTTGTGTAGAGGAAATCGGGAAGCGCCGGGCGGGCTTGTTTCCTTATCGTCTTCTGCCATTGCTGGACAGGTTTGTGCCGGTGGCGGCGATGCGGTAGGCGAAGCGGCAGCCGATGAAGAGAAAGAGCGCCGTGAAGAGGAGATCGGAACCATCTCGGTAGTAGAGGATTTGAGCGGGCAGAATCGCCAGCACGGTCAGGATCGCGGCGACGATGCCCGCGCCCTGCGACGGCATGCGCGCTCCCGTTTTGACGGCCCAGCCGACCAGAAATCCGATACCGATCGCCATGTAGCCGATCATGAAGTGGGTGGTTTCGATGAGCCAGATATAGAGGCCCGCACCGATGGCTGCCGTGATGAGACCTAAGACGATGCCGAGAATATAGCCTCCCGCACCGGTGGAGGCCGCCGGAGGCGGAAGAGAGTGTGGCTGCACGGCATAGGGATTTTGGCCCGGCTGCACGCCGTAGGATGTCGCCTGAGGATAGCCGGGCTGCTTCTGCGGGGGATAGGACTGCTGGGCCGCTCCGTAGGGATTGTAGGCGGGCTGACCGGGCGCGGACTGTTGTTGCTGAGGCTGACCATACCCTGGCTGCCTGTAGGGAGCGGGAGTGCCCGGCTGCGGAGCGCCATAGGGAGCCTGCGCGTTATATCCCTGCGCTGCTTGTGGCTGCTGCGGGTAGGCCGGGTTCTGCGGAGCGCCGTAGGGCTGTTGGGGCGGATATTGCGAGCCGGGCGGCGGAGTGTAGGCATTCCCGGCAAGATCCGTGCGCGGCGCTCCGTAGGGCGGCGCGGCCGGCGGTGGGCTGACCGGCGGATGGGCGGCGGGCGCGGCATAAGGCGGGTTGGGGGCTTGAGGAGGCAGCTGCTGCGCCGAGTTCGGCGCGGCCGCGGCTTCGTAGTTCAGTTGGGTGGCGACGCGGGAGCGAATCGCGGTCACGCAGGTTTGACAGACCGGCTTGCTCGCCACGATCTGCGTACACTCCTGGCAGAGCGGACGACCACACTCGGCGCAGTTTGCGGTGGCGGGACGGTCGGTGTGCAGCATACAGACTGAGTTAGACAACGCAAAGTCTCCTCTACGAAAAAATGGTCCACGGATATGCCGGACCGGAGATCAGAAACCGTTTCCGGGATGGGGGAGCGCATAGAGCCACTTCTGGGTGATCATGCCGGCAAAAGCGAGAAAAAGCACCAGACAAAAGTAGGCCCCGGTATAGGTCTGCTGCTCTCTATCGCTGACCTTGATGGAGGGATCGATCGTGCCCATCGGCCACTGCTCGATAATCTGAGGCAGCGCCAGCAGCAGCAGCAGCCAGCAGAGCGGAAACTGCAAGTTGATCACGGCGACCGCGATCAGTCCGCCCAGAAGTATCTTCGGCGGGATCAGCGGCGTGATACGCCCGCCATCCATAAAGGGAATCGCGCCGAGGTTAAAGAGATTGCCCAGGAAACTCAAGAACGCGAGTACCAGCCAGAGTCGACTGCCGGTCATGCTGTAGACGGAGGCGCAAGCCAGCCCGGCCAACAGTCCGGCCACCGGCCCCATGATCGCGATTTGAGCGGCCTGCGCGGGAGTGCCTACTATTTCCCGCCGTACATACGCGCCGAACATTGGCAGAAACACCATCGCCTTGAATTTGAACCCCAGCCGCTGGATCGCGAGGGCATGGCCCATCTCGTGGCAGAAGATCAGGCCCACAAACCCCAGCGCGAGCCGCCATCCCAGGAACGGGATATAGGCGAGGACCGAAATGAGCATGCTGCCCGCGGTGAGAAAGTACTTGCCCAGGGTCAGGAATTTGAGAACGCTTCCGAACTTGGCGAGCGCCAGGCCCACAGCGCCCAGACCGCCAAGCACCCCTTTGCGCGGCGCGGATCGGGGCGCGGCAGAACGGGCCAACGGCGTGGCAGGCGCGAGACTCGGCTGCACAGGAGCAGGCGGGAGAGGTGCGGTAGGCGCGTAGTAGGGCGGATACGCCGGATCGCTCTGGGGAAACGCAGGAGGCGGCAGGGCATGGTACGCGGGACCACTCGGGGCGGGCGATGCCTCCCAAGAACCCGCGGCGGGCAGGGAAGCGGATCCGGGGGCTGCACCGGACTGCGGAGGAGGTTGGCTCTGGAGGGCGCGATCGCGCTCTTCCAGCATCTGACGACGAATTTCGGCTTCGATGTCGCTCATGGTGTTAGTTTCTCGCAGGCAGGTCAGAACAGACGACAGGTAGGCAGCGACGACAAGAAACGGGAATTGCGGGACTTCACAAGCCGACTGCGCCGTTATATTACAATATAACGGCGCAGCAGGAAAAGACGTTTCGGAAAGTAGGGCCGGAGACCTACGACTTTTTGATATGGTTGCGGGACTTCTTGCAGAGTTCCTTCGGCAGCGGCTTGACGCCCGTCAGGTAGTCCTGGAAGTTGCGGCTGCTCATCACGCTGGTAGTCACTTTGAGGCGCACTTTGCCTTCGGGGGTGTTCACCGTGACGGTCTGCAGATTGGGCAGAAAGGTATGGTTCTTCTTGGGAGCGCGAAGGTTCCACGCGCCGCTGTGCGGGTGGCGCCGGCGGTGGCCTTTCATCGGGCCTACCCCGGACACCTGACAAACTCGGGACATAATGTCGTCTCCTTGGGTTTTGATCGGTTAGAGGCCGCCGGAGACGAGCCTCTCACAACATCGGAATGAAGAGTGAAACACATGGAGCTGAGGGGATTCGAACCCCTGACCTCCTCGATGCGAACGAGGCGCTCTCCCAACTGAGCCACAGCCCCACAAATGTCGAGCAGAAGAACCCTGCATCTGCCGGCGATGCCCGCCGCTTTTGCCCGCCCTCATGCTCTGGAAGCGCAGAGACTCCCCTCTCGATCACGCATAGGAGTGATCAAGACAGCACAGTATACCCCGGACCCTCCAGACTGTCAAGATCGAAGCCTGCAGAGGCTTGAGGAGGCAACCTGTCGGGGCGCTCTATGGACGTTTAAGGGACGTTTACGAAAAGGAAGGTTCCCGGCAGAATCGACCGACAACCTTCCCGCTCCATCGATCAAAGTTTGCCGTCGTCTTTCACAAGACCGACCTTGAACTCCACCTGGGCGGGAGTCGCGTCGGGAGTGACCACATCGCTCGTGATGACAGAGATGGAGTTGTTGATGGGAACCGTCTCGTAGGAAACGCTGATATCATTACTCAGCGTACTGAGAGTGCTGTATTTTTGCGCGACTGCGTTGTCAAGCTCCGCTTTTGCTGCACCAAGCGTAGATTGATAGTACCCTTCCGCACCATTGCCCGATAACGCGCCCATGGGCATAGCCCCGTTGAACGCCGTTCCATTGATCGCAGCTCTGTTGATCACCTCTCCGTTGGGGCCGCGTAGGATCGCTGCACTTCTATCCGTGGAGGCGCCGGCCTGGAAATCGAGAGGAACCAGATTGTAGACGTTGGATTTGGGAATGCGGCGCATCTGGCCGTGGACGTTGAGGGTAATGGCGTTGTCGTCGATCCGTACGATTTTGGCGCCCATAAACGGATCCCCTTGATGCAGATACCAGCCCTCTTTGGTACGTTGATTCTCCAGCAGAGCCTGTTTCTCTTCGCCGATCGTGACCGTACCGGTATAGACAACCTGCGCGAAGGGATCGATAACGAGAGGGGGATCGACAGCTGTGGTCTGCGGCGCCACGGAGGCGGTCTGCGCGATCGGAGGAACGCTCTCCGGCGGCGACGGCCTGGAGAACAGACCGGAACGCACCTCTCCGTAGGGTTGCGAATCGCGCACATCCGTAGAATTGGTCTTCGCCGACTCCGAACGCGCTTGCGGCTCCGCCGCATCTACGACAGGAACGATAGCAGACGAGTGCGGGATAGGAATCACTCCCGTCGCGAGGGCGACAACGAGTACCAGGCTGCCACAAACGAGCGTGAAACGTGTATCCATCGTGCTTTCTCCTACGGGTAGACGCGCATTGAAACGAGAGGGATTTACGACCTGTATCTGATTTAGACGGCCTTTCGGTAAGAATGGTTCGGATTCCTCTTTTCCTTTTAATAGCGTGGCGCCGGGACGCATCGAACTCCTCTCCGGATCCGCTCGGACTTTGCCGCAGACCGGAGGGGCAAATGTCGGCAAAACGGGGATCGGGTATACTGAATCTATAGGGAAGCGTGATTGAGGGGAGATCGATCGTCGAGAGTAAGGCCAATATCGCAGCGGAAACAGGGGGGCGGGGACGCAATGGGCTGCTGGCGACAGGCTTTGCGCTCAACCTCCTCTACGCCATGTATATCAGTGGGTTGGGGGTGCTTCTGCCCTTTGTGGGGCAGGCTTTTCATCTCGGAATCGAGGTCAAAGGTCGGCTGTATCCGGCGAGTTTCATCGGCGCGGTCGTCGGGGTGTTGCTGACCGGCTCCCTCTCCGACCGTTT
>Ga0207705_10000577_pt1 | contig 30703 bp, 30 predicted proteins | sample KBSC13metaG_FD_184314 | JGI IMG/M metagenome (GOLD analysis project Ga0207705, IMG submission 184314) | Corn rhizosphere microbial communities from Kellogg Biological Station, Michigan, USA - KBS C1-3 metaG (SPAdes) (version 2) | ecosystem: Host-associated > Plants > Roots > Rhizosphere > Soil ... | reverse complement strand
CGCTTCGTCCACTAGGCGGCCAGCGCCGTTAATCCATTAATTTCGTCCGGACGGGTTCGAATGCCGCCCCGCCGATAACCCGCCTAATGGGCGCAAACCGAGTGCGCGCAAGATGTTAGGGAATGTCTGGGGAGTCACTCGACCACCCGGCGTCCGGCGCCGGGCAAGGAGCTCGCAATGCGCCTCGTTACCCTGTTCTTCCTGTCTTCCGCAGTCCTCGGCAGCGCCGCGGCGGCCGCAAATCGGCCCGCCCCAATCCCGCCGGAACTCATGACGAGCGTCCAGACCGCGCTTCATTCGATGATTCCGCCGGGTCAGGCGAACCAGAAGGCCGACCGCGGCCAGGGCGACGAACATGCGTCGCTCCGGGCGATCACCGTCGTGTGCAGCCACGACAACCCGTCCGCCACCCGTTCGGCCATCTGCCCGACTCCCATTTCGCCTGATTAGGCTTTTCGTCGCGCCACTAACTATCTTTGGTTATTGGGGAATTTCTCAAGGTTTAAGACTTTAACAACGCCTCTGGATCCGCCGAGGCACCCCACGATCCCGGCGATTCGAGTTCAGCTGCGGCGGGAAGGCTCCGGAACGTCCGGTTCGCCCGCCGCAGCTTTTCGCATTTTCTAAACACTTTGCCCGGAAGGTGGAGCGATGGTGCGTTGCATCCCGTTGCTATTCCTGCTCACCGCATCGTGCGGTTTCGGCCAGCAGCAGCAGCAGCGCGGATCGACCGTTACCGTCACCCTGCCGCCTCCCAAAGCAATGCCCGCGCCCGGATTCAGCAGCTCGATCGCGCCAACCGCCCAGGATTCGTTGCAGGGCTGACGGCGAGGCTGCTAACGGGCGGCCATGGCTTCGAAGTTCGAGACGTTCGCGTCGCTTCATCGGCCGGGCAATCCGGTCATCCTCTACAACATCTGGGACCCGGGCAGCGCACAGGCGGTTGCCAGGGCCGGCGCGAAGGCAATCGCGACCGGGAGCCATCCCGTCGGGGATGCGTCGGGTTTCGGCGACGGGCAGCAGGTGCCCATCGATTTCGTCATGGACAATGCGAGGCGGATCGTCGCGGCGGTCGACCTGCCGGTCACGGTCGACTTCGAAAGCGCCTATGCGGTCGAGCCGGACGAGGCGGCAGCGAACGTCGCACGGCTGAAGGCCACGGGCGCAGTGGGCTGCAACTTCGAGGACCAGGTGATCGGGGGCCACGGGCTGCACCCGCTCGACCGCCAGCGCCGCCGAATCCGAACCATCCGCGATTCGGTCGGCCCCGAATTCTTCATCAATGCCCGGACCGACCTGCTCCTGAAGACGCAGGCGCATGATGAGGCGCTGCTCGACGAGGTGATCGACCGCGGGAGGGCCTTCGCCGATTCCGGCGCGAGTGGATTTTTCGTGCCGCGGCTGGCCGATCTCCGACAGGTGGAGCGGGTGGTGCGCGAGGTGCCGCTTCCGCTGAACCTCATCGCCTTTCCCGGAGCACCCGCCAATCGCGACTGGGCGAACGCGGGTGTGGCGCGAATCAGCTATGGACCGTTCCCGCACCGCGAATTGATGGCCCTGCTTGAAGAGAAGGCGCGGGCCGCTCTCACTTCCACCGGTGGCTAGTCCAGCGCGCCGGGTGCGGGTCACCGGCCGGGTGCAGGGCGTGTTCTTCCGTGCCTGGGCGCAGCAACAGGCGCGCGAACTCGGTGTGAACGGCTGGATTCGCAACGCCAGCGACGGCTCGGTCGAAGCGCAGCTGGAAGGCGACGAAGCAGCGGTGAAAGCGCTGATCCAGCGGCTGAACGAAGGTCCGCCCTCGGCCGACGTCGAAAATGTCGAGGTTGAAGATGCCGCGCCGGAAATGTGCGACGGTTTTCACGTGCGGCACTGATTGAACGGGGAGACGAAATGAAGCGGATTCATCTCATTGCGGCGAGCTTCGCGGCGAGCGGTTTCGCGGGGGCGGCCGCTCCCGCCGCCACTCAATCCCTACGCGCGCAGCTCCGGGCGGAAATCATGCCGTCGTTTGAGGCGATGGAGACGGCTGCCAACGTTCACGATGCCGACGCGCACGTGGCATTCTTCGCCAAGGATCCGACCATCATCTTCGTCGCCGGCGACCGCCGCATCGTCGGCTGGCAGGCAATCCTGGACCAGCAGCGCAAGTGGTGGCCCGAGGGACGCATCAAAGCCGGAGGGGCGCCCGCTTACAAACTGATCGCGGGCCCGGATTTCATCGTCCTCGACCGGAACGCGGCGCTGCTGAGCTTCATCCTCGATGCGCCCAAGACAAATCCCGATGGAACGCGAGTCGACCGAACTTTGGGAGTTTCGCAGCTCTGGCAGAGGCGGCCCGAGGGGTGGCGAGTGATTTACGCGCATGAATCGGTGACGGTGAAGACCGCGGCACCGTAGCGGCACTAGCGGCAGCGCTGGAAGGCTGTTTCGATTGCGCTTGCCAGATCGAGGCTGCCAGCGGGCAGGTCGAGCGCCTCGTCTTCCAATCCCAAATAGCCTTCGCGCGAACCGCCGTTGCGGTAGGGTGTGACCCGCAAGCGTCCGTCCGCTTCGCGCACGCTGACATGGGCGGTGCCCTTGGCGAAGGCGCTGAAGCGCTTGAGTCCGGCGGCTTCGACGACCCGGTTCACATGCGCGGACCAATCCTTCGGTGCGCGGATCCCGAAGGTCGAGCGTTCGAGCGCGGAACGAACCGAATCGGCAACGGCAGCGAAATCGGCCTCATCAAGGAGGTCCACCGGACCCTCTTCCAGCCAGAATCCATCTCGGGTCTTCGAAGAGGCGGTGACATAATATTTGCCGTTGCGCCGATAGATGCTCGCCATCCGGACTCCCGGGTCGGGCAGCGCGGGCGCTGCGGCGATCCGCCGGAAGATATTTCCGATCCCCATCAGCCGGCGAAGGGATCGCGCACCAGGATCGTGTCCTCGCGCTCCGGGCTCGTCGACACGAGCGCGACGGGGCAGCGGATCAGCTCCTCGATTCGGCGCACGTACTTGATCGCCCGGGCGGGGAGGTCGGCCCAGCTGCGCGCACCTTCGGTCGAGGCCTGCCAGCCCTTGATCTCTTCATAGACCGGCTCGACCCGCGCCTGGTCGGCGGGGTGCGGCGGGAAATAATCGAGCTTCTTCCCGTCGATCCTGTAGCCGGTGCAGACCTTCACCGTCTCCAGCGTGTCGAGCACGTCGAGCTTGGTCAGCGCGATTCCGGTAATCCCACCGACCGCGACAGCTTGCCGGACCAGCACCGCGTCGAACCAGCCGCAGCGGCGCTGGCGTCCGGTCACGGTTCCGAACTCGCGGCCCCGCGTTCCCAGCTCCTGTCCGACCGCATTGTCCTGCTCGGTCGGGAACGGACCCGATCCGACGCGGGTGGTGTAGGCTTTGGTGATTCCGAGAACGAAGCCGGCGGCGTGGGGACCGGTGCCGCTGCCCGCAGCGATGGTGCCCGCGACCGTGTTCGACGAAGTGACGAACGGATAGGTGCCATGGTCGACGTCGAGCAGCACGCCCTGCGCGCCTTCGAACAGGATCCGCTTGCCGCGTCCCAACGCCTTGTCGAGATCGCGCCAGACAGGCTTTGCGAAAGGAAGCACGAAATCCGCGATCTCGGAGAGGTCGGCGAGGAGCCGCTTGCGGTCGACCGGAGGCTCTCCGAAGCCGGCGCGAAGGGCGTCGTGGTGGGCGCAGAGGCGGTCGAGCATCGGTTCCAGCTCGTCGAGGTGCGCGAGATCGCACAGGCGGATCGCCCGGCGGCCGACCTTGTCCTCGTAGGCCGGGCCGATTCCTCGGCGGGTAGTGCCGATCTTTCCTGCGCCGCTCGCGTCCTCGCGAAGCGCGTCGAGGTCGCGGTGAATGGGGAGGATCAGCGGACAGGTCTCGGCGACCATCAGCAGTTCGGGCGTGACCTTCACCCCCTGCTCACGGATTCGCTCGATCTCGGCCTTCAGCGCCCAGGGGTCGAGGACGACACCGTTGCCGATGACCGACGGCGTACCGGTGACGATCCCGCTCGGGAGAAGCGAGAGCTTGTAGGTCTTGCCATCGACGACGAGCGTGTGGCCGGCGTTGTGCCCGCCCTGGAAGCGGACGACCATGTCGGCCCGGCTCGCCAGCCAGTCGACGATCTTGCCCTTGCCTTCGTCGCCCCACTGGGCGCCGATGACGGTGACGTTGGCCACGATTCAATCCTCTTTTCGGCTGTCGGCGCGGCTCTAGGGGGAAGGGCGCGGCGCGTCCAGCATCCGGCCGTTGAAACGATACGCGCGCGTCATGGTTGTTGGCGGGTGGCGGAGCATACGTCCCGAACCGCGATCATCGCGGCGCTGATCGGCAACCTGCTGATCGCGGTGACGAAAGGCATTGCCGCGCTGGTGACCGGAAGCTCGGCGATGACCAGCGAAGCGGTCCACTCGCTGGTCGACACGGGCAACGAGGTCCTGCTCCTTTACGGCCAGCACCGCGCCTCCAAGCCGCCCGACAGCAACCATCCGTTCGGTTACGGTCGCGAACTCTATTTCTGGTGCTTCGTCGTCGCCCTGTTGATCTTCGCGGTCGGCGCGGGCGTATCGGCCTATGAAGGGGTGATCCACATCCGCCATCCCGAAATGATCGAACAGGTGTGGATCAATTTCCTGGTGCTCGGATTCGCCTTCCTCTTCGAAGGAATCTCCTGGTGGTTCGGCTGGAAGACGTTCGCGCGGGTGCGCAAGTCGCGGTCGATCTGGGCGACCGTCGTGGCGAGCAAGGATCCGACGACATTCATGGTGCTGTTCGAAGATTCGGCTGCATTGATCGGAATCGTGATTGCGGCAGTCGCCACCTTTGCCTCGTGGAAGCTCAGATTGCCGTGGATCGACGGACTCGGGTCGATCCTCATCGGCGTCGTCCTGGCGGCGATCTCGGTACTTCTTGCGCGGGAGAGCAAGGAATTGCTGATCGGCGAGCGGGCGTCGCCGAAGTTGAGCGAGGACCTGCGCAGGACCGTGGAGGCCGATCCCTGCATCCTCGCCGTGGTCGACATCACCACGACACAGATGGCGCCCGACCAGGTGATTGCCGCCTTGTCGGTCGAAATCGATCAGTCGCTAAGAGTTCCTCAGGTCGAGAAACTGATCCGGCGAATCGAGAAAGGTATGCACGCCCGCTTCCCCCAGCTGTTCCGGATTTTCATCCGTCCCGTACCGCCTAAAGGGAAAACTTAGCGACCCTTGCGCGCAGCCGCCCGGGCATCGGCGATCTGCCCCTTGAGGTTGGCATAGTCGAAGGCGCCGTCGGCGAGCGCATCGCCGACAATGAAGGCCGGCGTTCCCGAAATTCCCGCCGCTTCCGACAGGCGCATGTTCAACTGGATCTGCGCGTCGATCTGCTTGCGTCGGGCGGCGAGATCCTTTTGCAGGCGCGCCCAGTTCACGCCCGCCGTGGCCGCGGCCTGGCGGATGGTGGCATCGGTGAGCCGGCCCTTGCTGCGCATCAACGCGAGATGGAAGGCTTCGTGCTTGCCCTGGAACTGCGACGCGATCGCAAGCCGCGCGGCGCTTTCCGACTGAGCGCCGAAAATCGGCGTATCGCGGTAGATCACCCGGACCTTCGGGTCCTCGGAAAAGACCCGGGCATAGTCGTTGGTGCGCGCCCGGCAGACCGGGCACTGATAGTCCATGAAATAGACGACGGTGACGTCATAGGCGCCCTTGACGCGGACGGGCGCGATGCCGGGCTTGAAGAAATCCGCCTTGGTGATTTCGGCGGCCGTGGCTGCGCCGGAGAGCGCCGGGGCGCCGATCAGCGGAGCCGAGGCCAAGGCGAGGAAGAGCGCGACAATGTGACGGGAAAGGATGGAATTCACTCCTGCAAAGGGACGGGCCCCTCCGTAGCCGTCACCTGCTCCAAAGGTCAAAAGCCGAGGGGCACCACCTCGCGCACGCCCGGAAGGTCGCGGAGCTGCGCTGCGAGTTCGGGCGTGATCGGATCGTCCACCGCGACCAGCGCGACCGCCTCGCCGCCTTCCTCGCGGCGGCCGAGGTTGAACGTCGCGATGTTGACCCGGTGCTCGCCCAAGGCCGTGCCGAGCGCGCCGATGAAGCCGGGCTCGTCGCTGTTGACGATGTAGATCATCTGGCCAGCGAGCTCCGCCTCGACTCCGATTCCGAAAATCGAGACCAGGCGCGGCGCGCGATTGCCGAACAGCGTCCCCTCGACGCGCTTGGGCCCCTCGTCCGTGCCGGCGGTGACGGCGACGAGCGTGTGGTAATCGCCCTCCTGGCTCGAGCGGATTTCGCGAACGTCGAGCCCGCGCTCCTTCGCGAGATAGGGCGCGTTGACCATGTTCACCGTGTCCGACCAGGTGCGCATCACGCCGGCGAGCACAGCGCCGGTTACCGGCTTGATGTTGAGCCCGGCGGCGGCGCCCTCGACCTCGATGTCGATCGAGCGGATGCCGGGGCCGACGATCTGTCCGACGAGGCGACCGAGCTTTTCCGCCAGCGCCATGTAGGGGCGAAGGCGCGGCGCTTCCTCCGCCGACAGCGAGGGCACGTTCACGGCGTTCGTGATTCCGCCGAGAAGCAGGAAATCGGCCATCTGCTCGGCGACCTGGATCGCAACATTAACCTGCGCCTCGGTCGTCGACGCTCCGAGGTGCGGCGTGCAGATGAGCCCGCGAGTCCCGAACAGCGGATTCTCCTTCGCCGGCTCCTCCTGGAAGACGTCGAGCGCGGCGCCGGCGATGTGGCCACTTTCGAGGCCTTCCTTGAGGGCAACTTCGTCGATCAGCCCGCCGCGCGCGCAATTGACGATGCGCACGCCGGGCTTCGTTTTCGAAAGCGCCTCGCGGGACAGGATTCCGCGCGTCTGGTCGGTGAGCGGGGTGTGCAGAGTGATGAAGTCGGCGCGGGCGAGAAGCTCGTCCAGCTCGACCTTGTCCACTCCGAGCTCGACTGCACGTTCGGGCGACAGGAACGGGTCGTAGGCGACGACCTTCATCTTGAGCCCGTGGGCGCGATCGGCGACGATCGATCCGATATTGCCGCAGCCGACGAGGCCGAGAGTCTTGCCGGCTAGCTCGACGCCCATGAAACGGCTCTTCTCCCACTTGCCGTTTTGCGTCGACTGGTCGGCCTGGGGGATCTCGCGGGCGAGCGCGAACAGCATCGCGATCGCATGCTCGGCGGTCGTGATCGAATTGCCGAACGGCGTATTCATCACGACGATTCCGCGCGCCGAAGCGGCGGGCACGTCGATCGTGTCGACCCCGATCCCGGCGCGGCCGATCACCTTGAGCCGGGGCAAGGCGGCGTCCATCACCGGAGCGGCAACCCGGGTCGAGCTGCGGACTGCAAGCCCGTCATAGCCGCCGATGATCGCCTGCAATTCGTCTGGCGACAGGCCCGGCTTTTCATCGACTTCAATCCCTCGTTCGCGGAAGATCGCAGCGGCGCGCGGGTCCATCTTGTCGGCGATGAGCACTTTGACTGAATCGGTCATGTCTTTTCCTCGTCGTGCCAGCGCAGGCTGGCATCCATGTCTTTGAAGGAGGGCGCGGTGTCGCGGCACGGACCGCAGCCTTCGCCGGGGTGACGGTCAGGGGGCCGTTGCCTCCCACGCCCAGTCGAGCCAGGGCGTGAGCGCCTCGATGTCGGCGGCCTCGACGGTCGCGCCGCACCAGATTCGAAGGCCCGGCGGAGCGTCGCGGTAGGCGCCGAGATCGTAGGCTGCCTGTTCGGATTCGAGCAGCTTCATCATGGCTTTTTGCCGGGCCTTGTTCGCGTCCTCGTCGGATCGGTCGGCGAACTGCAGGCACACGGATGTGTTGGAGCGGACCCGCGGATCGGCGGCGAGATGGTCGATCCAGCCGGATCGCGACACCCAGCGGTCGAGCGTTGCGGCGTTCGTGTCGGCGCGGGCGATCAGCGCATCGAGGCCGCCCGCCTTTTCCGCCCAATCGAGGCAGAGGAGCCAGTCCTCTACAGCGAGCATCGAGGGCGTGTTGATGGTCTCGCCCTTGAACACGCCTTCGATCAGTTTGCCGCCCTTCGTCAGCCGGAAAATCTTGGGAAGCGGCCGGAGCGGTCCGGATTCGAGCCGCTCGACGGCGCGCGGGCTAAGGACCAGCATCCCGTGGGCCGCCTCTCCGCCCAGCGCTTTCTGCCAGCTGAACGTGCCGACATCGATCTTCGGCCAATCGACGGCCTGAGCGAAGGCAGCGGAAGTGGCGTCGCAGATGGAAAGGCCGGTGCGGTCGCCCGCAATCCAGCCGGCGTCGGGGACGCGGACGCCACTGGTGGTGCCGTTCCACGTGAAGACGATGTCGCTCGCCGGATCGATTACGGAAAGATCGGCGATCTCACCGTAATCGGCGGTCCGGATATCCGCGTCGAGCTTCAGCTGTCTGGCCACATCCGTGACCCAGCCCGCCCCGAAGCTTTCCCACGCCAGCATCGTCACCGGCCGCGGGCCGAGAAGCGACCAGATGGCCATTTCCATCGCGCCGGTGTCGGAGGCGGGGACGATCCCCAGACGATAGTCGGAGGGAAGCCCGAGAAGGGCGTGGGTGCGCTCGATCGCTTCGGCCAATCGCGCCTTGCCGAGGGCGGAGCGGTGCGAGCGGCCGAGGACGCGGGTGTCGATCCTGTCGATCGACCAGCCCGGCGGTTTGGGGCAGGGACCGGAGGAAAAGCTCGGCCGCCGCGGGCGCAATTGAGGCTTGGTCTGGCGCGTCGCCGCGCCGTCATGGGTGTTCAACAATGTAACTCTCCTTGCAGAGAGCGCGCGCCGCGTTGGGACGGCGTGGCCCGCTCACCGGTGTAAGGATCGGCGGGCGCTTCGCAACCCCGGGCCGACGGATTCGCTGTGGACAGGGCGAATTCGCGGCCCTGCTGACCGGTTTCCGCAGTGTCTTACATCAGTTCACCGCAGCTTACGGACGATTCGTCCCGCGATGGCCCGACTGTGGTTGAATTTGTTAACCATCCGGAGTGAGTTTCGCCTCCGGCACGAGCGGGGGGTATTCCGCGTGTGCCGTTGGGGCTGGGGAGCTCCTTCATCGACGGATTTCTAACGGACGGGGTTTTCCCGTGCGTGCCGTCTGGATTTTGGAGCGGAATGATGACGCAGTTGCGGACACTCTTCAGCGATCGCGAATTCTTCATTCACGATGGCCAGCGTCTCCGTCGTTTCCGCGTTTCCGCCCCCGTCCAGGCATTCTTTTTCACCCTTTCGCTGCTTCTCGTCGGCTGGTCGGGCTATTCGGCCGCTCAGCTCATCGCCGGCCCGGCGATGGAGCGCATCGCCGTCACCCCTTACGCCTCGCAGCTGCAGAAGCTCGCCGCCGAGACCGACCGCCGGGTCCAGCTCGTCGAGGCGCGGCAATATGCGCTTGCAGCGGCGCTCCAGGACCAGGACGTCGATCCCGAGACCCTGAAGCAGCTGGGCTTCTATCCGGCGCCTCCGGGCACCGGCGCAGTCGGCGGGCCGTTCGATTCGGCCAACGCCGATCCGACGTTCAAGCAGCTGTTCACCAGCTGGAAGAAGCTCGACAATATCGCGTCGGGCGCAATCGCAATTCCTTCCGACAAGCCGCTGAAGACCGCAGAATTCACCAGCGGCTTCGGTTCGCGCGACGATCCCTTTCGTCACGGCGCCGCCTTCCACCCCGGAATCGACCTCGCAGCGCCCTACGGCACGCCGGTCTATGCGACCGCCGACGGTACCGTTCTTCGCGCCGGCTGGAACAGCGGCGGCTACGGCAACCTCGTCGAGATCGACCATGGGCGCGGCATCGTCACCCGCTACGGCCACATGTCGAAGATCATCGTCAGCAGTGGCCAGCACGTCACCCGCGGCCAGCAGGTCGGCTATGTCGGCTCGACCGGCCGTTCGACCGGCAATCACCTCCATTACGAGGTGCGCATCGACAACTCGCCGGTGAACCCGATCCCGTTCATGCGTTCGACCGATTATCTGCTCGCGATGAAGCGGGCGGGCGGCAACGCGGCGATGGACCAGGTCGCCCTCGGTGGACCGGCGGGCGGCAAATAAGCGCCTGAGGTTGCCGCTTCGGCGGCGGCTTCCTATTTCGCTCTCGTGAGCGAGCCAGACATCAGCCTGACCGAAAATGCGGCGCGCAAGGTCGCCGCCATTGCCGAACGCAAGAACGCGCCGGCGATTCTTCGGCTCGCCGTCGACGGTGGCGGCTGTGCCGGGTTCACCTACAGCTTCGAGCTCGCCGATTCTGCCGGCGCGGAGGACACGGTCGCCGAGACGGACGGCGTCAAGCTGGTCGTCGATCCGGCTAGCCTGGACCTGGTTCGCGGATCATCGGTCGATTTCGTCGAGGATTTGGGCGGCGCAGCCTTCAAGGTGACCAACCCGAACGCGCAGTCGGGCTGCGGCTGCGGATCGAGCTTTTCGGTTTAGCCGGGACTTGCGAACGGCTAGGGCGAGGCCATGAAAATCGCCTCCTACAACCTCAACGGCATCCGGGCCCGGCTGCCGCGGCTGATCGAATGGCTCGAGCGCGAGAAGCCGGAGGTGGTGTGCCTCCAGGAATTGAAGTGCGCCGACGAGTCGCTTCCGATCGGCGATATCGAGGCGGCGGGCTACGGGGCCGTCTGGCACGGACAGAAAGGATTCAACGGAGTGGCGGTTCTGGAGCGGCAGGGCACGCCGAAACTGCGGCGCATGGGCCTTCCCGGTGACCCGGACGACACGCACAGCCGCTACATTGAGGCGGAGGTCGGCGACGTGATCGTCGCCTCGCTCTATTTGCCCAACGGAAACCCGGTCGGGACCGAGAAGTTCGACTACAAGATTCGCTGGTTCGACCGGCTCGCCGAGCACTCGGCCGGGCTTCTCGAGGACGAGCGTCCCGTTGTGCTCGCGGGCGACTGGAACGTGGTGCCGGAGGACCGCGACGTCTTCTCCGTTCGAGCGACCCAGCACGACGCGGTGATGCAGCCAGAAGCGCGCAATGTCTGGCGCCGGATGATCAATTCCGGCTGGACGGACGCGCTTCGTGCGCTGCACCCGGACGAGCCGAAGCTTTACACCTTCTGGGATTATACGGCGGGCTGCTGGCAGCGCGATCTCGGCTTCCGGCTGGACCATCTACTCTGCTCGCCGGAGGCAGCAGACCGGCTCCGCGGCGCGGGCGTCGACAAATGGGCACGGGCGCAGGAGAAAGCGTCGGACCACGCGCCGACGTGGATTGAATTCGCTTAGAGCGCCTTTTGGTAGATCCGGTAGCGGTGGTTGACATAGGCTCCGGGTAGCTCGGCAATCGACAGCATCCCCTTGTTGTCCTCGAGGATCCAGCCGAACTCGCCCGTCCCGATCCCGAACTTTGAGACGCAGTCGCGGCGGGTGAACTCGATCAGCATGAAGGCGAGCTGGCTCGCCAGCATGCTGTGATGGAGTTTCTTGGCGACCCCCATCAGCGGCACCCGCGCGCGGCGAGTCCGCGGCTTTCGTAGCCGCCACAGCAGCTTTATCCAGTTGAACGGGAACAGCTCGCCATTCAGGTCCTTGATGAGCTCGTTGATGTCGGGGAGCGTGATCATGAAGGCGACCGGCTCGCCCTCATATTCGGCGACGCGCACCAGCTCGTTATAGATAATCGGCTTAAGCTTCTTGCCCGCGTAGGCGATCTCGCTCTCGGTCAGCGGGACGTATCCCCAGTTCGTCGACCAGGCGTTGTTCAACAGGTTGAGGATGATGCGAGCTTCCTCGGCGAACTTCGATTTGTCGACCTGGCGAATACGGATCCGCTTGTTGCGCTCGCCGGCGGCAATCAGCCGGTTGATCTTCGGGTCGGACCAGTTGGCGATGTTGACTTCGTACGTCAGGAGGTCCTTGGCCTTGTCGTAGCCCGCCGCCTCGATCCACTCGCGATATTCGGGACGGTGGTGACCCATCATTGCCGTCGGCGGCTGGTCGAAGCCCTCGATCTCCAGCCCCGGTTCGTCCCAAATCGAGAGGCTGATGGGGCCGAGCGCCCGGCTCATGCCCTGTTCGCGAAGCCAATCCTCGGCAGTGGCGATCAACGCCGCCGCAGCTTCGCCTTCGAGCGTTTCCAGCATGCCCCACTGCCCGGTGCCCTGCCCCATGTGCTGCAGCACGAGCTCATCGACCTGCGCGCTGATCCGGCCAACCACCTTGCCGCCGCGTTCCGCCAGCCAGAATTTCGCTTTCGCATGCTCGAACCAGGGGTTCTTGCCGGGTGTGATGAGGCCGTGAACCTCGTCCTTCAGCGGCGGGACCCAGGCCGGATCGTTCCGGTAGACGTCCCAGGCGAGATTCACGAAAGCCTTTTTGTCGGCCCTGGTCTCGACGGGACGGATGGTGAGGGGTGCGCTCATTGGCCGTGGCTAGCCTGTCTGGCAGGGCTGCACCAGTGACAACAAAATTGCGTGTCGCTGCATTCATTGTCTGGCCACGAAGCCGCCACTATCTCGATGCAGAGGCAATCACTTATGAGCATTGCGGACACCCTCGAGCGCAAATCGGACGCACCGGCGACGGCGCGCGACGCCGTGCGTGCGCGCGACGACAAGGCGATGCTCAAGGCCGCCGCCGGGCTCACCCGCGACCTCAATTCGCCGAGCGCTGCGATCTACTGGACCGACCTGCTGCTGTCCGCGAGCCTCGGCTATTCCAGCCTTGCCGCGGCGATTCTGTTCCCGGCGCCACTGGCGGTGCTCGCCGGAATCGTCGCCGTCCTGGCTCTCTATCGCGCCGGAAGCTTCATCCACGAACTGACCCATTTGAAACCGCGCACGGTGCCCGGATTCCGCGTCGTCTGGAACCTCATCATCGGAATCCCGCTGCTTGTTCCATCCTTCCTGTACGAAGGCGTGCACAACCAGCATCACGCCAAGCGCTATTACGGAACGATCGAGGATCCCGAGTATCTGCCGCTTGCGCTGATGAAGCCGTGGACCCTGCCGGTGTTCCTGGTGGCCGCGGCGCTGGCGCCGATCGGAATGCTGATCCGGTTCGGAATTCTCGCGCCGCTGTCGCTGCTTTCACCGAGGCTCCGTCGGGCGGTCGTCGAGAAATATTCCGGGCTGCAGATCAATCCGCAGTTCCGCCGTCCCGCGCCGCAGGGCGACTTCGCACGCGACTGGCGGCTTCTGGAGATTGCTTGCAGCGCCTGGGCGATCGCCCTCATCGCGTTGACCGCGACCGGGGCGATCCCGCTGCGTGCTTTCCTGGTTTTCCTCGGCGTTGCTGCAGGCGTGATGTTCCTCAACCAGGTGCGGACGCTGGTCGCGCATCTGTGGGAGAATGAGGGCGAGCCGATGAGCGTCACGGCGCAATATCTCGACAGCGTCAACGTGCCGCCGCCGGGCCTGCTCCCGGCCCTGTGGGCGCCGGTGGGCCTTCGCTATCACGCCTTGCATCATCTGCTTCCCGGAGTCCCGTACCACGCGCTCGGCACGGCGCACCGGCGGCTGTGCGCGCAGCTTGAAGCGGATTCGGTTTATCATGTCGCGAGCCACCGCGGACTTTCCGGGTTGGTGGTGCGGCTTGCCCGGAGCAGCTGGCGCGGCCGCGCTTACTGATTTTCGATCAGGCGGAGCAGCATTGGCTGGCCTCGTTCGTCCCAGACCACGACTTCCCGTTTCATTTCCGGCGGCGAGCGATCCCAGCTTTCGCCGCTGACGGTCGACGGGCGCTGGATCCGAACGGTCGCGGTCGCCTGCACAATCGCCTTCGGCAAAGGCGGGGCAGGGGCGGCCTGGGCAGCAAGGGCGGCGAGCAGAAGCACCGTCGAGCCTTGCGCAGGCGCACGCTAATCGGAGTTTACCTTATGCTCCGATCCGGACTCGTTCCGGACGGTTATTCCTCGGATCGGATAAGCACGGTTTCGCCGACAAGGAGGAACAGAAAGAAGGGCGCCCAAGCGGCGAGGAGCGGCGGATAAGCGCCGACATTGCCCATCGCAAGGCTGAAATTGTCGGCAACGAAATAAGCGAAGCCGAGCGCCATTCCGATGCTTGCCCGGAGCAGGACCTGGCCCGAGCGCGCGAGCCCGAAGGCGGCGACGGCGGCCAGGAGCGGCATCAGGACGATCGACAATGGACCGGAAATCTTGTGCCACAGGCCGGCTCGGGCTTCCGCGGTCGGCTTTCCAGCGGCGCGCATCTCGGAAATCTTGGTCGCGAGCTGGAAGAAACTCGTTTCGTCGGGATTGACCTGGGCAATCCGCAGCTGGTCCGGCGTCAGGCCGGCGAGCCCGTCCATGACGGGCACCCTGCGGACGAGGTTCGTGGTCGAATCGTAGATGCGCACATTTTCGAGCCGCCACCGGGCGCCGTCGGGCGCCGCCCGCTGCGCGTCGATGATGCGGCGGATCGCGCCGCCCTCGCGCTGGTAAATGGTGATGCCCTGCGCCCTGAAAGCCGAGCCCTGGCCGGCGGCGACGCGCGCCCGGACCAGGTCGCTTCCGTGGATCACCCAGACATTGCTGAGGATGCCGCTTTCGGGCGGCACGGGCTTGTAGTCATTGTCGCTCCAGGCGTTCACGACGCGCGCCGAATGGACGACGACCGTCTCGTTGAAGGCGAAGGCGAGGACCGACACGCCGAGGCTGGCAATGATGAGCGGAGCGAGCATCTGGTGCGCCGAAATGCCGGCGGCCTTCATCGCCACGACCTCGCTGTTCTGATTGAGGCCGACGAAGGCAATCAGCGTCCCGAGTAGCACCGAGAAAGGGAGGAAGCGGCCGACAAGAAGCGGAATCCGCAAGCCCACGTAGCGCCACAGCTCGGCATCCCCGTTGCCCGGGACGGCGAGTATCTTTCCGGATTCGCCGAGGAGGTCGAGCATCATCAGCACCAGCACCAGGCCAACCAGAACGCCGATGCTGCGGGTCAGGAACAGCCGCACGGTATAAAGAGCGAGCTGGCGCGACGGAAAGAATTGAAGGTTGATCATGCCGGCTTCGGCTTCGGCATTATCGCCTTCATGCGCCGCGCGGCCTTGGCCGCCGCCCATTCGAGTGCGCCGATCGGCTGACCGCCCGGCTTGTGCGATATAGTGTAATACATCCAGCCGATGAGCGCGGCCATCAACGCGAAGGGGCCCCACATCGCGAGGATCGGATTCAGCCGCCCCTGCTCGCCGGCATAAGCGCCGTACTGGTTCACCTTGTGATAGGCGACGACCATCACGATCCCGACGAAGATCCCCAGTGCCGACGTGCTCCGTTTCGGCGGTACCGCAAGTGCCACCGCGAGCATCGGCAGCATCGCCATCATCAGGATTTCGACAACGCGGAAGTTGAAGTTGGCCTGGGCTCCCAGCTCCTGCTCATGGCTCGCCGCGCCGCCGACATAGCCGAGCCGGAACAGCTCGTTGAAGTAGAGCTCGTCATAATCGACCCCGCGACCCCGGAAGCGGTCGATCGCGGGAACCGTGATCGGAAGGTCGTAGCTGGCAAAGGTCAGCGTGCGCGGAGCTGGGAATTTCGGCGACTGCTGGATCAGGCGCCCATTGTGCAGTCTGAACAGGATGACCCGCGGATCGTCCGTCGAGAGGAACCGCCCGGCCTCCGCCGTCGCGGCGACGCTGCCGTTCCTGGGATCGTCGACCTGGACGAAGATGCCCTGCAGGCGGGTGCCGTGGGACTCGCTCTTGTCGATGCGCAGTGTCAGTTTCTTGCCAAGCCGGTTGAACTCCCCGACCTTGATCGAGGCGCCGAGCGCGCCCGACCTGAGGTCGAAGCGAAGCCCCTCATATTTATAATGGGCGTAGGGCTCGATGTAGCCGACGATCACGACGTTGAGCAGCATGAGGCCGACCGCATACATGTAGGGCACGCGCAGGAGCCGGCCGAAGCCGAGGCCGATCCCGCGAAGCGCATCGAGCTCCGACGAGAGGGCCAGTTTGCGGAAGGCGAGCAGGATTCCCATCAACAGGCCGATCGGAATCCCGAGCGAGAAATATTCGGGTAGCAGGTTGGCGAGCATTCGCCAGACGACGCTGACCGGCCCCCCCGTGTTGACGACGAAGTCGAACAGCCGGAGCATCTTGTCGAGCACAAGGAGCATGGCGGCAAGGATGAGGGTCCCGAGCAAGGGGACCGCGATGGACCGCGCCACGTAGCGATCGATTAGCGACAACTGGCGCAACTTGGTCGCCCCTACACCATGATTTGGCCGCAAAGCGGGTTGAAACCGGTACTCGGGTCAGTCCCGCTACGCGCGGGGCCGGCTCGGCGCCACTCATAGCGATCCGGTCGGGAATAGCATGTCGAAAACGCAAGCATTGGCGAAAGAGGTGCCGGCAGTGCCGGCGCAATGCGCATCGCCTGCCTGCCGCCCCCTGCACTGCCGCCCGCGCGTCGCTCTGCTTTCGAACCCGAAATCGACCGGCAACCTGGCCCAGCTTTCGCGGATCCGCGCCTATTGCGCCGACCACCCCGACATTTTCCATTACGAGGTCGAGCATGTCGCCCAGATCGGAAGCGCGCTACGCTCGATCGCGCGCGTCCGGCCCAAGATGCTGGTCATCAACGGCGGCGACGGCACGGTCCAGGCGACGCTCACCGAAATCCACAACGGCGGCCATTTTGACGACGTCCCGCCGCCGATGGCCGTGCTCCCGAGCGGCAAGACCAATCTCATCGCGCTCGACCTCGGCGCTCACGGCGACCCGATCGCGGCGCTCGAGCGACTGGTCGAGCTGGCGCAGGGCGACCTTGGCGAGCACCTCGTCGCGCGCGAGCTGATTGCGCTTCGCAAGGACGGGTCGGAGCGGCCGGTGATCGGCATGTTCCTGGGCGGCGCGGGTCTTGCCGACACGATGCTCTATTGCCGCGACAAGATTTACCCGCTCGGCCTTCCGAACGGAGTCAGTCATGCGCTGACCGCGATGGCGGTGCTGGCGCGGCTGCTGCTCGGGTTGAAGGCGAGCTTCCTTCCACCCAAGGCGGCGCCGCTTCGAGTGTCCACCGGGCGCGATGAATCGCTGACCGGGCGATTCGCGCTGCTTGCGGTGACGACACTCGACAGGCTGCTTCTCAACGGAAAGTTGCAGACGACCGGCTCGCGCGGGCGGCTCAAGTTGCTCGCCGTCGAGGAGAGGCCCGCTTCGGTTCTCCGGATGGTGGTCGCAACCCTGCTCGGCAAGCTCGGTCGCAAGCCGCTGGAAGGCGTCCATCTCGAAGGGAGCGACGAAATCAGCATCGAGGGCGACAGTTCCAATGTCATCCTCGATGGCGAAATGTTCAGCACCGAGACCGGCAAGCCGATCCGGCTGAAGCCCGCCCAACCGCTATCGTTCGTCCGGCTCGCGGCCTAGGCTCCCCCGATGCCCGATACGCTGCGCGATCTTGTCGCGGAAGAATTGTCGCTGCCCGTCGATGCGCGCGTGACGGCAATGTCGAATGCAATCGCGAAAGGTCACGGCACGGCGTCGCGCGCAGTGCTCTTCTATGGTTCGTGCCTGAGGCAGAAGCAGCTCGTCGGGTTGATGCTCGATTTCTATCTGATCGTTTCCGATTATGGGGAGGCCTATCACAAAGGCTGGTTGGCGACCGCGAACCGGCTGATCCCACCCAATGTGTTCTATTTCGAGCATGGCGGCCTCGTCGCCAAATATGCTGTGCTGAGCGAAGCGGACTTTGAGCGCGAATGTGGGCCCGACGCCCGCAACACCTCCATTATCGCGAGGTTCGCGCAGCCGTCGCGGCTGGTGTGGAACGCGGGCAAGCCGGCACGGGAGCGGGTGATCGATGCGGTCAGCCGCTGCGCGCCGACGTTGCTTGGTCGCGCCCGACCACTTGCAGCGAGCGGCGCCTCGGTCGGGGATCTGTGGAAGCGCGCGTTCCAGCTGACCTTCGCTGCCGAGCTTCGGGCCGAGCGCCGCGATCGCTCGGCCTCGATCGTGGATGCCGAGCCGCAGCGGTATCGTCGGTTCGGTACGGTCGCGCTTGCCGGGCTTCCGACTGACAGCGTCAACGGCGCTGTGCGCTGGTGGAGGCGGATGCAGCGCAAGGGGAAATTGCTGTCTGTCCTCCGGCTGGCCAAGGCCAGCGCGACCTTTGCCGGGGGCGCTGATTACATCGCATGGAAAATCAACCGGCACGCCGGCACGAAGATCGAGCTGAAGCCGTGGCAGCGGCGGCACCCGCTGCTCGCCGGGATTACCTTGCTTCCGAGACTGCTGAAGTCAGGAGCGATCCGGTGACGCTGGTCGGCGCGGATCGAATCCGCGCACTCCGCCCCTCAGCTTGCTGCCGCGGCTCCCGAGGAGCGGGGCGGTTCGTTAGGCTGGAGCGCGGTCGCGACGGCGGAGGCAAGGGCTCCGACCGTGAACGGCTTGCGAAGAAGCTCATGACCGACGAGCGTCTCCGTCTCGCTGTCGCCGACATAGCCGGTGACGAACAGAACGGCGAAATCGCTGCGCTTCTCTTTAAGCGTCTTGATCAGCTCCGGTCCGGTCATTTCCGGCATGATCACGTCGCTGATTACGAGGTCGAACGGGCGGCTGTCGAACATCCGGATCGCATCTTCGCCGTTTTCGCAGGCGATCGGATCGTAATCGAGGTCCTGAAGGGCCTCGACCGTCGAGGTCCGGACCCTTGGATCGTCCTCGACAACCAGAATGCGGGCGCCCGGCACGCGTTCCTCCTCGCTCATGCGCTGGGCCGTCGGGTGAAGCCGGATCGCGGCCTCGGCGGCCGTGCGGGGCAGGTAAATTGACACGGTCGTGCCCTTGCCGACTTCGCTGTCGATCCCGACCTCGCCGTTCGACTGGTGGGCGAAGCCGAAGATCTGGCTGAGCCCGAGCCCAGTCCCCTTTCCGACCGGCTTGGTCGTGAAGAAGGGTTCAAATGCGCGATCCTTGACCTCGGGCGGCATTCCGCAGCCGGTATCCGTAACGGCGATGCGAACATAATCGCCGGGACGAATGTCGCCGACTTCGTTTGCTGAAACCTTAACGTTGGAGCTGGAGATGGTGAGTCGGCCGGCGCCCTCCATGGCATCGCGCGCGTTGACAGCGAGATTGACGATGGCGTTCTCGAGCTGGTGCGGATCGACATAGACCGGCCAGGTGTCGGGAGCGAGGTCGACCTTGACCCGGATCCGCTCGCCCAGCGTCCGGTCGAGCAGGTCCGACATGCCTTGCACCAGGCCGACCGGCTCGACACGTTCGGGGAGCAACGGCTCCGAACGGGCGAACGACAGCAGCCGGCGGGTCAGCGCGGCGGCGCGAGTGGCGCCCTCCATGGCGTTGTTGAGATGCGCGAGGATTTCCCGGCGCGGGCCATTCAGGCGCCTCCTCGCGAGGTCGACTCCGCCGACGACGACGGCGAGCATGTTGTTGAAGTCGTGGGCGATGCCGCCGGTCAGCTGGCCAACCGCCTCCATCTTTTGGACCTGCCGGAGCTGAGCCTCGGCGGCTTCGCGCTCGGCGGCTTCGGCCTTCAAGGCCTGGTTCGCTTCCCACAGCTCCTGCGTACGCTCGCGCACGGCCGCCTCGAGCGACTCCGCGCGATCGGATTCGGACTCGGCTTCGCGGCGGGCGAAGGTGAACTGGCGGATCGCCTGCACAGCGACGAGGCCGAGGACGATCGCGCCGATCCCGACGAGGATTCCGAGCCAGCTGAGATAATCTGTCAGCCGGTCCGCGCGCGCGGAGAAGACGCGGGTTTGCTGCATCCGCTGCTGGAGGACGTCGCGCTCGCTGTCCGCGATCTCGCGGAGCTTGAGGTGAAGCAGCTGCTCCAGCGGCGGATTCGCCTTCGGGCCGACAGCGGCATAATAATAGCTGATCCCATAGTCGCTGCGCTTTGCGGTGACGATCCGGGCGACTTCGTTGAACTTGGCGCCGAGCTGATCGTACAGGCCCTTCAGGTCCTGAAGGCGCTGCTGCTGCTCGGGACTGGTGCTGGCGAGCTGCCTTAGCTGTTCGATTTGACGGCCGGCAAGGCGCCAGTAGCTCAGATAGGTGTTGCCACTGGTCCGGACATCGCCATCGAGTGCGAAACGGCCGAGCGCCGCTTCGGACCTCGAGATGCTGGCATCCACCGAGCGCGTGAGCAATGTGACGTCGTAAGCGTGGCGCTCGAGCTGCAGCGCATCGTCGCGATCCTGATTGGAGATTGCGACGAGGACGACGAGGCCGAGCAGAAGGAGGACCGCGAGCAGCGCCCCGGCTGCGGCCCCACCGCGCCTCCAGTCGAACCGGATTTCGTCCTCGTCCGGTGTCATGACGTCACTCTAGTCATCTGATCGCGCCGGTAAAAGGCAGGTCGCTCCTTCAAATGCAGCCGGTGGCCCGTCCCGCGGCACCGAACATCGCAAGAATTTCGTCGACCTGCTCGCTCGAATGCTCCGCGCAGAGCGAGCAGCGGAGAAGGGTCATTCCTGCCGGCGTCGCCGGCGGCCGGGCAAGGTTGACGTAAAGCCCCTCTTTCAACAGCGCTTCCCACATCGCTGCGCCGGTCTCCAGGTCCGGCATGATCACAGCGATAATCGCCGATTGTGGCTGTTCGGTTCCAAGAGTGAAGCCGAGCGCCTTGAGGCCCGCGTGAAGCTTTTTCGAATTTTCCCACAGGTGCGCGCGCTTGTCGGCGCCGTGCATCAGCTTGCGGATCGACGTGGCGGCGGTGGCGACAACCGAAGGCGGAAGCGATGCTGTGAAGACGTAGGGGCGGCAGACGAGCCGCAGGATCTCGAACTTCGGGTGGTTGGAGACGCAGAAGCCGCCGACCGTGCCGACCGACTTCGAGAAGGTGCCGATGATGAAGTCGACGTCGTCGATGACGCCCTGCGCTTCGGCGACGCCGCGGCCGTTCTCGCCAATGAATCCCATCGAATGCGCCTCGTCGACCAGCACCATCGCACCGTTCGCCCTGGAGACCGCAACCATCTCCTTCAGCGGCGCGATGTCGCCGAGCATCGAATAGACGCCTTCCAGGACGACGAGCTTGCCCGCGCCTTCCGGAATCCGCCTGAGGCGCTTTTCCAGTGCGTCGATGTCATTGTGACGGAACGGCACGATTTGCGCGTTGCCCAGCGCGCAGCCGTCGTAGATCGAGGCGTGGCTGTCGATGTCGAGGACGATGTAATCGTCCTTGCCGGCGATTGTGGAGATGATCCCGAGATTGGCCTGGTAGCCGGTCGAGAAGACCATCGCGTGGTCCATTCCGTAGAAGGCCTTCAGCGCATCCTCGCACGCCTTGTGCCCGGAATAGGTGCCGTTGAGGACCCGGCTTCCGGTCGTTCCCGAGCCGAATTCGTCGAGCGCCGTCTTGCCCGCGGCGATCACGTCGGGATCGAACGTCATCCCCATGTAATTGTAAGTGCCGAGCAGGATCGTGCGGCGGCCGTTGCAAATGGCGACGGTCGGGCTTTCGACTTTCTCCATCACCAGGTTGAACGGGTCGGTCAGCCCGCTCGAAAGCAGGGCCTCGCGTTGCTCGATCAGCGGGTCGAACTTGGAGAAAAGGTCGCTCAAGCGGCTGCCGCCCTAGTCTTTGGCAAGCTTGCGCACGGCATCGGCGAGCTGGCCGACGGTCTCGATCTCGGCCTGCATGTTCATCGAGATGATGATGTCGAACTCGTCTTCCACGCCGGCGACGAAGTCGAGCACGGTGAGGCTGTCCCACTCCAGATCCTGCTGGAATCGGGTGTCCGGAGTGACCGGCACGCCCTTCTTGTTGAAATTGTCGACCAGCTGTTTGACTCGGCCGTAGATCTCGTCGCTGTCGTCCATCGTGTCTCGCCCTATTCGCGGGGCAGCCCTTTCGCAATGCAATGGGGCGCGAATGCGGCGGTTTAAAGCCAGCCCTCGCGTTCGTACCAGGCGGCGGTTCCGGCCAGGCCCTGCCCGGTTTCGACCTGCGGCCTCCACAGATCCGAGGGCGGGCGGCGGTCCGGGTTCACCACCCAGTCGCGGTGACTGAAGTAAGCGGCGCGGTCGGCGGACAGCTTGGCGCGTTCTCGCCGAACCAGCCGGTCGACCATCGCGCCAAGCTTCAGCATCGGGCCCGGCATCGACAGCGAGACATTGCCTCGCCCGACGGCGCGGCCGATCGCCCGCGCCAATTCCTTGTGACTCCACCCGCCCGTCAGGCCATCGTCGGGCTCGAAAGTGGCCCGGCTCGGCTCGTCGGTTCCGGCGAGCGCCAGCAGCAGTCGCGACAGGTCGTCGACGTGGATCACGGAGACGCGGCCTTTGGGTGGAAGAAGCATGAGCCGCAGCTTGGCCATCTTGAAGAGCTCGAGAGTCTCGCGATCGCCGGGGCCGTACACGGCGGGGGGCCGAACAATGATCCAGTCGAGTCCCGAGCCCTCGACCAGTTCTTCCGACCGCGCCTTCGACGCCCCGTATTTCGACAGGCCCGGTTCGCGCGCGGCGAGCGACGAAACGTGGACGAATCGCGTGATCCCGGCGGCAGTGGAGGCGGCGAGCATCGCCAGGGTCCCCTCGACATTGCCGCGCTCGAACTCGGCCGGATCCCGGGCGTTCAGGACACCGGCGATGTGGACCACCGAATTGCAACCCGTCACCAGCTGACGGAGCGCATCGGCGTCGGAGAGCGAGCCTTCGATCCATTGCACCTGGCGCTGCGGTCGGCGGGGACGGCGAGTCAGCGCGCGCACCTCGTACCCGGCCGCGGTGGCAATATCGATGAAGCGGGTCCCGACGAAGCCGGTGCCTCCGGTGACGGCGATCGTCACAGCGGCGACCAGGCCTGGCCGGGCGGATCATCGGGCTCGGCCTTTTCGGCTTCCGGGCCGAGGCTCTCGACGATGCGATCGAGGAGTGCCTCGATTCCGGTCCCGGTCGGAGCGGAGATCGCAAGCGGGTCCGGAGCGCCCGCCTTGGCCAGCGACCGTTTCGCCGTCTTCAGCTGCTTGGAGTCGACGAGATCGCAGCGGCTGAGCGCGACCAGCTCCGTCTTGTCGCCGAGTCCGGCGCCATAGCGGTTCATTTCGTCGCGGACGGTCCGCCATGCACCGCCCGGATCTTCGCCGGCCGCATCGATGAGGTGGAGGAGGATCCGGGTGCGCTCGACGTGACCGAGGAAGCGGTCGCCAATTCCGGCGCCTTCGGCAGCGCCCTCGATCAGGCCCGGGATGTCGGCGAGGACGAACTCGCGGCCTTTATGGCGCACGACTCCGAGTTGCGGCCGGAGAGTCGTAAACGGATAGGCGCCGACCTTGGCGGTGGCATTGGTCACGGTGTTGAGGAAGGTCGACTTGCCCGAGTTCGGAAGGCCAACGAGACCGACGTCGGCGAGCAATTTCAGCCGCAGCCAGACCCACATCTCCTCGCCGGGGATGCCGGTCTGGTGCTGGCGCGGGGCGCGATTGGTCGAGCTTTTGTAGCTGGCGTTGCCGCGGCCGCCCATTCCGCCTTCCAATAGCACCACACGTTGCCCCTCGACGGTGAGGTCGGCGATCAGCGACCTTTCGTCGTCGTCGGTCAGGATCTGGGTTCCGACGGGTACTTTGATGATAAGGTCCCTGCCGGCCGCGCCGGTCCGGTTGGAACCCGACCCGCCCTTGCCGCGGGGAGCGCGGAAATGCTGCGTGTAGCGGAAATCGATGAGCGTATTGAGGCCGGGAACGGCTTCGAAGACGACGTCTCCGCCCTTGCCTCCGTCGCCGCCGTCGGGGCCGCCGAACTCGATGAACTTCTCGCGCCGAAAGCTGACCGCCCCCGGGCCGCCGGCGCCGGAGCGGATGAAGATTTTCGCCTGGTCGAGGAAGTGCATTCGGGCCGCTGTAAGGAGGAGTGGAGGGAAGCGCTACTTTTCGGACGGGGTCGCCGTCACGGGAGTGAATCCCGTGACGTCGATCGACACGCCTTCGGCGGTCGTCGGCCGGCATGCGCTGGCTCTTCGCGCAACGGCGTTGCGCTCGGCAGCTTTGCTAGCGACTGCCCTCGCTGGCGCCGGGACGCCAGCGAGGGAGTCCACGCGCGGACCTGGGCCGTGCGTGAAAACGCGTGCGGGCAGCGACTCGCGTCGCGAAACCGCCCCGGTCGGGCAAGGGCTACAGCAGTCCTTGCGCTTCAACAATCGTTAACCGCACCGCCTTCGAGGTGCCCTAAAAGACTTTCCGAATTTCGAATTCGATCGTTCGGCCCAGCGGGTCGCGATAGGCGGGCTGGTACTGGAGCGGTGTGGTCGCGAAGGAGTCGCGGACCCGCTGCCGGTCGTTCGTGGCGTTCAAAACATCGACCGACAGACGCAGGCCCTTTGCCCAGCGGGATTGGGGCAGCAGCCGGCTGACATCGGCGAATGCGCGGACATTGAGAATGAAGACCGGCGAGAAACGCAGGGTATCCGTCACTCCCCCGATCCGGCTTTCGAGGCTGCTCGGGCCCCGCCACGTCATCCCGACACGGACTCCGGCGCCGCCGGAGGTGATTGCCGCGGTCCCATCCAGCTGGTGGCGGAGACGTCCGCCACCGATGCCGATGGCTCCGCCGCCGAGGACGTCGACCGGAGCGAGGCCCGGCCGGATGACGATCGTGTCGGAAAAGACGACGCTGTGGTTCAGGGTAAGCTGGAAATAGGTGGTGGGCGTGCGCTGGCCCGGCTTCGCTCCCTTCACCGGGGGCGGCGGCGGGGCCCCGCCGCCGATTTTGGCGTTCATGCTGATGCCCCAGCGAAGCCGCTTCTCGCGGTCGGAATCGAAGTTCACGGGCCTCAGGTCGACGGTGGTCAGGATTCCGTTCGAGTCACGGATGAAGCGGTCGGGAAAGGCGAGCATGACGGCCGCGCTCGCTTCGGGCAGCGAAGACACGAAATTGCGGATATCGGTGTCGGTATATTCCGCATTGAGCTGGAGGTTCAGCTTCGGCACGAGCCGAAGGATGGTCCCGAGGCGCCACAGCCTGGTCTTTTGCGGGAGAACCAGGGGATTGCCGCCGGTAATCTGCGACACGTCGACCGTCGTATCCGTCAATGGGTCGAAGGTTCGAACGTCGCTGGAGACGGTCACCGGATTGCCGAGAAGCTGGATCGACGGAGGCGTTCGGGTCTCCTCGACCGAGCCGCGGAGGCGAAGCGCCGCAACGGGTTCCCACGTCAGGCCGAGCGCATAATGGTCAAGGTTTCCGGCGTCCGAATAATGGATCCGGCCATATTCGGCGTTGGCGCTCACGTCGCCGATCTGCGGAGCTACGCCGTTCGCACGGCTGGTCAGCGGAATGTCGATCGCGCCGCGAATCGCCTGCTCGTCGCGTCGGAAGTCGCCGTTGCCGAAACTGGAGAAGGTGCTTCGCGAACGGAGCCGGTTCCATGCGAGCCAGGCTTCGAACGTCGTTACGACCGGACCTGCCGGAAGCTGCAGCGCCGGTCCGGTGACGATAAGGTCGGCCTTGTCGAGAAGCGTTCGCGCCGACGTCCGGTCGGTTCGGATCGCAATCAGGTCGGAAAGATCGGTGGTGAACGGATTGACGGTGTCGTCGAGCGGGATGAACCCAAACAGCGCCTGGCGCTCGCTGCGCGTGCGGTCCCTCGCTTCGCTGTGCTTTCCGTTGAAGGTGGCAGTCCAGCCCGCCCATTGCGCATTCAGGGTGACGCTGCCGTCGGCGCCCTGGTGCACGGAGCGGAAGTGCAGCGGATCGGGCCCGTAGAAAGCGAGGCCGACGTTGTCTGAGAAGGGCGAAGATGGATTGGTGGAGGACAGCAGGAACTGCGCGCCGGGCAGTCCGCGGAGCGACCGGTTGGCCGTGCGCGCCCAGCGGACGGTCGTGGTGCCGGTGAGCCAGTTCGCAAGCCGGGTCGAGAAAGTGGCGTTGAGATCGTAATTGCGAGCGGCCGGCTTCAGCGTCCGGAACTCGCCGAGATTGGTCTCCACCGGAACGTCGGCGTTCGGGAGGAAGTCCACCAGCCCGGGATTGCCGCTCGCCGGCATTGGCGCGACCGTGACGATCTTGCCGGCAAGGGCACTCAGCAACGGATCGATCTCGCCGCCTGGAAAACCCATGACATTGCCGCCCAACGCGAACGGCAGGCGCGAGTCGGGCTGCACAATTCCGCGCTCGCTCTCGAGCAGCGAGTTTTCATCATGGACGCGCAAGGCGAGGTTCGCCCGCATCGGGCCGCGGACGCGGGTCAGGATTCCTTCTGCGCGGATCGCGCGCCAGTCGCCGTCGGTAGCGATCTTCGGAGCGGCGGTCGCGGTCGCGCTCTTCACGTCGCGCTTGAGGTTGAGGCTGATGACGCGCTGGCCCGAGGTCCCGCCGAGCCGCGCAGCGGAGCCGCGGGGAAGGACCTGGAGGTTGCGCACGACCTCGATCGGCAAGGTGGCGATATCGTCCAGGTTGTCGACCCGGACACCGTTGACGAGAATCAGCGGATCGTCCTCGCCGAGCTCGGCCTGCAATTCCTGGAGCAGCTCGTCGACGGTACCGGCACCGTAGCTCTCGATTGCAGTCTCATCGAGGCTTCGCTCGGGCTGGATGTCCGGGAACAGCGGCGGGGCAGTGACGATGATGTCGCGCGACTGGTCTCGCGACCCCGATGGTTGCGCATCGGTTGCCGAAGCCGAGCTCGCACCCGCAGCCGAGGAGTCGGCCCAGACGGGCGACGCCGTGCCGGCGAGAAGCAGGACGGAGGCGACGCGCCGCAAATGTCGAGAGTGACGGGAGTGCCCGTTATGCAAGTGTCTGCCCCCCAGAAAGGCCGCTGAAAAAAGGCAAGACCCTCCGCGCAACCCTGCCTGGCTTCGCAGCCAGGCAGGGCGTCACGCGCGGTTCTGGGCCGCTAGTGAATCAAAACGCCGGCAGCGACGCGGTCGGCGGCGAGTCGAACGTCGTGCCGTACAGCGTCGGCGCGGCATTGAAGGTCGCGGTGCTGCACTGACCGCCGGTGTAATTGTTCTTCGGCGTCCACGATCCGCCCTTCTTGCCGGGCGAGATGCAGGCCAGCGCCCGAATGCCTTCGGGCGTATAGGTGCCGTATTCCGTGTAGTTCACGCCATCGACGTGACCGGAAAGTTGCTGGTCGGTGGCGATGGTCGAATACCCTTCGTCGACATTGTCGCCAGCCTGCGAATTGTCGGTGTAGTCCGCGACGAACTCCCAGTTGGTGACGGTGTGCCCGCCGTTGCAGCCCGGCGGGCTGTTCGGGTTGTCGCCGATCGGACCGCCGTTGCCATTGCCGCAGCCATTGTTGCCGTTGCCGTTGCCTCCGGTCTGCAGATTGTTGCCGTTGTTGTTGCCGTTGTTGCCGGAACCGCCGCCATTGTCGCCGCCGTTGCCGCCACCGACCGTGGTGGTGACGAGCTGCGAGACGTGGCAGGTCCAGTAATAAGTAACGGTGTGCATGAAGTCGGCTTCGACGTCATACAGCGTGTTGTCGTAGATTTTCTGGCTGAAAACGGCCTGGCCCCACATGTTGGGGCTTCCGCCCGTGCGCGACAGCGGGTTGTCGGCGCGGATAAAGCCGGCATAGGCGAATGTGCCGCCGGTGTCGGCGCGATAGTTGATGTTCCGCTCGCTGCCTTCGACTTGGGTCGTGGGACCGTCTTCGCTGTGGAAGTCGGTGACTTCGGCTTTCCACAAGCTCGGATCGGCCTGGTTGTTGACGTAAAGGTCGTTGCAGACCGTTTGGGCGTCCGCCTGCGTGGGATTCGCCGCATGTGCTGCTGTCACGAGCAGCGGAACGGGTGCAAAAGACGTGCTGACGACCGCGGTCGCCGCCAAAAGTGCGCGCTTCATTCTGGAAATCCCCCCGAAAATAGCCGGTTAGTGTGAACCGGCGGGTCTCCCAGAATGACTCGCTGGTGAATTTTCGTTTACCGGCGAGGAGATAACGACAGTAGTTATCTTAGGTTAAGTATTAGCTTTAGTTATGTGGGTAAGTCTCTAAACGGGACACGTCCGGTGCCTCGAACATCGGCTAATTATTTCACAACCCAAGTCTTACTGAAAAGGACGTCGATTCAGGGTCCGACCCACTCCGCGGCGCGGATCGCGAGTTCGGTGCGATTGGCGACGCCGGTTTTCTCGAACACGCTGTGGAGATAGACCTTCACCGTTCCTTCGGTAATTCCGAGCTTCTCGGCGATGTCGCGGTTCCTCAACCCCTGCCGGACGAGCTTCACCAAGTCGGTCTCCCGCGGAGACAGCACTGACCGGTTGCGCGATTGCGCGGTCCGGGCGGCCTCGGCCTGCAGATGCTGGTCGATCCACTCGTCGCCGGCGCGCACCGAATCGAGGCAATCGAGGAGCAGGGCGGGGTCCGACGTCTTGAGGAGCACACCGTCTACTTTGAGGCTGAGCGCTTCTGCGAATCCGGCTTCGTCGAGCGACGCGGTGAGAAGCACCACCTTGCGATCGTCGCCGCTGGAGCGGAGCTGCCGGAGCACCTCGAGGCCGCTACCGTCGGGCATCTGGATGTCGAGAACGACGATTTCGGGATCGTGCTCGGCGATTTCGCGCAGCGCCTCATTGCCGCTGCTCGCCTTGGAAACCAGCTTGTAGTCGCTTCCGCGGAGCATCGCCTCCACCGCGGCCTGGATCATCGGATGGTCGTCTGCGAGCAGGATTCGGGTCAAGGCCGATTCTCCGGTTTGAGTGGCAAGGTAATGGAAACGTCGGTTCCCGTATCGCGGGTTGCGAGCATCAGCGTGCCGTTCGCCTCGTCGACGCGTTCGCGCAACGACCAGGGCGTCCCTTCCTTCAGCCGCTCGCTCCCGCTTCCATCGTTGCAGATATCGAGCCTGAGATTGCCGTCGTCGGCGGTGAGCTGGACAGTGATCGACTTGGCCCGGGCGTGACGGACCGCGTTGGCGACGGCTTCGCGGATCAGCTGGTGCGTGTCGAGATGAAGACGCATCGGAGCGCTCGTCTCCGGCACCTCGGCGGAGAACAGGCACTGGATGTCCCACTGCATCGCCAATCGGCCGCACAAGGCCCTGAGGTCGCCGGCGAGCTTCGGGAGCGCGATGGTTTCGCTCTTCAGCGCCCCGATTGCGGACCGCAGCTCTTCCTGTTCGTGAAGAAGCAGTTGCTTGAGGTCCTTGAGCTCCCGCTCCGGTCGATCGCCGGCGCGAAGAGCGCGGCTGATCGCCTCGATCCTGAAGGTTGCGCCCGCGAGGAACTGGACGATGCTGTCGTGAAGGTCGCGGGCGAGCGACAAGCGGGCGCGGGCGATTGCACCGTCCTCGACGGCAGCGAGCAGGGCGTGGCGCTGGATGTGGGCGGCGAGCGCGCTGCTGACCGCGCCGCCGAACTCGATATGGTCCGTGCAAAGCCCGCTGATCCCGCCGAGCAGAAGGAGACCTTCGCCGGCTGCTGTCCGGACCGGGATTCCCAGGCCCTCCATGAAGCCGTGCTCGCGTGCCGGCTTACTCTCCATCAACTCGTTCACGGTCGAGAATCGCATTCGCTGCGATGCGCCCCGGTAGAGCCCGTGATCGTGCTCGAGGTCGAAAAGAAATGGCCCGCGCGCGATCTCGATGGTGCGGTTGGGCAGAGCGTTGGTCCTGAAGTCGGATCCGTCCCACGCCATGGCCAGCCAATGCCGGCTGCCGTGGCCGCACCAGAGCAAGAGCGCCGTCCGCGCTCCGGTTGCCGCCGCGATGCCCTCGATTGCGCCTTCGAGCGGCGAGTCGCCCGGCGAGGCGTCGCGGAGGAGGTCGTCCTTGAGCGACCTGACGCCCGAGAAGCCGTGGTTCACCCCGAACCAGATCAGCACGCCGGAGAGAACGACGAGGTTACCGGCACGAATGATGAATCGCTGCAGGTCGAAGGTCGAGCTGGCCTCGGTCCCCGCCGCGAGGCCGGCGGCGACGTAAAGCAGGGTCACCGGAATCGCCGTGAGCGCCGTTTCCCGCCACCCCCAACGGATCGCCGCTGAAAGAATCAGGAAGACGAAGAAGACGAAGAACGGGCTGGTGTAGCCGTCGCTGGCGATGACGAGCAGGGTGAAGACGACGATGTCTGCAACCTGCAATGTCGCCGCAAGGCGGGCATCGAGCCACCAGTTGCTCCACGTGAGCATCACGATCGCGGCCGACCCGATCGCATAAATGACGAGGACCGCGTAGGTCATCTCGACCGCCTGTGCGGGCTGGCTCGGGTCCACCCAGATCGCGAACAGGAACACGGACGCGAGGACCGCGCGCGCAAGGGCAATGACCCTTCCGGATCGATGCTTCAGTACGTCGTCGAACACCAGCCCCGGACCCCCGAGCAAATCCTGCTGCTAACTAGCGATATAGCAGCAGGGGAAGCGAAACTGGAAGTCAGGCGTGAACAGTTCGCGCCGACGATCAGGCAGCCAGAATTTCCTCCGGTTCGAACTGGTCGGCAGCCTGCTCTTCCGCCGCCCGGCCCGCACGGAGCTGCAGCCGATACAGCCGCGCCGGCACCTGCTCGCCGCGTGCGCAGCACAGACGCGGAGCGACGATCCCGGTTGGAGCGAAGCCCAGCTTCTCGAGCACCCGGCCCGATGCGGGGTTGTCGATGAAGTGCGACGCCTCGAGAGCCGCGAGCCTCAGCGTGCGCGCAATGTCGACCAGTGCCGTGCAGGCTTCGGTGGCGATTCCGCGGCCCCAGTCGCTTTTCGCAATCCAGTAACCGAGCTCGACGGCGCCAGAGGGGCGGCGGCCGAGGCCGCACGCCCCGACCAGGCGGGGCGCACCGTTCGTGCGCTCCGTAATCAGGAGCGATGGCAGCACAGGATCGCGCGGGGCGGCGAGGAAAGCCTCGGCGTCGCGAACCGAATA
>Ga0207705_10000573_pt1 | contig 30814 bp, 30 predicted proteins | sample KBSC13metaG_FD_184314 | JGI IMG/M metagenome (GOLD analysis project Ga0207705, IMG submission 184314) | Corn rhizosphere microbial communities from Kellogg Biological Station, Michigan, USA - KBS C1-3 metaG (SPAdes) (version 2) | ecosystem: Host-associated > Plants > Roots > Rhizosphere > Soil ... | reverse complement strand
AGATGCGCGCGGTCTTGGGGTTGTAGTTGCCCGTTCCGACATGCGTGTAGCGCCGGAGGCTGCCGTCGAGCTCTTGACGCACGACGAGACACAACTTGGCGTGCGTCTTCAGCCCGACCATGCCGTAGACGACGTGACAGCCGGTTTGCTCGAGCGTCCGTGCCCAGCGGATGTTGGCTTGCTCGTCGAACCGGGCCTTGATCTCCACCACGACGAGGACCTGCTTGCCCGCTTCGGCGGCGTCGATCAGCGCGTCGACGATCGGTGAGTCGCCGCTGGTGCGGTAGAGCGTCTGCTTGATGGCGAGCACCGCCGGGTCGGCGGCCGCTTGCTCGACGAGCGCCTGCACGCTGGTCGCGAACGAGTCGTAGGGATGTTGCACCAGCACGTCGCCGCCACGCAGCGTGGCGAAGATGTCGCCGGCTTGCTGGCTGCCTTCGCTGGCTCGCAGGCGCGGGTGGGTCGTCGGGACGAACGCCTCGTCCTTGAGCTGCGGCCGGTCCAGGGCGGTGAGCGGCCACAACCCACCGAGGTCGAGAGGGCCGGGCACGCGGTAGAGCTCGGCCTCGCCGATACCGAGTTCGCGCAGCAGCAGTTCGAGCACACGATCGCTCATCGACTCCTCGACCTCGAGCCGCACTGGCGGCCCGAACCGGCGGCGCTGCAGTTCGCGCTCCATCGCCTGGAGCAGGTTCTGGACGTCCTCCTCCTCGACCTCGACGTCCTCGTTGCGGGTGACCCGGAACGTGTGCGTCTCGAGCACGTCGAGTCCGGGGAACAGCTCGGGCAGATGCGCGGCGATGACGTCCTCGAGCGGCACGAAGCGGGACGGCGCAACTTCCACGAACCGGGGCAGCAGCGGTGGCACCTTGACCCGGGCGAAGTGCTCGCGACCGGTCTCGCGGTCACGAAGTACGACGGCCAGGTTCAGCGACAGCCCGGAGATGTAGGGGAACGGATGCGCCGGGTCCACCGCCAACGGCGTGAGCACGGGATAGACCCGCTCCTGGAACAGCTCGTCGAGCGACTTCACTTCGTCGTCGTCCAACTCGTCGTAGCGCAGCAGGCAGATGCCTTCGGCGCGCAGCGAAGGAGCGAGTTCGTCGCGGAACAGTGCAGCATGCCGACCGACCTGGTCGTGCACGCGGCGAGCGATGAGATCCAGCTGTTCGCGCGGCGTCATCCCGCTCGGGGCGGCCAGGTTGATGCCAGTCGCGATCCGACGGCGCAGGCCGGCCACACGCACCATGAAGAACTCGTCCAGGTTTCCGGCGAAGATCGCGGCGAACCGCACTCGTTCCAGCAAAGGCTGGGCCGGATCGGCGGCAAGCGTGAGGACACGGTCGCTGTAGTCGAGCCAGCTGGCTTCGCGGTCGAGGAAACGGTCTTCGGGGCGGTCGGGTCGCTCGGGCCGAGCGGAGCCGATCTCCTCCAGTTCCTCCGCGAGCTCGTCGGCATACCGTGGCAGGTCCGGTGCCGCTGCCGGTCGAGGAGTCGACGTCATTACCGAAATCTGCCACTACTGAGTGGCCGACACCAAGTGATACATGAACGACAGGTGAACGCGGGGTGAACACCTTCACTTTGTCGGGCGTACCGGGCGGGTGACCTGCCCCACTCCCTTGCGCGCTGCTGCCCAAGTGGTGGCAAAGTGGGCGTGGTCGCCGCCTTGAAGCGGCCGGGGAGGGTGCAGATGGACGTCCAACCGGTCCCGCTCGAGCAGCAGGTCGAAAGCCTGACCAGACGGTTGCTCGACGACTATGCCGGACAGGTGCCAGACCAGGTCGTCCGAGGACTGGTGGACGAGGCTTTCTCCGTCTACCGGCATGCAAAGGTGCAGCAGTTCGTCCCCGTGCTCGTCGCGCGCTCGGTGCGTCAGCGACTGGCACATCAGGCGTTGGCCGTGAGCCCCGCCGCCCACGTCGCCGGGTAGGCCGCGCCGACGGCGCGAATCCAGGAGTCGGTCGGCCACGGCTCACTTCATCGAGTCCTACGAATTGGCTGTAACTGGCGCGTTTCTGCAGCCATTTCGTGAAAGTCGACGGTGGAGAACAACCCGAGCGTTCACGGCCCGTTCGCCCGTTCGTCGCGAGGGATCGGATGGTCCCTGACTCAATGGCCACCCGTGCGCCGACATGTCTTGGTTTCGGTCCTTGCTTCAGCCGCGCTGGCAGTTGCGGGCATGCTCGAGAACGCTGGATGGGATGCACGAAGCCTGCTGGTAATCACCTTCGATGAAGGCGTGTTCGCCGCCGAGCAGCCGGGTGGGCAGGCGACGGTCATCACCGGGGCGTGGGGTCTCGGAGAAGGAGCCGGCCGACTGGTCAGCGATCCGCGACGACACGTTTCCCTACGGGTTCGCGGTCTTCGATGTGTGATGGGGAAGTGGAAGACGGGGACCGCAACGCACCGGTATGGCTGACAGCCTTACTCGTCGTCGGCGTCGTGTTGTTCGCCGTGGCCTGGATCTCGAGTGGCCGTCGCCGCACGGTGTAAACCGGCTCAGGCGAAGTGGATGACGCTCACGAGGCCGAAGACCAGGCAGTAGATGCCGAACGGGCGGAGGCTGCGACCCTCGAAGTAGCGGGTGAGGAATCGCACCGAGATGTAGGCCGCGATGCCCGCCAGGACCGACCCGACGATGGTCGGCCCGCGGATGCCCGCCGCAGCGGGTTCGGCCAGGTCGGGCAGCTTGAGCACACCGGCGGCGAGGATCACCGGGGTCGCCAGCAGGAAAGCGAAGTTGGCCGCGCTCTCATGGTCGAGGCCACGGACGAGACCGGCCGCCATGGTGACGCCGGAGCGGCTGATGCCGGCGAGCAGCGCGGTGCTCTGCGCGAAGCCGACAGCGACGGCGTCACGCCACGAGACCCGTCGTACGACGAGTTCCTCTTCGGCCGCAACTCGGTCTGATCCCGGATCCGCCGATCCGCTCTCGACGACCTCGACGCGATCGTCGGCCCGGTTGCGCCGGTGTCGGATCAGCCGCTCGGTGGCCAGAAGGATCAACCCGTTGATGGTGAGGAACACCGCCGCGGCGAGCGGGTTGGCGAACAGCACGCGCAGCTTGTGCTCCAGCACGAGACCGAGGATGCCGACCGGCACGGTGGCGACCACGATGAGCCATCCCAGCCGCTGTGTGGCGGTCGTGATCGAACGGTCGCGGATGCTCGTGGCCAATCCGCCGAGGATGCGGATCCAGGCGCGCGCGTAGAACACGAGCAGCGCGAGAGCGGTCGCACAGTGTGTCGCGACGATGAAAGCCAGGTAGGGCGAGCTGGCGCTCGCGCTGGTGGACTGCTCGGTGACCAGGTGCTTCCAACCGCCGCCGACCCATGCCGGGATGAGGATCGAATGGCCCAGGCTCGACACCGGGAAGAGTTCGGTCACCCCTTGGAGCACCCCGACCGTGCACGCCTGCAGATAGCTCAAATCGGACACAGCAGGCGTCGCTCCCATCCATACGAATGGTGGGCGGCGATCACCGCCCACGGACGCTATCGCGCACAACGAAGAGCGCGTTGCCTATCGAAATCGGACCGAGCGGCGAGTTGTCGGCGTCACAGTCCTAGTCGTCGCCGGGTGGGAGCTGGCGCGGCTGCCGGCGCTGGTAGAGCGCCGGTCGCTCGACCGTGCGTCGGGGCCCGGCGTTGGCAGCGACGACGGCGATCCACGGCAGAATGAGGGAGCCGGCGACGGCGAAAGCCGCGACAAGTCGCTGGCCGACGCCGAACAGCACGATGGCCAGGATGAAGCAGATGATGCGGATGCCCATCGTGATCAGGTAGCGCCGCTCCCGCTCGCGCTGCTCCTGCCTGGGGCTTTTGCCCGCTGTCGTGACGAGCACGGGGTCGTCCGATCTCGTCATACCCCCAAGCATGCGTCACGCCAGCCGGATCCGCGACTTCAGGGTCTAACCGAAGCGGCCGGTGATGTAGTCCTCGGTGCGTTTCTCCGAGGGGTTGGTGAAGATCTTCTGCGTCGTGTCCGACTCGACCAGGTAGCCGGGCTCGCCGGGCCCGCGGAGCGTGAAGAAGGCGGTCACGTCCGAGACGCGGGCGGCCTGTTGCATGTTGTGCGTGACGATGACGATCGTGTAGCGGTCCTTCAGCTCGAAGATGAGGTCCTCGATCGCCAGCGTCGAGATCGGGTCCAGCGACGAGCACGGCTCGTCCATGAGCAGGACCTGCGGCTCGACCGCGATCGCCCGGGCGATGCACAGCCGCTGCTGCTGGCCGCCGGACAGGCCCGCGCCCGGCTTGCCCAACCGGCCCCTCACTTCGTCCCAGAGGTTCGCGCTGCGCAGCGAGCGCTCGACGGCGTTGTCCAGGTCGGACTTGCGGCGGACGCCGTTGAGCCGAAGTCCGGCAGCCACGTTGTCGTAGATGGACATCGTCGGGAACGGGTTGGGTCGCTGGAAGACCATGCCGATGGTCCGACGTACGGCGGCCGCGTCGATGGCCGCGTCGTAGATGTCCTCGTCGTCGAGCAGCACCTTGCCGTCGATCCGCGCGCCCGGGATCACCTCGTGCATGCGGTTCAAGGAGCGCAAAAAGGTCGACTTGCCGCAGCCGGACGGGCCGATGAAAGCGGTGACGCTCTTCGGCTCGATGGTGATGCTGACGTCGTCGACCGCTTTGGTCTTGCCGTAGTAGCAAGACAACCCGACGGTCTCGATGCGCTTGGCCATTCTCCCTCTACCTCTGGCTCTATCCTCGGGCAAGTGCGTTGCGTCGCGTGAGCAAACGCGCAGCGATGTAGAGCACCATGACGAAACCGATGAGCGTCAACGCGGCTGCCCACGCTCGCGCGACGTCGAAGTTGCTGGACGAACCCGCGCCCTGGAAGATGAACAACGGCAGTGATGCCTGCCCGTTGTGAAACGGATCGTTGTTGATGAAGTCGTTGTTGCCGACGACCAGCAGAACTGGCGCTGTCTCGCCGGTGACGCGTGCCACCGCCAGCATCACGCCGGTGGTGATGCCGGTAGCGGCAGTCGGCAGCACGATTCGCATGATGGTCTTCCAGCGTGCCACCCCGAGCGCGTACGACGCCTCACGCAGCGTCGCCGGGACGAGCTTGATCATCTCTTCCGATGACCGTACGACGATCGGCAATTCCAGGATTGCCAGCGCAATAGCTCCAGCGAAGCCGGAGAAGCCCTGGTGCAGCGCGAGCACCCAGAACGCCAACACGAACAGGCCGGCAACGATCGACGGGATGCCGGTCATGACGTCGATGAGGAACCGGATCGCCGTCGCGAACGGGCCGCCGGCGTACTCCGTGATGTAGATCGCGACCAGCAGCCCGAGCGGGATGGCAATCAGGCTTGCAAGCAGCACTTGCTCGAGCGTGCCGATGATGGCGTGGTAGATGCCGCCGGCCGGTGACAGCGGTCCGACGCCCGCCATCGAGTGGGTGAGAAACGACGCGCTGATGCGCGAAAGCCCGCGCTTGATGGTGTAGCCGATCACGAAGCCGAGCGGCAGGATCGTCAATCCCAGGGCGACGAGCATGACGCTGGTCGCGAACCGGTCCTTGGCCCGTCGGCGCCCTTCGACGATCCAACTGGCCACTGTCACGGACGCAACGGTGAGCACCACCGCAAAGATCAGGAAGTCAGCGACACCCTGCATCGGCGTGACCGCGAACAACAGCAACGAGACGAGGAGCGCGCCGAGGACAGCCGCGGCCACACCCCATCGCGGCAGCGAGCCGGCGCGCAGTCCCGTGCTGCGCAACGTCCGGGTGGCGAGGGTCTGGCTCATACCGCGGCCGACCTCTCTTCCTTGCCGGAGCGGTAAATGACGTAGCGGGCCACCAAGTTGACCGCGAGAGTGATCACGAACAGGACCAGTCCGGACGCGATGAGTGCGGCGCGGCCGGTGGAGCTCGCCTCGCCGAAACGGTTGGCGATGTTGGCGGCGATCGTGTTGCCGCCAGGGATCAGCACGTGCCAGTCGATGGTGAAGACGTTGCCGATGACCAGAGCAACCGCAATGGTTTCGCCGAGTGCGCGGCCCAGGCCGAGCATGATGGCACTGGTGACCCCCGGCCAGCTCGGCGGCAGCACCGCGGTCCGGATCATCTCCCACCTCGTCGCGCCGAGAGCCAGCGCGGCTTCCCGTTGAGACGGGTCGACCTGACGGAAGATCTCGCGGCTGATGGCGGCGACGATCGGAAGAATCATGATCGCCAGCACGACTGCCGCCCCGAAGACACTCTTGCTGTACGCCGACACCTGGTTGTCCTTGTCGGCGAACAGGGGGATCCAGCCGAAATTGTGAGACATGAATACTTGCAGTCGAACTAGATGTGGCAGCAGGAAGAAGGCTCCCCACAGGCCATAGACCACGCTGGGGACCGCCGCCAGCATGTCGGTGGCATAGCCGAGCCAGTTGGCGATCCGCCGTGGTGCGTACTGCGTGATGTAGAGGGCGACGCCCAGGGCCACCGGCACCGACATGATCAGCGCCAGCGCCGAGGTCAGGACCGTGCCGAAGACCAGTGCGGCGATGCCGAAGTGAAGAGTGTTGTCCGGGTCCCAGATCCTCGTTGTCCAGAAGTTGCTCTTGTCGGCATGAAACGCCGGCAGCGCCTTGAGAACGAGAAAGACGGCGATCGCGACGAGGATGACAAAGACCAGGAAACCCGCCGAGACGGTGAGTCCTTTGAAGGTCGCGTCACTGCGTCGCGTCGAGCGCATGCCTCGAAGCGAGGCTGCGTCAGCACCGGTGGCCACGATGCTCATCGTCCCTCCCCTGAGGCCCTGATGTGAGGCGCGGGGCCGCGGACCTGTGTCCGCGACCCCGCGCCGGTAATCCTGCTCGCGTCAGCCGGTGACGCTCGCGGCCGCCGCCTTGGACTTGGCGGCCAGCGACGACGGGAGCGGCGCGAAGCCGAGCTGGTCGGCCGCGTTCTGGCCGGTGGTCACGACGTACTGGAGGTAGTCGTTGATCAGCTTGGCCTTCGCCGCGTCGGTGTACTTCTGGCAGGTGATCGCGTAAGACACCGTCGAGATCGGGTAGCCGGTCATCTTCGTGAAGTCGAGCTTGCCGCTCACGTCGTTGCCGGTGCCGGTGACGGTGAACCCGGAGTCGATGGCCTGTGACACGTTCGCGCCGGTGAGGTCGGTGAAGTCACCGGTCGTGCCTTTGACCTTCGCCGTTGGCAGGCTGTTCTGCTTCGCGAACGAGACCTCGGCGTAGGTGATGCCGCCGTTGGTCGCCTTCACGCCCGCGGTGACGCCGTCCGAGCCCTTGGCGGCCTGGCCGGCCGGCCAGTTGACGGTCTTGTCCGACCCGAGTTTCCAGTCGCTGGGAGCCACGGCCTGCTCGAACGACGAGAACACCGACGTGGTGCCCGAGCCGTCGGCGCGGTGATAGGAGACGACCGCCGTGCTCGGCAGCGTGATGCCCGGGTTGTCCGCCGCGATCTGCGGGTCGTTCCACTTCTTGATCTTGCCCTGGAAGATGCCGGCGAGCGTCTTCGCCGAGAGGTTCAGGCTGTCGAGGCCCTTGACGTTGTAGATGATGGCGATGCCGCCGGCCGTGATCGGGAACGTGATCGCGGTGCCGCCACAGCGGCTGTTGGCCGTGCTCTGCTCGTCCGGCTTCATCGTGACGTCGGAGCCGGCGAAGTCGATGGTGCCGGAACCGAACTGCTGGATGCCGGCGCCGGACCCGGTGCCCTCATAGCTGATCTGCGCATGCGAACACTGCGTGTGGTAGTCGGCGGTCCACTGCTTCTGCATGTTCTGCTGGAACGTCGATCCCTGGCCGGTCAATGAACCGGACCCGCAGTTGCTGGTGGCGGCGGTGTTCGTCGTGCCGCTGCTGTTGTTGTTGCTGCCGCAGGCGGCCCCGCCGATCGCAACGATGGCGGCCACCCCGACTGCTCGTGCGGCGAGCATGTACTTCACGTCGTCAGTCCTCCATGACTGCTTTGCCAGGCCGTTCTCGGCTTACGTCGCGAAGGTAGGCGGCGAACTTGTCACTTCGGCCCCGCCGTGATGAACGGCGGATGAACGCAGGATGGAGCCTCGGCGAACCAGCGCTGTGTGTGCTGTGGATCAGGTGTCGGCGCCGACCCGTTCTCCGGTCACGAGGTAGATGACGCGGCGCGCGACCGACACGGCATGGTCGCAGAACCGCTCGTAGTAGCGGCCGCACAGCGTGACGTCGATTGCGCACTCGATGCCGCCCTCCCAGTGCGGGTCGAGGAGCACGTTGAACAGCTTGCGATGCAGCGCGTCCATCGCGTCGTCGTCACGTTCGAGCTCCGCTGCCGCGGTGAGGTCGCGGCCGGCGATGACACTCGAGCACTTCGCGCAGATGCGTTGGGCGACCTGCCCCATCTCGAGCACGGTCGCCTGCAGCTCCAGCGGGATCGCGGTTGCCGGATAGCGACGGCGCGCGACCTTCGCGATGTGCAGGGCCAGATCGCCCATGCGCTCGATGTCGGCGACCATGCGCAGGCTGGTGATGATCACTCGCAGGTCGCTCGCCACCGGCTGCTGACGGGCCAGCAGGTCGAGTGCGCGGGTTTCGATGTCGGCGTACAGCTCGTCGATGGCGGCGTCGCCGGAGATCACCGACTCGGCCGCCTGCAGATCCGCGTCCAGCAAGGCCGTCGTGGCTCGGTTGATCGCGCTGCCGGCCAGCCGGTTCAGCTCGACGAGCGAGTCGGTGATGCCCTCGAGTTCCTCGTGATACTGATCGCGCACGAAGGCAGCCTAACCGCGGCGGGCGACGCCGGCCGGTTCGGAAATGAACCAGTCGCAGACGGGGCGTGAACAAGGCTCGTCGCCTCGATGAACATTCACAACGCGGGCGGTCTGGGCGATTCCGCTCGCGTCCGGCGAAGCTATAGATCGTACTTATCATGACCTCGTGGCGGTGTTCGTCGCACTCGTGGCGGGGCTGCTCGTCGGGGTCGTGGTGACGACCGTGACCGTCCGCCGTCGCGGTCGCCGTCCCCGCCCCGAGGTGCCGGCTCCCGGCGCCCCTGCCGAAAGGGCAGGCCCGATGCCGGCCGACACCGTGCTCCAGCTGCTCCCGACCGCGGCGGTTCTGGTCGACCCCGACGACCGCGTGCGCCTTGCCAACTCCGCGGCCGTCGCGATGGGCATTGTGCGCGGCACGCAGGTCGTCGTACCGGAGCTCGCCCAGCTGGTCCGCGGCGCGCGTCGGACCGGCAAGACCCAGGTCGCGGAGCTGTCGCTGGACAGTGGCGGATTCCCCCGGCGGCTGCTCGCCGTCGGAGCGCGCGCCGAACCGCTCGAGGACGGTGAGGTCGCGCTCGTCGTCGACGACCTGACCGAGTCACGCCGTGTGGAGTCGGTGCGCCGGGACTTCGTCGCCAACGTCGGGCACGAGATCAAGACCCCGGTTGGCGCATTGACCCTGCTCACCGAAGCCGCGCTGGACGCCAAGGACGATCCCGAAGCAGTGCAGCACTTCCTCACCCGCATGCAGCGGGAAGCCGGACGGCTGTCACGGCTGGTGCAGGAGCTGCTCGATCTATCGCGGCTGCAGGGCGGCGAGCGGCCGCCGGACCCGGTCGATGTGTCGATCGACGCGGCCATCGACGAGGCCATCGACCGGGCGAGAAATGTCGCGGATGCGAAGCGGATCGAGATCGTGCGCGGCGACGACAGCGGTGTCGTCGTACGTGGCAGTGAGCCGCAGCTGGTGACGGCGGTGTCCAACCTGCTCGACAACGCGATCGCCTACAGCAGCGACGGGACGAAGGTCGCGGTCGGCCTGCGTGTGCGCGGGTCGATCATCGACATCGCGGTGAAGGATCAGGGCATCGGCATCGCCGAGCTCGACCAGGAACGCATCTTCGAGCGGTTCTACCGCGTCGACCCGGCGCGGTCGCGACTCACCGGTGGCACCGGATTGGGGCTGGCTATCGTCAAGCACATCATCGGCAACCACGGTGGCGAAGTGAAAGTGTGGAGCCAACCGGGTGCCGGAAGCACGTTTACCATTCGCCTGCCCGTGGCGTCGACGCGCGTGCGCCATGACGACGGGCAGGTAGCAGGCACCGGGCAGATACAGGAGGCTGCCGCGCCGTGACGCGCATTCTGGTGGTGGAGGACGAGGAGTCATTCTCCGACGCGTTGTCGTACATGCTCCGCAAGGAGGGCTTCGAAGTCGCCGTGTCCGGCAATGGGCCGGACGGCATCGAGGAGTTCGACCGGACCGGAGCCGATCTGGTGCTGCTCGACTTGATGCTGCCCGGGTTGTCAGGACTCGAGGTGTGCCGTCAGCTCCGTCAGCGAAGCGACGTGCCGGTCATCATGCTGACCGCCAAAGACGCCGAAGTCGACAAGGTCGTCGGGCTGGAGATCGGCGCCGACGACTACGTGACCAAGCCGTTCTCGGCACGCGAGCTGGTTGCGCGCATCCGCGCAGTGCTTCGGCGCCGCGGTGAGCCGGAAGAGCTGCTCAACGGGGTGCTCGAAGCCGGACCGGTGCGCATGGATGTCGACCGGCACATCGTCACCGTTAATGGCGACGGAGTTTCGTTGCCGCTCAAGGAGTTCGAGCTGCTCGAATTCCTGCTGCGCAACAGCGGACGCGTCCTGACCCGCGGCCAGCTCATCGACCGAGTGTGGGGGAGCGACTACGTCGGCGACACCAAGACCCTGGACGTGCACGTCAAGCGGCTACGGGCCAAACTCGAGCCGGACCCCTCGACGCCGAAGCACCTGATAACGGTGCGCGGCCTCGGCTACAAGTTCGAGCCTTAGCCCGCGGAGTTGTCAGACGGTGGCGTTGCTAGAGCCACGCCACCGTCTGACAGGTCGCGACTTAGCATTCGGGGATGCAGGTTGCCGATGTCATGACCCGGGCGAGCGTGGCCGACTCGCCGACCGACTCGTTGCGCGAGGCGGCGGGGCGGATGTGGAAGCAGCAGACCGGGTCCTTGTTGGTGATGGACGGCGACCAACTGCTCGGCATCCTGACCGAACGCGACGTGATGAAGGCGGTCGCGCGCGGAGCGGACCTGGACCAAACGCCCGTCAGCGCAGTGATGACCACTGCCGTGCTCACCGTGACGCCCCAGACCACCCTGCCGGATGCCGCGCGGCACATGGCGACGCGATGGATCCGCCACCTGCCGGTGATCGACGACGGCAAGGTCGTCGGCATGGTCAGCCAGCGCGACCTGTGCGGCGTCCTTGCTGCGCTCGGCAGCGAGGCCGACCTGCTCGAGATCCCGGCCGACGAACTGGTGCGCTCCCGTCGGGAAGCCCGCCTGGAGCAGTCGGCCCCCTAAGTCAACGAGCGTGCTACGCCGCTTTGCGGCGTGACCCGGTCGTCTTCGGGTTGGAGAACTCCAGTGCTTCGTCTTCCAGCGGGCTGCGCCGGATCAGGAAGACGTCACGCAGATAGTTCTGGTAGAGCCGCCACGGCTCGCGGGTGGCCTGGCGCGGGAAGTTCGCGGCGGCTCGCTGCACGTAGCCCGAGGTCAGGTCGACGAACGGAGTGTCGGGCAGCGTCGGGTCGCTCCACCGCGGCGTGACCTGGCGGGCTCCCCGCGCATCCATGTGCCGCAGCAGACGAGTGACGTACTGGCAGATCAGGTCGGCCTTCAACGTCCACGACGCGTTGGTGTAGCCGAACGCTGCGGCCAGGTTCGGGACGCCGCTGAACATCATTCCCTTGTAGCCGACGGTTTCGTTGAGCTGCACCTTGTGCCCGTCGACGATGAGCTCCAGCCCGCCGAGCGCCAACATCTGGAGGCCGGTCGCGGTGACGATGATGTCGGCTGCCAGCTCGCGGCCTGACGTCAGCTTGATGCCGGTCTCGGTGAACGTGTCGATGTGGTCGGTGACGATGTCGACGTCGTCTCGATGGATTGCCTTGAACAGGTCGCCGTCGGGGACGACGCACATCCGCTGATCCCACGGGTTGTACGGCGGCTTGAAGTGCGTGTCGATGTCATAGCCGGCCGGCAGGCTCCGCTCCAGGCCTTTGCGCAGCAGGTTCTTCATCAGGTCCGGTCGGTGTCGGCTGAGCTGGAAGCTCAACATCCCGAGCAGGACGTTCTTCCATCGCACGATCGGATAGAGCAGCTTGTGCGGCAGGAACTTGCGCAGCGTGCCGGCGATCGGGTCGGACCCGGGCAGCGCGACGACGTAGGTCGGCGTGCGCTGCAGCATCGTCACGTGCGCGGCGTCCTCGGCCATCGCCGGAACCAGCGTCACTGCGGTCGCGCCGCTGCCGATGACGACGACCCGCTTGCCCTTGTAGTCGAGGTCTTCCGGCCAGTGCTGCGGATGCACGATCTGGCCGGCGAACCGCTCCGTGCCCTTGAAGTCAGGCGTGTAGCCCTCGTCGTAGCGGTAGTAGCCCGAGCACATGAACAGGAACCCGCAGGTCAGCTGCAGCGTCTCGCCGGTGTCGGTTCGCTCCGCCGTGACCGTCCAGACAGCCTGTTCGGACGACCACTCCGCACGCACCACGCGATGCTGGTAGCGGATCTTCTTGTCGACCCCGAACTCACTGGCGGTCTCCTTGATGTAGCTCAGGATCGAGGGGCCGTCGGCGATCGCCTTCGGGCTCTTCCACGGGTGGAACGAGTAGCCCAGGGTGAACATGTCCGAGTCGGAGCGGATGCCGGGGTAGCGGAACAGGTCCCAGGTGCCGCCGATCGTGTCGCGCGACTCGAAGATCGCGAACGTCTTGTTCGGGCAGGACATCGTGAGGTGGCAGGCCGCGCCGATGCCGGACAGGCCGGCGCCGACGACGAGGACGTCGACGTGTTCGACGTCAGCGGGCTGCGGGATGGCCGGCCCAGCCTCGGATTGTGCGGGCAGGATGTTTGCAGTCACAGTGCAACTATCCCAGAAACCGAGCAGTCCGTCACCTGTGGCCTACGTCACGTTGCCGGCGCTCCGCCGGCGGGCGTCACGCTGCCACGGTCTGCGGCGAGGCGCAGAAGGCGCACTTGCGAGCGCGCTCGGGGATCGACGACAGGCACTCCGTGCATTCCTTCGTCGGCTGCGGCTCCGCGGGCGTCGGCTTGAACCGCTCCATCAACTTGCCGTAGGGCAGGACGACGAGGAAGTAGAGCACCGCGGCGAGGATCACGAACGCGATGACCGCATCGATGAAGTCGCCGTAGTGGAAGTGCGACTTGTTCACCACAAAGCTGAGGCTGCCGAAGTCGGGCTTGCCGCCGATGGCGGCGAGCAGCGGCGTGATGAAGTCCTTCGTCAGCGCTACGATGAGGGTTCCGAACGCCGTGCCGATGATGACGGCCACAGCCAGATCGACGAGGTTGCCGCGAAGCAGGAACTTGCGGAATCCGGACATGTGACCCCCTAAGGGCGCTCCTCAGTGGCGCGGTGTGGTCACACGATGACACCCGGTTTGAGGATCCCGCCAGCATCAAACGCCGCTTTTGCCCCACGAATTGCGGCGCCGATCGGCCCGGCTGCTGTCGTGACTCATGCGCGTGCCAGCACGACCGAGAGCCGGTCGCCGGCCGCCGCGGCCAGTCCGGCCGCCTGGACGCGGGTGACCGCGACGATCACCAGCCCGGCGGCGTCATCTGAAGCCGCGTCGTCGGCGCCGTCTCGCGCCGGCAGCGCAAGCACGGTCACGCCGGCGGCGACAACGGTGGCGGCTCTGTCCTCGCCGTCCGGCCCGACGGTCGTGCCGAGCACGTCGACGATGTCGCCCGCGTGCACGAGGGCCGCTGCGGCGGCGCCGTCAGCCACGCGCACCGGCACCGCGACAAGGCCCGGCCGACCGAGTGCGGAGAGCAGTGAAGGCCCTAGCAGCCGCAGGTCGGTCAGGGGTTCGCCGCGGCGCATCGGGGCTGCGAGCAGGCGGCCAAGAACGCGCACACTCGCGGTCAGCGCCGCGGTCGGCACATCGCGCACGACCAGCGGCCGCAGCACCACGTCGCCGGGCCGCAACGGAGATCCGCCGGCGAGATCGCGTGCTGCCGTCCACACCGCGACGGCGCGCGGCGGGTGCGGAGTCAGGACGTGCAGCCCCGCCAGCACCGCGATGCCTGCGAGCACCGCGGAGACGGCCCGCCGATGCCAGTCGATCGCGTCGCGGATCCGGCGCGCGAGCCGCGCAAGCTCCGATTGCGGCAACGGGGCCCCTTTCGTCGTACGCCGACGCTAGGGGCGGCCCCGCTGCGGATCAGCCGCTTCGAGGTGAGCTGTGGATGACTCAGGCGACTTTGCTGCCGTCGCCCGAGCTGCTCGAACCGGAGCTGCTCGAACTGTCCTTGCTGCCGGACGACGACGAGGTGGACGAGGACGAGGTGGACGAGGACGAGGTGGATGACGACGTGTCGCTGGTCGACTTGCCGGCGTCCGACTTCCCGGCCTCGGACTTCCCGGTGTCGGACTTTGCGCTCGAGGACGACGTGGAGCCCGAGCGGCTGTCGGTCTTGTAGAAGCCGGAACCCTTGAACACCACGCCGACCGGCGAGAAGACCTTGCGCAGCCGGCCTTCGCAGGCCGGGCAGATGGTCAGCGGATCGTCGGAGAACTTCTGGACGACCTCCAGCCGCTCCCCGCACTCGGTGCAGGCGTACTGGTAGGTCGGCATGGGCCCTCCTTGAAGCAGTCCCCGGGGCGCGTGGCCCCATCAGCAGCGTGCCGCTGCAGCGGTTGGCACTCACAGCCCTCGACTGCTAATAATGCCTCGGACGACGGTTTTAGTCCAACGGTTCGATGGCACGGCCGGTGAGCGTGCCGATACGGATCGCCACGAACTGGTCGCGTCCGTCACCGGCAGCAGTCACCAGGCCGGTTTCGACGGCCCGCAGTGCGGAGCTGCCGGAGAGCAGTTCGGCCAGCCCAACCGCGAGCACGCTCCACCCGCTGCGCCCGTCGTCGCTGTGCGAGTCGATCTCGAAGGCGACGACGGTGCCGTCGCACCCGCGGGCCAGCATCCCGCCCGGCTCGGTCCGGAAGATGATGCTCGACCCGCTCAAGCGATAGTTCACCGGAACCACCGCGGGGAGAGCCTGCGAGGTGAACGCCACGCGGCCGATCGAGGTGCATGCCAACAGCCGGACGCACTCCTCGTGACTGAGGGTGGTCAGCGCCGACGGCATGGGTTAAGGCTTCCGTCGCACGAGCGCGGCGGGTAGGGACGAAAGTCCCTCCCGCCGGGGACTGTCGGCTACTGCCGCGCCCCCGGCTCGGGCACGACTCTTGACCTATGCAGCTTCAGCTCGAACAAGTCCGCACTATCGCTGCCTTTGCGACGCTCGCCCCGTCCGTTCACAACACGCAGCCGTGGCAGTTCGTCGGCAACGGCCCGACGCTCGAGGTGCGGGCGGAGGCCGAGCGGCGACTGGAGTTCCTGGATCCGAGCAGTCGGCAGCTGCACGTGTCGTGTGGCGCGGCGATCGAGTTCGCGCGGCTGGCAATCCGCGCTCTCGGCTTCGATGCGGTGGTGCGGTTGATGCCGCGTCCCGAAGCTGACCCCGACCTGCTGGCCACGCTCACCCTCGGGCATCGGCTGCCGACCACCGCAGTCGAACAACGGCTGATCGATGCGATCCCGCGGCGCTACACCGACCGCGGTCCGTACGACGACCGGCCGGTGCCGTCGGACGTCATCGCGCGCGCCGCTGACGCGGCGGCTGATCGCGGTTGCTGGATGCGGGTGCTCGACCGGCCGGGCGACCGCGTCACCATCGCGACGTTGCTGTCCGATGCCGAGGCGGCCGAGGTCGCCGATCCGCGCTACCACGAGGAGCTTGCCAAGTGGCGGCACGAGAGCAGCTGCACCGACGGCATTCCGGACGCCGCACTGCCGTCGTGGGCCGGCGAGCAGGTGAGCGACGTGCCCTTGCGGGACTTCACCGGTGGGGGGGCACAACGGGAACCCGGTGCTGATCTGCCGCCGCACGTAGAGCGCGACACCGTCGTGCTGCTCGGCAGCGACGACGACACATCGGTGGCGTGGCTGCGCACCGGTCGCGCGTTGGCGCTGGTGCTGCTCACGCTGACCGACGCCGGTGTCGTCACACAACCGCTCGGCCCGATCACCGACGTCCCGTCGACCCGCTGGCGGTTGCGTCAGGAGCTCGGGCTGCTGGGACGACCGCAGTTGCTGCTGCGCGCCGGCTACGGGCACGGCGCACCGCGCACCGGCCGCCGCGAGGTCGACACGATCCTGAGCATGCATCCGGTCGCCTGATCGGCCGTCCCCGGATTCCCCGTCCTCGCCTGCGGCCCTAGATTTCACACTGTGACGGAGCAAAACAACGGCGAAGCGCTGCCGGGGCTTTCCGGCTTGGACTTGCGTGCGTTGCTGACCGAAGTCACCGAACGCGTCGAGAGCGTTGCGCTGCTCGCCGACCGGTTGCAGGCGTTGCTGCAGGCCGTCGTGTCGATCGGATCGCAGCTCGACCTGGCCGGGGTGTTGCGACGCATCACCGAGACGGCCGCCGAGCTGGCCGACGCGGAGTACGCCGCACTGGGCGTGCTCGATCCGACCGGCGAGTCCCGGCTCTCGGAGTTCATCACCGTCGGCATCGGGGACGAGCTGCGCGCCGAGATCGGCGACTTGCCGCACGGCCAGGGTGTGCTCGGCGTACTGATTTCCGAGCCGCGCGCGATCCGGATGAGCAACCTGGCCGACCATCCGGCGTCGTTCGGTTTCCCGCCCAACCATCCCCCGATGAGCACCTTCCTGGGTGTTCCGATCACCGTGCGCGGCGAGGCCTTCGGCAACCTCTACCTGACCGAGAAGCGCGGTGGTGGCGAGTTCACCGAGGCGGACGAGCAGGTCGTCATCGCACTGGCGTCGGCTGCCGGACTGGCGATCCAGAATGCCCGGCTCTACGAGCAGGCCCGGCAGCGCCAGCAGTGGCTCGAGGCGGCGAGTGGCATCCAGACCCGACTCCTCGGTGGAGCCTCGGCGGCCGACGTGTTCCCCGACCTGGTCGCGTCGGCGCGGCAGCTGGCGCGGGCGGACCTCGCGTTGCTCGCGCTGCCGGTCGGCGACGGATCGCTGCGCGTGCACGCGGCCGACGGGGAGGGCTCCGAGACGTTGCTCGGCCGCGCGATTCCGCCGCAGGCGCTCGCCGTTGCCGTGATGAACGAAGGTGAGCCCACGATCGTCATCGACGCCGAGAGCGACCTGAGGATCTGGCCGGGGCTGCTGCACGCGGCCGGGGTAGGGCCGGCGTTGTACGTGCCGTTGGGAGCGGGTGGCGAGGCGCTCGGCACTCTGGTCGTCGCTCGGCTGGCCGGCAAGCTGGGATTCGTCGACGAGGTGCTGCGGCTAGTCGAGTCGTTCGCGGGCCAGGCGGCGATCGCCCTCCGGCTCGGCGCGGCTGCGGCCGACCGGGAGCAGGTCGCGGTGCTGGGTGACCGCGACCGCATCGCCCGGGACCTGCACGACCTCGTCATCCAGCGGCTCTTCGCAACCGCGATGTCGCTGGAGGGCGCAATCCGCGGCATCCAACCGGCAGACAAGGCGGACCGGGTACGACGCGCGGTCGACGATCTCGACGCGACGATCAAGGAGATCCGCACCTCCATCTTCGCCTTGCAGAACCCGGCTCCCACTGCGGGCGAAGGCGTCCGCGCGGCTGTCATGACGGCCGCCAAGGCGGTGTCGGCGTCGCTCGGGTTCGACGCCCAGGTCGTGTTCGAAGGTCCCGTCGACACCCTGGTGCCGGCCAAGGTCGCCGAGCAGATGCTTGCCGTGATCCGCGAGGCCCTGAGCAACGTCGCTCGGCACGCCGCGGCCACTGGCGTGACCGTCGCCGTCGCTGCGCAACCGGATCAGGTCGAAGTGGTTGTTGCCGACAACGGGAAGGGACTGGCGGCGGACGGCCGGCGCAGCGGTCTGGCCAACCTGCAGCGCCGGGCGGCCGATCTCGGGGGGTCGTTCAGCGCCGAGCTCGGCGAGACCGGCGGCACCGTCGTCCGCTGGCGCGTGCCCCTGACCTGACCAGGCGCCGAACTACGAAGGGCCGTGCAGCCGGGCGACGTAGGCCGCCGCTTGCGTGCGGCGCTCCATCCCGAGTTTCTCCAGCAGCCGGGACACGTGGTTCTTGACGGTCTTCTCGGCCAGGAACAACCGCTCGCCGATCTGCCGGTTGGTCAATCCCTCGCCGATGAGCTCGAGGATCTTGCGCTGCTGCTCGCTGAGGTCGGACAGCGGATCGGGTGCTTCCGCTTGTGCGCGGAGCCGCTCCATGACGCGCGCCGTCGTGCGCGGATCGAGCAGCGAGCCTCCGGCCGCGACCGTCCGGACGGCGCCGAGGATGTCGGCGCCACGCACCTGCTTGAGCACGTAGCCGGCTGCCCCCGCCATGATCGCGTCGAACAGCGCCTCGTCATCGGCGAATGAGGTCAGCATCAGGCAGGCCATGTTCGGGAACTGGTCGCGGAGCTCGCGGCACACCGTGACCCCGTCGCCGTCGGGCAGGCGTACGTCGAGAACCGCGACGTCCGGTCGCACCGCCGGCACCCGGGCGAGCGCCTCGGCTGCCGTCGTGGCCTCTCCGACGACGGCAATGTCGCCTTCCGACTCGAGCAAGTCGCGCACGCCACGGCGTACGACTTCATGGTCGTCGAGCAGGAAGACGCGGATCTGCGCGGCACTCTCGGTCACGTCACCATTGTCCGGCTCCTCGGATGTGGTGGCCTTGGGACCTTTGTCCCTGCCACACTGATCGCAAACGCAGGCAGATCGTGCTGACGCTTGGGGGACGCAGCCGTGACCGCGACCGCGCATGAGCTGTTCATCGTGGATGCGCCTGATGCGGTGCCGCGATCGCGTCAGTTCGTCGTGGCCACGCTGTCGCCGGTTGCTGCCGAGCTGCGCGACGACGCCGCCCTCGTGGCTACTGAGCTGGTCACCAACGCATTGCTGCACGGGGAACCGCCGGTCGTGCTGCGGGTGCGGACGGTCGGGGCGGTTGTGCGGCTCGAGGTCGAGGACCACAGCCGACGCTCGCCACTGCGGATCACTGCCGGCCCAGGTGCGATGACCGGCCGCGGCCTCGATCTCGTCTCTGCACTCTCGACCGCGTGGGGCGCCACGCCCACCGATGGCGGGAAAGTCGTGTGGGCCGAGTTGTCGGCCGACGCGCTGTTCGCCGCCGACGATGAGGTCGACGTCGAAGTCGACGTCGACCTGTTGCTGTCTCGATGGGACGACGAACCGCTCGGCGAGGCGCACTTCATCGTCGAGCTCGGTTCCGTTCCGACCGACCTGCTGCTCGAAGCCAAGGCTCACATTGACAATCTCGTCCGAGAGTTCACGTTGATGTCGTCCGGCGCGCAGTCGGTAGCGGCGCGGCAATTGCCGGAGCAGCTCGTGCAGGTCGTGCAGACGGTCGTGACCGACTTCGCAGAGGCGCGGACCCAGATCAAGCAGCAGGCGGTGGCTGCGGCTGCGCGAGGCGCCCCGCATACCGACCTGCGCCTAGGGCTCCCGTTGTCTGCCGCCGACGCCGGCGAGCGCTATCTGGCCGCGCTCGACGAGGCCGACCGGCATGCGCGTGCGTCCCGGTTGCTCACGCTCGAGACGCCACCGGTTCACCGCTTGTTCCGGCACTGGTATGTGCAGGCCCTTGTCGACCAACTGCGCCACGTCGCGCATGGCGAGCCGCCCGGCCAGGCACCCACCTTTCCGCAGCGACTTGCCGCAGAGGTCACGCGGCTCGCTCCGCTGCAGGAAGTCGCGGGCCGCCTGACGTTGCTCCAGCAGGTCACCGCTGCGCTGACCGCTGCCGCGACCGTCGACGACATCGTCGAGGCGGTGTGCTCGGGTGCACACGACGTGCTCGGCGCGCTGGCCGCCCGCGTCTATCTGCTCGGTGAAGATGCCGTGCTCCGCTCGGTGGCGACGGTGGGCGGCGACCCGGCGGTCGCTCGCCAGTACGACGAGTTCCCTGCCGACGCGGACCTGCCGGGCGGACTCGCGCTGCGCTCAGGCGAGCCCGTCGTCCTGCGCGGCCATGCGGATGTGGCCGCGCGGTTCCCGCGCCTCGCGGCTGCCTTTACCGACGAGCGCACCTTGCTGGTCGCGCCACTCGCGGTCGGCGACGAGCGCCTCGGCGTGCTCTCGTTGACGTTCCAGGATCAGGGCGTCATCGACGAAACGACTCAGCGGGCGTTCCTGACCACGCTCGCCGACGTCACGGCTCAGGCGCTGGAGCGAGCCAGGGTCTCCCGCCGCGCCGACGAGGCCGGGGAGCGGCTGGCGTTCCTCGCCGAGGCGTCGGTGATCCTGTCGTCGAGCGTGGACTACCGCGGAGTGCTGGAAGCGGTCGCCGGGCTGGTGGTGCCACGGCTCGCGGACTGGTGCGTCATCCAGTTGCTCGAGGGCGACCAGCTCAACAGCGTCGCCCTGACCCACGTGGACCCGGCCAAGGTCGCCTGGGCGCGCGAGGTCTCCGAGCGCTATCCGGACGACGCCGGCGCGGCCACCGGCCCGGCCAACGTCATCCGCACAGGACAGAGTGAGTTGTACGCCGATCTCCCGGCCGAGCTCGTCGACGCCGCCGCTGTCGACGATGAGCACCGCGAACTGCTGCATGGGCTGGGTATGCGCAGCGTTCTGGTCGTACCCCTCGCCGGTCGCACCGGCGTCATCGGTGCCCTGACGATGATCTACGCGGAGTCGGGCCGCCGCTACACCGACGAGGACGTTCCGTTCGTCGAGGACCTGGCCCGCCGTGCGGCTCTCGCGGTCGAGACGGCGCACGCGTTCCGGGAGCAGTCCGGGCTGCTGGCGAGGGTCATGCGCGTCGCGGAGGCAGCGCAGCACGCGATCCTGTCGCCGCCTCCGCCGCGGCTCGGCGCCACCGCCCTGGCGGCGCGCTACGTGAGCGCGGCCGAGGAGGCGCTGGTCGGCGGTGACCTCTATGAGGTGGTGCCCCGCAACGGCACCGTCCGTCTGCTCATCGGTGACGTCAAAGGCAAGGGCCTGGAGGCGGTGCGCATCGCGACCATCGTGCTCGGCGAGTTCCGCGCCGCCGCCGCCGACGTCGACGACCTGAGCGAGGTGGCGCGCCAGATCGACCGCCGGCTGCGTCCCTACTTGGCCGACGAGGACTTCGTGACCGCGCTGGTCGCGGAGATCCGCGACGACGGCGAGTTCACGGTGGCCAACTGCGGACATCCGCCGGCGCTCCTGGCCAGCGCCGGTCAGGTGGCCGAGATCGCCGCGCCGGCCGGGCTCCCGCTCGGACTCGGCGCCGCGCCCACGACGGTCACGGGCCGGCTCGGCGTCGGCGACCGGCTGTTGCTCTACACCGACGGGATGATCGAGGCCCGCGACGCAGTCGGCCAGTTCGTCGACCTGGACGAGATCGTGGCCTCGCTGACCCAGGGGCCTGTGGATAACGTCCTCGACGAGGTGCTCCAGGCGTTGACGAGCGCGGTCGGCGCCGCGCTCGGCGATGATCTTGCCCTCGTCGTGGCCGAATACCAGGGCTGACGCACTCGGCAGAATTCCCGCGCCTCGCGGTTTGTGGCGGTCAGGCGGGGTAGCGCCGCAGGCGAGCGTGTGGAGGTGTTTGCGTGGACTGGACCAGCCGGGGCGCCTGCCTCTCGGCCGAGCCCGAGCAGTTTTTCCCCGTCGGCACCGCAGGCCCGAGCCTGCGGGAGATCACGACCGCGAAAGAGATCTGCGGGCGCTGCCCGGTGATCGGCGAGTGTCGTGACTACGCCTTCGAGACCCGGCAACCGTTTGGCATCTGGGGCGGAATGGACGAAGAGGAGCGCCGCGCCGAACTGGCCCGCCGCGATCTGGTGGCCGTCGGCTGAACTGACCGCATGCGTGGCAACCGCGAACCGGACAGGGACGTCTGACCGTTGTAAGGGTGCCCGCACCCGCAACGGCGCGGCACAATGGAAAAGATCCGGTCCTCCAGAGGTGTGACACGCATGCGGTTTCTTCGCCCCTTGTCCCGGGGTGCAGCGCTCACCACGGGCGCCCTCGCGCTCGCGGCTGCCGGTGTTGCCGGCGCCGTCGTCGCGGTCTCGCACACCACGTCGTCGACCGCGGGCTCCTCCACGACCCACGGCGCGAGCGCGGCCAGCGCACCGACGACGGTGAATCTGATCGGCCTGCGCGCGGGTCGAGTGCCGTGGAACAAGCCGGTCCGGATCGTGGTCGACAACGGCCGGATCAACACCGTTGCCGTCAGCACGGCCGCGGCCGCCGCCTCGGACGGGGCGCCGGTCGACGGAATCCTCAGCAGCGGCGACACGATCTGGACGAGTTCCAAGACGCTGGTGCCGCTCACCCGCTACGTCGCTTCGATCGGCTACGTCGATGGTGACGGACACACCCAGTCGGCCCAGATCAAGTTCGCCGCCGCCGACACCAGCAAGCACCTGCGGGTGACACTCTCGCCGGGCGACGGCAACACGGTCGGCGTCGGGTCGCCCATCATCGCGTCGTTCAGCCGTTCGGTCCCCAAGTCGCAGCGCGCCGCCGTCGAGGCTCGGCTGTCAGTGATGACAGCACCCGAGGCCGTGGTCGGCGCATGGCACTGGATGAGCGACCAGGAAGTGCACTGGCGCCCGCCGTCGTACTGGAAGAGCGGTACCAAGGTCACGGTCGGCGCCAACCTCGCCGGTCTCTACCTCGGCAGCGGGGTGTGGGGCGCAGGCAACCACACGACCTCGTTCCGGATCGGCGCCTCCCACATCAGCCGCGTCGACGTCGCCCGGCACCAGATGTACGTCTACGACAACGGCCACCTGATCAAGACGTTCCCGATCAGCGCGGGCCGGGACAAGTACCCGACCAAGAACGGTGTCCACATCACGTTCGAGAAGTCGCAGGTCGTGACGATGGACTCGGCCACGGTGGGGATTCCGCGCAACTCCCCGGACGGCTACTACGAGAAGGTCTACTGGGACGTCCGCATCTCCTACGGCGGCGCGTTCGTGCACGCAGCGCCGTGGTCGGTGGCGGACCAGGGCGTGGTCAACGTGTCGCACGGGTGCGTCAACATCAGCACGTCCAACGCGATCTGGTTCTACAACTTCTCCCAGCGCGGCGACATCGTCGACGTCTACAACAGCACCAGGGCCCCCGACACGGCTGACCCCGGCATGGCCGACTGGAACATGTCCTGGTCGTCCTGGCTCGCCGGTGACGCGACGCCCAACGCGGCTGCCCAGGCCGTGCATCCGTCGATGCCGCGCGACTACGAACCGGCCGCGCCGGCCTACCACCCGACGACGTTCAGCAACCCGAGCCCGTCGCACCACGCGTCGCCGTCGCCGTCCTCAACGCCGTCACGCAAGCCGAGCCCGACGCCGTCCCCGACTCACCACCACTGACCCGGCCACCGCTGACCGGCCACCACTCACCCGAGCGGGATCAGCCCGTCCGGTGTGAGCGCTGCGGTCATCGGCACGTCGTGCGGCTCGTGCGGCACGGAGGCGAGCAGCTCCTCGGCGTAGACGACGGCGACCCGCGGCCGGTCGGCGTCGGCGCGCCGCAGCCACCGGTCGTAGTAGCCGGCGCCTCGACCCAGCCGGTGGCCGACGCGGTCGACCGCCAGCGCCGGCACCAGCACGACGTCGGCGCTCGCGGCCAGGAGCGTCGCCTCCGCATCCGGGACGGGTTCGAGCAGCCCGTTGTCGGCACGCCGAAGCTCGTCCCAGCCGAGATAGTCGCCCCAGACCAGTTCTGGACCCCGCACGCAGGGCAGCAGGACCCGCCCGCCGAGGTGGCGAAGACGGTCGAGCAGCGGCCGGGTGCCCGGCTCGGAGCCGACCGCCGCGTAGGCCGCGACCAGACCGCAGCCGCCGTAATGCAGCGCCCCGTGGCCGGCGATTCTTCGCTGGTCGTGGTCGCGATGCTCCGGTGATCGCGCCTGGCGCGCCGCAAGGACACTCGCTCGGAGCAGTCTTTTGTCGTCCACCGCGTGCGAGCATCGCATCCGAAGCATCGCCGAAACCGTTCGGAAGGTGACGTGGCGTGACCCTGCGGGTCCGGCTGTCGTTGGCCTTCCTGCTCGTCGTGGCGGTCCCGCTCGCGGTCGCGGTCTTCGTCGTCGGCCGCGGCGTGCCGGAGGCGCTGGACAGCGCCGCCCGCAACCGGCTCAACTCTTCGCGCGCCGGCGCGCTCGCCCTGGTCGAGCAGACCTGTACGACGGCCCGCCTCGCCGCCGAGGTGCTCGCCCGGGAGGCGGCCTCCACGACCCCGCAACGGGCAGCGGCCGACGTCGTCGGACGGCAGCTGGCGACCTACGCCGTGGTGGTCGACAACAACGGCACGGTGACGGGCCAAGCCGGCGCTCTCACCGGCGGCGCCGAACCCGGCCCGGTGGACCTCGGCTCCTGCAGCCGGCGCACGCCGGCGCGCTCCGGCCTGGCCGCGATCGCCGACTCCGTCGACGTCCGTGCCACGAGTGGCCGCCCACTCGGGGCTGCCGCGGTGGCCGTCCCCTTCGACCGGGCCACCGCGACGCGATTGGCCGACGCAGCCAACGCCAACGTCACGCTGCTGTCCGGCAACTCCGTCGTCGTGTCGACGTTGCCCTCGCGAACTGCCGCACGGATCGCCGCGGCGGCGCCGTCATTGCCGCGCGACGGCCGGGTGCGCAACGTCGGCGGGCTACTCGTGACGGTCGCCGCGCTCGGCCCCGGTCAGCCGGTCGTGGCCATGAGCGCGCCGGCCGCCGGTCGGTCCGGGCTCGAGGGCCTGCTGGTGCTGGTGCTGCTGGTCGCGATCCTGCTCGCGGCGCTGATCGGATGGCTGCTCGCGCGTGTCGTGACCAGGCCGTTGTCGGAGCTCTCCGACGCCGCCGCTCGCGTGGCGGGTGGTGACCTCGACACCCGCATCTCGGTCCGGTCCTCTGACGAAGTTGGTCGCCTCGCCGACGCGTTCAACGAGATGACCGACGAGTTGCGTGAGCACATCCGGGCCTTGCAGTCCAGCCGCGACGATATGCGCCGCGGGCTGCTGACGCTGGGCGAGACGCTGTCGAGCACCCACGACCTGAACCGCATCCTGTCCGTCATCGTCGACACCGCGATCCGCACGACGCGCTCCAACGCCGGTTCGGTGCTCGTCGCGGTCGACGCCGGTGACCGGCTGGAGCTTCGCGCCGCCCGCAACATCGCGGCTCTCAGCGGCGATCCGACACTGCGGCTCACCCTCGGCACCGGCATCGCCGGCACCGTCGCTGCGACCGGCGATGCGCTGCGCGGCGCACCCGGCGATCTCGGCGTCACGCCGGCTCCGGGCGAGCCGCAGGCGGCGCAGCTGATCAGCATGCCGTTGCGCGCCGGCAGCCGCGTGCTCGGCGTGCTCAACCTGTACGACCGTACGGACGGCCAGCCGTACGACGACGCCGACCTGGAGACCATCCAGAGTTTCGCCGGCCAGGCCGCGGTCGCGATCGACAACGTGCTGCTGCACCAGGAGGCGCAACGCCTCTCCGTCACCGATGGGCTGACCGGCCTCGGCAACTACCGCTTCTTCCAGCAGACGATCGCCCGTGAGGTCGACCGTGCCGCCCGCTTCGCCCGTCCGCTGGCGGTGCTGATGCTCGACCTCGACCGGTTCAAGCTGGTCAACGACGAACACGGGCACCAGGTCGGCGACACCGTGCTCGTGCAGGTGGCCGACCGTGTCCGTGCGGAGGTTCGCGAGGTCGACGTCGTCGCCCGCTACGGCGGCGAGGAGTTCGTCGTCGTACTCCCCGAGACCGACTTGGAAGGCGCCGGTCATCTGGCCGAACGCATCCGCGAGAGCGTGAGAGCGCAGCCGATGCACACCAGCAGCGGCGACTTGGAGCTGACCGTCTCCATCGGCGTCGCTGTCTATCCGACCGACGGTGACGCGCCTGCCGCACTTGTTCGAGCCGCCGACCGAGCCTTGTACGCCGCGAAGGCCGCCGGACGCGACCGCTGGGAGGTCGCCCGCGCCTAGCGGGCAACAGCCGCCATTAGGGTTTGAGGCATGAACCCCCGGGTCACCAAAGCCGTCATCCCGGCGGCCGGTCTCGGAACGCGGTTCCTTCCGGCGACCAAGGCGACGCCCAAGGAGATGCTGCCGGTCGTCGACAAGCCGGCGATCCAATACGTCGTCGAGGAGGCCGTCCGGGCCGGTCTTGACGACGTGCTCATGGTCACCGGACGCAGCAAGACCTCGCTCGAGGACCACTTCGACCGGCACTACGAGCTCGAGGACAAGCTTGAAGGCGACGAGGGCAAGGGGCATCTGCTCCAGCGCGTCCGCGAGCCCACAGATCTCGCCACGATCCACTACGTCCGGCAGAAGGACCCGCTCGGTCTCGGGCATGCGGTGTTGTGCGGCGCACAACACGTCGGTGACGCGCCGTTCGCGGTGCTGCTCGGTGACGACCTCATCGACGAGCGCGACCAGGTGTTGCCGCGGATGATCGAGGAGCAGCGCAGGCGCGGCGGCTGTGTGCTGCTGCTGCTCGAAGTGCCGCGCGATCAGATCTCGCTGTACGGCGCGGCCATCGCGGAACCGACAGAGGTCGATGACGTGGTCCGCGTCCGCGGCACGATCGAGAAGCCACCCGCGTCCGAGGCGCCGAGCAACCTCGCCGTCATCGGCCGCTACGTGCTGGCACCGGAGATCTTCCAGGTGCTGCGTGAGACGCCTCCGGGGCGCGGCGGCGAGATCCAGGTCACCGATGCGATCAACACGCTGTGCGGCCGAGACGACGACGGCGGGCCCGTGCACGGCCTCGTGTTCCGGGGCCGGCGCTACGACACCGGCGACAAGGCCGACTACCTCAAAGCCATCGTGCGGCTCGCGGCCGACCGCAGCGACCTCGGCCCCGAGTTCCGCACGTGGCTGCGGGACTTTGCGAGCACCGTGACGGACCCGGCGGAGCCGATCAACCCGTGAGCGCCACACAGGAGACCGCGCTCAAGCCGGTTGACACCCACCTCGCGGACATTCTCGACGCTGTCGAGGTGCTGGCTCCGCTGGATGTGACTCTGCTCGATGCGCATGGCTGCGTTCTCGCGGAAGACATCAGCGCCGCACATCCGTTGCCGCCGTTCGACAACTCGGCGATGGACGGTTACGCGACTCGTTCCGTCGACATTGCCGGAGCAACGGAACACACACCGGTCACGTTGCCGGTGGTCGGCGACATCGCGGCCGGCAGCGCGACGCCCTACACCGTGCAACCCGGACTGTGCGTGCGGATCATGACCGGCGCGCCGATGCCGCCGGGCGCCGACACGGTCGTGCCGGTCGAGTGGACCGACGGTGGCATAGCGCATGTCAGCATCCGCAGGGCCGCACCGCCCGGGGCGCACGTGCGGCACGCGGGCGAGGACGTCGCCGCGGGCACCACGGTGCTGCAGGTCGGCGCTCATCTCGGCGCACCGCAGGTGGGATTGCTCGCCGCGGTCGGGCGGGAACGTGCACTGGTGCGGCCCCGGCCCCGCGTCGTCGTACTGTCCACCGGCACCGAGCTGCTCGACCCGGGCCAGCCGCTCACCACCGGGAAGATCCCGGATGCCAACAGCAGTCTCCTGACCGCCGCCGCGCAGGAGGCCGGCGCGATCGCCTACCGGGTCGGCATCGTCCCGGACGACCCGACGGTTCTCATCGACACCCTCGAAGACCAGCTGATCCGCGCCGATCTGGTCATCACCAGCGGTGGCGTCAGCGTCGGTGCTTACGACGTGGTGAAAGAGGCGTTGGGCCGGATCGGCGAGGTTCGCTTCGACCGGGTCGCGATGCAGCCCGGAATGCCGCAGGGATTCGGCCTGATCGGGCCGGAGCGGACTCCGTTCTTCGGACTGCCCGGCAACCCGGTGAGCGCCTACGTGTCGTTCGAGGTGTTCGTGCGGCCTGCGCTACGGCGCCTGCTCGGAGTCGAGCCGCTGCACCGGCCGACGGTGCGAGCCCGCGTGACCGAACCGCTGACGTCGCCGCCCGGCAAGCGCACCTTTGCCCGGGCCTGGCTCTCGGTCGACAAGGGCGAGTACGTCGTGGCCCCGGTCGGTGGCTCGGGCTCGCACCTCATCGCGTCGCTGGCCGGCGCCAACTCTTTCGTCGTCGTACCGGAAGATGTCACCGACGTCGCGGCCGGATCGGCCGTCACCGTCATGCTGTTGGAACGGCGGCAACGATGAGCAGCGAGTTCACCCACATCGACGAGCGGGGCGCGGCGCGCATGGTCGACGTCTCGGCCAAGGACGTGTCGGTGCGCACCGCGACAGCGACCGGCCGCGTTCGGCTCAGTGCCGAAGTGGTCCGGTTGCTCCGTGACGACGCACTTCCGAAAGGCGATGCGCTCGCGGTCGCGCGCATCGCCGGGATCATGGCCGCGAAGCGAACGCCCGACCTGGTGCCGCTCTGCCACCCGATCGCGTTGCACGGTGTCGACGTCGATCTCGCCGTTGACGACGACGGCGTCGTGGTGCGGGCGACCGCGCGCACGGCGGACCGCACCGGAGTCGAGATGGAGGCGCTGACGTCGGTGTCGGTGGCCTGCCTTGCGTTGTTCGACATGGTGAAAGCCGTCGACCCGGCCGCCGTCATCACCGACGTGTGCGTCGAGGAGAAGACCGGCGGCAAGACCGGCACCTGGAACCGGCCATGAGCTCCGAAGCGCTTCCTGCGGACGCCCGCGCTCGCGTGATCACCGTGTCGGACCGGTCGCACGGCGGTCTGCGGCACGACAGCAGCGGTCCCTTGCTGGCGACGTTGCTGAGCGAACTTGGCTTCGCGGTCGCCCACGTGGTCGTCGTGCCGGATGACGTGCCGGAGATCGAGGCGGCGCTGCGCGCCGCGATCGACGACGGCGTGGACCTCGCGGTGACGACCGGAGGCACTGGGTTCGCGCCGCGCGACGTGACGCCGGAGGCGACGCGCCGGGTGCTGGACCGCGAGGCGCCCGGTCTCGCCGAGGCGTTGCGGCAGCACAACCGCGAGACCGTGCCGACCACGATCCTGTCGCGTGCGGTGGCCGGGGTGGCGGCAGGGACGATCGTGGTCAACCTCCCTGGCTCGAACAGCGGTGTGCGCGATGGGATCACCGTGCTGGAGCCCGTCATCGGGCACGCGATCGTGCAACTGCGCGGTGGCGACCACTGAGAGAGCGAGCATGCGTTGAGTGGCGGCGCGCCCGGATGGCCGGTCGTGCTGGAGCACGAGTCGGTCCGTGTCCGGCCGCTGCGGATGCGCGACGGCGCCGCCTGGGCGGAGTCGCGCCGGCGCAACATCGAATGGCTGCGCGAGTGGGAGGCGACGCCACCCGAGGGCTATGCGTCGGTGCCGACGTCGGTGGCGACATTCGTGGCGATGACGCGGCGGTTGCGCAGTGAGGCTCGGCGCGGACTGGGACTGCCGTTCGTCATTGACGTCGGTGGCCGGCTTGCCGGACAGCTCAACGTCGGCGGCATCACGCGCGGCTCGATGTATTCGGCCCATCTCGGCTACTGGATCGATCAGCGCTTCGCCGGGCGCGGCGTGATGACAATCGCTGTAGCGCTGGTGACAGATCACTGTTTCCGCGGAGTGGGACTGCACCGCGTCGAAGTCAACATCCGGCCGGAGAACACGGCGAGCCGACGTGTCGTGGAGAAGCTGCAGTTCCGCGAGGAGGGCGTGCGACACGCATTTCTGCACATCGCCGGCGACTGGCGAGATCACCTTTGCTATGCGCTCGTACGCGAAGAGGTACCCATAGGGGTGTTGCGTCGCTATCTCCGGACGCAGCGGGTCGAGCAGCCGATTTCCGACACGCCGGGCGACGTCCCCCCGACGACGCGCTCGGCTGGCTAGCGTCGTCTCCCGATGGACATCGATTGTCGGAGGAGCCGGACGTGAGTGCCGTCATCCTGGCCGTCATCGTCGTGATGTGGGCAGTCGTGCTCGTGCCGATGTGGCTACGACGACACGACGCGGCGCAGGAAAGCCGCTCGGTCGATCGCTTCTCGACCGCCATGCGCGTGTTGTCCCGGCGTAACTCCGGATCTCCCGATCGGCGTTACGTGCTCATGCCGAAGCGCGACCGTGTCGCCGACGTCCACGTCTCCGGTGCTGCCGGCACCCGGCGCCCGGCGCCGCGGCCGTCCACCGCCGCGCCACCCGCGCGTCCGAAGGGCCGCCCATCGCTCGCCGCTCGTCGACGCCGTGCACTGCTCGCGCTGGCCGGCATCACCGCGCTGACCTTCGTCCTCATGCTTGCCGGCCTGGTGGGCTGGCCGTTCCAGTTCGTCGTCGATCTCGTCCTGGTTGCATTCGTCGTGCACTTGCGCAGCCAGGCGAAGCGGACCGCGACCGTGGCCCGCCAGCGTCGCCGGTCCGCGGTCGTGCCGACTGCGTCGCGGACGGCGGCAGCACCGCCTCGCCCCGCCCCGCCGGGCGACCGCGTCCCGGCCGCACCACCGGCGGCTCCGTCGTACGCCGCGTATGCCGTCCACGCCGAGGAGGCCGGCGCGCAGATGCAGCCGCAGGCGTCGGCTGCAACCGGCACCGACGACGCGGACGCGACTGGCGGCTGGGAGCCCGTCCCGGTCCCCCCACCGACCTACACGATGAAGCCCAAGGCGCCGCCGCGCCGCTCGTGGTCGCCTCAGCCGTCGGCGGATCAGCCAGGCCAGCCGGGCCAGCCGCCGGCAGCGGAACCCGCTGCGGCGTCCGCGAGCGCGGCGCCGGCCGATCTCGACGAGCTGGACGGGATCCTCGACCATCGCTGGGCGGTCAACGACTGACCTGCGCCGGGTATCCTGAACGGGCACTCGGGGCTGTAGCGCAGTTGGTAGCGCGCTTCGTTCGCATCGAAGAGGTCCGGGGTTCGACTCCCCGCAGCTCCACCACAACGTCGT
>Ga0207705_10000572_pt1 | contig 30831 bp, 24 predicted proteins | sample KBSC13metaG_FD_184314 | JGI IMG/M metagenome (GOLD analysis project Ga0207705, IMG submission 184314) | Corn rhizosphere microbial communities from Kellogg Biological Station, Michigan, USA - KBS C1-3 metaG (SPAdes) (version 2) | ecosystem: Host-associated > Plants > Roots > Rhizosphere > Soil ... | reverse complement strand
TTCGCTCAGCGAAATCATCATGTTTCTCCGTTCGCGTTACAACGATGCCGACTGCAAGGACGCGGTGAAGTATCTGCCGAAGATCCGTCACCCTACGCACTCAGTTACTCGCAAAGACTGCCTCCGCGGAAAAAATCATGAACCAAAACCCCGACAGTCTGAGCCGCTCTTCCGCAGTCTCTCCCGCCTGCCGTATGAACCGTCTGATCCTTTTTCTCCTAGGGACCCTGGTCCTCGCCTCCACCGCGTCTCGGTCCCTTGCGGTGGAACAGGCGCATCCTGCCCACAATCCCATTATCTGGGCCGATGTGCCGGACATGTCCATGATTCGCGTTGGCGACACCTATTACATGAGCAGCACCACGATGCACCTGAGTCCGGGAGTGCCGATCATGAAATCGAAGGACCTGGTGAATTGGGATCTGGCCGGCTACGCCTACGACCGGCTGGTCGACAACGAGGCCATGAATCTGCAAAACGGACAAAACGCCTACGGCAAGGGTTCCTGGGCCAGCAGCCTGCGTTTCCACAACGGCGTGTTCTATGCCACGACTTTCTCCGCCACCACCGGACGCACCCACATCTACAGCACGCGCGATCCGGCGCGCGGCCCGTGGAAAGCGACGAGTTTCGCACCCGCGCTGGGTGACCACAGCCTGTTTTTCGACGACGACGGTCGCGTTTACATGGTTCACGGGAGCGGTCGCATCATGCTCACCGAGATGCAACCCGATCTTTCCGGAATCAAGCCCGGCGGCGTGAACAAGGTCATCGTCGAAAACGTCAACGCGCTCTTCGGCACCGACCAGGGCGGGCTCAAGGGCGAGGGCTCGCAGCTTTTCAAGATCAAGGGCCGCTACTACCTCTTCAACATCGCCTCGCCCGGGAGCCGCTGGGCGCGCACCGTCATCATCAGCCGCGCCGACGCAATCGACGGTCCCTACGAGAGTCGCATCGCGCTCGATGATCGGGGTATCGCCCAGGGCGGCCTCATCGACACCCCGCAAGGCAAATGGTATGCCTATCTTTTCAAGGACAACGGCGCCGTCGGTCGCATTCCCTACCTCGTGCCCGTGACTTGGAAGGACGGCTGGCCTGTGCTCGGCGGAAACGGCAAGGTGCCCATGACGCTCGACATCCCCGCCGGCGAACAGGGGGTCTCCGGCGTCTCCGGCATCATCGCCTCCGACGAATTCAACCGCCGGCCCGGCGGCCCCAAGCTGCCGCTCGCTTGGCAATGGAATCACAATCCCGATAACGCGCACTGGGACATCCTGCAGAAGCCTGGACGTCTGCGCATTACGACGGGCCGTGTCGATCAAGACGTGCTTAGCGCGCGCAACACGCTTACCCAGCGGACCTTTGGCCCCACCAGTTCGGCATCGACGCGCCTCAATGTGGACAAGATGAAGAATGGCGACGTGACCGGACTCATCGCGCTCCAGAAAAAATACGGCTACGTCGGTATCAAAATGGATCATGGTCAGAAGTCCATCGTCATGGTCAACGCGCATAGCGATTCGCCCAAAGAAATCGCGGCGATTCCGTTGATGCAGAAGGTGGTCTACTTCAAGATCGATTGCGATTTCCGAAAGCAGACGGACAAGGCCAATTTCTACTACAGCCTCGACGGGAAGACATGGAAACAAATCGGCAATACGCTGCAGATGGTCTACACCGTGCCGCAATTCATGGGCTACCGCTTCGGTCTGTTCAACTATGCAACGGAAAAGCCAGGCGGTTATGTTGATTTCGACTATTACCGGATCGGGCAAAGCGGCAACTCATCCTGACCTTCGCCGCCTTTCCTTTTCATGCCTCACGATCCAGCCCGTCTTCGTCGGTTTTTCGGTGCTGGCCTCGGCCTCGTCTGCCGCTGGTGCAGAAAAAAGCTATCGAACCTGGTTTTCGAGGAATATCACAATGTATTGTTTTCGCTTGATCACCGCCCATCTGAGGCGCGTGGCGCTGCTGCTGAGCGTCATGCTGCTGGTGCCCGCGTGTATCGCCCCGGTGCATGCCCAAGCCACCCGTTACGCCGATGCGCCACCGCTGCTGCTGGGCGTAGCCTGGTATCCAGAGCAGTGGCCCGAGGCGCAATGGGATCATGACCTAGCGTTGATGCAGGCTGCGCATGTGCATCTGGTGCGCATCGGCGAGTTTGCGTGGAGCCGCATGGAGCCACGCGAGGGCGTCTACGACTTTGGCTGGCTGGATCACGCGATTGCCGCAGCGGCACGTCACCATATCGTGGTGGTGCTGGGCACGCCAACGGCGGCACCGCCCGCGTGGTTGACGGAGAAGTATCCCGATTCCTTGCGCGTCAGCAAGGACGGCGTGCGCGACGAGCATGGCAACCGCCAGCAGTTCTCCCTCGCTAGCACGCGCTACCGTCGGTTCGTCCACGACATCGTCGAGCGGATGGCGAAGAGCTTTGGTCACAACCCGGACGTGGTCGGCTGGCAGCTGGACAACGAATACGCGGCGGACTCGTTCGATCCCGACGCCAAGGCCCAGTTCCATGCGTGGTTGCAGCACAGGTACGGCAGTATCGAGGCACTCAACCGCCGCTGGGCCACGGCGTACTGGAGCCAGACCTACGACAATTTCGAGCAGATCCCGGTGCGCGCAGACCACGAAAACCCTGCCTTGCTGCTGGACTGGAAGCGCTTTGTCAGCGACACCTGGCGCAGCTACTCGCTCAATCAGATCGACGCCATCCGCCCGCACGCCGATCCGCGCCAGTTCATCACCACCAACACCATGGGCTGGTTCGACGGCTTCGATGCGTACACCGTGCATCAGGTGCTCGACATCGCGGCGTGGGACGACTACGTGGACGCCGGCGAGGACTATGACTGGGTCGACAACGCCGCGCGTCACGACCTTGCCCGCGGCTACAAGCAGCGTAATTTCTGGGTGATGGAAACCCAGCCGGGTTTCGTCAACTGGCACGCGACGAACGTGACCTTGCGCAAGGGCGTCGTGCGCGACATGGCGTGGCAGGCCGTCGGCCACGGCGCCGATGCCGTCGAATACTGGCAGTGGCGCGCCGCGCCAAACGGCCAGGAGGAATACCACGGCGCGCTGGTCGGCGCCGATGGCACGCCGGTGCCGGTGTACGGCGAAATCCAGCAGGTGGGCGCGGAATTCGCCAAAGCCGGTGCAGCGCTGGCCGGCACCACGCCGCATGCCGAAGTGGCTGTCATCAACGACTTCGACAGCCGCTGGGCGATCAACTTCCAGCGTCATGCCGCCAACTTCGATCCGGTGGCCGAACTGAAGGCCTTTTATCGTCCGCTGCGCGCGCAGGCGCAGGTGGTGGCCGTGGTCTCCGCGCATGCGCCGCTGGATGGCTACAAGCTGGTGATCGCACCCGCGCTCAACGTGCTGACCGACGCGGAAGCGGCACAGCTGAAGGCCTACGTGGAACACGGCGGGCATCTGGTGCTGGGCCCGCGCAGCGGCATGAAGAACGCCGACAACGGCCTGCAGCCGCAACGTCAACCCGGCCCGCTGGCGAGTGTGCTGGGTGGGCGCGTGGCGCAGTTCTATGCGCTGGACAGGGCGGTCCCGGTCATGGGCGCCGCCGAGCACGGCAGCGCGACGATCTGGGCCGAACAGCTGCAGGTCCAGTCGCCGCAGACCCAGGTAGTCCTGCGTTACGGCAAATCCAACGGCTGGCTGGACGATCAGCCGGCGGTACTGACCCGCCAGCTGGGCAAGGGCCGCATCACCTATGTGGGTGCATGGCTGGACGATGGCCTGCTCGATCACCTCACCGCGTCGTGGTTGCAGCAGGCCGACGTCCACGCACCGGTACCTGGCGTACCGGCGGATGTGGAAGTCTGCGTGCGCGGCGATGCCAGGCATCAAGTGGTGATCCTGATCAACCATGCGGCCGCGGCGCGGCGAGTGCAGCTGCCGTCGGCCATGTGGCCCGTGCTCGCCAAAGGTCGTGTCAGCAACGAGGTGTCGCTGGAGCCCTATGGGGTGGCGGTGCGGGACAGTCGCGAGCCTGCGGCGGCGAATCGTTGACGTTGGCCGGTGCCGTGTCGCGGGATTTTCACCACGGTCGGACGTGCCGCACGCCGGACCGTCTGGATGTCTGAACGCGACGATGCAGGATCAAATTCTGTCTGCGTTGTGCACGGGCGGCTCTGCTACTGCCTGGTGTGGCGCCCGGATTTTCACTGTGGAGGGTGCGTTGCGGAGCAGTGTCGTCAACTCGATGTCGGTCACTGTTGATGCATTTCGCTGCGCACGCGGTCTTTGCGAATCGAAGGAGGTTGACGATGAAGCGATCGCTGATTTCCTGCGGCATGTTGCTCGCCGCGATCCTGGTGCCCGGGCATGCCGCGCCGGTGCCATCGTCGACGGCACCCACAGCGGCCACACTGTCGCCGGAAGCCGCCGATCTGGCGTGGCAGCAAGCCACGGCGAAATTCGAACCGGCGCGGAAGGCGCTGTTGGCGAGGGTGGCCGTGGGCATGAACCACGGACCCTTTCGCCCCGACTGGGTGTCGCTGATGCGTTACACCGCGCCGGCCTGGTACGACAACGCGAAGTTCGGCATCTTCATCCACTGGGGCGTGTACTCGGTGCCGGCGTTCGGCAGCGAATGGTATTCGCGCCTCATGTATCAGCAGGGCAGCCCGGAATACAAGCATCACATTGCCGCCTATGGCCCGCAGTCGAAGTTCGGCTACAAGGACTTCATCCCGATGTTCAAGGCCGAGCATTTCGACCCCAATGCCTGGGCGAAACTGTTCAAGGCGGCCGGCGCCCGCTACGTGGTGCCGGTGGCCGAGCATCATGACGGTTTCGCCATGTACGATTCGCAGCTGTCGGACTGGACGGCGGCCAAGATGGGACCGCACAAGGACGTCATCGGGCTGCTCGCCAAGGCGGTGCGGGCGCAGGGGCTGCGCTTCGGCGTATCGTCGCACCGCGCGGAGCACGACTGGTTCTTCGACAGCGGCCGGCAGTTCGATTCGGACGTGAACGATCCACGCTATGCCGGTCTCTACGGGCCGGCCGAGCCGCGGGTGTTGCCCAGCGGCCATGACGGCGATCTGGCCGGCGACTGGACCTACGTCTCGCAGGCGTTTCTGGACGACTGGCTGGCACGCACTGCCGAGCTGATGGGTCGATATCATCCGGACCTGGTCTACTTCGACTGGTGGATAGGCCAGCCGAGCTTCCGCAACACGTTGCCGAAGATGCTGGCGTATTACTACAACCAGGGCGTGAAGCGCGATGGCGTCGTGGTGAACTACAAGCTCGGCGACTTCCCCGCGGGGTCTGGCGTGCTCGACATCGAGCGCGGTCAGCTCGCCGGGATCCAGGCGCTGCATTGGCAGACCGACACCTCGCTCAGCGACAAGTCGTGGGGTTACGTGAAGGGCGACACGTACAAGACGCCGACCACCATCATCCACCTGCTGGCCGATGTGGTCAGCAAGAACGGTAACCTGCTGCTCAACATCGGCCCGCGTTCGGACGGCACCATTCCGAAGGCCGAGCGCGACGTGCTGCTCGCCATCGGCCAATGGCTGAAACTCAACGGCGCGGCGATCTACGACACCACGCCGTGGCGGGTGTTCGGCGAGGGGCCGACTGCCGTGGCGACCGGTTCGTTCCAGGACACCAGGACCAAGCCCTACACCGCCGAGGATTTCCGTTTCACCAGGCGTCCGGGCGTGCTCTACGCGATCGAACTGGGCTGGCCCGCGACGGGCGAGGCGGTGATCCACTCGATCAAGCCGTCCGACCACGTCGGCGCTGTCACGTTACTGGCCGACGGCAAGGCGATCGAGGCGAGCCAGCAGGCCGACGGCCTGCATGTGCGCCTGCCCAAACGGCCGGCTGGCGCCGCGGCTTATGTGTTGCAGATCGTCATGCCCGGCCTTCACTCCAAGCGCAAGGGCCAGCCATGAAATGTCAGCCATAAATTGATTCCACTCGACGGAGGGCTGCAGATTGACGTGGCAAGGGAGTTTCGAGAACCCGGCTAGAACACAAAGTGCCACAAGAGGTGTTCGACCCATTCTTCCAACACGTTGCACCCACTGTTGAATCCGCCACCCGCCTGATGCTGCTTCATCGTGACTGGCCGCCGGCGCAATCGCCGCGATCATCGGGTTCGATGCCCACCCTCTTTCAAGGTTCCCATCATGTCATTGCGCACACCACGTACGGGCAACCACAAAGCGAGCGGTTTGTCGCTGCGGGCGAAACTGAGCGCGTTGGGCGTGTTGCTGTTGTTCGCTTCGCCGGGGCATGCGAACACCACCACCATATCCTTGTGGTCGGGCACGGCGCCGCCTGATGGCGCGCGTCAACAGCAATTGCCGCTGCTCACGGCCTACCTTCCTGCCTCCAATCCCACCGGCACCGCCGTCGTGATCTGTCCGGGTGGCGGCTATGCAAATCTCGCGGTGGATTGGGAGGGCACCCTGGTCGCGCAATGGTTCAATCGGCATCACGTGGCCGCCTTTGTGCTGCAGTACCGGCATGGTGCGGATCATGGCTATCCGCAGCCCATCGACGACGGACGGCGCGCGATGCGCTGGGTACGGGACCACGCCGATACGTACCATCTGACCAAGAACCACATCGGCATCATGGGCTTCTCGGCGGGCGGCCACGTGGCCTCGACCGTGTCGACGCACTTTGCGCCAAGTACGGCGATTGGCGACGATGCCATCGCGAAAATCTCGGCGCGGCCGGACTTCACCATTCTCGCCTACCCGGTGGTGACGATGAAGAAGGATCTCACCCACATGGGGTCGCGCGAAAACCTGCTCGGCCAGCATCCGAGGCAGGCGATGGTCGAGCTGCTCTCCAACGAGACACGGGTCACTGACCAGACCCCGCCGGCTTTCATCTACGCAACCGATGCGGACACCACCGTGCCACCGGAAAACAGTGTCGACTATTACCTGGCGTTGCATCGACATCATGTGCCGGCTGAATTGCATGTCTTTCGCGAAGGCGGTCATGGCAGCGGCCTTGGCCAACACGATCAGTTGCTGAGCATCTGGCCCACGCTGCTGGCGCGATGGATGGCCGGCATGGGGCTGATGGACGTCAAGTATATCCAGTTCCCGCCGGCGGTCTCGACCCGGCTCCGGGGAAACTGAGCGAGTTGCGGAGCACGCCGCCCAAAGCCCGCGAATCGCTCACTGGCCACACGGACAGCGGGTGATTTGCCGGCTGGCCCTGGTTCATTTCGGAACCGAAAGGAGCTATGAGGCGATCCCGAAGCCAGGGCGAGCAGGCCTGCCGTGTAGCGACGGCAAGACCGATACGAGCGGTCCGGGGGCGTCACCGCATGCCGTGAGACAGATATCACAGACTGGTCATTCACCTGACGCTGGCGCGGCGCAGTCTCGAATTTCGCAATTGCAGCTGACGTTCTTCGCAATGTCGCGTACCGGGCGTTGCGCATAGAATTCTCCAGAATGTGATTAATGCGCCACATCATGCGCCGGTACATCGCGGGCGGTATCTCGCCATGTCCACCCATGTCGTTTCTTCGTCATGGTGTGGAGAGGGGGACGAAATGGGACCGGACGTGACTTGCCGCTTTTTGCGGAGTACGTGGCGGAACGTTTTTCGCCATTCGATACGATGCAATGGTTTGCCTGCAGATGACTCGCTGTGATGGGGCAGTGCGGTGCGTTTCGGCGGAGTGATATCAACCTGGAGGGGATGGTGCAGAAACGCATGTTGCGGATCTTTATCCGTGCTCTTGCCTGTGGCGCGCTCGCGCTGCCGTCGATGGCCGCGTTCGCGCAGTCGGCGGCGCCGACTTACACCTGGACCAACGTGCGGATCGTTGCCGGCGGCTATGTCGACGGCATCATTGCGCATCCCCGGCAGCAAGGGCTGTTCTACGCGCATACCGACGTCAGCGGCGCCTATCGCTACAATGCGCAGACCTCCACCTGGGTGCCTCTCAGCGACGGCACGTCGCCGGAGAATGCGCAGTGGATGGGCATCAACAGCATCGCCATCGATCCCTCCAACCCGAACATGCTCTATCTGGCGGCGGGATTGTATACGGCGTCCTGGGGTGCCAATGGCGCGATGCTCGTGTCGTCCGACCAGGGCGCGCACTTCACCGTGCACCCGCTCGGTTTCGGCATCGGCGGCAACGTGGACGGGCGCAATGTGGGCGAGCGCCTGCAGGTCGATCCGAACAAGGGCTCGATCCTGTTCTACGGCACATCCAATGAGTCCAACCAGGCCAGCACCAACGGCTTGTGGACCAGCACCGACAGCGGCGGCAGCTGGTCAAAGATGAGCGGATTCACGGCGCTGTCGAACGATGGCAGTGGCGCGGGCGTGGCCTTCATCGCCTTCTACAAGCCCTCCGGCAGCGCTGGTGCGCCGACCAAGACCCTGTTTGCCGGCGTGTCCATCGGCCAGGCAAGCTCGACGCTTTACCGGAGCACCGATGGCGGCTCGACCTGGGCTCCGGTGACCGGCGGCCCGGTCGGCCTCATGCCGCAGCGCGGATTGATCGGCCCGGACGGCAATCTGTACATCACGTACGGCAACGCGGTCGGACCCAACGGCATGACGGCGGGACAGGTCTGGAGGTACAGCATCGGCTTCGGCACCTGGCAAAACATCACGCCGCCCGATCCCTACAACTACCCCTCCGGCTTCAGCGGCCTAGCGGTGGATCCGGCCCGGCCCGGCACCCTCGTGGTGATGACCATGGACCACTGGTGGCCGGACGACATGTCACAACGCCTGGCTCCTTTGCGCACGTGAAGGAGCCGGGTGCCTACTTGGAGCAAACCCGATGCGCAAACGCACGCTAGCCATGCTGCTGATTTTCATGCTGGCGATGGCCGGCATGGCGGCGGCGAAGGAAGTCAGCCCGACCCCGCCGATGGGCTGGAACAGCTGGGACTCGTTCGGGTTAACTGTCGACGAGGCCGATTTCAGGGCGAACGCCAGCGTTCTCGCCGGATTGCACGGCTACGGCTGGACTTACGTCGTCATCGACCAGGGCTGGTACATGCGCAATCCATTCGCCGACAAGTTGCAGACCCGCGACTACGCGATGGATGCGCACGGCCTGCTGGTTCCCGCGCTCGACCGCTTTCCCTCCGCCGCCAACGGGCAAGGCTTCAAGCCGCTGGCCGATTGGGTGCATGCGCAAGGATTGAAGTTCGGCATCCACATCGTGCGCGGCATTCCCAAACAGGCGGTGGCGGCGAACCTGCCGGTCGCCGGTTCCGCCTTCCATGCGAAAGACGTCGCCGATGTCGCGGACACCTGCCCCTGGGACGACAGCAACTATGGCGTGCGCGACACGCCCGCTGGCCAGGCCTATTACGACGCCATGCTGGCCTTGTATGCGCGTTGGGGCGTGGATTTCCTCAAGGTCGATTGCATCGCCGACCATCCTTACAAGATCAGCGAGATCCGCCAGATTGCCAGGGCGATCCGCAAGACCGGCCGGCCGATCGTGCTCAGCCTGTCGCCTGGCCCGACACAGTTGTCGCACGCCGCGGAGATTCGCCGGTACGGTCAGATGTGGCGCATCTCCAACGATGTGTGGGATGGCTGGAAGTTCACGCATGAACGCCCTGGCGATGATTTCCCCATGGGGCTGCGCGACCTGTTCGATTTGCTGCCGCCATGGGTCGGTCAGGGCCGTGAAGGCCATTGGCCGGATGCCGACATGCTGCCGATCGGCACGCTCGCGCCGCATCCCGGCTTCGGCCCGGCGCGCCGTTCGCGCCTGACCATGGACGAGCAGCGCACCCTGCTGACCTTGCAAGCCATCGCGCGCTCGCCGCTTGTGCTCGGCGCCAACCTGACCAGATTGGACGACGCCACGCGCGCGCTGATCACCAACAAGGACGTGATCGCCGTCAACCAGAGCAGCCGGGACAATCATCCGGTCACCCGCCTGCCGAACGGATTCGATCACGTGCGCGTCTGGGTGGCGTCCGGCCGGCGCGATGGCGAGCGCTACCTGGCGATCATCAATCTGGACGACAAGCCCGTTTCGCTACATGCGCCATGGGGCGAGCTCGGCCTGGCTTCCGGCAGCTACGACGCTCGCGACCTTTGGAGCGGCCAGCCGCGGAAGGCGTCCGCACGCCTGTCCCTCGACTTGCCGGCGCACGGATGCGTGCTCCTGTCCATGAGGCTGGCACGTTGAGGCATCGCCAGGCGTTGATGCGTGCACGTGCCAAAAATGGACTAGGTGCGTCACCTTCGTCGATTGATCTATGTCGGTGTTTAGTGATGCCCGCGGCCTGGCGCAACATGTACTCAGCCACCAGACAGCGTTTCAAACTATTCGCGCATGGCGCCTGACAGAAATCAAATCAATTTGCCAGTAAACCAAAGAGCCAGACGGCACCAAACGCCTAACAGCCTCGCTCATCGATTTAGGCTCGTACACGTCGCCGGTCGATGTCGGACCGATTCGGTAGATGGATGACATGCCCCGGCTATCGCCTCTCTAGACAAGGAACAGAAACATGAAACGAACGCTTCTTGCCGCTCTCGCAGCGGTGGTCCTTGCGGCGCCGGTGGTCGCGCGGGTTGCCCCGGCCCAGGTCACGGTGACCGTCGATCTGGGCCACCCCGGCCCGGTGATCGAACCGGCGGTCGAGGGACAGTTCGCCGAGAATCTCGGTCGCGGCATCTACGACGGCATCTGGGTCGGTCCCCATTCGTCGGTTCCCAACCGGTACGGCTATCGCACCGACGTGATGGAGGCGCTGAAGGCGCTCCACGTGCCGGTGATCCGCTGGCCCGGCGGCTGCTTCGCCGACACCTACGACTGGCGCGACGGCATTGGCCCTGCCGCCAAACGGCCCAAGGGGATCAACACCAACTGGGGCGGCGTCACCGACGACAACAGCTTCGGCACCAACGAGTTCATGGACTACACCGAAGACCTGGGCGCGGCAGCCTATGTCTCGCTCAACCTGGGCTCGCTGCCGGCCTACGACGCCCGGCAATGGGTGCAGTACATGACCGCCAGCGGCGATTCCGCACTCGCGCAGGAGCGGCGCGCCAATGGTCGCGACAAGCCATGGTCCAACCTGAAGTATGTGGGCTACGGCAACGAACTGTGGGGCTGTGGCGGCGACATGACCGCCGGCTACGCCGCGGATCTGTTCAAACGCTATGCCACGTTCGTGAATCCGGCGCCGGGCGCGCCTGACTTCGTCAAGGTCGCCGCGGGTCCCAGCGACGCGGACTACGCCTGGACCGACACGCTGATGCGTGATGCCGCCAAACAGCTGGGCGCCATCAGCCTGCACTATTACACCCTCCCGGGCCCCTCCTGGCAGCACAAGGGATCGGCAACCGGCTTCAGCGAGAACGAGTGGGCGGCGACGCTCGGCAAGGCGCGTTACATGAACACGCTGATCGTCAAACATTCGGCGATCATGGATAAATATGATCCCGACAAGAAGGTCGCGCTCTACGTCGACGAATGGGGCACCTGGTACGACCAGCAACCCGGCAGCCATCCCGGTTTCCTCTACCAGCAGAACACGCTGCGCGACGCCGAAGTGGCGGCGCTGACGCTGGACATCTTCTTCCGCCATTCCGACCGGGTGAAGCTCGCGGCGATCGCGCAGATGGTCAACGTGCTGCAGGCCATGGTGCTGACCGAGGGCGACAAGATGCTGCTGACGCCCACCTACCACGTCTTCCACCTGTACGTGCCGTTCCAGGGCGCAACGCCCTATCCGGCAACGGTCAACGGTCCCCATTACGTGGAGGGCAAATACGACTTGCCGATGGTCGATGCTTCGGCCGCGCGCGGCACCGACGGCAAGCTCTACCTCGCGCTGGTCAATCTCGATCCCGATCGCGCCGCACATGTCGTGACCGGGCTGAGCGGCACGGCGAGCGGCCAGATCCTGACCGGGCCGAAGATGGACAGCCACAACACGTTCGCGGCACCGAACGCGATCCACCCGGTCGCCTATTCGGGGAGCAGCGAGCGTGGCAAGTTGACGTTCGATCTGCCGGCCAGGTCGGTCGCGGTCGTCGCCGTCGATCGAAACTAGCGGACTGAACCACGGGCGATCGGGGATCACGGTTTCCTGCGGGTCGAGACGCGGCAGGCAAGGTTGCACATCCTGGTTACGACGAATCGGCAGAACCCCCCGTTTGATGGTCGGTTTTCAGCCGCCGCCAAGCCCCGTGGCCGACCATGCGCCACGGAACGAATGACCTTTCCCAGGCGATCTGTTGCAAGGTAATATCGAGGCGGATGTCGCCGGCCGCGCGTGCCACCACTTGCACCGAGCGAATATCCTCGCAGATCGAACAGGCCAAGGGTCGGGATGCCGAAGCGTTGGCCGCGTATCGCCAAGCCGTTCTTCGCGCAACCGAAGATGTTGAGAACGCCTTCTCGGCATTGGTCAACCGCGAGGAACAGGCCGTCATTCTGAGCCAAGGGGAAGCATCGCTTGCCCGGGCGCGCGAATCGTCGTTGATTGCGTATCAGAACGGTGCCGAGAGCCGGATCGACGTGCTCCATGCCGACCGGACGCTGCTGCAAACCTCGGAGGCGCGAGCGCAGGCGCAAACGGAATCGGCACGCGCAGCGGTCGCAGCGTTCAAGGCCCTCGGTGGTGGGTGGCAACCTCGCGAATCCGAGACCGTCGCCTTCAAGTAGAACTTGTACGGGGTAGAACTCGTGAGGCAACCCGCACCCAGACTTCATATAGTCGATGTTTCACGGCTTTTGCATCCTGTGGGCAACCATCGACTGGAACGCACACGGCTCATAAGTACACACTGACCCTCCCGAAAGCAGTCGTTCGCGACCGACAGCAATGGATCGGTTTCCGCCGGTCGACGTGGATCTGCAGCTGATCATACTGGCCGGTGAGCTGGTCATAGTCGATCGGTCGTGTGATGCATTCGACCCGGTGTACGCAGTTGGTGAGCGACAAATCTACTTCTAGATCGGTGGGGACTAACGTCTAGACGAAATCTGGTTCAGATTTTGATGGCGGCCTCGTCGGTAACATCCACATGCATCGGGCCGGCACATTGTGCTGATCCTTGCCCAGTTGCTGGAGTAAGCCTGCGACTCATCCGTCAGATTACACAAATTATGCACACCCTCGGCTGTCGACTTGTTTTGCGAAAACTCGTATCGGCTCGACAATTTTTGCTTTCTTGTGCTTGGTCGGAAGGACGAACGACACCGCGGTGGTAAGTTTCCATACGGTTCAACGGCGGTGCATCAGGCATGAAGACGTGGCGCGCATGGCCATTTACCTTGGCGCTAGCCTGTTTGTTGGGCGGCCTTGTATCCACGACCCGCGCCGAGCAGCCCGCCCGTCACATCGATGTCGATGTGCGCGGCCCGAAGGCGTCGCTCGATCGCTTTTTCAATCTGTCTGTCGGCTCGGACTATCCAGGCACACTGATCCGCGCCAACAGCCTGGCGCAGCTGAGCACCCAACGCCGGGAGCTGGGCTTCCGTTACGTCCGCTTCCACGCGATCTTCCACGACGTACTCGGAACCTACCGCGAGGTGCAGGGCCGGCCGGTCTACGACTGGACCAAGATCGATTACCTCTACGACCACCTCCTCGCCATGGGAGTGCGGCCATTCGTCGAACTGGGGTTCACCCCCGAGGCGATGAAGACCTCGGACCAGCACGTCTTCTACTGGAAGGGCAACACATCGCACCCGCAGATGGATCGGTGGGCCGGGCTGATCGCGGCATTCGTGCGTCATCTGGAACAGCGCTACGGCAGGCGGGAAATCCGCACTTGGTACTTCGAGGTCTGGAACGAGCCGAATTTGGCCGGTTTCTGGCAGGACGCCGACCAGGCAGCCTATTTCCACCTCTACGACGTCACCGCGCGCACCATCAAGCGCATCGATCCGAAGCTGCGGGTCGGCGGCCCGGCCACCGCAGGTGCCGCGTGGGTCCCGACGTTCATCGCCCATGTCGCGCAGGTGCGAGCGCCGCTGGATTTCATCACCACTCATACCTATGGCGTGGACGGCGGCTTTCTCGACCAGGACGGCAAGGCCGACACCAAGCTCTCGCCTTCGCCCGATGCGATCGTCGGCGACGTGCGCCGGGTGCGCGCGCAGATCCAGGCGTCACCCCGGCCGGGGCTGCCGCTCTACATCACCGAATGGAGCACCAGCTACACCCCGCGCGACGCCGTGCACGACTCGTACGTGAGCGCCGCCTATATTCTCGCCAAGCTCAAGGCCAGCGAAGGCCTGGCCCAGGGCATGAGCTACTGGACCTTCAGCGACCTGTTCGAAGAGCCCGGTCCGCCTACCGCACCGTTTCAGGGCGGCTTCGGCCTGATGACGCCCGAAGGGATCCGCAAGCCGGCCTACTTCGCCTATAAATACCTTAACGCGCTGGGCCAGACCGAACTGAAAACCACGGACACGCAGAGCCTCGTGACGTGGGACGACGGCGTGCTCAAAGCCCTCGTCTGGGATTTCGTCACGCCTCGGCAGGACAAGACCGACCGCGACTTCTACACCAAGGTTCTGCCTGCCCGTTCCGCTCCGCCGGTGAGCCTCGACCTGAAACACCTGCGCCCGGGCACGTACCGGGTCGAGATCCACCGCACTGGCTTCGACGCCAACGACGCCTATACGGCTTACCTGCTTATGGGTTCGCCGGTGTCACTGAGCCCCGAGCAACTGCGAAAACTTCAGGACGCGACCCGGGACATTCCTGAGGTGCGTCAGCTGACCATCAGCTCGACAGGTGCCGCCACCCTGCGCATTCCGATGCGGATCAACGACGTCGTGCTCGTCGTCGTGAAAAAGACACCGCTTCAACGCTAAAGCGGCGGAGAGACACCGGGCCGCTAAGCATAGCGCTCGAACCTTCCATAAAGGCGCTTATCGAATGGACGGAAATGAGGCGTCGGCTGCGTGGCGAAGTAATCGCGAAATGGTCCATTTGCTCGAGCGCGGCCTGCCAACGCGCCCGTGCAAATTAGTTCCATGCGCGCTCGGTCCAGACTGCCACGCCGCTCCACTCTTCCGAGTCCGAGCTTTCGAGGCGCCCTGCCGCCAGTGTGAACGTCAGGCCGGGGCCTTGGCTTGCAGCCAGCTAGCGCTACTGGCCGGCACGTCGAAGACGAAGCAGGTTGTGGTCGCGTGTGCGTACAGCTTGCCTTGTTCGTCCTCCACACGGGCTTCCGCTGTGGCGATCTGTCGGCCAACGTGAATAACCGTGGCAACCGCGCGTAGCGGGTCTGTCTTGTGTGATGCTGAAGACGAGCGCGGTGAGTTGGGTATGCATTACACCAGCGTGCCCAACATCTTGAAGGTGTTGAACCCATTGTTCCTCGACGACCTGCGTGCACAGCTGGATGCAGCGGGTGACAACAAGGCCAAATTGCTCAATTTGCGCAAGCGCATTGCCCGAATTCGTGTGTTTGATCCGGCTTGCGGTAGCGGCAACTTCCTCGTGATCGCCACAAACAGTTGCGTGCATTTGAGGCCGAAATCAACGAACGGCGCGGCGAGAAGAACAACAAGAGCGAAATCCCACTCACCAACTTTCGTGGCATTGAGTTGCGCGACTTCGCAGCGGAAATCGCCCGCCTCGCGCTGATCATCGCAGAGTATCAGTGCAACGTGCTCTATCGCGGATACACGCTGGCGCTCCACGATTTCTTGCCACCGTCCAGAGAAAATTGGATCGTGCGTGGCAATGCGCTCCGGTTGGACTGGCCTTTCCGTGTGCCGGCCTAGCGGCAAAGGTGTGAAGCTAGCGGCTGATGACCTGTTCCATACACCGATGAATCAAGGGGAGATCAGCTTCGAGAACGAAGGTGGCGAGACATTTATTTGCGGCAAGCCATTCGGTCAGGGAGCGATCTGGTAACCGCTGACATGGAAGCATCGGAGTGGAGCCACAGTGACGCCGCGGATCGTTTCAGTGTTCATGAAGAAGCCATCTACCACGCCACTTGGGGCCAAACGCTCTCTTTGCTGACCTTCGAAGAAGACGTGCAGGCTCCACGGAACACGCCAATCCAAGCAGAAGCGGACGATGAATTGCTTTCGGAGCTGACAGGGCATTTGTCATGGGACAAGGGTAAACGCTGACAGTCCCGATCCAGCGTAGGTACTTTGATCCTTGATACCCTCTGGCCTGTGATGTTTGGGACGTTGCACCAATGACCGCCAAATGGACAGAAGCCGACCTACGTGCCCTCGATCTGAAATTGGCGGAAGCGGGCGTTCGGCCCCATGCCCGGCCCTATTGGGCCGCGCGCGAAATTTTTGGCCCTGAGTATTCGATGTCGCCGTTCGGCAATCCTGAAGTAGACCGGATCACAGCGACGTATCACGCGTTGTTCCCTCACGTGGCCAGCACCTGGCCCGGCGCCGGCGTCGGTCTGGCGGCATCCGGGGACGACGTCCGGCGGCTCATCTTGGGCGTGGCGTTTGGGAGCCCCAGTCCGATCGAGACATGGCAGGCCCTGGGATTCCGCGATGCGCAGGATTGGCGGGCCTGGTGTCGTGACTCCCCGGCGATCGCCGCACAAACCGAGCTGGCATTCGCAGACCTTTACGACTTCGCCTCCGGCCTCAACGCCTTGGGAAGGGCCAACAAGCCCGCGGAAGATCTGTGGCGCATGGCGGGATCCAATCTTGCCGATGTTGCCAACAATCTCCCGACCGCCACCGGCGTGGACAGCATTGTTCAACCGGTCTGCCTGATAGCCGAGTTGTCGTTGAAAGCCGCGTTGCATTGCGCCGGCATTGAACCGAAAAAGAAGCACGATTTGCCCGACTTGGCATCCAAGTTGGCGGACGTTCGGCCTCATCGTGACGACACGTTGATCGCCAATGCCTTGCAACATTTTCCCGATTACGTTGAGAGTCGATACACGGCTGCCGGCCTGTCACGGTTGACCGTTGTGAGGCTGGCACTTTCAGCGCAGTTCGTGGCGGCATCGTCAGTGCGCCGGTTTTCACCGGTGGATCTTGCGCTCGTGATGGAGAGCGACAGTTGGCCGGGGCCTCGACAACCATTTCTTCCATGAGGTTGAGCTCTTGAAGGAGCAAAGGTGATGCACATGCTCAAACGTGCAAACTCTTGCGTGGCTCGCTGCAGCCAATTACCAGCGAAAAGTGTCAGTCGGATTACCAGCGAAAAGTGTCAAAACTGACAGTAATCGCTGGGATGACCAAAGAAACACCTTGACGATCAAATGTGGTGGGCCCACCAGGATTCGAACCTGGAACCAAGGGATTCGCGTGTTCCGAAGGTTTCCCTCCGGCGCGGACTATCTCTTCACCCTTCGCCCGTGGCGGATGGGGTGCGGGACGCTCGAGCCTGTGATCAAGGGCGCTGAAGCCCTCAGGTAGTCTCTGCACCTTCCGGCGGTGTACCGCCGGCTTGGCTCAGGGTTGCCACCGGCCGCGTTGCGCGCCGCTGAGGTTTCCCTGAATTCATCCCGTTCCCGTCCACGCATTCCTGCATGGCGGCACCTTTCGATGAGTCCCCTGCTCTAACCGTTGAGCTATAGGCCCACAAGCGATGAATGGTAGAGGAGTTGCCGGAGGCGTGCCAGCGCGAGAACAGCCCGGGGCGTCCCCGCGATTGCTGCGCGTCAACGGCGGGGGCGGCGTGCCACAAGTCGTGTGGTGAAGCGATGGTCCGGGGCGTAGGCTGGTCACCCCCCAAAACCGGAGCATGCACATGAACACCGAAGCGATCGCGAAACGGTTGGTCGAGTTGTGCCGTGAAGGCAAATACGAGGAGGCGCAGCGCGAGCTGTATGCCGAGGATGCGGAGAGCATCGAGCCGGAGGGTCTGCCGCCGGGCGCACTGGGGAGCGTCAAGGGGTTGGCGGCGATCTACGAGAAGGGGCGCCAGTTCAGCGCGATGATCGAGACGGTGCATGGCGGCAGCGTGAGCGAACCGGTGATCGCGGAGAACTGGTTCAGCATCGCGCTGGCGATGGACGTGACGATGAAGGGCCGCGGCCGGATGAACATGAGCGAGATCTGCGTATACCGCGTGCACGGCGGCAAGATCGTGCGCGAGCAGTTCTTCTACGACGTCGGCTGAGCCCGTCTCCGTAAAACGAAGAAGCCCCGCGTCGGCGGGGCTTCTTCGTCATGCCGGCGTCGCAGGTTACTCGACGTCGAGGAACGAGCGCAGCTGTTCGGAGCGGCTCGGGTGGCGCAGCTTGCGCAGCGCCTTGGCCTCGATCTGGCGGATCCGCTCGCGGGTGACGTCGAACTGCTTGCCGACTTCCTCGAGGGTGTGGTCGGTGTTCATGTCGATGCCGAAGCGCATGCGCAGCACTTTCGCTTCACGCGGGGTGAGCCCGGCGAGCACGTCGCGCACGGTTTCCATCAGGCCGGTTTCGGTGGCCGAGTCGACCGGCGAGCTGGCGTTGCCGTCCTCGATGAAGTCGCCCAGGTGGGAATCCTCGTCGTCGCCGATCGGGGTTTCCATCGAGATCGGTTCCTTGGCGATCTTCAGCACCTTGCGGATCTTGTCCTCGGGCATCTCCATTTCCTTGGCCAGTTCTTCCGGCGTGGCCTCGCGGCCGAACTGCTGCAGCATCTGGCGGGAAATGCGATTGAGCTTGTTGATCGTCTCGATCATGTGCACCGGGATGCGGATGGTGCGCGCCTGGTCGGCGATCGAACGGGTGATCGCCTGGCGGATCCACCAGGTGGCGTAGGTCGAGAACTTGTAGCCGCGACGGTACTCGAACTTGTCGACCGCCTTCATCAGGCCGATGTTGCCTTCCTGGATGAGGTCGAGGAACTGCAGACCGCGGTTGGTGTACTTCTTGGCGATCGAGATCACCAGGCGCAGGTTCGCCTCGACCATTTCCTTCTTGGCGCGACGGGCTTTCGCCTCGCCACTGGCCATGGCGCGGTTGATGTCCTTGATGTCGATCAGCGGCAGGAACAGCTTGCGCTCGATGGTGGCGAGCTTCTCCTGTTCGGCGTCGATCGCCTCGCGGTAGGTCTTGATGTTCGGCGACCACTTCTGGCGCTTGCGGCTCAGCTCGGCCACCCACTCGAGGTTGCCCTCGTTGCTGGGGAACGCCTTGATGAACTCGGCCTTGGGCATCTTCACCTGCTTGACGAAGATGTCCATCAGCACGCGCTCGTGGTGGCGGATGTCGTTGACCACCTCGCGCAGCTTGCGCACGAAACCGTCGATCAGCGCGGACGGCAGCTTGAGCTTGAGGAACTCCTCGGCCATCTGGTCGCGCAGCTTGACGATCTTCTTGTCGGTGATGCTGGCGGCCTTCGGCGCGGCCTTCTGGAACTTGGCGTAGTAGTCGCGCAGCAGCTCCATGCGGCGCTTGACCTCTTCCGGATCGGGGCCGGTGGGACCGGCTTCTTCCTCTTCCTCGGTGGCGGTGTCGTCGTCGTCGGTATCTGCGTCGTCATCGCCGACTTCGGGCTCGGGCGCCAGCAGGGCAGCGGCTTCCTTTTCCTTGCGGGCGAGGTCGGCGGCTTCCTCCAGGTCGAGGAAGCCGGCCAGGATTTCGCTGAGGCGGCGCTTGCCGTCCAGGTGCTGGTCGTATTCCTCCAGCAGCAGCTCGATGGTCAGCGGGAAGCTGGCCAGCGCGGTCTGTACCTGGCCGAGGCCTTCCTCGATGCGCTTGGCGATGGCGATCTCGCCCTCGCGGGTGAGCAGCTCGACCGTGCCCATCTCGCGCATGTACATGCGCACCGGGTCGGTGGTGCGGCCGACTTCGGCGTCCACCGCGGACAGCAGCGCCACGGCTTCCTCGGCGGCGGCTTCGTCGTCGGTGCTGCTGCCGGCCTTGTCGGCCAGCGGGTCGGCATCCGGCGCGGCGTCGTGCACTTCGATGCCGACGCCCTTGAGCACCGCCATGATGTCTTCGATCTGCTCCGGGTCGACGATGTCGTCGGGCAGGTGGTCGTTGATCTCGGCGTAGGTCAGGTAGCCCTGCTCCAGGCCCTTGGAGATGAGCGCCTTGATTTCAGACTGTTGCTCGTGGGGAGCTTTGCTATTCATTAACCGACCGCCGCAGGGTTCAAGAACCGGACATTATAGCGATGTGCTGCTTTTTTGACCAGTTTTCAAGTGAGAAAAGGTTTCGACCTGACACGCAAAAATCGCGCCAGATCGCGGGGTTGCCGTGCCTTGCTGGCCGGCCGCGTCTCGCACGCCCTGTGTCCGTTCATCCGGTGTCGAGCCAGAAAGTCACTGGGCCGTCGTTCACCAGCTGGATCACCATATGGGCGCCGAAGCGTCCGGTTTCCACCCCCGGCGAGTGTGCGGCGCGCGCCAGTTCCAGCAGCCGTTCGAACCAGCGCCGGCCGTGCTCGGGCGGTGCCGCGCTGGTGAAGCTGGGGCGCATGCCGGAACGGGTGTCGGCGGCGAGGGTGAACTGGCTGACCAGCAGCAGGCCGCCGCCGGTGTCGGCGAGAGAGCGATTCATCTTCCCGTTGGCATCGGCGAACACGCGATAGCCGAGCAGGCGTTCCAGCATGCGCTTCGTCTGCGCTTCGCCGTCGTCCGGCTGCACCGCCACCAAGGCCAGCAGGCCGGGGCCGATCGCGCCGACCGTTTCGTCGCCGACACTGACGCTGGCGGACAATACACGCTGGATCAGGGCAATCATGGGCGCACGATGGTGGCGAAGCGCCTAGCTTACGGCGCCATCGCGGCCGGTGAAAGACGGCCGGCCGCCGACACGGCTCGGTGCCGCGAGGCCGCCTCCCGTAAACTGCACGGATGCGTATCGACATGTACCTCGTCTACCTCCTGTTGCGCCTGCTGGCGCTGCTGCCGTTGCGCGCGCTGCACGGCATCGGCGGCGGGCTGGGCCGCCTGCTGCTGTGGCGCGGCGGCCGCACGGTGCACAACACCGCGGTGAACCTGCGCATCGTGCGGCCGCAGTTGGACGAGGCGGCGCAGGCGACGCTGCTGCGCGAGGTGATGGCCGAGGGCGGCAAGTCGGCCAGCGAGATCGTCAAGGTCTGGGGCGCCGGCGCCGAGCGCGCGCTGGGGCTGGTGCGCGAGGTGCGTGGCGAGGCGCTGCTGGACGCTGCGCTGGCAGCGGGCAAGGGCGTGATCATCGCCGCACCGCACCTGGGTTGCTGGGAGCTGCTGAATTACTGGCTGTGCCGCAAGACGCCGATGGCGATCCTGTACCGGCCGCCGCGGATCGCCGCGATCGAGGGCCTGCTGCGCAAGGTGCGCGGCGCGCTGGCGCCGGAGCAGGTGCGCGCGGACGGCGCTGGCGTGCGCACGCTGTACAAGCGGCTTGCCGCGGGCGGCACGGTCGGCATCCTGCCGGACCAGAAGCCGCGCGCGGGCGAAGGCCAGATCGCACCGTTCTTCGGCCGCGAGGCGCTGACCATGGTGCTGCTGCCGCGACTGGCCGCGCGCACCGGCGCCACCGTGCTGTACGCGTTCGCCGAACGCCTGCCGCAAGGTGCCGGTTATCGCATCCACCTGCTGCCGGCGCCGCAAGGGCTGGCCGCTGCCGACCTCGCCGTCGCTTGCACGGCACTCAACCAGGGCGTGCAGGATTGCGTCGAGTTGGCCTTCGCGCAGTATCAGTGGCAGTACAAGCGCTACTCGGCGGACGGCCTGATCAGCCCATACGATCGCGAGCAGGGGTAGGCCGCGCTTCTAGGATTGAGGCTTTTCCAACCGGCGCAGGAATACGCCCATTTCCTTTTCGGCCTGCTTGTCGCCGCGTTGCGCGGCGGCGGCGATGCCGCTGCGCCAGGCATCGACCGCAGCGGCCTCGTTGCCGCTGGCCAGGCAGGCCTTGCCGAGCAGTTTCCACGCCGCCGAATAGGTCGGATCGAAATCTAGCGCGCGCCGCAGCTCGTCGATCGCCGCGCCGTTGTCGCCGTCGGCCAGCAAGGCACTGCCCAGCGAGAAGCGCAGCAGCGCGCCATCGCGCGGGCCGCCGCACTGCTTGCGCAGGCTGGCGATCAGGTCGGCGTTCATAGCTGGGTGCGGTAGCGCCAGTCGTCGGCCGGGTAGACCCGGGTCGGCTGGGCCGGTTCCGGCGGGGTGTGTCCGGCGCGCAGGTCGGCCAGCGAGACGGCCGGCCAGACCACCAGCCACGACGAGCGGAACGGCTGCACCAGCAGGGCGTAGCGCATGGCGTTCGCATCCGGCTGGTCCACGCGCACCACGACCAGGCCATCGGGATGGGCGTGGGCAAAGTCCTGCAGGGCCTGATCCTGCACCACCTGGTTGCCGAGAAGTTCCTCGATCGGCCGGGTCAGCCGGCCCTCGAAATGGAACTGGCCCTCGTAGTTGCCGAGGAAGGCGATCGCCCGGTTTGCCTGTTCGGCGGCACCGAGCAGGTGGGCGGTGGGACGCAGGTCGTAGCGTGGCCACAGGGTCAGCGTGAACAGGGTATTGAGTGCGAGCACGCCGATCAGTCCGGCCACGGCCAGGCGACGCAGCTCGCCGCGGCCGCGCAGCAGCAACAGGCCGCCCAGCAGCAGGAATACCACGCTGAAATAGCGGCTGTAGGGCGCTGCGGCATCGGCCCATTCACCATGCAGGTGGTTGCCGGCCACCAGCAGCGGCAGCATGAACAGCGCCGCGGCGAACACGATGCCGCCCACGCCCAGCGGCCAGGTGCCGAGCCAGCCGTTGTAGGCCAGGTTCGGCCGGCGCTCGCGCAGCACGGCGATCGCACCGGCCATCAGCAAGGCGATGCCGCCGAGTTCCGGCAGCGGGTAGTACAGCTGCTTGCCGCTGATCAGCGAGAGCGCGATGAAGGTGGGCAGCAGCCAGCACAGCGCGAAACGCAGGCCCGATTCCAGCGGCCGGCGCAGGCCGGCCACGGCCAGCCACATGCGCGGCCAGCCGCTGAACGGGAACAGCATCACCGGTAGCCACAGCAGGTAGAACCAGATCGGCTCGGCGTGGTTCTGCAGGTCCTTGCCTTCGGCCAGCTTGTCGACCACGCGGCCCGCGGTCTGGGTGAAAAACAGCCGTTGCCGGTATGCCTCGCCGCCGGAGAACCCAGCCGGCAGCGCCCAGGCCAGCAGCATCGCGCCGCCGAGCAGCAACGCCAGCACGCCGCGGCCGTACCAGCGCGCGCGGTGCTGGCCGGCCCAGTCGTTCCACAACGGGCCGAGCAGCCAGGGGAAGATGATGTGCAGCAGCATCACCGGGCCCTTGGTCAGCAGCCCGAAGCCCACGCACAAACCGAACAACAGCCAGCGCGGCTCGCTGCGGTGCGATTTCGGGGTCAGGCACAACAGGGCCGCCAGCGTCCACACCGCCAGCAGCACGTCGTACATGATCTGCAGGCCGAACAGGAACGCGTAGCCGAACGCCAGCAGCATCCACGGTGCGGCCTTGGCCATCCACGGCCGGTCCGGGAACAGCCGTCGTGCCAGCAGCGAGACCAGTACCAGTTGCACGCCGCCGAACAGCACCTCGAGCACGCGCGGCCAGACGTCGTTGACGCCGAACGCGAACCAGCCGCCCTGGATCAGCCAGAACAACAGTGGCGCCTTCTCGCTGTAAGGCTGGCCGTTGATGTGCGGCACCAGCCAGTGGCCCTGGTTCCACATTTCCCAGGCGACCGCCAGGGTACGGGTGGAATACAGCGGCATCGGCCCGTGCGAGAAGATCGCCAGCAAGGCCACGGCGGCCCACAGCGGCAGCCAGGGCCACGTGGCGCGCAGGTGTTCGGAACGGCGGTAGGAGCTGGATGGCACGGGCAGACTCTTGGGAGGCCAGAGGGGATTCTAGCCTGCGCGATGTGCGCGCAAGGCGACCTGCCGCACTCTTAGGCTCGTCCCCAGTAGCCGATGCGGCGGCGGATCTTCAACTTGCGCCACAGGTTCAATGGCTTGCGCCGGCGATTCTTCGCGCCGCGGGCGATGAAGGCGTCGATCGCATCCAGCACGCGTTCGCTGGAGCGGCCGTCGCGGTACGGATGGATCGCGTCGGCATAGTCGCGGATCGCCTGCAGCAGTTCCGGCGGCCGCGCCAGCGCGCGCGCGATCGCGCTCTCGAACTGCGCCGGGTCGTCGATGTCGATCAGCTGCGGGCCGGGCCGGCGGTTCTTGAACGTGACCACCGGCTTGCCGGTGAGCAGGAACTCGTTGAGCGCCGAGGAGGTGTCCGAGCACATCAGGTCGACCTGCGGAAACAGCTCCAGGATGTTGTCGTTCTCGGCGAAGGTGAGGTACTCGTTCTGCAGCGCCTTGAACTTCGCGGTGGTGTCCGGATTCATCTTCGGATGGAAGGTGACGATCCAGCGCCAGCGGCCGTCGCGCGACAGCCGCTTCACTTCCTCGTACAGCGTTTCGGCCGCGCTCCACGACGGCGAGAAGGTGGAGTGGTACAGGATCACCGGCGGCTGGCGTACCGGCGGCAGCGGCCCGGTGATCTCCTGCATGAAGGGGTCGAGCTTGGGGAAGCCGGTTTCGGTCACGCTGAAGTGGCCCAGCTTGTCGGCGATCGCCTGGAACTGCGCGGTGTCGCGCGGGCCGGTGGTGCAGTACAGGTCGAAGAAGCCGCGCACGTAGATGTGCCGCGGCTTGCCCGCATCGAAGCCGTGGAAGGTCTCGACCTTCACGCCGGGGAAGAAATGCGGTACCGCATTGGACGAGGTGATCACCGCGATCGGCTGCCACGCGCGCACCTCGGTCACCGTGAGCAGGCGCTCGCCCGCGACCAGATCCTCCGCGCCGGGGCCGTCGAAGAACCAGGCGGCCTCGTCGCCGCGGGCACGGATGGCCTCCTGCAGCGGGCGCAGGATCGCCAGCGCGTAACGCTCGGAGCCGTAGAGGAGGTAATGCTTTTTCGTGGGCATGCTTGGTCGGGAATTGTCGGTTTGCAAAAAAGGTTCTGGCGAGCCCCACACCCTCACTTCAATCCTCTCCCGGAGGGAGAGGAGGCAAAGGTGCCGTGCGGGTTCGCCTGATCATGCCGCGTGGTGATCCTGTGTTCAGCGATCTATGTGATGTTTGTTCAATAAATCGGTCGCGGACGCGACCGATTCGGGATTGTTGACCATCTCGTAATAGCGCATGCGCTTGTACAGCGCGTAGCTGGCGGCGGTCTGCGCGATCAGGAAGCCGCGCCAGCCGTCCAGGAAAGCCAGCCGGAACACATAGTCCTTGAGAAAGGCCAGCGCGTACACGAACGGCGCCTGCCACATCCGCACCGGCTTGCGCCGGTCCAGCCAGTCGCGGCATTTCAGTTCGGCGTAGCGCAGCACCTTCAGCTGCTTGTGCGGCAGGGCCGGGTTGTTGACGTGGTTGAACGGCGCGCGCAGGGTCGGCGCCGCGCCGTCGAAGCGCAGCGACTCGTGCACCCGTGCGTCGCTCCAGCGCGCCCGTCCGCGATGGTACAGCCGCGCCAGCTTTTCGCCCACGGCCGGGCGGTACCAGCGCATCGGCCGGCCCATGTAGATCGTGCTGCGGCGCAGGTACGCCGCCGGCGCGGCGCCGGCCATCAGCGCCGGCAGGCGCTGCTGCAGTTCCGCGGCGAGTTCCGGGCTGAGGTATTCGTCGGCGTCGAGCACCAGGATCCAGTCGTGGCTGCACTGGCTGCTGGCGAAATTGCGCTGCGCGCCGAAGCCGAGCCAGTCCTGATGCAGCACGCGCGCGCCGTGCGCCTGCGCGATCGCCACCGTGTCGTCGTCGCTGCCGGAATCGACCACCAGCTTCTCGGCCGCGAACGGCACGCTGTCCAGGCAGCGCGCGATGCTCTCAGCCTCATTGTGGGTGATGACGGCGAGGGTCAGCGGGAACGTGGGCATGGGCGGATTCTAGCCGAAGCCCGCGACCCGCCCGCATGCGGACCGCGTGTCCATTCAGCCGGATGGGTCGCAGCTTTGCCCTCCAATCCATGACAAAATCCGCCTGCGCCGGTTGATCTCGGTCAAGCGTGCATCGCACCCCTGCAATGGCACCGAACGGCAGCTCATGAAACGCATCCTCGTCACCGGCGGTGCCGGATTCATCGGCTCGCACCTGTGCGACCGCCTGCTCCACGACGGCCACGACCTGCTGTGCGTGGACAATTTCTTTACCGGCAGCAAGCGCAACGTGGCGCACCTGCTCACGCACCCGTACTTCGAGCTGATGCGGCACGACGTGACCTTCCCGCTGTACGTGGAGGTGGAGCGCATCTTCAATCTCGCCTGCCCGGCCTCGCCGGTGCACTACCAGCATGATCCGGTGCAGACCACCAAGACCTCGGTGCATGGCGCGATCAACATGCTGGGTCTGGCCAAGCGGGTGAAGGCACGCATCCTGCAGGCCTCGACCAGCGAGGTCTACGGCGATCCGGAAATCCATCCGCAGACCGAAGGCTACTGGGGCAGGGTCAATCCGATCGGCATCCGCAGCTGCTACGACGAGGGCAAGCGCTGCGCCGAGACGCTGTTCTTCGACTATTACCGCCAGCACGCGCTGGACATCAAGGTGGTGCGCATCTTCAACACCTATGGCCCGCGCATGCACCCGAACGACGGCCGGGTGGTGAGCAACTTCATCATGCAGGCGCTGCACGGCGAGGACATCACCATCTACGGCGACGGCAGCCAGACGCGCAGTTTCTGCTACGTCGACGACCTGATCGAGGCGATGGTGCGGATGATGGAGTCCGAGCGCGGCTTCACCGGGCCGGTGAACATCGGCAATCCGGTCGAGCACACCATGCTGGAATTGGCCGAGAAGGTGCTGGCCCTGGTCGGTGGCCGCTCAAAGCTGGTCTACCGGCCACTGCCGTCCGACGACCCGCGCCAGCGCCAGCCGGACATCGGCGTGGCCCGTGACCAACTCGGCTGGCAGCCGACGGTGGCGCTGGAGGACGGCTTGAAGGAAACCATCGGCTACTTCCGTCGCCTCCTGCAGGACGGTGCGGCGGCATGACCAGCTTCGCGGTCGTCGTCACCAACTACAACTACCGCGACTTCGTCGGCGCGGCGGTCGACAGTGCGCTGGGGCAGGCCCGCGCGGCCGCGCAGGTCATCGTGGTGGACGACGGCTCCAACGACGGCTCGCAGGCTTACCTGCGCGAGCGTTATGGCGACGATCCGCGAGTCACCCTGGTATGCGGCGAGAACGGCGGCCAGCTGGTGGCGTTCCAGCGTGGCGTGGCGCAGGCCCGCGCCGACGTCATCTGTTTCCTCGATGCCGACGACCGTTGGGAGCCGGGTTACCTGGCACGCCTCGGCGAGCTCTATGACAGCCGCCGCGACGTCGACTTCGTGTTCTCCGACATCCAACTGTTCGGCGACGAGCGGCGCTGGATGGGCTATGCCGAGCAGTCATGTGACCTCGGCTTCACCGCGATCAGTACTTACATGTCGATGCGTTGGTACGGCGCGCCGACCTCGGCGTTGTCGATGCGCGCGCTGTGGGCGCGCCGCACGCTGGAGCTGCCGGCGGAGCTGGGTCATACATGGCGGCTGTCCGCCGACAATTGTCTGGTGTTCGGTGCCAGCGTGCTGGGTGCGCGCAAGTACTACCTGCGTACCGGCGCGGTGCTTTACCGTATCCACGGCAACAACGGCTGGTGGGGCAGGCAGACGCCAGCCACTCAGTACCTCAACCGGTTCCGCTCGCGCTGCCTGATCGAGATCTACGCCAGGAACATCGGCCTCGACGAGCGCTGTCTGGAGAGCGTCAAGCATGAGTTCCGCACCAAGCCGGACCCCTCCTGGCGCGAAGCTCGGCACTACGCGAAGCTGGCGCGGTTGCGCCGTGGTTCGTGGTTGCGCAACCAGCAGCGTGCCGCTTCGATCCTGTGGTCGGCCATCCGGCGACGTCGACGCGCGCCGAAAACGCAACGAAATACAGACTGAGCGAGAGCGCCGTGATGCGGATCAGCGTTGCCGTGATCACCTACAACTGGCCCGAGGCGCTGGAACGGGTGCTGCGCGCTTTGGCGGCGCAGACCGAACTTCCGTATGAGGTGATCGTCACCGACGACGGTTCGGGGCCGGCCACGCGTGAACTGCTGGAGCACGTGGCGGTGGACTATCCGGTGCGCCTGGTGCACCTGTGGCAGCCGGACGAGGGCGCGCGCATGAGCCGCGCGCGCAACCGCGCGATCGCCGCCGCGCAGGGCGATTACGTGATCCTGCTCGATGGCGACATGCTGGCCGAGCGGCATTTCATCGCCGACCATCGCGCGTTCGCGCGCAGCGGCTGCTTCGTGCAGGGTTCGCGCGTGCTGACCGACGCCACGCTGACCTTGCGCATGCTGCACGAAGGCATGGCGGTGCCGGGTTTCTTCAGCCACGGCATCGAGCGGCGCCGGCATACCTTGCGCCTGCCGCTGCTGGCGCGCTGGTACGCCCGGCCCGGCACCAAGCAGCGTGGCATCAAGAGCTGCAACATGGCGTTCTGGCGTGACGACCTGCTGCGCCTGAATGGCTTCAACGAGGCGATGATCGGCTGGGGCCGCGAGGACACCGAACTGGCCGTGCGCGCCTTCCATGCCGGCCTGCTCCGACGCGAACTGCGTTTCAGCGCGCTGGCGACGCATCTCCACCATCCCACCCGCAAGCATGTCGTGGACAACCCGAACGACCGCATCGTGGACGACACGCGGGCACGCGGCCTGGTTCGTTGCGAGCGTGGCGTCGACCAGCACCTGGCCGAGTTCGTGCGTCCGCCTGCCGACCTGCGCGCGCTTCCCGCTCAGGAAAGCTGACGCAGGGCGGCGTCCAGCCGTGCGGCGAAAGCCGCCTCGTTCGACTCGAACCATGCCCGTGCCCGTTCGCCCAGGGCTGCGCATTCGTGCCCGGGCATCGCCAGCAGCCGCGCTACGGCGGCTTCCAGCGCCGCCTCGTCGAAGCGGTGCAAGGTGGTCAGGTTGAACGGCCCGATATCATCGGCCTTGACCAGGACGCCGCGTGCCGGAGTGACCAGTTCGTTCATCGGCGGCGCGTCGCAGGTGATCACCACCGCCTTGCAGCTCATCGCCTCGACGAGATAGTGGCCCCAGCCTTCGGTTTCCGACAGGCACAGGTGGAACAGGTGCGCGTTCTGCAGCTGGCGGATCTCGTGCACGTCGGTGGAATAGCCCACCCGGTGCTCGATGTTGGCGGGAGCGGGTCCGCTCAGGCGGGTCGCGGAGCGCGGCGACTGCAGCACAAGCAGTTTCGGCCATTCCGGATGCCGTTGCCACAGCGCCAGCAGCCGCTGCGTGCCCTTCATCCGGCTGGCGCCGGCCAGATGCAGGAAGGTCGGTTGTCGCGGGACTTCCGGCTGAAGACAGTCGGTGCTGCGGAAGCCGATGTGCAGAGCGCGGCAGCCGCGTGCGGTGAACAACTCCATGGCGTAACGGGTCTTGCACAGGATCGCGTCGTAGCGGGCCAGGTAGCGCTGGCTGCGCGGCGACAACCACTCCGGATTCGGCACCAGCAGGTTCAGCCGGGCCAGCCCGCACCAGTCCGGGCGCACGTGCTCCAGCGCGATGTTGATGTCGTACGGCGTGGTGCGCGGGCCGGCGCGGCGCAGGCGTTGCCACCACATGCGCGCATGCAGCAGCAAGGCCTTGCTGCGGCCGTCATGCCGGTGCGGACCGAGCGTGGTCACGTGGACCTGGTGGCCGAGCGCGACCAGCGTCGAGGACAGCAGTCGGATATCGTGGCTGAGACCGCGCTGGTTGTCCCACGCAAGCAGATTGATACGGGCCATGGCGAGTCGACGTCAGCGGGACGGAGCGTTGTGCAGCAGACGGCCGATGCTGAAGGCCAGGCCCAACACGAGGAACAGGTAGAGCGATTGCGGCATCGCCCGATAAAACACATTATCGCTTAACGCACATAGACCATACATACCAATCACCATCAGTCCGGCCGCGGCGGCCGTAGCGACCGGCTCCTGCGCATGGTTGAGGTGGCGGGCAAAAAAGACCAGCGGTACGGCGAGAAACAGCAGCAGCACCAGCAGCGCGGGCAGTCCGCCGGCCACCAGCGATTCGAGGTATTCGCTGTGCGGGTGCACGTACTTGGCGATCAGTGGGCTGGCGTTGCCGACGGCAACCTGCTCGCGCACGTAGACGCCGAACTGGTCCAGGCCGATGCCGGCCAGCGGGTGTTCGAGGAAGGCCTGCCACGCGGCGCGCCACATTTCCAAGCGTTCGCCGACGGCGCCGGCGGCGTCGCCGCTGTTCCCGGTATTGAAGCTGGCGATCTCGGCCGGGACATCGGTCAGTCGCTCGACCATTTCGTGGTGAAGGGTGGCGGTGATCGCCAGCATGCCGAGCACGGTCACGGCGAACAAGGCCAGCATGCGGCGCCAGTGCCGCGAGCGCATGGCGTACCACAGCATCAGGCCGAGGTAGATCGGGGCGAACGACAGCAGCGGGCCACGGCTCTGGGTCAGCACCGCGCCATACAGGCCGATCACCACCGCCGCGACATGCAGCCAACGATCGCCGCGCCGGGTGCCCGGACGCAGCGCCTGCAGCATGGACAGCAGCGCCAGCACCAGCAGGTACATCGCAAACTCGACCGCGGCCCAGTCGCCCCCGTTCAAGCCGTACGGGCGGTCGGCGCCCAGCACGTAGCGCTGGTACAAGCTCGCCGCACCGAGCAGCAAGGTGGTCAGGCTGAAGCCGATCGCGATCACGCGCGGCTTCAGCGGCAGGGTGAAGACGGCCGCGATGCCCAGGAACAGCAGCGTCTGTGCCGGCAGGTCGAGAGTGGTCCAGTCGAGCCGGTGCCCGAGGAAGTTGCCGATGTCGTACAGCAGACGCAGCGCGCAGGCGGCGGCCACCGGCCACACCAGGCGGCAGGCGTGTCGGGTTTCCGCGCGGGTGACCAGCAGGATCAGGCCAGCCACGA
>Ga0207705_10000571_pt1 | contig 30869 bp, 23 predicted proteins | sample KBSC13metaG_FD_184314 | JGI IMG/M metagenome (GOLD analysis project Ga0207705, IMG submission 184314) | Corn rhizosphere microbial communities from Kellogg Biological Station, Michigan, USA - KBS C1-3 metaG (SPAdes) (version 2) | ecosystem: Host-associated > Plants > Roots > Rhizosphere > Soil ... | reverse complement strand
CACAAGTTCAGCCCGATCTTCTCGGCGAGTGCGACGACGGATTTCCGCTACGGCACGAATGGCACCAGCAAGGACACGCTGGTTTATCTCAAGAAGGCGTATCTTCAGGCTACGCTGGCCCCTGAATTCTATGTCCGCGTCGGTTCGGCCGATCTTCCGTGGGTGCCGTTTGTGGAGGGCATCTACGGCTATCGCTTCGTCGAGAATACGCTGATCGATCGCACGAAGTTCGGGAGCTCGTCCGATTGGGGAATCCACGCTGGCGGGACTTTTCGCCAATGGCCTGTGAGCTATGCCGTTTCGGCGGTGAACGGCCTTGGCTACAAGACTTTGGCGCGGAAGAGCGACACGGTCGATCTCGAAGGCCGGATCAGCGTCAACCCGATCAAGCCGATCACGCTCGCTGTCGGTGGCTACACCGGCAAGCTCGGCAAGAGCGAAGCCGACCTGCCCGACACGTCGACTCCGCACACCGCGGAGCGCGTGAACGCCCTTGCCGCCTACGCAGACAGCAAGGTTCGCGCGGGCGTCGAATATTTCTGGGCGAAGAACTGGACGACCGTCACCTCCCCGCTCACCGACAAGGCTGACGGCTGGTCGGCATTCGGTTCCTACGCCTTCATGCCGCAGTTTGCAGTGTTCGGACGCTATGATCACGTGAAGCCGAGCCATGATCTCAACCCGGCGTTGAAGGACGACTATTTCAACGCTGGTGTCGACTATAAGCCGCTTCCGCCGCTCGATTTCGCGTTGGTTTACAAGCACGACAAGGTGAAGAACGGCACGCTTGCTACCTCTAACGGGACCATCGGCGGCCCGGCTCACGGCAGCTATGACGAGTTCGGCCTGTGGGGTCAGTTCGTCTTCTGATGTGAATGTCTTTTCGAGATGCGAGATGCCCGGCGCCAGGTTTCTTATGAGTGAAAAGTCTCGTTCGATCCCGCCGGCGCCCTTGCGAGATAGAGAGGCGTGAGAACCACATTGGGAGCACTGCCGCCGAACTGGCTCCGGACCAGGTTTGCGATTTCGTCGAGAAGGAGCATTCGCTCACTCTCTGGGAGCGCCCGCACAAAAGAGAAGCTTGCATAGAGCGCCCGCATCTCTTCGCCTGACAGCAAGCGCTCGCGGCGCCAGACATGAAAGCGAACATCGGTGAACCCGGCTGCGCGAAGATCGTCACGATGCTTGGCCTCGTCCAGCGAATAGTGGCGGTTAGCGGCCTCCGATGGCGGCAAAGGCAGCGCCGCCAACCGCCGCACGATTATGTCAGCGAACGGGTCGCCGATATCGGCGCTCCGATAGACGTTCCAGCAGATCGCCCATGTTCCATCCGGACGCAGCAGTTCGCGCGCCCGACGGTGGCTTCGCTCGGGCTCGACCCAGTGGATGCACGAAGCCGCCAGGCCAACATCGTAGCCGCGAGCCTGGAGTTCAGCGGTTTCGAATGGAGACGCGACGGTTTCGAACCCGGCCTGCTGCAGCCCACGCGCAAGCACCGGGTCCGGTTCGATTAAACTTAGCCGCGCGGGCTCACGGGCAAGAAGGGCGCGGCTCGCAATCCCGGTCCCGGCACCGACTTCGAAAATACGGCTGCCGCGAATGCCGCCAGCATATTCCTCAACCGCGTCAAACATCTCGGCGGGATAGTCGGCACGGGCGCTGTCATATCCGCTTGCATCGATCCCGAAAATTCCGGCGCCGGTCGAGCGCTCGATCCGTGTTGCAGCCACTTTCGAAATCTCCGCGAAGAACCGGGTTCCGGTGAGTGCACATCGCTATGGCCGCAACCTGTCGCGAACCTTTCTGCTACTTGCTTCAGACTCGTTTCAGGAGAGCGCGCAATGGAAGCGGCGGCACAAGTGATTGGGGAGGATAATGATGGGCCGTACGGCATTCTTTGTGGCGATTGCCGCCGTTTTTCTGGGTACCCCCGCAGTTGCGCAACAGGCCGCCATCCCTGGCTGGGTCGATCTTGTGCAACCGACATCGCCCGTCCATCAACCCCAAACGGAGGCGGAAAAGAAGATCGGTCTCGAGCAGGGCCGGCCGTTGCCTGCGCCGGAACTGCTTCAGCCCTCCCTCGACCCGGCGCTTCCGAATTATCTTCCGAGCAAGGCCCACCTCCACGGCCATTTCAAAGCGGCCGCTTCCGATGTCCTCGCCGTGCTCGTTAAACATTGGGTTGCCGCCTTCCACAAATATCAGCCAGGGATCACAATCGACGTGCCGCCGCCTTACGCGGGCAGCACCGGCGCCCAGGAACTTGCGAAACAGAAGCTGGACTTCGCGTTCGTTTCTCGCGAGCTGAGGCCGGCGGACATTAGCGACTTCGAGGCACGGTTCGGATATCCGCCGCTCAGCGCTCCGATCTCCGGCGGTAGCTATCGAGTCTACGGGGCTCTCGATTCGGTCGGTTTCATCGTCAATCGGACCAATCCCATCGACCAGCTTTCGTTTGCGCAGCTCGATGCGATCCTTTCGACCACCCATTACCGGGGCGGAGCCCCTATCCGGACCTGGGGCCAGCTGGGGCTCGGTGGCGACTGGGCGGACAAGCCGATCCATGTCTACGCGATCAAGCCGTGGAACGGGTTCGAGGAATTCATCCGGCAACGCGTGCTGAGCACGCCCGGTCACCGGGGAGAATGGCGCACCGACCTGAATTTCGCCGACGTGGTGTTCCCAATCGCGGGCGAGGTCGCGAAGGACCCTTATTCGCTCGGCTACACCGGAATGGCCTATCTCGACGCGCCGGTGAAGGTGATTGCGTTGCAGGCCGCGCCAAACGGCCCGGCCATTGCCCCAACCTATGAGGGGGTCGCGGGCGCAACTTACCCGCTCAGCCGGCTTACTTATTTCAATGTGAACAAGAAGCCGGGCGAGCCGCTCGATCCTGCGATTACGGAGTTCCTCCGCTTCATCCTGAGCCGGCAGGGGCAGGAGATCGTACGCGATCAGGGGATTTATATGCCGCTGCGCGCTTTCCAGGCCGATCAGTCCCTTTCGCTCTTGGGACGGTGATACGCTGGCCGGGCCCGCACTCACTCGTCGCGACGTTATAACCGCGGCAACGGCCGCGGCGTTGCCGTTGGCGAGGATTACGGCAGCTGGCCTCGCGGGCGAGATTCGGCTGGTCGGATATAATGACATGGCCGGGATGATCGCCGGACTGAATGCGTCATTTTCCGCGCTGCATCCAGCTGTCAGACTTCTGGTCGATCTTCCCGCGACTCGCGCCGGGCCACCGGCGCTCGCCGACGGACGAGCCTCGATCGCGCCGATGGGGGCGATGTTCACACCAGCGCAGCTGGCATCGTACCGCGAGTTGAGAGGCAGCGACCCTGCGGGGTTCCGCGTCGCTCATGCCTCGCTCAATCCCAAGGCGCTTTCGGGACCGAATGCGGTGTTCGTCCATCGCGACAATCCCCTTGCGGCGATCGATAGTCCGGCGCTGGCGCGGCTCTTCACCGGCCAGGGTCCGCGCCGATGGGGCGATCTCGGCGTTGGTGGAACCATGGCCCAAGCAGCGATCCAGCTCGCCGGGCTGGCGTCGCAGACGCCGCTTGCCCTGGAATTTCAACATGCGCTTTTTCCCGGCCGCTCTTTTGCGCCCGATATCGCGAGCTTTCACCAGTCGAGCGACGTGATCGATTTTGTCGCAAGCGAGCCGCTTGCGCTTGGCTTTGCGGCCCTGAACCGCGCGAACAATGCGGTGCGACCGCTCGGACTGCGGCGCTCACCGGATTCTCCGGCGATCTTCGCCAGCGAGGCGACATTGCGTTCCGGCGCCTATCTGCTGGACCGCCACTTATGGCTTTACGCTCGTCGAGAGCAGGCCGGCCATCTCGAACCGCTCCCGCGTTCGTACATTGCCTTTGCACTTTCCCGGCGCGGTCAGGCGATCATCGGGTCGAGCCCGCTTGGTTACCTGGCGCTTGGCGAAAAAGAACGGGAGCGCGAGCTCGCAAGACTGCGATGAGAGTCTCTGGCATTCGTTTGGCCGCTCGCAATGCTGTCGCTGCTGTGCTGGCGGCGATTGGATGCTTCACTCCGCTCGCGGCGAACCCGCTCCCCATATCGGAATTCTGGCAACCCTCCATCGATGCGCAATTGCCGCCGTTCGACGGTTGCATGACATCGCTCTCGCACAAGCCGCTTGAGGGAAGCGCGCCGGCAATCCTTCCCGACCTGGTTGCACGCTGGACGGGTGAGTTCGCGCGTCTTTGCGGGCGGGAGGTGCGCGTGCTGCCGCCATTCGGTCCGCCGCTGGCGAACCGAAGCCCGCAATTGCGAAACTTCATCGAAGGGAAAAGCGACTTCGCCTTTCTCACCAGGGGCATCAGCCAGGCCGATCTCGACAGCTATCGCAGATTTCATGGCCGCGATCCGCTTGCGATCCCCATCGCGGGAGGCTCGTACCGGCATTTCGGATACGTCGACACACTGGTCGTCATCGTGAACCGAAACAACCCGGTGGAAAGGCTCTCGCTTGCGCAACTTGCCTCCATCTTCTTTCGGTCCGGCGACACCGCCCCCCGATACTGGAGCGATGTCGGAGGACGAACTGGCCCGCACCGCATCCACATCATCGGGTTTGCAGGCTGGAAGACAGGCCAATCGGCCAGGGCGAGCTTCCTGCGCCGGAAGCTCGTAGAATTGGGCGCGACAGCCGGAACCTGGCGGACCGGGGTTCCAGCGAGCGGCATCGAAGCCGATGTGCCCGCGCGTGTCGCCGCCGACCCGGACGCGATCGGGTTCACCGGGCTTGGACATTTGCTGCCTGCCGACAAGCCGCTGGCGATTGCGCCGGACCGGTCCGCGGCCGCAATAGCACCGAGTTATTCCAATGTCGCACTTGGCCTGTACCCATTGGCGCGAACGGTTGACCTTCTCGTGAGCACGCCCGACGGCGGCAAGCTGGACCCGAGGCTCTGCAGCTTCGCTCGCTTCCTGCTAAGCAAGCCCGGCCAGACCATCGTCCGCGACCAGGAAATCTTCCTTCCTCTCCGGCACGCGCAGCTGCTCCGGTCGCGTGCAGTCCTTGACCCTTACTGCTGACGCCCGCAACTCTATAAGACCGCGGCTATTCGGCCGGGACAGAGGCTTGCGTGTGAGCCGTCTTGCGTGACTGGAGAGTTTTGGCCTTGGCACTGCTGCGGCGGCGCCAGGTCACGAAACCGGTAACAAAGAAAGCGGGCAGAAGCAGGCCCTCCAGCAGAACGAGAATTCGCGCCAGAAGTCCGCCCGCTTCCCCGGTGTGCAGCGTGTACAGATTGTCGGTGATCCAGTTGACCCATGGTCCGTTCACCGCATCGTAGGAGCGGACGATTTCGCCTGTGGCCGGATCGACGGCGACCCAGCTCGTGCCGGCCCAGCGGCGCCACTCGCCCGGCCTCAACAGCCTGAAGAAATAAACCGGCGATTTTGCCGACGGCTTCGCGGCCCGAACGAGCTGCGATCCGGGAAAGCGCGCCTGGGCGGTCTCAAACGCCAGTTCGGCGCTTACGGCTACTGGGGGCGCTTTTGCCTGTGGTTTGCCCTCGTACATGGGAATGTAGCCCGCATCGCGCGTGAGGATCGGTTTGAGCGCCGGCGCATAGGCCAGGTAGATCCCGCAAAGGACCGTCACCAGCAGGGGGATCGCAAAGACCAGCCCCAGCATCCGGTGCCATCCCAGGAAACGCTGGAGCAGCGTTCGCCAGCGGCTCACCCGAAAAGCGGCGCCGATGCGGCCTTGCGCCGGGATGCCGTTCCACAGCCCGATCGCGAGACTGACGAAGAGAAGCAGTCCCGAGGCGCCGACCACATATTGGCCTCGATCTCCGCCGAGCAGCCCTTCGTGAAAGCGTAACAGCCAGGGCCAGAAGCCGGAGCCCGTCGGCAGCAACTCCTCGGTGCTTCGCTTGTCGAGCACCTCGCCGGTGCGGCCATCGACGATCAGGGTCCGCTCTCCGCCGGCGTGGTCCTCATAATAAGCCAGAAGCAGATAGGGACGGGCGCCGAAGGCTTCGAGCTTGCTTACCGGCGCACCAGCCGCGGCGCTTGCCCGGCTGAAAATCGTGTCGAGGGGCAGCATGCGTTCCGGGGGTCCCGGGACACCACTGGCATAGATTTCGCCTTGAAGATCGCGGTTGAAAACCAGCAGAGCGCCGGTGAGGCCCTGCAGCGCCCAAAAAATCCCCACCGAAATCCCGAGCCACACGTGGAACTGCAACCACCACCGCTTCTTCGACATCGGGCCTCTCGCTTGGGTCTTCGAGCGGGGGCTCTAATGCCGGGCTGCTGTCACCATACTGTCAGTCGCGTTCGCGCCCTGCCCTCTTGCCCCCACGCCGGAGACGAGCGCAGTGCTCCACTTGCGAAGGAAATAGATTCGGGTGAGCCGGTCCTGCGTGATGAGCAGCGAGGGGCCCACGCGAATTGCGCGTAGCGGCGTTCCTTGCGGTTTCAATGCGCTCGGGCCGGGGACATCGTCGCGGATCGGCGGCATGTCCTCGGCTGCGAGCGCCGATTGGCCTTTGGGGGACAACATGATGTCCAAGAACAGCATGCCGGCGTCCGGGTGGCGTGCGGCGGCCGGGAGCACCGCAATGCGCGAAAGCACAAGCGAGTAGTCCCGCGGGACCACCATCCCGAGCACCGGATTGCGCTTGATCTCGTCCAGCGCATAGGAACCGACAACGTCATATCCCAGAGCAGCCCGTCCGCTCGCGACCGCAGTGACGATGCTTTCGGCGTCGGGATAAAAATCCGAGCCGTTGGTGCCCATCGCGCGTACGAAACGCCAGAAATCGCCGCTCACCTGCTCGTCCTGCGAAAAATAAAGGTAGCCGACCGCTGAATTGGCGACGGAATAGGTGGCGAGTTTCAACCGGCCCGGAGCCGGGTGGCTTTCAAGAAAAGCTCTGAGCTGGGGATGATCCCTGGGAACCTCGGAATCGGGCAGGAGCTTGCGGTTGTACACAAACACAACCGGCTCGGCGGTTGTCGCCCAGGCCTGATTCTTCCAATTGTCCCATCTCGCGATGTGCGGCCTGCGCTCCGGCGAGACGTAGCGCCGGGTCAGGCCGTCGTTGACCAGCTTCATCTGCAAATCCATGGCTGCGGACCAAACCAGGTCGGCAGTTCCATGCCCCGCGCGCGCTTGCGCCCGAAGCGTATCGTCGACCTCGCGCGCTGACATCTCGACATAGTTGACTCGGATAGAGGGATAGCGCTGCCGGAACAGCGCGATCAGGCCGGCGGCCTTTCGCTGATCCGTGGCGGAAAGGATATCGAGTTCGCCTTCGCGCTCGGCAGCATCGATCTCCTCGGAGTAAGAGGAGGGGTAACCGCGCGGGACCCGCGGATCAGGCCGGTGGGTGCACGACGCGCAGGCGCAGGCAGTCAGTGTGAGGCCAATGAATTGGCGCAGTTGCACTCTCCCACCCCCGCTGCTCTTTCAGTTCAGCTTTTCGGCCCCTATTGGTTGCCGGTCAACGGAAGTGCTTGGAAATGGCGCGCATCTTACTGGTCGAGGACGATCCGTCCCTTGCACGCGGATTGAGCGCGCTGCTGAGGCAGGCGGGCTATTCGGTCGATATTGCCGAGGATGGAGAAACCGCGCTCGAAATTGCCCTGTCGGAGCCTTATGCGCTGATCACGCTCGATATCGGCCTTCCGGAACTGGACGGTTTTCAGGTGCTTCGACGGTGGCGCGAGCGAAAGCTGAAGACGCCCGTGCTGATCCTCACCGCGCGCGATGGGTTGGAGGATCGGGTGACCGGTCTCGATCTCGGGGCCGACGATTATCTGCTGAAGCCGTTTGAGCCCAGCGAGCTGGAAGCAAGGGTAAGAGCGCTTCTGCGCCGGTCGCAGGGCGAGGCGAGCTCGGTCGTGACCCTCGGCACTTTGACCGTCGATCACGCCAAAGCGATGGCTTCGGTGAATGAGGAGGAAATCAGCCTGCGTCCGCGCGAATGGGCAGTGCTGGACCGGCTGATGGCCCAGGCCGGAAAGGTCGTTTCCAAAAGACGCCTGACCTCAGAGGTGTTCGGCTTCGACGAGCCGGTCGCTCCCAACGCGATCGAGGTGTATGTCGGCCGCCTTCGCCGCAAACTCGGGCCTGGCGGTCCCGAAATCCGCACGATCCGCGGGCTCGGGTACATGCTCGTGCCGAATTGATGCTTTCTCGCCTGCTCAATGCCTGGCGGCGTTCGCTGACGGTTCGCCTGCTGGGAGTCATCATCCTTCCTCTTTGCGGCCTGGCCGTGTTGCTCGGCATCGGCGGTGCGCTCGTCATCAGCAGATCGGTCCAGACGGTGAATGACCGAATCCTGGCCGCAACCTCGCGGGCCATCGCCGACTCGCTCAGTATCGACAACGGCAACATCGAGCTGGACCTGCCGCCCGCGATGTTCGGCATGCTGGAGGATACTGAGCGCGACAATGTCTACTACAATGTTCGGTACGGCAGTCATGCCATCACCGGTTACAGCGATCTGCCTGATATCGTCTCGGGGCACATCGCCGATCTGCAGGTCAAGTTCGGCAATGCCGTCTACAGAGGCAAGGATATCCGAGTGATTGCCGAGGGCAGGCGTCTCCCCGGGCTTGCCCGCCCGCTCGTAATCGAAGTGGCGGAGACGATGGATGCCCGGCGGCTGACCGAGCAGGAAATGCTTCGCTACCTCGCGCTGCTCGAAGCTGCGCTGGTTTTGCTGACGATCATTCTGCTGCCGATAGCCGTGAGATGGGGCATTCGACCGCTCAGCAGGCTTCGCTCGGAAATGGACCAAAGGGTTGCTTTCGACCTTCATCCCCTTCCCGAGGAAGCGGTTCCGGCCGAAGTGCGCGGAGTCGTGCGCGGTTTCAACGACCTGCTTGGCCGATTCAGCAGTTTGCTCGAGGACACGCGCCGCTTCACCGCCGATGCCTCGCACCAGATGAGGACTCCGCTTTCGATCCTGCGCGCCCACATCGCACTCCTGCGCAAATCCGCGCCTGGGAGCGTGGAGGCGGAACAGTCGCTCAACGACATCGATGAAGCGAGCGAACGTCTCCAGCGGCTCATCGTCCAGCTGCTGGCGCTCGCCCGCGCCGAAAATGCCACGCGCGCCCAATCCAACTTGCAGCCGGTGGACATCAACGCACTGGTCGAGGAGGTCTTCGCAGAACTCGCGCCTGCAGCGATTGCCGCAGGCGCCGAGCTCGAGTTCGATCCTGCCGAGCGCGATCCAACGATCCCATCCGAGCCGACACTGGCGCGGGAGATCATTGCAAATCTCATCGACAACGCTATCCGCTACGGCGGGGCTGGCGACAGGATCTGCATTTCCATCGAAGAACGCGCCGAGGACGTCATCGTCGCCGTGGAGGACGAGGGGCCGGGCATAGCGCCTGAACTGCGCGATGCCGCCTTCGCGAGATTTGCCCGGCTGGACGCCGGCCCGGGCAAGCCGGGAAGCGGGCTAGGGCTGGCGATCGTGCAGCGGTTGGCCAGGGCAATCGGCGCCCGGATTGCGCTCACGAGTCCGGCCAGCGGCAGAGGATTGCGCGCCGAGATCTATTTCCCGCTGTCTGACAGACTGGTGACAGGAACACCGGCATAATTCGCCCGAAGCGCCATTCGCGCTCAGCCGGGAGAATTTCATGCGGGCCGTTCTGCTGTGTTCCACTGTCGCGATGGCGCTGGCCGCCTGCAACTCGTCCGCGGTCATCGGTAGCAGCGCGCCTCAACCCACGGCAGCGCAAATGCGCATCAACCGAGTCGCGCTTCCAGGCGACGGCCGCGGCGATTTCATTACTGCCGATGCGGGCACCAATCGTCTGTTCGTTACCCATTCCGGCAGGGTCCACATCCTCGATCTCAAATCGCTCAAGGAGTTGGCGGAGGTAACTGGCCTCACCGATGCGCACGGTGTGGCGGTCGATCATTCGACTGGCCGTGCGTTCGTGACCGACAGTGGTCCGAACGCGGTCGTCATGTTCGATCCCGCCTCGGGCCGAAAGCTGAAAAGCATTCCCGCAGGGACGAAACCCGACAGCATCCTTCTCGATCCCGCCTCCGGCAAGGTCCTGGCCTTCGACGGCGGATCGAGCGAAGTGACCATCGTCGATCCTTCGAGAGGCGCCGCCATCGGCCGAGTGAAGCTGCCGAACAATCCCGAATCCGCCCAGGCCGATGGCAAGGGCAATGTTTGGGTGACGATGGAAGATGCGGACGCGATCGCGCAGATCGACACGAAACAGATGAAATTCGTTCGCGCGATTCCGCTTGCCGGCTGCGACGGACCCGCACCGCTGGCCTTCGACGCGGCCGATCGGGTGCTGTTCAGCGGCTGCGGCAACAAGGTGATGATGGTCACTGATGCCGACAGCGGAAAGACGCTGACCAGCGTGCCCATTGGCGGCGATCCCGACGGCATCGTCTTCGATGCGGCGAAGAAGCGCCTGTTTGTCGCCAACCGCGACGGCGGCTGGACGATTGTCGACCAGCAAGGGAAGGACCGCTATTCGGTGGATCAAACGTTGAAGATCGACGAATATGCAAAGACGGTTGCCCTCGACCCGGAGACGCACCGGGTCTTCTCCTCGACCGCCGATCTCGTTTGGCCGAAACCTGTCCCGGGCAAGAAGCTTCTTCCCAACGGAAAGCCCGGAACCTTCCGCCTGGTCGTGGTCAGCCAAGGCTGAGAGGAACCGGTCGCGGCTATCGGAGCCTTTTCAGAAGCTCCGCAGCCGCTTGCGGCGGCAGCTGGCGGTACGGAGCGGGATCGATCAGGCGATCTTCCGTTTCCGTGACGAGGAGGCGCAGGAAAGCGTTCGCGTCCGGCCTTAGCCTCGGATCGGAATAGGCATAGACCGTCCGCTGGATTACTCCGGATGGATCGCAAACCGGACATTCCAGGGGCACCGTCCTGGTTCCCGCGGCTGCGCCCGATGCAAGCGCGATTGCCTGAGGATCGCGGGCTACCGCGGCCGCAAGCCGTTTGTTCAACCGATCGTCGGACCCGTCGCGGTGGATCGGCTCGGCAATCTCCTTGACTCGGCTCCAGGCGAAAAGCGTCGCGTCTCCAAACAATGCTTGACGAATAAACCGTCCGCTCCCCTGCTCTGTATCCGGCATGATGGGATGGATGCTCCGCTCGCCCAAGGCACCAGCGACTCCAAGATCGCGCCAGTAAATGGGCTTGCCGCCCCGGAAGATCAGGTCGAGCTGCCGAACCGAAATTTCCCGGATGGGATTTGCGGCATTGACCAGAACTCTGACCGCGGCCGAGTGTCCGGCCGCCGAACTGCTGCCCTCAAGCACGGGCCACGCCGCCGCAGGGTGTTGGAAAATCCATTGAAAGGCCTTGAGCTCGGGGTCGAACGCGGCTCGGCCGATGATTGCGAGGTCGGCGCGATGGGTGAAGAGATCGGACATCGCGACGTCACTCCCGACCGGTTCGACCAGGACGCGAACGCCGGGACGGCGGTGCTCGAGGTCGGCAGCGACTTTGCGCAATACAGGCGCAAGTTGGCCGGTCGTTGCAATCACCAGCGCATTTGCCGGCAAATCGCGCGCCGGCGGCGGTACTGTCGCGGCGGTGCATGCAAGAAGTGCTGCCGCTGCGAGCCCAAGCTTTACCTTAGCCATTTTTGTGCTTCGTCCGCTTCTTTGGCGTCGAGCGGGAGATAGCCGCTCTGCTCGATAAGTGCGGCCTGCCCTTCTCTGCTGAGGATGAATCGCAGGAACTCCGCCACGGCCGGGTCGGCGGGCTGGCCTGGCCTCCGATCAATGAAGGCCGGAATGATCCGGACGAGCGGATATTGGTGACTGATAAGGCTCGCATCGGTGGCTGCGACATAAGTGCCTTTCGCGCTCCACGCGAGCGGCAGCGCTTTCACGTCCGGCCGGGCGAAACGCTGGTTCGAGATGCCGATACCCAGCGGATCGCGAGCCACGCGATCGACAATTTGCTGACCGAGGTCATATTGCGAACCGTCGGGCTTCTGGATCGGGTGAACTTCGCTTGTCGCGGGATTCCAGCGGTGGCTGCCGCACAAGGCGCGCTCGCGCAAGAAAAGGGCGAAATCCTCGTCGGTCGTCCACGAGTAAGGATGGATCGGGCGATTGGCCCAGGCACCCTTGAGGCCGAGCTCTCCCCAGGTGCGAATGTTGCGAGGAGCGCAGCGGTGCTCGGCCCCGAAGATCTCCTCGAGTTGTTGGAGCGACAGCCGGGCGAGCGGATTCGCCCGATTGACGAAGATCTGGTGCGCATAATCGAAATAGTTGGTTGCAAGGCTGCCGTTCGCGATCTCGACCTTGGTGGGCTTGTAGCCTCTTGCGCGCTCGAACATCCGTTCGGCGTCCGGGCTGATTTCTTCGCCGAGAATGGCGATGTTGCCGCCTCCAACGGCAAGTCCGCCGATCGCCGACGACGTCCCGTACATCCGGTTCTCGAAAGTCACGCCGGGCTGATAGCGGCGGAACTCGGCCGACCAGCGGCGAATGAGCGGACCCATGAAATCGCGGGTTGCGCTGCCGTGGCCCCAAATCACGATGTGACCCGAAACCCTGGCTCTCGGGCGGTAGGGAGGGAGGCTCGCGACCGTTTGCAGGGCAACCGGCGACGGAGCAGGCCACATGTGAACGGCCGGACTCTCCGCTCCCGCGGCCGATTGCATGCCAAGCAGCAAGGCGATTGCCGAAATCATTGCGTGAGCTTCGCGAACTGCTCGGCGGCCAGCTTGGCGGTGAGGGGAAGATACTTTCCATCCTTTTCGACCAGCTCTTGCCCCTCGCGGCTGACAACGAACCGAAGATATTCAACAACGAGCGGATCGAGCCTGCCCCCGGCGCGGTTGGTGTAATAATAGACTTCGCGCGTCAGCGGATAGCTTCGGTCCTGGACTGTCTCGAGGGTCGGAGAGACATACGGCCCCTTCGAGGTCCAGGCGAGCGGCACCGTCTTCACGCCTGGGTTGGTCCGGTAGGACATCGACGTGTAGGTGATCGCATATTTGTCGGCGGCCACCGCGTCGATCATCTGGTCGCCGGCGCTCCAGAGGCGCCCGAAATCGCCGCTCGTCCCCGCCGGACGAACGCGGTTGCTGAACTCCTTCATCGTCTCGTTCCACTTGTAGCCGCCGCCGAATACTTTGTCGGCGAAGTCGAGCGGGAAGTGGTAATTGAGATTGTAGGAATAGACGTGGATCGGCTTGTCGGCCCACTCGCCGGTCAACCCGAGCTGCCCCCAGGTGCGGATGTTCTTTTCCGGCCCGCGGGCGACGCTCGGGTCCCAATTGTTGCCCTTCCAGCCGCCGTCCCGCTGGGCCCCGAAGATCCCGTCGAGCTGTTCCACCGTCAGGTTGCGGATTGGATTGTCCCTGTTGACGAACGGCACGAGCGCAAAGGTCCAGCCCGGGACGTCATAGCTTCCGGTCGCCATCACGATCTCGACCGGCTCGCTTCCGAAGACCCGCTGATAAGCCTGGAGCTCGTCCCAGGTGGCGGCTCGTCCCATCGCGGCGATGTCGGCTTTCCCGGTATAGAGTCCCGCCATTCCGATGAAGGTGCTGGAGAGATTGTTCTTAAACTTCACCCCCGGCTGGTATTTGTGGAACGCTGCCTCGAGATAGCTTTCGAGCGGACCGTCCGTGAGGTAGTTGGAACCCCATTGGCGGATCGTGCCGTGCAAAGGCCGGCCCGGCCGGTATTCGGGCAGGCCGCTAAGATCGAAGCTTTTCGTGTAGGCTGGCTTGCGTCCCTTCGTCTTCAGCGCATCGGAACGTGCTTTTTGAAGGGCGAGCGACTGCACTGGAACGTCCTGCGCTCCCGCCATGGCCGCAACGCCCCCAAGCAGCAACAGCAACACGAGGTTTCCGGTGCGGATCACCTGGCCTCCGGCTGAAGCTTCGCAAGCTGCGCCTTCACCACGTCTGCTGTGAGCGGCGTGTAGCGCCCTTCCCGCTCAACCTCGCTCTGGCCTTCCTGGCTGAGGACGAAGCGAAGGAACTCCTCGACCTTGGGGTCGAGCGGCTTTCCAGGCGCCTTGTTCGCGTAGAAGAACACCTCGTTGATGAGGGGATAGGTCCGGTTCCTGACAGTTTCCAGCGTCCTTACGACATAAGGACCGCCGTCATAGCCTTGGACCGCGAGCTCGCGGACATCGGGATCGATGGTCAAAGGCGAGGCAATGCAAAGGGAAAGCGGATCCGACTGCACCGCCTGCCGGACCTGGAGGCTCCACGGGTAGATCTTGCCGGCGGCGGTCGCATAGTTCGCGAAGGCGCGATAGCCCTCGACCCACTGGTCGCTTCCACGCAGGACCTTTTCCGAAAAGACGGTCTGGATGTTCGCGCGGGGGGTTTGCCCGCACGGGTGGATCGGCTTGTTGGCCCACTCACCGGTGAGGCCAAGCTGACCCCAGGTCCGGATATTCTCCTCCGGGCCGCGGCGATAGGGATAATCGGTCCGCCAGACGCTTCCGTCATAGCCGCCGAGGCGTTCGCTACCGAATACGCCGTCCAGCTGCTTCATGCTGATCCGGCTGAGCGGGTTGGCCTTGTTGACGAGGATGATGAAGGCTGGCGACCAGCCGTAGACGTCATAGGATCCAGTTGCCGCGGTGATCTCGGTCGGCGAATAATGGAAGACCTGCTGGAACGTCAGATAGTCCATCAACGTCGCCGGGCGGCCGAACGCGAGATCGGCGATCTTTGCAGCGAGCGCCGGAACGGCGATTCCGGCGGTCGGCAGATTATATTCAATCCTGACGCCGGGCTCGAACTTCCTGAACGCATCCGCCCAGTAGCGTCCGAGCGGCCCGTCCTTCAGGTAATTGCTGCCCCAGATCCTAAGGATGCCGTGCACCTGCCGCTTGGGGACGTAATGCGGCAGGTCGCTCAGGTCCCATCTCTTAGTGTAGCCGCCGAGCTGGGCGTGCTGCTTGCGGTCCTTCGTGACGTTGAGGGTCCAGATGCTTCGGTTCGCGTTCGGCGGCGCCGCCGCGTTCGGCAGCGGCGCGGCGCCGGCGGACGGTGCGGCCAGCGCAGCCGCCATTCCGGCAGAGAGGCCGGCCCTTACGATAATTGCCTTCATCCAAAGTCTCCCCATCCCCAGTTCCGGTTGCCATCGGCGGTGTCGGCACGGCGGATTTTCAGTCGAGCTTCTTGCGCTGCTGGTCGAGGTCGGCCCGATCCAGCGGGTAATAATAGTTCACCTTGGCAATGATCTCCTGGCCCTGGCGGCTCAGCACGAAGCGCATGAAGGCCTGGACGATTGGATCGAGCGGCCGTCCGGGCGCCCGGTTCACGTAGAAATAGGCGTCGCGGATCAAGGGGTAGCTGCGGTTGATGACTGTCTGCGGGGTCAGCGGGACCGCAGCGCCGCCGCCGCGCGGGATGATCTTCAGCAGCTTCAGATTGGGATGATCCTTAACGTGCATCAGTGCGGCGATCGCGAGCCCGTACCTGTCCTTCTCGAGCTCGCCCAGGGCGACGTCGCTATCGACGGTTCCGTCGGAGCCTGGGGCGACCTGCTTGGTCTCGACATATTCCCGGAAATTCGGGTTATATTTGTGCGACCAGTGCATCAGGTGGCGCTCGATCGAGATCGCAAAGCCCGGCGCCGAGTAACCGTAGGTCTGGATCTCCTTATTCGCCCAGGCGCCCTTGAGCCCGAGCTGCCCCCAGGTGCGGATGAGCTGCGACTTTGGGAGCGCATATTCCGAGGTGAACAGGTAATTGTTGTCGACCCGCTTCCATCCGCCCGTACGTTCCGAGCTGATCACGCGCTCGAGCTGGTCGACCGAGATCGCATCGAGTGGATTGTCCTTGTTGACGGCAATCGCCCAGGCAAACAGCGACCCGCGCTTTTCATAGCCGCCGGTCGCAACCGAAATCTCCGTCGGGAGATAGCCGTACACATTATAGAAGGGCATCATGTCGGTGATCTTCGCGTCATCGCCCATCGGCGCGATGTCGGAAACTCCGGTGTAAAGGCCCGCAAGAGCGCCCTCACTGGAGGTGGCATTGCTCCAGGAGACCTTCACGTCAGGCTCATATTCCTGGAACCCCTTGGCGAGATATTCGACCGCATTCTTGAGCTCGCTGCCGTAAATCCTGAGGGTCCCGGTAAGCTGTGGAACCGGCTGGTAATCGGGAAGGTCGCTAAGATCGGGGGGCGGGAGTTCCTCGTAGCGTGCGAGCGTCAGCGTTCCTGGCGTCCCGCTCAGCGTCGCGGGAATCGCGGCGGCGCGGGCGAAGGACGCGGGGTCGCGATATTCGGTGACGATCCACGCCCGCTCGCCTCCGCCCGCGAGCGGCTCATCGTACAAGGTGTAGCGAAGCACATCCTTTTTCGCGCGCTCGCTCTCCATCAGGGGCTTCAGTACGCTATTGGCGTAGGCCTGCAGCGCAGCTTCGCCTCCCGAGGCCTGGAAGGTATCGACTTGGAAAGTCGAGTAATTGCTGTCGCGGGGATTGGTCTCGGCGTGGACGAGCGCATTGACCTTATGAATCTCGACCGGCGCGTGGAGCGCCGGCGAATCCTTTGCGGCCCAGTTGCGGTAGTCGGACTCGCTTGGAAAATCGAGTTCGATGAGCGTGTCGAACGCGGCATTGCGCCGCTGGTTGGACGATAGCCAGAGCACGTCGGAGACGTCCCCGGACGCGCGCCACTTCGAGAGCGTCGGTGCGAGATCTGCCGGAAGCGCCGCCCCGTCGGGGATCGACAGGATCACATGGGCGGGTTCTGCGAGGGCGGGCGAAGCCAAGCCCAACGAAGCAGCGGCGGCGAGATATAAGCTGGATTTCAAACTGGGCATCGGCTGGAGCATCCCTTTCTGCTGCTCTGGCGAACAATGGACCGACCTTACGCGCGCTTGCTGACACGATGCTGTCCCCGCACCCGCCTGTCAGTTGAGCTTCGCCCTCTGTTTCTCGATCTCTCTGGCGGGAAGCGGCAGGTAGCCGGCCCCGGCGACGATGCGCTGGCCTTCGTCGCTAAGGATAAACCGCAGGAACTCCTTCAGCTTGGGATCGAGGGGAGCGCCGGGCTTGCGGTCGAAATAGACGTAGATGTTGCGGACGAGCGGATAGGTCCGGTCCTGGAATGTCGCCTGGCTTGGATAGACCGGCTTGCCCCCGCCGCGTGGAGCGATCGCGACAAGCTTGATCCCGTTTATTCCCCTGGCCTGCGACATGGTCGACCAGCCGATTCCATAGGGATCGCGAGCGAGCTCCTGCCCGAGCATCCATCGCGCACCGAGCCGCTGCTGGGATTTGTCCGCTTGCGCGATCTGCTTGCTGCCGGTCTCGACATATTCACGATAATTGGGGTTCCACTTGTCGCTGTTCCCGAGCACCCGCAACTGGAAGAAGCGGGTGGTCCCGGAGGGGCCATGCCCATAGGTCTGGATCGAGCGGTTCGCCCATTTCCCGGCCAGCCCAAGCTGGCCCCAGCGCCTTATGTCCCTGTCCGGCCCGCGCGCGCCCTCCGGGCTCCAGACGAAGCCGTGGAGGGTGCCGTTCCTTTGCGACCCGAAAATGCCGTCGAGCTGATCGATTGTGAGGCTGGTGATGGGATTTGCGGCATTCACGAACACCACGGGCCCGTTTGATTTGCCCTCCGTATCGAACGAGCCCGAGGCGACGATCACAGAAGATGCGGGATAGCCGCGCGTTTCATAGAAACTCAGCGCCTCGGTGATCGCGGGCTCCCCGCCGTCAAAGCCGAGGTCGGCCTGATCGGTTACGAGGCCCGGGAAGGCCGCATCGCTCGTTGGGAGCGTGTCCTTGAACGTGATGCCAGGGTGATATTTGCGGAATGCGCGCTCCCAGGCCGCGAGCGCGCCGCCGAGGCCAAAGCCGTAATTGCGGATCGCGCCGGACACCTGGGCTTGAGGCCTGTAGGCAAGTGCCGGAGCCGGAGCCGCCCCCGCCGCATGAGCGGAGGCCGCAACCAGCAATTGCAGCGCGAGGAACAGCCTCGGCGACGAGCGCATCAGAACTTCACGGTTCCAGCCAGGGTAATGTTCCTCGGCTCTCCCGGAACGATCTGGAACTTGCCAAGCGAGCCGCCGCCGGAACTCGCATAATATTTCTTGTCCAGAAGATTGCCGACCTTGAGGGTCAGCGAATAGTGCGGCCGTTCCCAGTAAATGGCGCCATCCGCGATGGTGTAAGCCGGGAGATGCAACGGCTTTAGATCGTTTGCGCTGGTCGGCAGCACGCCTTCCCGTTCACCGGTATAGGTGACGCCCAATCCCAAGCCGAGGCCGTATAGCCAATCGTAGCGGGTCCACAGATTGGCGGCGTTTGAGGCCACATTCGGAAGGCGGCGGCCGATCTGGAACTGCTTGTCCGGGTCGGCGGAGAGGACCTTGGCGTTAATATGGGCATAGCCGAAGATCATCTGGAAGTTCTTCACTGGCGTGTAATTGCCTTCGAGTTCCAGGCCTTCGGTGCGCCCCTTCCCGATTTGCACGCCGCAGGTGCCGTAGTCGCAATTCTCCTGTGTGATCTGGCCGTCCTGATCGATGCGGTAGAGCGCGAGCGTTGCTGCAAGCCGGCCGTTCAGCAAATTCTGCGTCTTGATGCCGACCTCATACTGCTTGCCTTCAACCGGCCTGAAATTGTGCTGGCCGTTGATGTCGACGATGCTGGGATCGACCGGAACGAAGCTGGTGGAATAACTTCCGTAGATCGTGACGTGATGGGTCGGCTCGAGAAGGACTCCGGCGGCCGGCAGCAGATTCTTCTTGTCGGTCTTGGTGTCGATCACCCCGGGATTGTGCCGGGCGTCTGCTTCCACGGCCGAGGTTTCGCTGAAGTTTCGTCCCGCGAGCGTGAGCTTCAGCCATGGCGTGATGGTCGCGAGATCCGAGACATAGATCCCGTAGCTATGCTCCCGCACGAACTTGTCGGTGAGAAGAATATCCTGGTTCTTGAGTGTCGGATTGACCGCGGGAACGCTGTCGAATGCGGGATAGCCCGAATAGGAGGGGTCATAGAGCCCGATGTCGAGACAGGTCCCGCCAACCGGGCATGCGCCGGTCTTGGCGTTCCGCACGTTCGAATTGAAGAACTTGGTCCGGTTCTCGTTGACCATGTCGCTGCCGAAGTTGATCCCGACCAGCAGCTTGTTGGCGATCCCGAACGTGTCCAGGCTACCGCCCACATTGATGTCGGCATAATCGTACCGGCGCCGCGTTATGAGGTCGCGGAAGCGCCTCAGCACCCGCCACTGACCCTGGATCTGCGACAGCCCGGTCGTGCTCGTTTCCTTCTGCTCGCTGTTGTAGTTGACGTGGCGATAGCTCGCGTTGACCTTCCACGAGCCGCCGAGATGATGCACCAGGAACAGGTTTTCTGCGGTGCCGTTCTCGGTTCGAAAATCGGTTGGCTGCTGATAGGTCGTGGTGATCGGAGCGACGAGGTTGATGTCGTACAGCGTCCCGGCGGCGTTGGGCGGGGCGACCAGCCCGACGTCGAAATGCTGCCGCACATGATGATATTCGAATTGCGCGGTGATCTGCGTCGAGCCGAAATTGGCCATCGCGCTCGGTGAGAAGAACTGCTGCCGGTCGAAGGCGAAATCGCGAAATCCGTGGCCGTCGAGCAGCTCGCCGGTCGCCCGGTAGGTGAATGTCCCGTTGGAATCGATGGGGCCGGTCGAGTCGAAATTGCCGGTGATGTCGTTGTGATCGAACAGGTTTCTGTACTTGCTGTCGTAGGTGCTCCCGCGAAGCTCGATTGTGGTGACGGGCGTTCGCTGCGGCTTCTTGGTAATCATGTTAACGAAGCCGCCGGGCTGAATCTGTCCGTAGAGCACGGACATCGCACCTTTGACGAGTTCGACATGGTCGATGTTGATCGTCGGCGGCGAGGCGTAGCGCGTGGTCAGGCCCGGCAACCCGTCGACCATGATCGCGTTGCGGTCGTCGCCGCTCGATTTGAAGCCGCGGATGGTGATGTCGTAGGCCGTCGTTCCCGACTGCTTCACGCCGGTCATGTAGTTGAGGAGATCGGTGAGCTTGGTCGTCTCGATCGCTTTCACGAATGAATTGGAATAGCTCGAAACCGAAAACGGCGTGTCCATCACCGACACATCCATTTTCATGGCGCTTTTAGCCCCGGATGCGATGAAGTGGCCGGTGACGACGATCTCCTTTGCAGTTGACGGCTGGTTCGTCGGCTTGTTCGAATTCAGTCCCGCGGCCGGAGTCTGGGTGGATTCGGCAGGAGCGAGCGGTCCCGCCTGGGTCCGCGGCACCTGATCAGGTTGAGCGGGCGGCGGCAGCGCCTGCGGCCGAGTCTGGGCGAGCGCCGGGCCCGCGTACAGGAGCGACGTTGCGATCGCTATTCTCGAAATCATCTTTCCTCTCCCCTCTTGATTGGTTCAGGTCGCGGCCGATTGCGCTCGAAGGATCGCTCTTTCCGGCCGGAGCGCAGCGCGCAGTTGATCCGTGTCGAGAGCGCCCTCCCACCTTGCGACGACGATCGTCGCGACCGCATTACCGATGAAGTTGGTGAGGCTTCGGCATTCGCTCATGAAGCGGTCGATGCCGAGGATCAGCGTCAGTCCCACCAGCGGAATTGCCGGCACGACCGCGAGCGTCGCGGCAAGCGTGATGAAGCCGGCGCCCGTTACGCCGGCGGCGCCTTTGGAGCTGACGATCGCGACCAGCAGCAGAAGGGCGATCTGGCCTGCGCTCAGATCGATGTTGAACGCCTGCGCGACAAACAGCGCGGCCAGCGTCATGTAGATGTTGGTGCCGTCGAGGTTGAACGAATAGCCGAGCGGAACGACCAGGCCGACGACGCGCTGGTCGCAGCCAGCATCCTCCAGCTTCTCCATCAGCATCGGCAGCGCTGCTTCCGACGACGACGTGCCGAGGACGAGCAGGAGCTCGGCGCGGAGGTAGCGGAGAAGATCCAGGATCTTGAAGCCGTTCAGGCGAGCGACCGTCCCCAAGACGAGGAGGACGAACAGCGCCGACGTGACATAGAAGCAGGCGACCAAAGCCGCGAGATGCGCAACCGAACTGAATCCATATTTGCCGATCGTGAAGGCGATCGCTGCGAAGGCGCCGACGGGCGCCGCCTTCATCAAAATCGACACGCAGCGAAAGACGATCGCGGAGAGACTCTGAAATAGCGCGCGAGCGGCATCGGCCCTGGACCCAGCGCCTGCGAGCGCCACGCCGACCAGAATGGCGACGAACAGCGTTTGAAGAATATTTCCGTCGGTCAGCGCCGAAAGGAGAGTCGTCGGAATGATGTCGGCGATGAAGCCGGTAACGCTGCTCTCGTGCGCTTTTGAAGCATATTCCTTGATGGCGCCGGTACTGAGCGCCGCCGCGTTCGCGTTAATGCCGGAACCTGGATGCACCGCGAGCGCGACGGCGAGTCCGATGACCAGCGCGACGGTCGAAAAGACGAGGAAGTAGCCGAGCGCTTTCACCGTGATCCGGCCAAGCTCGCCGACATCCTTCGAGCCGGCGATGCCCGTAACGATGGTGAGGAAAATCACCGGGGTGATGATCATTTTCACAGCGGCGATGAACATGTCGCCGAGCGGCTTCATGGCGGCGCCTGTCTGTGGAGCGACGATGCCGAGAATCGCGCCCGCACCGATCGCGGCCAGGATATAAAGGTAGGACGATCCCTTCACTGCCCCTTTCGGCAAAGTCTCGGCGGCGGGATCGCGAATAACTCTCTCTCCTTGAAGGGGATTTCAGCTCGCGCCGGCGTTGCTCGCCGGTCTTGTCCATTGCCAAGGCTAAAGGGGGGTGGCTGTCACGATGCTGTCACAAGTCCGCTGACAGGTTTGTGACAGCGGCGTGTGTCTAGACGGGCCGAACTGGATGTTCGGGAGGGACTCGGATGATCTTGGCCGCTCTGGCCGCAACAGCAATTGCTTCGGCGGCATCGCCTGGCGAGCGCTACGGCGATTCTCTTTTGCGCTGGGAGGTCGGTCGGCATCCCCAAATCCGGAGCGCCTCGATCGAGATCGACGGCTCGCCAAGGTCACAGTTCCGTTCCGGTGCTGCGGCGCGGGGTGCAACGCTGGTGTCGGTGCCGCTGCTCGATGGGCTGAGCAATCGGATTGGCACCGTGACCCTGGGATTGACTGGACGGCGCGAACGGCCGCGGGCCGCCAAGATCGCCTCGGAGCTCTCGCGTCACATCTACTCGCAAGCGGTATTGACGGAGCCGGATCCATTCGTCGCGGGCGCTTTCCGCTCGAAAGCCGGCCAGAGACTGGTCGAGCGCGAACTTGCAGCGGAGCCGGATCTCGTCACCGTCGCGTTTCATGTCGCGCTGCCAGGCCGCTCAAACGAAATCATCGCCTCCAATTTCGGGCGGATCGGCAAGGCGGCTGACGCAGACGATCAGCATGTGATTAAGGACTCTGCGGTTCTCCAGGAGGAAACGAATGGCGGTCGCCGCGCAGCCGTGGAGCTGCCGCTGCTCGACCGGTCCGGACACGTCATCGGCGCGCTCAGCACCAGCTTCCTCGTCGGACGGGGCGGCAAACCGGGTGCGTATCGGTCGGCGCTCCGTGTCCAGCACGCGCTTTCGCACGCAATCGCGGATTTGGACGCGCTGGCACGATAGTCTTATTTTGGGGAGGAGAGCATAATGAGAAAGGCAGTCATCGCCGCCATCGCCTCAGCTGCGGCCGTCAGCTTGGGGCTGTCCGCAGCCGCATCCGCGCAGCTTGAAAACTATCGCAACACGCCCGAGTCCCTCAAATATCCGAAGGGCTCTTCGGCGGAGCGGCGTGCCCGCATGTCCAAGGTTGCGCAGAACCCGGCGTACACCCGCAAGTTCGACCTGTCCGGACTGCCTGACTACGTGCCGCAGTCGAAGCCGAAGGGCGTGCTCAAATTGTGCGGCAATAATTATGTCGCCGATTCGCCGCTCGCCGGCTGGTGGAAAACCGAATTCAAGAAATACCAGCCGGGCATCGACGTCGATGTCTCCCAGCTCCAGACCGCAGCGATTGCCATTCCGTGCGTCACGCTCGGCCTCGCCGATATCGGAATCACGCACGAGCCGAGCTTCTACGACTATCTCTCCTTCCTTCGCATGAAAGGCCATGCGCCAACTGGCGTTTCGATCTTCACCGGCTCTTACGAAACGGTCGGCTGGCAGAACAACATGGTGATCATCGTCAACAAGGCGAACCCGCTCACCCATATAGGCATGGACCAGCTCGACGAAATCTTCGGCTCCGAACGGGCCGGCGGCTGGATCGGCACGAAATGGCATCCTGAGTTCGCGCGCGGGCCGGAGAAGAACATCCGGACCTGGAGCCAGATGGGCCTGTCCGGTGACTGGGGCAGCCGACCCATTCACACTTTCGGTTATAGTCTGCGCTATGCCACGGCCCTTGAATTCTCCGACAAGGTCCTGCGCTCCAGCGACAAGTGGAACGGCAATCTTCTGGCGTTCGGGAATTATCCCGGGCCTGACGGGAACACCTATCTGGAGGGCGACCAGGTCGTCGATCACGTACGCGCCGACATGGGGGCGATCGGCTACGTCCGCTACCACCCCGGCTTTCCGGCGGACGTAAAGATCCTGGCAGTGGGACGCACCGCTGCCGGTCCGTTCATCCCCTACACGATCGACACGCTCCAGCGCCGCGAATATCCGCTCTGGGGCGACCAGAGCATCTGGTTTGACAGGAAGCCGGGACAGCCCGTCGATCCCAAGATCCGCGAGTTCATCCGTTTCGTGCTCAGCAGGCAGGGCCAGGAACTGGTCGAGAAGGATGGCAAGTACCTCCCCATCACACCTCAGGCTGCCCGTGAAGGGCTGGCGAAGCTGCAATAGACGGCGAACACCGCGACGGGAAAGCGGAGGTGCCTTCAGGTTCGTGTCAGGCCGGAGGTTCTAATGGGAGGCTTGGCGGACCCAGCTTGCCGATGAGAGAGGCAGCAACGCATGAAACGAAACCCCTCCGAGCACCGTTCGCATTCGAAAGGTTGCTCCAATTCGCCAGAGGCCCGTGAAATCGCGGATCGCGGCTGCACCCAGCGGCGACCGGTGAATTCGGATCGACAAGATAGCCCATCCGAAAACGTAACATCGCTGCTCCGTGCGAAGCCCACGCCAGCCGTCAGCTTGACCGAAGACCATATTCACTCACTCATTGCGATGCGGCGCGCGAGGAGCAGCATTTTTGGCGGAGATCTCTTTTCCGATCCCGCCTGGGACATACTGCTAGAGCTTTACGCTGCGAAGCTCGGGCACCGCAAAACGTCGCTGGAGGACCTCGCGCGGTCGTCCGGCACGCCGCTCTCCACAACCGGCCGGTGGGTTGCCGCCTTGGACGGACACGGGCTTGCCCAGCAAGTGCGCGACCCAACGAAGGGCGCTTGCACCCGAATCTGCCTAACGGCGGAGGGTCTCTCAAGAATGGAGCGGCTGGCCAACCAGTGGGGTTCTGCGTTCGTATCGATCTGACCGCTTCCGATGGCGCCGCTATCGGCCTCTTTGGCCAGCGCCATCAGGCGATGCGCGGCGCCACCGGCCTGAGCGCACAAACCGCGATTCGAAGCACCGCGCGCTTCCGCCTCGCACGTTTCCATGAGCCTCTCTGCTTATGTGGCCAGTCGCACCCGCGAGCGCGCCTCGCGTGCTCTAACGAACGATTTACCGAAACAGAATGCGACGGGAAATTGGCAGTCGAGTGCAGCGTGCTCTACCAGCAAAGACAGGCGCGGAGCGGGAGGTTTCCCAAGGATTTCGGTAAGCAACTGAACAATAAGGTTTTTCTGCAGCAGCCGAGTTTCTGGCCCCACATTTAGCCCCACAAATTGTGTCGGATCAAATGAGACGCAACGGGTCATCTTTGAATGTGAACGGCGCCATTTGGCCGTTAGCGGACGGTCCGCTTATGTCTGCATTCGACCCATTGCGGACACTGGCGTATCGCATATTCTGACCCAAAGCAGCCATTAGCGCTGGGTTATGGGACGTATTCCTCCCGCAACCACCGGCCCACTACAAACAGGGTTCCCATCACGATTGGGAGCAGGAACGCCAGCTGCAGGCGATCTGCCTCTGGAATATCCCGCCCGAACAGAATGAAGCCGAAGCAGGTAATCCCAACGGAGTACCCCGTCGCAGCCAAGAAGCTCAGCAAGTGCGACCGGCGCACCTCGTCCGAGGCCACCCAACTCCACCGACCCGCCAGGCACAAAGCGCCGACGAATACGGTCCCGATCACGATCCGAACGGCTAGTGGTAAGTCCCAGCCCCGACCGAAGGCGCCCGGGAAAACGACATTTTGGTCGCCGGCCACTTTGACGACCAACGGCCCAAGTGCAGCGAGAATTGCGGCTACGCCAAGAATGAAGAGCTTCCTGCGTCTGTAACTACGCTCACAGACCTCGCCCGCATTCTTCATAGTCATTCCTCCACGAAGATGGCATCCACCGGAAGTCCGAAGACGCGCGAGATGGCAAAAGCCAGCGACAGTGACGGGTCGTGCTTACCGTTCTCGACCAGATTGATCGCCTGCCGCGACACGCCGACGCGTCCCCCAAGCTCGGCCTGACTCAGACCCTGCTTCGCGCGCAGTTCGCACAATCGGTTCTTCATTCGAGCGTTTAGCCGTGTCAGCTTTAGCTGACATAGCGGTCGCACGATGTCAAGAAAAGCTGACACGCGGTGGTGACGGATTTTGAAATCCACGTTATGGAGACTTAACATTTCGCCCCAATGCCAAGTCCATCGACTCCACGCTTCACTCAACGGTTCCGTAGATTCAGCCGAACCGGTACCCAAGGTTTCATTTACCTCGACTCGTCCCCAACATTGCAATTTTCTGAACGGAAACCAGTGTTGGCGTGCGCCGACTCTACTGCTGCGTGGGAACGGCGGCGCCGGCGTAGGAATCGAACGGCTTAGCCGGCTTTTGCGGATACGCGGATGGAAGCGAAGGCCCATAGGCGATCGGCTCGGTTGAGGGCTGCTGACCGGCGATACCGTTTGCTCCGGCCATGATCCCCTGGGCGATGGAGGAAGCGCCGAACAGGATGAAGCAGCCGAAAACCACCTGCACCGCGCGGCGGACATCGATCCGGCCGGTCAGCATCAGGTAACCGACGGACGCTACTGCAATCACCGCGACCGTCGTTGCAATTGACCCAGCAGAGCGCTTTGCAGCCAGCCCACTGCTCCACCAATCGCATTGTACGATGCCGGTTCCATGTACAGGGCTGGAGACTGTCGCAAAGGACCTCGGCGCGCGAGGTCATTTCCATTAAGCGGGCGGGCACTATTCCTATTCCTCTCAGCTCCATCTTTGAGCGTTCATTAATTCACTGAAGTCATGCAATCAGCGACCATCGCGGGAGCTGGGTGCATGACGATGCGCCGTCAAAAATTCTCCCATTTCGTTTAGGTTCGCCGGAGCATTTCTAGCGAAGTTCAGCGCGGAGAACGTCCATCTTGCCGGTCAGGATAAGGGGGCCGGCCGAGGCCAATCGATCCCTGCGACAGTGGTTGCAACCGAGCCGGGCAACGCAGATTGGAACCACGCCATTGCTCCACCAATCGCATTACCGGCGAACGATCGGCGTACACCGTCGATGCTATCGCAAAGGGGAACGCGCGCGAGGAGAATCTGCTGACCCAATCCGCATAAGACTGAAGTTCCTCCAGAATTCTCAACCGTTCGAGTCGTTCAACCGCTTCCAAGCAGATTTAAAAAGAAGAAATAAACTTGCTCCCACCGTGAATATGATACCGTAGATGATAGCGTTTCCAACTAATGTAATCACCCAAAGTTCGATATATGATTTAACAAATGGAGCGAATCCAAGTATGTATAGCGGGCAGAAAGTCAATATTAACTTATCAAGTAAACCAGAAGGATGAATGTTCTCTGCTGCTATAAGGAATACCGCTATACATGTTCCTAGTGCCGATCCCATCAACGACCGGAAATAGATCCATTTTGCCGCAGCTTGCATAATCTTCTCCAGATTAAGGAGCTTGGTCGGATCCGGTCCGACTCTGTTGATCGATTAGCCCTTGAAGGAATGTTCCAGGTAAGGTCGCTGACGGAGGATTGATTCCGAGTGCGCGAACAACACCCGCTCCCATGTCAACGCAACTGCGCCCATCTAGTTTGTAGCCCCCAGGATTTGCGATCATTCCGTTAATCACTTTTATGGCAGCGTTTGCCTCCTTTGGAGTGGCCCAAATCGTAACCGATCTCTCCGTCGTAGTCCCAGGCGCGCGCCCCTCCATTTGTCCCGGCACAGTCTTATTTTCTAAGACTTCCATTGTGTGCCCGCTTTTCGGTCCGAAACCTACTTCCCTCGCGTTGCCGACCTGCTCGGTCACATGCCCAAAAGGGTTGCCATCTTGTCCGCTGACCTGTCTAATCACAACCGGCACGGAATGCGCGGCGTCATGGTGAAGTTGTGGACGCCTTAGTGCGTCATCTTTTTGCCTGTTCGTTGCGGCGAGCTGCTGGCAGCTGACCCCTGGACTGCTCGGACTAATTCCGCCACATTCAACCGTAGCCTCTAGATCGCCAGTCGAGTCCACCTTATCGACGGGATCGTCGCTGACATAGGCGTAGAGATTCTCCCCGCCGTCATACCCGATCGGGTCGGTTTGCATGAACCGGCCTAGGTTGGGCGAATAGAAACGAGCTTTATAGTAATAGAGGTTAAGCTCCGGAATCCACGCCTGGCCCGTATATTGGAACCGGCCGGTATTGGTACTCGCTCCGGCGCTGTATACCGGATTGCCGTACTCGTCGTAGCTGTTGATCGCATAATTGCCGCCGGTTGAATTTGCGACCGCGACGATCGAACCTTCGTGATCGGCGTGCAGATAATACGCGCTCCGCAACGTGCTGCCCGAATACCAGACCAAAGGATCGTCGGCCCCGGCATTGTCGCCGTGCACATAGCGGTGGACGATCGCGTTGCTGCTGTTGAACTCATCGACCAGGGCATCGCCATAATAAAGGAAGCGTGTGGTGGTGGCGTTGGTCCCTTTGTCGGTTTGATAGAGCCGGCCCAGCGCATCGTAGGTGATGTTGACCGTCGTGGTTCCGGTGACCGCCTTCACCAGGCGGTTTTCTATATCGTAGGTGTAGGTCCAGGTGCCGTCAGACGTCAGGTTACCGTTGGCATCGTAGGCGAAGCTAGCTGAGCCCGCGGCCGTGTATTGGTTGAGGCCGTTAGCGGTGTAGTTGCGGTTGGCCGCCACCGCACCGAGCCAGGCATAGGCGCTGTTGGTGCGAGCGTCTGTGACGATCTGGCCAGCAGGGTTATGTGTGAGCGTCCAGCTATTGTTGCTTCCAGCCGTGGAGAAAGCGTCGGTCTGAATCTTCAGCTGCTGGAGCGCGTCCGGAGTATAGGTGGCGCTGGATCCCCCCGCGCCCTCGCTCCGCGAGCCCAAGGTGCCGTCAGTCGCCCAGGTAAAGCTGTCAAGCGGGGTCGTGGTGCCCGTGCCCTGGTACAAGGTCTTGAGCCGGTCGAGCCCGTCATAGGCGTAGGTGAACGCATTGCCATCCGTGTGCGTGAGCAATGTCCGGTTACCATCGGCATCATAGGTGTCGCTCGCGGATCCGACAGCCTTGGAGAATGTCCCCATCGCCGTCGTGGTCGTCAGCAGTTCGCCGAACGGATCGTAGGTGTTGGTGACTCCATCGGCACCCGACCCGCTGTCGAAACGGACGCCAAGCTGATGGCCCACCAGGTCGTAACTGTAATAGACGGACCGAGTCTGCGCCGCGGTGAGGTCGGCCCGCGACGGGACGATCTTGTCGATCATCCGGTTCAGCGGGTCATAGTCGTAGGTGAGAGTCGAACCGTCGCGCTTGCGCAGCGAGGTGCGGTTGCCGTTGTTGTCGTAACCGTATTTTTCGTAGTCGCCGGTGGTCACGCAGTCGCCGCTGACCGCGCCCGAACTCGACAGTGCGGAGGATTGGGTGGTTGGGTCGTAGGAAGTGGCGACGGTCTTCGACGGGAAGATCCAGCATTGCAGCCGGTCGTAGCCGTCATAGACCATCTGCGCCTTGTTGCCGTCGGCATCGACCATGTATTGAAGCTTGCTGCTCGACGTCCAGCTCTTGGTGGCGACAGCGGCGGCGACGCTGGTTCCGACCCCTTCCCATTGCTGGATTACGCGGCCCAGGCTGTCGTAGACATTTTTGCTGACGCGGTCCGGTCCCGCGGCCGCAGTCGTTTGCGGCGTGCAGGCATCGGTCTGGGTCAACCACTGGGTGCTGTCCATCCGGACGGCGGTGCAAATGGGGCGATCATAGCCGTCGTATGAAATTTGCGTGACGGCGGCGATAACGCCATCGGAGCCGGCGACGGTCTCCTGGCTTTTGTTGCCGTAGCCGTCGTAACTGTAAGTGACTGTCTTCTTGACCGTGAAAGCGGTTCCCCAACTCGCAGGCGCAACCGTATCGGCCTGCCACGACGAGAGAACGCCGCTTTCCACCTTCGAAAGCCGTCCCTGGCTATCATACGTGTTGCGGGTTGCGAGGAAATTGGTCGAGGTGCCGACCGTCGGCGGCGGGCTAATCGTGCCGAGCAGACGCCCGCCCGAGTCGTAGCGATAGGCTTTTGTGTAATTCATGGCCGCCGATTGAGCGGCTGCCGGGTTGTGGGCGCAGACCGAGATCAGCACGAACGCCATGACGGCAGCCCAGGTCTTCAGCTTGCCCACTTTTGCCCCCGTTGCGATCAATGGCCGAGTTTTGCGCGCGCCCATGTCAGTAGGCCGGGCAGCTGGACGCGTTCGCGTTCGGTGCCTGTTCCCAGATCTTATTTCCGTATTTGTCATGGCCGACACAGCTTCGCCGCGTTACGCCCGCGCTCGTCACGGTCTGCCCCCGGAGCAAAAGGCTGTTGGGTCCGGAATCCGGCCCATAATCATAGGTGGTCACCACCTCGTCATTGGCGGCAGTGCAGCCGGTTCCGCTGGCCGCGGGCGCACTGGTCCGGCAGTAGCTTTCGGTGTTGAGTACCCACACCGGCCGCGTTTCCTTGGTCATCGTGCCGGCGCTGTTCAGATACCAGGGGTAACGCTGGACATAGGTGTAGCGCTTCTGCGGGGTGATTCCGTTTACCGCGGGATCCGTCTCCGTCAGCACACCGCCGTGGGTCGGGTCATAAGTGAAATAGGTGGTCTTGCTATTACCGTCCGTGACCGACGTCGGCTTGGTGCAGGTGACCAGGGTCGATGCAGTGCAATTGCCGGGATAAACGGCTGACCGAGTGATCGTCGCCCCGCTTCCGTCGTTTGCGGTGATCGTTTCTGAGGTAACGTTGCCCCAGTTGTCGTAGCCGTAGGTGGTGTCGACTCCCGAAGAGACGGAAACCAGGCGGTTGGCGACGCCTTGGCCGAAGGTATAGTAGGTGCCGTCCTTGTCCTCGAAGTACATGATTGGACCGCCGTAGCCGTACGCGTTCCACATGTTCGGGCTTTGGTTACCCTCCAAGGTTTCGGTTGTACCCGAAGGGTTCGTAACCCTGTGATAGTACCGAACCCACGCGGGATAGGAGAAGTTCAGGTCTGTTTCAGGCGCATGTCCGCCGTGCACACCCTCGCGAGTGATGTCCTGAACTTCATCGATGAAATATTGCTGGACCTGGTTCTGTTCCTCCGGCGCGGAGAAATCCCAGGACGTGTATCCAAAGCAGTTCTGCAAAGAATACACATAGCCTGTGGGAGGATATTGAGTACACAATGTGTACGTATACTTAGGTTGCGCTGCCCCTGGCGGTTGATACGAAATCACTCTCCAGATGCTGTCCATTTCCATCACATACTTTTCTTGCTTCGAGCTGGTAGCTGTCAGCACGTAATGGTACGAACCATTGTAACTGGGATCATTGAAATAGTAT
>Ga0207705_10000568_pt1 | contig 30896 bp, 21 predicted proteins | sample KBSC13metaG_FD_184314 | JGI IMG/M metagenome (GOLD analysis project Ga0207705, IMG submission 184314) | Corn rhizosphere microbial communities from Kellogg Biological Station, Michigan, USA - KBS C1-3 metaG (SPAdes) (version 2) | ecosystem: Host-associated > Plants > Roots > Rhizosphere > Soil ... | reverse complement strand
TTGTACCTGCGCAGCCGCTGGTTCTCTTCAGGAATATAGTCCGCGTCGATGCGCACGCTGATGCCGAGGTTGATGACCGTGTTCGCATGGGCGGGCTTGTCTTCCTCGCCCTTCATCTTGCGCACGGCCTCCTCCAGCATGGAGGTGTACATCTCAAATCCGATAGCCTCGATGTGGCCCGACTGCTCGCCGCCCAGCATGTTGCCCGCGCCGCGCAACTCCAGGTCGAGCGCCGCGATCTTAAACCCCGCGCCCAGGTCCGAGAACTCTTTCAGCGCCGCCAGCCGCCGCCGCGCAATCTCGGTCAGCTCCGTCTCCGGCGGAATTAATAAATAGCTGTATGCCCGCCGATTCGACCGGCCCACGCGGCCCCGCAGTTGATACAGCTCGCTCAGCCCATGCCGGTCGGCGCGGTTAATAATGATGGTGTTGGCCAGCGGAATATCGAGCCCGTTCTCGATGATGCTGGTCGCCAGCAGCACATCGTACTCATGGTTCATGAAGGCGAGCATCACCCGCTCCAGTTCTGACTCCTTCAGTTGCCCGTGGCCAATCACGACGCGAGCCTGCGGCACCAGCTCACGAATCTTCGCCGCCAGATCGTAGATCGATTCGACGCGATTGTGCACGAAGTAAATCTGCCCGCCGCGCTCCATCTCCATCTCGATCGCCGTGCGCACCAGCTTCTCATCGAACTTCGCGACGATTGTCTGGATGGCCATGCGATCCTTCGGCGGCGTCTCGATCACGCTCATATCGCGCAGCCCGATCAGCGACATATGCAGCGTCCGCGGAATCGGCGTAGCGGACATCGACAGCACATCGATGGCCGTGCGCATCTGCTTCAGCCGCTCCTTGTGGCGAACGCCGAAGCGCTGCTCCTCGTCGACGACCAGCAAGCCGAGATCCTGAAACTTCAAATCCTTCGACAGTATCCGGTGCGTGCCGATCAGGATATCGATCTTGCCCTGCTCGGCCTTTTCGAGAATCTCCTTCTGCTCCTTCGCCGAGCGAAAGCGCGAGATCATCTCGATGTTGACCGGGAAGTTGGCGAAGCGCCGCTTGAACGTCTCGTAGTGCTGAAAGCTCAGCACGGTGGTCGGCGTCAGCACCGCAACTTGTTTGGAGTCCTGTACCGCCTTGAACGCCGCGCGCATGGCGACCTCGGTCTTGCCGTAGCCGACGTCGCCGCATAGCAGCCGGTCCATCGGCTGCACCGATTCCATGTCGGCCTTGATGTCGGCGATGGCCGAGAGCTGGTCGTCGGTCTCGTTGAAGTCGAAGGCATCCTCGAACTCGCGCTGCATATTCGTGTCGGGAGAAAACGGCGTGCCCTGAATCGACTCGCGCTGCGCATAGAGTTTGAGCAGTTCGGCGGCCATGTCGGCCATGGCTTTCTTGACGCGAGCCTTGGTCTTCTGCCAGCCCTGTGTGCCTAGCCGGTTCAGTTGCGGAGCCGGTCCTGTCTCCGTGCTGCGATACTTCTGGATCAGGTCCAGCCGCGTCAGCGGTACATAGAGCTTCGCCTCGTCGGCAAACTCCAGGATCATCAGTTCCAGCGGTGGCGCGTCGTTCTCTTCGATCACGCGCAGGCCGCAGTATCGCGCAATGCCGTGCTCGACGTGAACCACGTAGTCGCCCACGGCAAGATCGCGGAAGTCGGAGATGAAGGCCGCTGCCTTCGATCTGCCGCGCCGCACCGGCCGCGCGCTCACATCGGCGTCGTCCGAGAGATCCTGCGCTCCGAAGATGACGATCTGCCGCGCCGTCGTCCGGTCGAGGTCGAGCACCTGCACGCCCGCTGCGATGACGGTCTTCACAATCACCGGCGTGCGCAGCTCGCTGTCCAGATGACTGGCCTCGGAGTACACCGTCGTGCCGCCATGCTGCTCCGCCCGCGACCCCAGACGGTAGGGAATCTGATACTCCTGCAGCAGCCCCGCCAGCCGTTCCACTTCACCCTGATTCGGAGCCGTCAGCAGGATGCGCGCGTCCTGCTTCATCAAAACGTTCAGTTGATCGATCAGCGCCGGAATGCTGCCGTGGAATCGTTGCGTTGGCCGCGTGGCAAAGTCCACCTCGGAGAGGTCGCTGCGGTCGGCGTCGAGCACATCGACCGCGCCAAGCTGGTCGAGTTCGCAGCCGCAAAATCTTCGCAGCCGGTCGTCGAGATCCCACGGCGACAGATAAATATCCTCCGGCCGCACCAGGTTGCCGATGCCCGACCGCTCATGCCCCTGCTCGACCTTGTTCCACCAGCGCTCGCCCTGGTTCTTCACCATCGCCGGCTCTTCGATAAACACCCGCGGCTGTACTCCCTTGACGGGCAGCAGATCGAGCAGTGTATGCGTCGCCCCGGCCACCGGCGCGAAGAACTCCCACCCGGGAAAGACGGTCGCCTCATCGGTGCGCGTCGCGACGTGCGTCTGCAACTCCACCGGCTCCTCGCCACCTTCACGCGCCGCGCCTGCCGCTCCGCTGCGCGTCAGCCGCGCATTGATCGCCGTCAGCACCTTCTCCGTCACCGGAATCTCGGTCAGCGGCAGCAGCAGCGCCTCGTCCAGCGGAGAGGACGAGCGCTGCGTCTCCGGGTCGAAGCTGCGGATCGACTCGATCTCGTCGCCGAAGAAGTCGATGCGCACCGGCCGCTCCATCTCCGGGCCATACACGTCGATGATGCCGCCGCGCAGCGTCACCTGCCCCGGCATCTCCACCACATCGACCTGGGCGTAGCCCACCGAGAGCAGGTGCTCGACCAGCATGTCGGGCATGTACTCTTCGCCGGTTTTGAGGTGCAGCGCCAGCGCCCGGTAGAAGTCGCGCCCGAACAGCCGCATGCAGGCCGCCTCGACCGGCGCGATCACCAGCTGCGCCGTCCCCGTGGCAATCTTCCACAGCGCACCGGCGCGCGTCTCCTGAATCTCGAGATGCGGAGAGAGGTTCTCGAACGGCAGAACGTCATGTGCGGGCAGCCGTAGCACCCGCGCCGCGTCCAGCGCGCCCGTCAGTTCGCAGGCTGAAAGCACCGCCGCGTGCAGCGCCTCGGCGGCCTTGTTGTCGGAAACGATAACGACGCACGGCGCATGGGCGGCGCGAACGAACAGCGGAAGGTACAGCGCCCGCGCCGTCGCCGTCAATCCAGAGACACGTCTGCGCCCTGTACCCCCGCTCAGGTGGCGGCGTACACGTTCGAAGGCATCAGAGTGTTCAAGGTCCGCAAGCATCTCGCGGACGAAAGGTAGAACCATGCTGCTTCGATTCTAGTGGAAGTGCCGTGCCAGAGTTGCCGGGTTTGGAGTAGTATCTGGCATCCGCGGGAAAGATAACCTGCGCGGCTGCCGAATTTTGGCGGAGTGCGATGCGTCGAACGGCAGCTCTCTGCTGGAGGTAGACGATGAGCATTTTGAGGAAATGGGTTGGGCTGGTATTCCTGGGGCTGCTTCCTCTCCTGGCAGGATGCAGCCGTCACAGCACAAGCGAGCACTACTATCTGATTGCCACCAATATCAAGCTGCCTTACTGGCAGACGGCGGCCGCGGGCTTCGCCAAGGCCGCGGGTCAGTACGGGGTCACTGCCGTGATGCAGGGACCCGACACCTTTGACCCTGCGGGCGAGGTCAAGGCGTTTCACGACGTGGTCGCGCTCAAGCCTGCGGGCATCCTGGTCTCCGTCGCCAACGAGGCGCTGATGACGCCGGAGATCGATGCCGCGGTGGCGGCGGGAATTCCTGTCATCGCGTTCGACTCGGATGCCCCCGCCAGCCATCGCCTGTACTTCATCGGGACCAACAATCTGGAGGCCGGCCGGCTGGGCGGCGAGCGGGTGGCGGCGCAGTTGAACGGCAAGGGGAACGTGGTCTTCTTCACCAGCGCCGGGCAGCCGAATCTCGAGGAGCGCCTCAAAGGCTACAAGGATGTCTTCACAAGATATCCCGGAATCAAGATCGTCGAGGTCTTCGATATGAAGGGCGACTCGCGCATGGCCATGGATAAGGCTGAGGAGTACCTTGCCCGCACCGGCAACGAGAAGATCGATGCCATGGTGTGCCTTGAGGCTTCGGCGGGCAAGGATGTCGGCGAGGCCTTCCATCGCGTCAATGCCCAGGCCTCAGGCCACCTGCTGGTGGCCATGGACGTGGACGACGCCACCCTCAAGCTGGTCAAGAGCGGCGTCATCGATTCCACCATCTCGCAGAAGCCCTACACGATGGCCCTGCTCGGGCTGAAGGCGCTCGACGAGGTGCACCACTACCCGGTCAAGCCGCTCGCGGCCCACTACTATCTCGATCCCTTCTCCCCGTTTCCCGCCTTCGTCGATACCGGGGTGGCGCTGGTGGATAAGACCAACGTGGATTCGATCCTGAACCATCGCGAGGAAGCGCCCGTCATCCCGAATCCGTAGAGGAATGCGAGTGCGGGGCTTCCCCGCGCACACAAAAAAACCGGGTGCCCCACGTCCCACCTTCTGGGACGTGGGTTTCCACTGTGCTTCATATTTCCGTGGAACCCCTCGCCGAAACTCAACAGCTCACGTCATCTCGACCGAAGCCGCGCGGCACCATCGCGCGGCGCAGCGGAGAGACCCCTGTATTTCGTATCCCGGAACGAATCATCTCCCGAAATAGCCTTCGTCAATTTTTCTATACCGTCACCACGATCTTCCCGATCTGCTGGTTCGATTCCATGTACCGATGCGCCTCGGCAATCTGCGCGAACGGAAACACCTTGTCGATGCGCGGTTTGAACTGTCCCGAGGCGAGGTGGTCGTAGACATACTGCTTCGCCTTGCTGAAGTCCTCGGGCGAGGCATAGAGCTCAAACAGCGTGTAGCCGCGAATCTCCAGACCTTTGAGCAGCGCAGGGACCAGTGGAAACGGTGTCCCGCCCGCGCCGCCGAGCGATCCGTACTCGATGATGATGCCGCCCATGCTCGCTGCCTTCGCCAGCGATTCCAGCCCCTTGCCCGCGACCGGATCGAAGATCACGCGCGCGCCCTTGCCCCCGGTAATCTCATTCACTCGCGCAACCAGGTCCTCTTCGTCAGTGACGATAACGTGATCGGCCCCAAACGACAGCAGCTCGGCCTTCTTCGCCGCGGTCCGCGTGGTGGCAATGCTGGTCGCGCCCTCGGCTTTCACCATCTCAATCGCGGCCAGCCCTACGCTGCTGCTGGCGGCGGTGAGGATCACGAAGTCGCCCTTTGCAATCTTTCCATGCAGCACCAGCCCGCCATACGCCGTGATGTACTGCATCCAGATGGAGGTGCCCTCTTCGGGCGAAAGGCTCACCGGATATTCGGCGATGGCGCTCGCCGGAACGATGGCCACCTCTCCATAGACGCCATATTTGTCGGCAGGGAAGGAGGGCACGGTGCTTACCGTCTTGCCCAGCCACGCTCGATCGACGCCGGGGCCGACGGCCTCCACGGTTCCCGAGGCCTCATAGCCCAGCTTCGACGGCAGAATCGGCTTCACCAGATACTGATCCTGCCGGAAGAACACCTCAGCGCGATTCAGTCCAATCGCCTTAACGCGCAGGCGAATCTCGCCCGCCGCCGGCTCCGGCAAGGGCAGCTCATCGAACTGCAACACCTCGGGCCCGCCTACGGTGTGAAATCGGACGATCTTCGCTGTTTGCGCGGCCTGTTGGGTCGCTGCGGCATTCGTGGTCTCGGACATAAAAATCCTTTCAACTTGATCTATATGTGTTTTGGATGACCTCGTGCTCGGCAAGGTTCACAATTTGCTGTCGCCGCGCCTCCCGTCCCGCAATAAAACTTCAGGACTTCGCCTCCCCTTTCGGCTCCGGCTTCGGCTCGGCGGGAAGCGCCTCCGCCTCGGCATCGCGGCCATAGACCACCTGGCCGTATTCAAGCAGCGTCACCATGCCCACGCCGCCCGAGATGTTGCCCGCTACCGCCAGCCCCAGCCAAGTCATAAATCCGCCCGCCGTTGCCTGCCCGGTCAGTACCGCCGCCAGAATCTCGCCACTGGCCGCGATGCAGTGGGCAAAGTTCCCCAGCCCGACCACAAACGCCAGCATCCAGATAATCATCACCGAGCCGGTGATCGAGTGCGACCCCGAGACCAGCCACGCCACTGTGGCTATGATCCAGCCGCCCATCACGCCGCTCCAGAAGATCGTCCCGGCCGGGCGGTGGAGCGCCTCGAGCCCCAGTTGCGAGAGCGCATGAACCATCTCCGGATGCAGCGCTCCGGTCAGCGCCGCGATGGCGGCAAAGGCCAGCGCCCCCAGCACATTGGCCGGCAGCACCACGCCCCACAGCCGCATCGTGTTCCAGAAGTGCTTCTTCTCGGCCAGCACCAGCGCCACCGGATACAGCGTGTTCTCCGTAAACAGTTGCGAGCGCCCCAGGATCACCACGATAAAGCCCAGCGGATAAAACATCTTCGCGATGAACAGCGTCGTCGGCGCGGGCGCCGTGCCCGGCGCGGTCAGCAGCGCAATGGCGATCGCGCTGCCCAGCCCCGACAGTCCCATGCAGATGCCGCCCGCCAGCCCGGAGATGGCCAGCGCCACGCTCGACCGGCCCAGCTCCTGCCGGGCGTTGTTGGCCACCTGCTCGTAGATGTCCTGCGCACTCGGGCGCTCCAGGTTCTTCTGCGCTTCATTTACAGGTGCGGGCTGGTGGAGGCGTAGGCGAAAGGGCATGAGCGTCCTGTGGAGAACCTTCGATTTGAAAGCCATGAAAAATTCGGCAACCCATGAAGCACGTCATCTCGACCGAAGCCGTGCAGGCTTTGCACGGCGTAGTGGAGAGACCCCTGTATCTCGCCTTCCCTTTGTACAAATCTGCTCGTGCAATGGCAGTTCCTGAACGGCTTCATGGGAGCGGAGAACGGCACCATGTGAGATGCAAAAAGCCAGTCTGCCGCAACAACAAAAGGCGAGCCCGCCGCGCCGGGCTTGGTAGAATCAACTAAATCATGTCCACAGCCACCGCGCTTTCGCCCGAGATTTTAGCCAAGTATCAGCCTGTCATCGGGCTGGAGGTCCACGTCCAGCTCCTGACCGCGTCGAAGGCCTTCTGCGGCTGCGTCAACCAGTATGGCGGCGAACCCAACACCCACGTCTGTCCCACCTGCCTCGGCCTGCCCGGCGCTCTGCCCGTGCTCAATCGCAAGGCCGTCGAGTTCGCGGTACTGGCGGCAAAGGCCATCAACTGCGAGATCCGCGAGACCAGTATCTTTTCCCGCAAGAACTACTTTTATCCCGATTCGCCCAAGGGCTACCAGATCTCGCAGTTCGACAAGCCCATCGCCGAGAACGGCTGGATCGACGTTCCCGACGCCTCGGGCAAGCCCAAGCGCATTGGCGTCACCCGCCTGCACATGGAAGAGGACGCGGGCAAGAGCGTCCACGACGGCTTTGCCGACTCGGTCTCGAAGACCTACATCGACCTCAACCGCTGCGGCACCCCTCTAGTCGAGATCGTCAGCGAGCCCGATCTGCGCACCGCCGACGAGGTCTTCGAGTACCTCACCAAGCTCAAAGAGATTCTCCTCTACACCGGCGTCAGCGACTGCAACATGGAAGAGGGTTCCCTGCGCTGCGACGCCAACGTCAGCGTCATGCTCAAGGGCGCAAAGCAATTCGGCACCAAGGCCGAGGTCAAGAACGTCAATAGTTTTAGATACATCCGCGCCGCGGTCGAGTACGAGATCGAGCGCCAGATCGGCGTCATCGAAGACGGCGGCCGCGTCGTGCAGGAGTCCCGCCTCTGGAACAACGCCGAAGGCCGGACGTTCTCCATGCGCTCGAAGGAGCAGGCCCACGACTACCGCTACTTCCCCGAGCCCGATCTTCCGCCGCTGATCGTCGGAGCCGCATGGCAGGCCGAGATTCTGAAGTCGCTTCCCGAGCTACCCGAAGCCCGCCGCGCCCGCATGATCGCCGACTACGAGATCAGCGATCAGGACGCCGCCACCCTCACCGCCACCCGCGCCTTCGCCGACAGCTTCGAGACGGCGGCCAAAAAAGCGAAGAACCCCAAGCGCGTCGCCGCCCTTCTGACCAGCGAGCTGACCATGCGCCTCCGCCTCGCCAACCTCGAGCTCGACCAGTCGCCCGTCTCGATGGACGGCATCGTCCTCGCCGCCGATCTGGCCGAGTCCGGCGATCTGTCCAGCAAGATGCTCAAGCAGCTCCTCGACATCTGCTTCGAGAAGAACGAGGACTTCCCCGCCGTCTACGAGCGCGAGAAGCCGCAGCAGATCTCCGACGCCTCGGCCATCGAAAAGATGATCGACGAGGTCATCGCCGCCAACCCCAAACAGGTCGAACAATACCGCGGCGGCAAAAAAACAGTCTCCGCCTTCTTCGTCGGACAAGTCATGCGCCTCTCCAAGGGCCAGGCCAACCCCGCCCTGCTCAACGAACTGGTCGTCAAAAAACTCGACAGCTAACACCCCGTCTCGCCCCAACCTCACGTCATCTCGCTCCAGCCTCACGTCATCTCGACCGAAGCCGCGCAGCCTCATCGCGCGGCGCAGCGGAGAGGCCCCTGTATTACGCCGTTGTAGTTGCCCTTGCCATCGCCGTTGCCGTTGCCGTTGCCGCTGCCGTTGCTGTTGTCGTTGCTGTTGTCGTTGCTGTCGCCGTTGCTGTTGCTGTTGCCCTTGCTTCTGGGTACGCCAAGGCTTCAGCCTTGGCCCTCTATCCCTGCTCAAAAACCACGGGCTTTAGCCCCTGGGGCATGTCCTCCTCTCCCCACCACACCGTCTTGAGGTTTAATGGGCGAATGCGCACGCCCGCAACCCGCATCGTCTGCGCCATCGCGCTGACGCTCCTGATCGGCTGCCGCAGTGACGCGCCCTACGTCGTGCCGGAGGAGCCCATGCCCGCCAATACCATCATGCTGTCCCAGATGATGCGCGAACTCTCCGCCACGCCCGGCTTCACCGACGCCATGCTCGCCGAGCTGGACAAGGATGGCAAAAAAGGCCCCGCGCTGCTGACGCCCGCCCTGATGAAGCGCCTCCGTGAGCTGATCCTCGGCAAGGACTGGCAGGGCCTCGACCGCTTCCCCGGCTGGACCATGCAGGAGATCAACCCCACCGTCCGCGTCGTCAGCCACGTCGTCGCTAAAAAAGATAAGACGCCAGCCGCTTCCACTCCCGAAGCCCCCATCACCACCGCCGAGGCCGTGCCCTTCATCGACCTCGGCAGCTACACTCTCGAACACGCGCACACCGTCTCGCTCGACCGCCCATCGACGCTCCCCGGCTTCAGCCCCGAAGGCATCGTCACCGCCATGGGCCAGGGCGTCGTGCGCGGCGACGACGCCAACCCCGCGCTCGCTCCGCTGCACGCCGAGAGCCAGCGCCTCGCCGACCTGCTCAACCGCCTCAGCCTCAACGCGCTCGGAGGCGCAGCCACAGTGACCGCGGAGCTTGACGGTCGACAGGCAATCACCCCCGAGGCTCTGATCCAGTCGCTGATGGACTCCGGCCACACCGTTACCGTCTTGGACGCGCGTTACTTCGCCAACTTCGGCCACTTCCACTACAAGGGCCAGGACGTGATGATGCCCTTCTGGGTCAGCTCGCAGATCGCCATCCCCGATACAAAGCGAACGCTGCTCGTCCCCGTCAGCCACGCCGAGTACGAGTGGCAGATTCGCGGGCCGAAGATCAACGCCGATGTGAGCTGGTACTTCGGCATCGACGGCAAGGCCGAGTTCCGCACCATGGACACGCTCGACCAGCCCTGGGTGCTGGGCCGCCACGCCCACGAGTATCGCAACGCCGACGCCGTCGAGGTCACCCGGCTCATCGGCCTGATGACCGTCGCCTACATGCACGAGCACCAGTCGCATCCCTCGCTTCCCTTCGGCGGCTACTACGCCCTCGGCGTCTGCCAGGACGGCATCGCCGCCATCGAAAAAAAGATGACCGGCCAAGCCACGCTCTTTCCCAACACCGCCGAGGCCGTCTACTTCGACGATCCCCGCGACGCCGAGATCAACGCGCTCATCAAGGCCATCCCCAAGGACCGCGCGGGCTCGCTGCCCGAGCCCGAACGCATCTTCGGCTCGTTGCCCACGACGAATTTAAATGCCATCACCATCCCCGGCCTCACCGCCGATCTCGTCGCCGTACAGACCGCGTGGCGAGACGGCTCGCTCGAACGCACGCCCTCCTGGATACGCAAGATGACGGCGAGAGTGCTGGGCGTATCGGTTGTTGCACTGCTGCTGGGAATCATCGTGGTGAGACGCAGGCGCTCGCGCTAAGGAAGTTCTGATTTAAACCGGGGCTATGTTAAGGGCACGGCTTCAGCCGTGCCGTAAGTGACTTGTCAGGGATGCGGCTTCAGCCGCTGAGGGAATCTTCGGGGACTTAATCAGACCTTTCCTAAAGGTATCGAGCACGTGAAGATGAAGTCGTTTAGAAGCGCCAACGGCGCGTTCCATCCCAGCATGGGCTGAAGCCCCATGAAACCGGGTCAGCACCGAAGACGAGGGCTGAAGGCCCGGCCTATTACTTATCTCTCGCACCCGTGCAACCGATCCGCGCAATACAAGACTCCTAAACTCAAGGGAGAATCTTATGGCAACGAAAAAGGCAGCAAAAAAATCGGCAAAAAAATCGGCAAAAAAATCTACGAAAAAATCGGCGACCAAAAAGTCCACAACAAAAAAATCTTCAACCAAAAAAGCCGCAACCAAAAAGACAGCCGCGAAGAAGCGCACTTCAAGCCCGAAGTACGGCAAGGCCGCCGGCAAGAGCGTCGAGCGTGAGATGAAGGCCATGAAGCAGGGCAAGCTCAGGAGCGGTAGCGGCAGGAAGGTCACCAATCCCAAGCAGGCCATCGCCATCGGCCTCTCCGAAGCACGCAAGTCCGGCGCGAAGGTCCCCAAGAAGAGCTAGCGCAGAATTTCCGTTGGTGTCGAGTCAGGTCTGGACTAGCGATACACCATCGAGAACACCTTAAAAAGCACGTCATCTCGACCGGAGCGCGGGGTCCCCGGCGAGTGCACTCTACTCGCTGGGGTGCAAGCGAAGCGCAGTGGAGAGACCCCTGTATTTCGCCTCGCATCGGGGTACCGTGCATAGAGACTAAGGGCCGCGCCCCGATTCCACCGCGCCGTTATTTCTTGTCGGAAGAACTGGTCGCTGATGCCGCCGCAGCAGCCGCAGGTGCAGCCGTAGTCGCCGGTGCCGAAACTGTGCTGGAGTTCGAACCCGAACCGGACGTAGAGCTCTTGGTCTCGGTGGAAGAGGCTGACTTCGGCCTGGCATTGCCGTAGCCGTCCGCATACCATCCGCCGCCCTTGAAGGAGATTGCGGGCGCGGAGAGCACACGCCCGAGAACGCCGCCGCAGTGCGGGCAGACCGTGATCTCGGGATCGGAAAACTTCTGAATCTTTTCAGTATGTTTGTGGCAGGCAGTGCATTCGTATTCGTAGAGCGGCATTGCGGCGTCGTTTCCTATCTATCCAGCTACAAGTCTATTTTATAGCCTCGCGCCCAGCCTCATCGACTAACGCACGTCATCTCGACCGGAGCGAAGCGCAGTGGAGAGACCCCTGTATTTTGTCAGGGTCAGGCGGTCCAGCCCCAAGCTTGTTTCCGAAGCCTTACTTTGCAAGTACGCGGCTCCGCTTTCTCCACACCGCCTTCACCTTCTCCCGCCAGCGCTCGTCGAGCGCCACCAGCGTCCACTCGACCCGCGGCGACAGGTATCGCAGCACCGTCTCCGTCGCCGGATGCACCCTCAGCGCCGGGGCGACGAGATAAAGTTTCGGCGCCTCCGCCGCCAGCCGCACCCCGCCGAAGTATCCATGCCGCTGAAACTCCCCCAACCCGGTCGCCTGGTCGGGATGTTGCATGTGGTGCCATCGCACCCGCACCCAATAATCCAGCCCCTGCAGCGCGAGGTGCAGGTCCTCGTCGGCCTTCAGCTCGATCACCGCCAGCCGACCCTCATCCGTCACACCCAGCAGGTCGAGCATCCCGCGATCCGCCGCCGCGAAGGCAGGCACCTGCGTATAAACATGTGCCGCATCCAGGTGCTCGTCCAGTAGCTCGACATCCCGCCGCAGCATGCTCTCCAGCCACCGCTCCGGCTGCATCCTGTACAGCGGATCGCGCTTGTCCCCGCCAGCCGTTCTCCGCGCAAAGAGCCGCGTCACCAGTTCCCTCAACTCGTCTTCGTTCTCCACGGTCAGCGGAGTCTCGTTGGCTCCCGCGCCAAAGGTAATCTCCTGCGCGCTGTTGAACGAGTTGCCCGCGTACCCCATCCGCACCCGCGCAAACTCCAGCCCGTGCAGAAGGAATGCCATCTCCGAGCCGGTGCGAATCCTCTGCTCCACCAACTCGCGCATCGACTCCGGCACCAGATCCATCACTCGCGCCGCCGACTCCGCAAAGCGCTCCCGCGCTGCCGCTTCGTTCGGCGCGTGCATCAGCCGCGTCGTCAGGTTGCCGTGATCGGCGGCATCGCGCCGGGTCAGCTCTCCGGTCGCCTGGTCCAGCTCCCACAGCTCCCACTGCGCGGCGTCGGCGTTCAGCCAGGCCATTCGCGACAGGGTAATCAAGGATGTTCCACGTGGAACAATTAACCGCAATCCGTGGTAAAACCTTAGCCCGCTTCCGGACTCGCGGCAGTGCTCCAGCCACAGAATGCCCAACGTCAGGATGCCGTCAATCGTAGCCTGCGTCTCTTCTTCGTTGACGGCGATCACCGCCCACGCCTTCTGCCCCTGCGTCAGCGATCCCCGCGCATAGGCCGGGCCAAAGCTCTTTTCGAGGTCCCTCGCCGTGCGCAGCCCATCCGGCCTCCAGCCGGGAAAACCCCGTTCCAGTACCCGCTCCAGCACCCGCAGGTACTTCACCCGCGTCGCCTCCCGGGTCGAAGGCGTGCGCCGGTCTTTGTCTGCCGCAAGCTCCAGCGTCTGCGGCTTCACCTGCCCGAAGCGATAGGTAGCGAGCCGCAGCGCGCCGTTGCGCAGTGTCGTCCCACCCACCCGCCGAACCAGGTTGCGGTCTTCGCTCCACAGGTGCAGCGTGCATCGCCCGTGCTCGGTTGCGAGCGTGTACTTTGCCTCCCGCATGTCGAAGAGCGTCCGGCCGTCTTCGAGCACCACCGCCCCGGGATGCTCGGCGAGAAACGCTTCGATCGCTGCGGCAACTTCGCCGACTGTTAGCTCGGTCTTAATCGCCGGAGAGGCGCGGCGCTGCGATATCGCCTTCACGCGGCCACTTTCATGCGCCTGTCTACCAGCCCTTCTTCATGCGCAGATGCGTAATGTGCGCCACATGGTGACGCGAATGCCACGCATACATCAGCGTCGCCGCCTCCACCGTCGACGGACCGCTCTCCGGATGCAGATACCCGCGCTTCCACTGCTGTTCGTCGAGCGATTGCAGCAGCATCACCCAACGGGCATGAAGGCTCTCGACCAGTTCCAGCGACCATTCGGCCGGAGCCGCCGTCGCATCGCGCAGCGTCGCCCAGGCCTTCTCGTCGTAGGGCTTGATCGTCGGCCAGTCCTCGGTCAGCGCCAGCCGCACCCGGATCAAGGCATTCATATGGCTGTCGGCGACGTGATGCACCACCTGCAGCACCGTCCATCCACCCTCGCGGTAGGGCGTCTCCAGTTGCGCGATGTCCAGCCCGTCCACGGCGTTGCGCAGCGTCTCCGGCAGCTCCGCCAGCGTTGCAATCGCCTCCTGGCGGTCATCCGGGGTGATCGTCTCCGGCCTCTCGAACCTGCCGGTCGGGTATTGGGGGTCTATCTCGTTCGCAGCCATAGATCCTCCTCCAGAGCGTATCCATTGCAAGGTAGCATAGGTCGCTGCCGGTTCCGTTAAGACTTTCCGCGATGCACTAAGAGTCTGTTCAGAAACCGCGCCTCGCCGCCTGGATCAAGATGGAGGCGAGAGAAAGTTAAAATGCAGGGGTCTCTCCGCTGCGGCTCTGCGGGCCTTCGGTCGAGATGACGTGCGTTTGGGGCGACACAGGCTTCGGTCCAAGTGGGGAGTCTTTTGCCCTTCGATCTCGCAGCTGACTCAAGCGTACGTCATCTCGACCGAAGCGGGGGGTCCCCGGCGAGTGCACTCTACTCGCTGGGGTGCAAGCGAAGCGGAGTGGAGAGACCCCTGTATTTCGCGGGTACCGGTTTTATGCCGCTCTCTTGAAGAAGAAAGCAGCGCCCTGCATCTTAATGCAGTAGGTTCTGGACTGACCCTATGCGCCTATTGATAACGATCCTTGCCGTACTGACACTTTCCGTTCTCACCGAAGCACAGCAGCCTCCGCCGCCAGCGGCCACCGGTGTGAACGCTGCCACACACGGCTATCTGGGTTTCGACCGCAACGGCTATCCCGGCGACGATGCGCTGCCCGCGCTGCGCCGCCACTTCGCCTTCGCCGGATACTGGCTCAACAATCCGCCCGGCGCGTCCGGAAACGGCTGGCAAGGCAAGCGGGAACTCCTTTTGCATCAGGGCTTTGGCTTCCTTGTGCTGTTCAACGGAAAACTCGACGCCGAGATCGTGAAGGCGCAGAAGTCCGGCACGGCTCCCGGCGTCCTTGGACAAAACGACGCTGCCGCTGCCATTGCCGCTGCCGGTCGCGAGAGCTTCCCGCTGGGCACGATCCTCTTCCTCGATCAGGAAGAGGGCGGGCGTCTGCTTCCGGAACAGGCTGCGTACCTCTTCGCCTGGACCGAGGCCGTCGCCCGCTCGGGCTATCTCCCCGGCGTGTACGCCAGCGGCCAGCCCGTCAATGAGGGCCACGGCCAGACCATTACCACTGCTGGGGATATTCGCAGCCACGTCGCTTCCCGGCATCTCCATCCCATCGCCCTTTGGGTGGCGCAGGATGCCTGTCCGCCTTCAAACGGCTGCGTGTTGCAGGCTCCGGCGCTTGCGGTCAGCGGAACGCCGGACGCGCTGGCGTGGCAGTACGCCCAGTCGCCGCGGCGCAAGGCCATCACCGCTGCCTGCGCTCGGAGCTACGCCGCCGACGGCAACTGCTATGCTCCCGGGGTGCCCGGCCTCTTTCTCGATCTCGACGTCGCCGCCTCGCCCGATCCCTCCCATGGGCGCGGTAACCAGTGAAGGTCGATTTCTCCGGTTACATTTTGGCTTATGTAACCAGAGAAATGTGTTTTCTCCGGTTACAGGGTTGGGCGGATGTGTAAGAACGAAATACAGGGGTCTCTCCACTGCGCTACCGCTCCGGTCGAGATGACGTGCTTTGTGGGTCGTGCGACGGGCGGAAGATACGCCTTCCGGGCCTGCGATCTGTCCTGAAGCCTATAATGAAACATGATGAATTCCTCTTCCCCCGACCACAAGCGCTACTTCATCGAAAAGCTCGGCATCTCCGAACGCCTGATGGAACGCTGCCTGGGCGAGGCGCTGTCGGCGGGCGGGGAGTATGCAGACCTTTATTTTGAGTCGGTTACCTCGACATCTTTGGGCATCGATGAGTCGCTGGTCAAATCGGCCAGCCAGGGCATCAGCGTCGGCTGCGGCATTCGCGTTCTGAGCGGCGAGCGGACGGGCTTTGCCTACACCGACGACCTTTCGAGCGACCGCCTGCTGAAGGCCGCCCGCACCGCCGCGCTGATCGCGAGCGGTCCTGCAAAAGAGCTTGCGCATGGGTTTACGCATACGGCGACGCCGGCGCTTTACCCTGTCGCCGGAGCGACCTCGGACGCCGAGATTTCGGAGAAGCTGAAGCTGATCCAGCGGGCAGACAAAGCCGCCCGCGCCTACGATTCGCGCATCGTGCAGGTTCGCGCCGGATTCAACGACGAGCTGCGCCGCATTCTTGTGGCCGCGTCCGACGGCACCTTCGCCAGCGACACCCAGCCGCTGGCCCGGCTGAACGTCTTCGTCATCGCCAAGGACGGCGCCAACACCGCTCGCGGCACCAGCGGCGGCGGGGGCCGGGTGGCGCTCGATTTCTTTGAGGGCAAAAAGAGCCCGGAGACCTTTGCCCGCGAGGCGGCGCGAACAGCCATGCTGCAACTGGGAGCGGTCGAGGCCCCGGCGGGCGAGATGGAGGTCGTCCTTGGACCGGGCTGGCCCGGCGTGCTGATTCACGAGGCTGTCGGACATGGGCTCGAAGCGGACTTCAACCGCAAGAAGACCTCGGCGTTTGCCGGGCTGATCGGGCAGCAGGTTGCGTCGAGCAAGGTGACGGTGGTCGACAACGGCACCATGCCCAACCGGCGCGGGTCGTTGAACGTGGACGACGAGGGCACGCCCACGCAGGAGAACGTGCTGATCGAGAACGGCATCCTGAAGGGCTATCTGACCGACAAGCTGAGCGCCCGTCTAATGGGCACGGCGAGCACCGGCAGCGGCCGCCGCGAGAGCTACCAGGCCATCACCATGCCGCGCATGACCAACACCTACATGCTGAGCGGCGAGGACCTGCCCGAGGACATTATCAAGAGCGTGAAGCGCGGCCTGTATGCCGTGAACTTCGGCGGCGGCCAAGTGGACATCACCAACGGTAAGTTCGTCTTCTCGGCCAGCGAGGCCTACCTGATCGAGGACGGCAAGGTGACGCAGCCGGTGAAGGGCGCGACGCTGATCGGCAACGGACCGGAGGCGCTGAAGTACGTTTCTATGGTTGGGAACGACCTTGCTCTCGATGAGGGCATCGGCACCTGCGGCAAGAACGGGCAGAGCGTTCCGGTCGGCGTAGGCATGCCCACAGTAAAGCTGGACCGCATGACGGTCGGCGGCACGGGACAGTAATAGGGCCAGAGCACGGCATCATTTCAAGTCGGCGCGTTGTTTTTGGGCGTTGATGCCGGTCGCAGGCACGGGGCAGTGATTTTTCTTATTTTTTTATATCCCATGGAATCGAGCCCATGCGCAACCGTACGGAGGAGGTACAGAAATGGCAGTCGAACGTGAAAAATTTTATGAGTGCGAGGTGAAGCGGCGGCGGCTGAAGGCGACCGGCGGGTATGAGCCGTTCTGGAAGGTGAAGACGGTTGCCGACGCGCTGATCGACAACGACACCGAGTTTCGCTGCAAGTTCTGCGGCGGGCCGCTGAAGGTCTTTCATCGCCACGTGGAGAATGCGCCGCCGCCGCACGTCGAGCACAAGCTGAGGAGCGATGCGGAGTATTGCTCGGCCGGACTTTACTTTCTGAAGGCGACCGATGGTCGCGAGCCGCGCATGTCGCAGTCCCCGGTTCACTAGGGTAGGAGCAGAGACGAAATACAGGGGTCTCTCCACTGCGGCGGCAGAAGCGCCGCCTTCGGTCGAGATGACGTGAGTTGTGGTGATTTGAAATGGCACCCGCGTCCTTACCCCCCGCGTCCTCAAGTGCCGGACGTGGGGCACCCCGCGGGGTGTTTGTTAGAGTCGTGGTTGAAAAAGACTTTGCTTATCTATTTTTAGAGGGACCCCGAACGTGCAAGCTGAACAGACCGCCGCCGACCTGAAGACTCTCGCCTCCGACGTTGTTGCCAAGGCCCTGAAGGCGGGCGCGACCGACGCCGAGGCTGTCGTCTATGAGGGCGATGAGTTTTCCGCGCTGGTGCGGCTGGGACAGGTGGAGACGCTGAAGGAGTCGGGCTCGCGGGCCATCGGGCTGCGCGTCTTTGTCGCCTCGGGAAAGGCGCAGCGGACGGCGAGCACCTCGTCCTCGGACTTCTCGGTAGAGTCAATTAAGAGACTCGTCGACGGCGCGATCACGCTGGCGAAGATTACCAGCGAAGACCCCTTCGCCGGTCTGCCGGAGAGGGAGGAGTTCGGGAAGATCGACGCTGATCAGCACCTTTATTTTGAAGACGTGAACGAGATGCCTCCGGCGGACCGGATCGAGACGGCGCGGCGGGTGGAGGCGGCGGCGATGGGCTTCGACACGCGCATTCAGAACTCGGGCGGCGGAGACTTCGACACGGCGACCTCGCACAAGATTCTCGTCAACTCGCGCGGCTTCGCGGGCGAGTATCGCCGCTCGTACTGCGGCTTCTCAGCCATGCCCATCGCGGTGGACGAGAAGGGCGGGATGCAGCGCAACTACTGGTACTCGGTGGCGCGGACGACGGCGAAGCTCGAATCGCCGGAAGAGATCGGCCACGAGGCGGCGCGGCGCACGCTGGCGCGGCTGGGAGCGCGGCAGGCGAAGACGCAGAAGGCCCCGGTGGTGTTTTCGCCGGAGATTGCGCGGTCGATCGTCGGCAATATCTTCGAGGCCGCCAACGGCGACTCGATCTATCGCAACGCCAGCTTCTTCTGCGATCAGCTGGGGCAGCAGGTGGCGGGCGAGAATATCACCGTCGTCGACGATGGGACGCTGATGCTGGACGGCATCGGCGGCTTCGGCACCTCTCCGTTTGACGGCGAGGGCCTGCCGACGCGGCGGACGGTGCTGGTGGAGAAGGGCGTGCTGAAGAACTACGCTCTGAACACCTATACGGCGCGCAAGCTGGGCATGAAGTCGACGGGTAATGCATCGCGGGGGCTGGCGGGGAATCCGGGCATCGGGGCGGGGAACTTTTATCTGGAGCCGGGAACGCTGACTCCTGCGGAGCTGATCGGGGATGTGAAGAACGGTTTGTACGTGACGGAGACGATGGGCTTTGGCGTGAATCTGGTGACGGGCGATTATTCGCAGGGCGCGAGCGGCATGTGGATCGAGAACGGCGAACTGGCGTATCCGGTCGAAGAGATCACGATCGCTGGCAATCTGAAGGATATGTACAAGAACATCGTCGCCATTGGGAACGATCTTGTCTTTCGCGGGGCGAGCGCGGCACCGACGATTCGGGTTGAGGGGATGATGATCGCGGGAGCGTAGAGGTGAAGCGGGTAGAAGTCTTTGAGAAAGTCGGCTCCCCTCCGGATTTTCTGTAACTTTCATGTTATCAAATAGTTAGTAGTTGATTGCCGGCTTCTGGACGGTAAGAAGCGTGGCGAAGAGAGTGCTCGGCGACTGCTTCGGAGGGTCTGCGAGGGGCTGACGCAGGTGAAAGCTGAAGGGGGCGAACGCTATCGATAACTTTGTCTGGCGGGCACGGGCCAGCGGCGCGGCGCGAAGAGAATCTACAATCCGGGTGTGGCGGTGAGCTTCCATTTCGATAGCGTCGTCGATTTCGCGCCGGAGCGGGCGGAGGAGATTCTGCGTGCGGTTCCGGCGCTGCCGGGCGTCTTTGCGCTGTGCGGCGCGCGTGAAGGTGACGAGCCGTATCTGACGCGGACGGCCGATCTGCGGCGGAGGATGCGGCGGCTGCTGGCGCCGCCGGAGTCGCAGTCGCGGCGGCTGAACCTGCGGGAGAAGGTCGCCCGCATCAAGTACAGCGTGACCGGGTCGGAGTTCGAGTCGGCTCTGACGCTCTATCACGCGGCGGCGGCCGAGTTCGGCTATGCGGCGGCGCGGCGGCGGCTGAAGCTGCACACGCCGTATTTTCTGCGGCTGACCATGGAGAACGCGCATCCACGGGTGTACACGACCAACCGGTTGACCAGGCGTGGCCTGGCCCATCTGTATGGGCCGTTTCCTTCGCGGACGGCGGCGGAGCGGTACGCCGACGCGGTGCTGGACCTGTTCAAGCTGCGGCGGTGCTGGGAGGATCTGGAGCCGTATCCGGGGCATCCGGGCTGCGTCTACGGCGAGATGAAGAAGTGCATGGAGCCGTGCAAGCAGGCCTGTTCGCCGGACGAATATGCGGCGGAGGCGGAGCGGGTGAAGGCGTTCTTTGACACCGGCGGCGAGAGCCTGCTGGCCGAGGTTGAGGCGGCGCGCGAGCGGGCCTCGGTGGAGATGGAGTTCGAGCGAGCGGCGGCGCTGCATGCGCAGTGGCAGAAGGTGAAGGCCGCGGCGGCGCTGGCGGACTGGCTGGTGCGTCCGGTGCCGGAGTTGCAGGCGGTGATCGTGCAGAGGGCTGCGCAGGAAGACGATGGGGGCGAGAATGCGGCGGTGTTTCTGCTGGAGGGGGGCTGCATCGCGGGGCCGGAGCGGCTGTCGACGCTGGGGGTGCGGGCGGTGAAGGAGCAGACCAGCGTGGGGAGCTCGCTGTTTGCGCAGCCGCTGATGTTGCAGGCGGTTCCGCTGGAGGGGGCGGCTGTTGCGCCAGCCGATTCACCGGAGGAGCGGGCCAGGGCGGTGATCGAGAAGCTGAAGGCGAAGGTGGGCGCGGCGAATGATCTGGCCCACGATCTGGCTTTGCTGAGCGATCATCTTTCGCTGTTGCGGCGATGGTATTACAGGCCGGAGAAGCAGCGGGCCGGGGAGATTTTTCTGCCGCATGCGGACGGAGGCTGGCCGGTGCGGAGGATTCTGCGAGGCGCGGCGCGGATGGTGCTGGGCGAACCGAAGGCGATGGCGGAGACCGAGCGGGAGGCGGCGAAGGAGGTTGCCGGGGAGGTCAGGACGCGGATTCTGCACGAGGGCCGGGGTGAGGTGGAGCGGGTGGTGCCTGTGGTTGGGAAGCGGGTGAGGAAAGACGGGTAGGGTTTGCTTTCCTACCCATCGCAAAAGCGCGATGGATGGGCACCTGGCGATTTTCGTGGTGCCACATGACTCCATCGGTAGACTGGCACGCCGTTAGAAGTGTATTTGAGGGTTTCCCTATCCTAAGCACTCTTGGAAACTGATTGCCAGGCATCTCTCAGAAGGGTGACATCCGTTGCCAGCCGTTCGGCGGAGAAATTGAAGTCAGCATAGGGATGAGTCGTGTAAAGAACGCTTCCAGAAAAGCTGGGCTTCCCAAATGCATCAAACGATTCACGCGCATTAGGCCCCATGACAACGACCAAACGCGGCTTGACGGTTTGTAGCTGAAAGCGAAGGAATTCACCGCAAAACTCTGCGAATTTTGGCATCTTCTTCCAACTCTGCTTCGTGAGTGCAGATCCCTCTTCACGTAGCCCCAGGATCGTGTTGGTGAAGAACAATGCGCCGACTGGCAAGTGGGCGGCAACCGCTCTCTTTTTGATGTGTCTCCACGTCGGAACGTTCTCGAATCCATTACTTTGTAGCTTTTTGTAACTAGCCAGGGTTCCGAAGTCGTTGCCAAGAAAAACAATTCCATGCTGCCCCATGCTGCCATTGCTTGACTCAGAGATATGTCCTTCATCTCGCCACAAACCATCTCCACCAGGAAAAAATCCTTGGCCTTTGAGTCGGAATGGGAATTGGGCCATCCCGTCGGGATAGGCCGCACCATCAAATCTTTGTTCCTGCTCCATGCTCTCCAGCTTGGCCCAGAGCGTCATCACATCCTCTGAAGAAGTTGTCACGTTTCGCCTCTCCTTCAGCATGACCCGCAAAAAAAACCAATGCAAGAGGTTTGTCATGCTTTACAGGCGCGATCTCTTTTAGCGGTGCTTTCGGCAATTCGTCTCACCGGGTCGGCCAACGTGGCGAGCGATGCTTCGCTTCGCGCTGGTAAACTCACAGGCAGGAGCGAGATCTTTTGATAGAGCTGGCGTTTTCGATATTGGCATCCGATTTTGCGCATCTGGCCGATGAGGTGGCGGCGGCGGAGCAGGGCGGCGGGACCATCGTCCACGTGGACGTCATGGATGGGCACTTTGTGCCGAACATCACCTTTGGGCCGCCCATGGTGAAGGCGCTGCGGCCGGTGACGAAGCTGCCGCTGGACTGCCATCTGATGATTGAAGATCCCGACGCTTTTATCCCGGCGTTCGCCGAAGCGGGCGCGGATATGGTGAGTGTGCAGCAGGAGGTTTGCCGCCATCTGCACCGGACGCTGCAGTTGATCGCGGACCATGGGATGAAGCCGGGGGTGGTCATCAACCCGGCGACGCCGGTCGATACGCTGATCGAAGTGCTGCCGATGGTGCACTATGTGCTGGTGATGAGTGTGAATCCGGGCTTCGGGGGGCAGAAGTTTCTGCCGCTGGCGCTCGAGAAGATCGCCTACCTGGCGGCGGTGCGCGAGGAGATGGGGTTGAACTTCCGCATCGAGGTGGATGGCGGCGTCGCTCACGATACGGTGGCCTCGGTCGTCGAAGCAGGAGCGGAGATGCTGGTGGCCGGATCGGCGATCTTCGAACCGGGCAAAACGGAGAAGAATGCGCGCTCGTTTTTGAAGCTGGCCCGGGCGGCGGCGCCGGGGGGCGGACACGCCGGACACGAACATGGCGCGAAGTCGAAGGCAATGGGAGCGAAATCGGCGGGAGTGAAACCGGCGAAAGGCAAGCGGTCGTAAGCTGACCGGAAAAGATAAGAATCTGTTTTAAAAACTGAAGTCTTGATATCGGTTTGTATCGGTGAGGTACACGCGCAAGCCGGAACAAAGACAGAAATACAGGGGTCTCTCCGCTGCGCCGCGCGATGAAACTGCACGGCTTCGGTCGAGATGACGTGGCTAGAGCAGATTTGCTGTTGGTGTGGAGCAAGGCAACCGCAGATTCCCTTCGGGAATGACAAACAAGGGGATCGGCAGACAAAGGGAATAATAAACAAAGGGCTCCGCAGACTCTACACCAACTGCTCCTTTGCTTTAAGTGGTTTTCAAACAGATTCTAAGCCGGAAAAAGGCCTCCGGAGAGTCCGGCGGTGAACGACAGGACCGGCCGGAAAGACTAGAATGGAACGCAGCCTGTGCGTCGTGGCGCGAGGCTTATGGGGTACACCGCGGTATGGATAATCGTTCTCTTTTTACAAGGCATTCCTTTTTTCCGAGCCTGAGGGCCAGCGCGCTGGCAGGGGCGGCAGTCGCAGTGCTGCTGACGTCGTCGATGATCGCTTCGGCGCAGGTGACGGGCTCATCGCAGACGACGGCAGACGCCAATGGGCAGCAGCAGGAGAACGTGACGCTGTCGGCCTCGAAGAAGAGCAGGAAGGAAAAGAAGGAAGAGAAGGTCGTTCAGTCGAAGGACACGAAGAAGGAGATGCGGCGGCGCCAGAAGATCGCTCCGCTGGCCGAGGCCGACTCCAAGCTGCCCGATAAGGAGCTGTACGACAAGGCGCTAAAGGCGACCCAGAAGGGGCACTTCGACGTGGCGCGGCTGGACTTGCAGACGCTGCTGAACACCTATCCGGATTCGCAGTACCAGATGCGGGCCAAGCTGGCGATCGCCGATAGCTGGTACAGGGAGGGCGGTACGGCGGCGCTGATGCAGGCCGAGAGCGAGTACAAGGACTTCATCACCTTCTTCCCCAACGTTCCCGAGGCGGCCGAGGCGCAGATGCGCGTGGGCGATATTTACTTCCGCCAGATGGACAAGCCGGACCGCGACTACACCAAGGCCACCCATGCGGAGGAAGAGTACCGGCTGATGTTGCAACAGTTCCCGGAGTCTCCGCTGGTACCGCAGGCCAAGCAGCGGCTGCGCGAGGTGCAGGAGGTGCTGGCGGCGCGCGAGGCCGAGATTGGGGACTTCTACGCGACCCACTCGCACAACTGGCCGGCGACGATTGCGCGGCTGCAGACGGTGGTCGACACGTATCCCGAGTACAGCCACATGGACGATGTGCTGGTGGGCCTGGGCGACGCGTACGCGGCTGAAGCGACGTACGTGCGCTCGATCCGGCTGCCGGAGGCGGCCAAGGCGCGGCTGGAGCAGATCTATGACGGGCAGGCGGCGGATGCTTACCGCAAGGTGGTGCTGCAGTACTCGGCCTCGCCGCACGTCGAAGACGCGCGCGACCGGCTGGCGGCGATGAACCTGCCGATCCCGACGCCGACGCCCGAGCAGGTGGCGGCGAGCACGGCGCTCGAGAACAGCCGCTCCGGCTACAACCTGAAGGACCGGGCGATGCTGCTGGTGATGCACAAGCCGGACACGGTGATGGCGGCGCACATTGGCGAGCCGTCGCTGGTGGACCCGAAGCCGACGCTGGCACCGGACATTACGCGCAAGATCATCAACGACTTCAACACCTCGATGCATCCGGAAGCGGCAGCCGCGGCGGACGCGGCGAAGGCTGCAACCCCGGCAGCGACGGCTGATGCGGCTGCGGCGGCTCCGGCGCCAGCTGCGGCACCGGCGGCTCCTGCTGCGCCGCTGGCGTTCCACGATGTGCCGACGGCGGCTGCGGGCGCGGCCAGCACGAACTCGGCGGTGGATACGACGGTGACGAGCGGAACGACGAGTTCGGGCGCGACCTCATCGCACTCGATGGGCGTGGAGATCATCACGCCTTCGGCCAAGGCGAGCGAGGCGAACGGCGGGCTGAAGGCGGTTGGGCCGGAGAATGCTACACCGCTGCCCGCGGTCGAGAAGGCCGGCGACGCTCCCGATGCGGTCAACGACATCAAGCCCGGAACCCAGCCCGCGGCCCAGGTCGCAGATCCGAACAAGAAGAAGGTCAAGCCGGAGTTCGACAACGATGTCGAGTCTTCGAGCAAGCACAAGAAGAAGAAGGGGCTGAAGAAGCTGAATCCGTTCTAGGCTGAAGCGAATTTGAATTGAAAAGCCCCGGAGATTTCCGGGGCTTTTCTGTGTTTATTTATTTTGTCTTGGTTGTGGAGATGTTGCTGCCATCGCGGGCGAAATACAGGGGTCTCTCCACTGCGCTTCGCTTCGGTCGAGATGACGTGCGTTTGAGGTGTGGCTCCGGTTGAGATGACGTGAATCTGGATACCGGCAGTTTTATTGCAGGGTCTGAGAATGCGGCATCAGCCGGTGTTGCGGAGCCCGGCGCTGATGCCGTTGATGGTGGCCGAGATGGCGCGGTTGAGTTCGGGGTCTTCGGGGCGGCCGGCTTTGATGGCCTCGCGTTTGCGGCGGATCAGCTCGACCTGGATCAGCGACATGGGGTCGACGTAGGGATTGCGCAGGCGGATGGAGCGCTCGAGCACGGGGTTGGTCTCGAGCAGCGCCTTTTGCCCGGTGATGGCGAGGATCATGCGGAGGGTGAGGTTGAACTCGGCTTCGAGGGTGGCGAAGACGCGATCGCGCAGGGCGGTGTCCTCGACCAGCGAGGCGTAGAGGCGGGCGATGCCGAAGTCGGCCTTGGCCAGCGCCATCTCGACGTTGCGGACGATGTCGAGGAAGAGCGGGAAGGAGCGGGTCATGCTTTGCAGGAGGGCGAGATTGGCGGGGTTTTCCTTGATGAAGCGGTCGAGGGCGTGGCCGACGCCGAAGTAGGCGGGAACGAGCTGGCGCGACTGCATCCAGCCGAAGACCCAGGGGATGGCGCGGAGGTCGCCCATCGACTTTTTGCCGAAGCGCTTGGCGGGGCGCGAGCCGAGACGGGCGTGCTCCAGCTCGGCAACCGGCGTGGACTGCTCGAAGTAGGTGAAGGTGTCCGGGTTGTCGATGATGTGCTTGCGGTAGAAGGCGCGGGAGGTGGCGGAGAGCTCGTCGAGCGCGGCCTCCCACTCGGGGAGGATCTCGCCGGTGAGATGGGGGTTGCCGGCTGAGGACTGCGCGTGTTGGATCTTCGCGTCGGGGCGGGTGATGGCGTCGAGCGAGGCGGCGATCATCAGCTCCAGATTGCGCTCGGCGAGGACGACATCGGAGTACTTCCAGTTGAGGACTTCGCCCTGTTCGGTGAGGCGAAGCTCGCCGGTGAAGCTGTCGATGGGCTGGGCGAAGATGGCGCGATGCGTGGGGCCGCCGCCGCGGCCGACGGTGCCGCCGCGGCCGTGGAAGAGGCGCAGGTGGACGCCGCACTCGCGGGCGACCTGGTGCAGGGCGCGATGGGCCTTGTAGATCTCCCAGGTGCTCGAGATCATGCCGCCGTCCTTGTTCGAGTCGGAGTAGCCGAGCATGACCTCCTGCCGGTAGTTCCAGCTTTCAAGCAGGGGCTTGTAGGCTTCGCTGGTCCAGAGCTGGCGCATGACGGAGGACGCGTTCTGCAGGTCTTCGATGTACTCGAAGAGCGGGACGGGCTGCAGGCCGGGGTCTCCGAGGGCAGGGTCGCCTTCGACCTTGACGCCGCCGAGGCGGGCGAGCCAGAGCACGTCGAGGATGTCGGTGGCGGAGGTTGCGCCGCTGATGACGTACTGCTGGATGGACTCGGGCGCGTAGGCCTGCTTGAGCTCGGCGATGGCGCGGAAGGTGTTGAGGACCTCGGTGGTCTGCGGGGTGAGGGCGGGGGGGAGGTGCAGGGTTTGTGATCCCGCCTCTCGTGATGAAGTACCCAATATCTCGGCGATGGCGGCGGTGTGAAAGCGGGCGTGCTGGCGGATGTCGAGCGTTTGCAGATGAAGGCCGTAGGTGCGGACCTCGATCAGCAGCGGGTCGATGAGCATCTGCGCGAGGCGGTGGCCGTGGTTTTCGGCGAGGCTGGCGCGCAGCAGAGTGAGGTCGTGGAGAAGATCGGCGGCGCGGGTGTAGGGGGTGAGCGCGGGCTCGGAGGGAAGCGGCAGGCCGGACTGCGGTGTCGCTCCCAGTCGCATCATGATGCAGGCGATCAGCAGGCGGAGACGCTCGTAGCGGAAGCGTTCCTCGACCGTGGTCTGGCCGGCGGAGCGCAGCCTGTCGAGGTAGAGGTCGAGCTGCGCGGTGACCGCGGCGGAGACGGGCACCTGCTGGACGGAGCTGCCGAGCTGCTCGAAGATGTTCTGCAGGCGGCGGCGGTAGTGGTTGAGCAGAAGGTTCTGCGCCATGGCCAGGGCGTCGCGGGTGACATCGGCGACGACGAAGGGATTGCCGTCGCGGTCGCCGCCGATCCAGGAGCCGAAGCTGACGAGCTGGGGCAGATCGGAGATGGCGCGGGTGGTGGCGGCGCGGCCCTCAGGGGCTAAAGCTCCTTTGTTTGCCGTAGTTTCCGGCGCGGCAGAAGCCGTGCCCTTATTAGATATCTCCCCGGCGGATTCGGGATACTCTTCGGCGAGTGCGGCGGCGACCTCGGAGTAGAGCACGGGCAGGGTGTCGAAGAGGCTGGTCTCGTAGTAATCGAGCGCCATGCGCATCTCGTCGCGGACGGTGGGGCGGGCGCTGCGCACGTCGTCGGTCTGCCACAGCGCGGTGATTTCGGCGGTGAGGTCGCGCTCGAGCGATTCGAGATGGGCGTCCGGCACGGGGATGCGGTCGAGCTGTTCGAGCAGGTCGGAGATGCGGCGGCGCTTGAACATGACCGAGCGGCGGGCGACCTCGGTGGGGTGCGCGGTAAAGACAGGCGTGATGCAGATGCGGCGGAGCAGGTCGCAGGCCTGGGCGGCGTCGAAGCCGGCCTCGCGCAGACGGCGGAGGGTTCCGCGCAGGTCGCCGCGTTGCGGCGCGGCGTTGGGATCGAGCTGGATGGCCAGGCGGCGGCGCTTGCGGTGGTTGGTTTCGGCGAGATTGATGAGCTCGAAGTAGAAGCCGAAGGCGCGGGCGAGGCGATAGGCGGAGGGGAGATCGAGTGCGGAGACGCGCTTGAGGGCCTGTTGCAGGTGTGCGGCGGCGGCGGCGGAGTCGCCCCGGGCGTCGGCCTCGCGGCGGGCGATGGCGGTGCGGCGGAGGGCTTCGACGGCGTCGTAGAGGGCATCGCCCGCCTGCTCGCGCAGGACGCCTCCTAGGAGGGCGCCGAGGGAGCGCACATCACGTCGTAAAGGGGCTTCTTTCAGGTCTCCGGTAGGGGCTTGAAGTTCGGCAAGGCGCTGAGGCCAATTGGGAGGGGTCCAAAGGGACGGCATGATTCAACCATAAACTAACGGGGGCCGGCGCTGCGAGAGAGGCGAAACACAGGGGTCGGCGGATTCAAGGACGAAGTGCAACACGCATACACAAGATATGGCGGGAGATGATCAAAAGACCGCCGTGGAAAAGCTGGAAAGCAAAGGAGGTTTCCCACTTTCCCACCGCGCCGGCGATCTCTATCAATCGATTGATCGAAACCTGTTGTACTTGGACCTTGAACCGGACGTCTCTCTCTCCACTGCACGGCGGACGGTGAAGCTGTCCGCCGCCCCGCTCGACATGACGTGCATTCGAGATGAGTGCAAGGAGCGTCCGGTTGAGATGGCGTGCATTCGAGATTTGGCGCAAGGAGTGTCCAGTTGGGGGCGTCGTCTGTCCTTTGCGAACGGCGGGGCGGACGACGGGAAGCGTGAAGGCGGAGGGCAAATAAAAAGCGCCCGTTGCGGGCGCTTTTTATCAGGAGAACATCTGTTTTTGGTTGATCGGGGCCGGTTACATGACCAGCGCGAGCTTTTCCAGCTCTTCCTGCATGGATTCGAGCGAGCAGCCGATGGATTCGATGCGCGACGCGGCGATGCGCGCGGCGTCGGTGGAGACACCATAGCCGCGTCCGGAGAGGAAGCTGCTGATGAGCGCGGCCGACTGCCAGCCATCGACGCTCGATTTGCGTATCTCTTCGCGAAGGCCATTGAGATCGGCTGCCGGAAACTGTTCGATCATCTGGCTCTTCTGGATGTCTGTCATGGTCTTCTCCTCTCTCAGATTCCGATGTCGGCTTCCCATCGTTACTGCCTGCTTTCATTAAAGATGCGCCAGCAGGGCCAAGGTTACAGAGGATGCTGAATCAATCGCGGCGTATTTTGCGAGCGCAGTAGGTCTTACGTTGGATTGCCGTATAAAGTTCCCTTGATTGTGCGAGTTAGAGGGCGCGTTCGGCGAGCAGGACAGGGAGGCCGTCCACGATGGGGTAGCGGCGGGAGCAGCCGGTGCAGAGAACGCTGTCTGCTTGAAGTTCGAGCCGCTGGCGGCAGACCGGGCAGGCCAGCCAGCGAAGGTCGTCGGCGGTAAGGGGGCGGTTGCTCATGGTTTCTATCTTAGAGTCTGTGAGCACACGCACCCGGCGAATCCCTTCGCCGTATCCTGCGACATGCCGCATACGTACTGCGGCCACAGCGGCTTGATCAGCGACGAGCGATCTCCCACCAGGAAGTTCCTGATATAGGCCTGGCTCGCCGCAGTCGTTGCATCCGGATCGCCGCGAAACTCCCCGACCAGCTTGCCCAGTGCCACGGCCGAGACCGCCGACGCATGGTAGGTTGCGCCGTAGTCGTACTCCTTCGACCACGCCGTATCCACGCCTGTCTTGTTCGAGGCGGCGAAGACGGCATAGTCCGCCAGCGTCGCCGACGCGGTGTTGACGCGCCCCACGGTAAAGGAAGGATTGTTGCCGTTCACCGGCGAGATCGACGCGACCATCTTCACCGCCACCGCGCCGCGCTGTGCGCCCTTCGTGCTCGTCGCGCCCTGCACGCCGCCGCCCGGCTGCAGCAGCCGCAGTTCGTCCATGTGGGTATGCGCAAAGATCGCCAGTCGCACCACGTCGGCGTACTCGGTCAGCACATCACCCAGAGCATCGGACGAGAGGAACATCGCTGACGCGTCGCCGCCGCACACGTTGCGCATCTTCGCGAAGGTCGAATAGATATCCACCCCCGGCGGTATATGCGCCATCACCCACACCCTCTGCTTATGCCGCCGCGCCTCGTCCAGTTGAGTGCGCAGCCACTTAATCTGCGCGATAGCGACCGACCGGTCCGGCTTGTCGCCGCAGGTCGCATACTGCGTCAACATAAAGAGATCGTCCAGCACGACCATGCGCGTATTGCGCATCGGCGCGGCCATCCTCACGTTGTAGGATCCGGTGGCCGTGAAGTCTGCCAGCGCGTTCGCACGCTCTTTCGAAGACATGGTGCCAGGCAGGCCTGCGACGATATCCTTGCCCACCGCCGCCAGAAAATCGCTGCCGCCATCCAGCCGGTTGTCGCCGCAGCCCGAATCGTTGTTGCCCAGCGCCACGTACACCGGCACGCCGGGAAACGCGTGGCGCAGCTCCGCCGTTACGTAGGCAATCGTCTTTGCGACAAAGGCGGCGTAGTCGCTCTGCGTCTTTCCCGGTGCCAGCGCCGCGAACCGGCAGGGAAAATTATGCACCACCAGATCGCCGCTCACGGTGATAAACCGCGCGTCCGGCGCCTCCTTCCGCGCCGCCGTCAGGCTCGACTCGAACAGTGCGTACGAGCTGTCGACGCCGCGCGCGCCGCACCGCTGCTGCAACGCCGCAAACGCCGTTGCCTGGTCCGGCGACGGAGGCTCCGCCAGAATCGCGTTCCACTCGCTCGCCGGAGCATCGACCAGCCGCGCCGCCTTGCCCGGATCGTGAAACGGGTCGAAGTGAATATCGCTCACCAGCAGCGCCGGAATGGTATGCCGAGCCGCTGAGGGGGCCGTCTGACTGGCCGGTTCTGTCTGGCTGGCCGCGGGCCTCGCCGTAACGCCGCAAAGCAACAGCGCCACCGAGAGGCACACCACTCGCAAACCAATCATCCTCTTCATCCCGCTCCTCCGCGTCTCCTGTGAAGAATAAGACATCTTCTCTCGATCGGCAGCGCAAAGAGCACGTCATCTCGACTGGAGCCGTGCGGCCTCATCGCTCGGCGCAGTGGAGAGACCCTGTATCTCGCCAACCATCACCACGGCAAGCCCCTATCCATCGCGAAGAGTACCCTCGACCGCCCCGTCTACTGCACCATCGCATCGAACGTGCCCGTCTCCACCACGCCGGCATGCTTCATCTGGATAAAGATCCGGTATCGCCCCGCCGAAGGAAAGCCGTAGGGAAACTCCACCGTATTCGACATGGGTTCGGAGTGTGCCGCCATGTCCATCGCCGTCATGCCCTGCATGTCCATCTTCGCGGTCTCATCCGAACTTCCATCCGCCATCATCATCGCCGCCATCGCCGCCGAGCCCTCCGGATGCGTATGCGCGAAGACCGTCCCATCCGTCTTGACGAAGGCCGCGTGGCCCGCCATGCCCAGGTACGGCTGCATCTCCGTCGCCGGCTGGCCGTGGGCGTCCATCAACCGAAAACGAAAGGCATAGGCGGTATGCGCGGTGATGGTCGCGGGCCGGTCCCACACCATCACATAGCCGTCCGGAAGCGTGTACGAAGTGCCCAGCATCCCCTTGCTCAGAGGCTGCGGCCTTCCCTCCGCATCCTCGCTGTCCAGCGGAGCACCCGCCATCCCCGCCGGTATCTTCACGCTGGCGACCAGCGTCTCGGGAAA
>Ga0207705_10000567_pt1 | contig 30989 bp, 23 predicted proteins | sample KBSC13metaG_FD_184314 | JGI IMG/M metagenome (GOLD analysis project Ga0207705, IMG submission 184314) | Corn rhizosphere microbial communities from Kellogg Biological Station, Michigan, USA - KBS C1-3 metaG (SPAdes) (version 2) | ecosystem: Host-associated > Plants > Roots > Rhizosphere > Soil ... | reverse complement strand
GATCGCAAAAATCCGGACTGGTATCAGGGTCCTCCGTACATTGCGAACGAGGTGGTGTTCGATGAGCAGAGAATGGGTCTCTGCCATTTGACGATCGAAGATGCGATCTCTGCGGCCGCTCTCAACCATGAAACGAGCGGCCACCCCGGCTATCCCGCGGAAGACCTCCAGCGGATGATGAAAGCGCGGCACGCGCATCGCTATCCACATGAAGGCGTACTCCGATTCGATCGCCGTCGCGGTGACGGGGAAATTCTCCACCCCTACGCGGGTCGTAAGCAGCGAGGTACATGGATGGTCGACTTGTACCTGCCATTCATCGAAACCTATGTCGCCATGGCGGAGGATGATTTCATCGCGCTGCCGAGGGCCACGTCGCAGGACATTCGATCGCGTGCGGATCGTGCCAAACGGAGCGAGGCCGCGCGTCGTCTGGAACAGCTTGGTGGCAGTGATCCGGATGCCAATGTCCCGTCACGTCGGCGCGGTCGACCTCGGTAATTCCAAGTACGCCCGGCGGCAGATGCCGTAGGCCAGTTGGAAAAACACAAAGCGATCATTGACGCGCTGCCCGTGTGCTTTGGTGCGTGCATGAAAGGCGTGGCCTTGCGGAGGTGATCCACGGCGGCCAGCGCGGGGTGGAGCAGATGGCGAACCGTTGGGGGTTTGAACAGGGCCTGCACCGCGTCGAAGTCCGGGCGGAGTGGAGCAAGTACGGCAATCCGCGCGCGATCCTGCTCCGCAACCGCCAGATGTTCGACCTGCATCCCCATGGCGTTATCGCATTTCCGGGGGATGTAAATTCACGGACGGTGGTGCAGGCGGCACGCGAGCGTGGCGTGCCGGTTCTCTTGAAACTGTGGCCGAGTTTGCCTTGGAAACCAACCATCCTGTGAGACTGCGCCGGGGGCGTCGGCTATCCACAATCCATAGTGGGCCTGACTTCCCCCGGCGAAGGTAGTGTGGCTTCCTCAGGATCTTTCCGGAACGAGACGAGCGCCCGACGTGTTGCAGGTATCCGACTACGCTCGCTGTAGGGCAAGGACTACGCGGACAAGACGCGACGACAGATGTTTCAGTCTTCGGGTCTCAACCTTGGAGTGCTGCACGCAATCCTTCGGGAGGGCAGGCTACGTCGGGTGAGCCGTTGCAATTGTTCGTAATTGCGCCCGCCGCCACGGACGGTCATCTGCTAACGTATTCGACCACACGACTCGCACCCGTCGCCGCGCCCAGCGGTATCCGTGCGCCTCCTCTTGCCCGGCCATCACGTGGCTTACGGGCGGTTTTGTCCCACAGAGGAGACACATCGTGTTCACGTTCGAACCAGGATCGGCCACCGCCCGGGTGGACCGAAGATATGGCCATGCCATCTGTGACCGCTGCGGTTACGTGATGGACGAACGGGCCATCCACACCGAGTTCCACAACCTTGCGATGTTCCGGTTTCGTGCCGGGGCCGGCAGCCGCTTCGGCGAAGGCCGCTACATCGAAGGGGACCTGTGCGATGCGTGCCTGTTCACCTTGCTTGGCCGTTACGTCCGCGCCTACGACGAGGACTGGCGTATCGACGTTGCCCGTCGCAACGAAACGCCGTTGGGCGTACCCCTTTCCAGGAGACCTTCCATGAATCAGACCGAATCCCGCCCGCAAGATGTCACTGTGGTCATTTGCGACCGCTGCAAGAAGAGGATGTACGAAGAAGAGCCGGACTCCGGCTATCGCAACCGCATGCAGATTCGCTTCCGTGGCGGCTACGGGAGCCTCTTTGGTGACGGCAACAAGGTCGAAGGCGATCTGTGTGATTCGTGCTTTTACGAATTGCTTGGACCGTATCTGCGGATCGTCGAATCGATTCCGGATGAAGCCAAGCAGTACAACGACTTGACCTACAAGCCTCTCGATTCGTTTTTCGAGCTGCAGGCCCGGCGTGTGTATTCCCCGTACCAAACCCAGTACCAGACCGCCGAGGAGATGGCCATCGCCCTGCGCGACTGGATCGACCGGCAGTTCGATCCCAACCTGAAGCGGACGCCGGTCATGTCTGCGTCGGAAACCAAGGACGCCGACAGCTAGGCCAACGCCGTTGGAAACGGGCGGGCCGTGCGACGCACGGCCCGCCTTTGCTTCCAGTCGTCACGCCATCGACGCTTGTTCAACTGGGAACCGACATGGCTCCGTGAGGACTGGCGTGCCGATCTCGCCGCGTGAGAAGGCAGGATGGCACGCTGTTCCTGTCGCCGTCAGCTGCAAGACGCGAGCGGACCTGACATCAACGAAGGGGCAGCCTGATGGAGAAGATTGAATTGCGTGGTGCAGCAGCCGGTACCGTGGCGCACCACCTTGATTCGTTGGCGGAGGTATCCATGCGGGATTTGCAAGCAGCCGTCGCCAACATGGCCGAACGAATCGCATCGCTGGAACGGGAGCGCGATGAACTCGCTCAGGCGCTGCGATGGTTCAACGCGGAGGTTGCCAGTGCAGAGGAAGCGGTGGAAGGAAATGTCGTCCCTCGGGCAACAGATGGCTCCTAATTCAACGGGGTGCGACTTGCGCAGTCACAAGGCGTTTTCAACGCGCCTGGTCGTGGCGCGCTTGAATGAAGCGCCAAGCCTCGGCTCATGGGCTGTGACACATTACCCCGCCGCAGACATGCCGCGTCAATAAATCCCGTGGATCGCCTTGATCATTTCGCTGCGAACCACTTCGCGCTCGCCCGCTGCCAGCTCGGCATAGAAGCTCCTCCGACCATACGGTTGAGCGAAACTGAGGGCCACGACGTCCGGGCGACCATATGCATCGATCGCAAGCTGGGCGAGTTCCGGGTCAATCTTGCGCAGTTCCTCGAATGCCGCCACCGCCACCTCAGCAAATTGCTGATATGCGGCCTCGGTCCGCTTGTGCAGTTCGGCGTAGGCGGAGAGATCAATCATGTCGGTCTCCCTCTGCTCGGTTTGACGCGTCGTCTTCCTTTTGCTCCCGCGGAGTTGCGGCCAGAGCGGCGATGATCATCGTGATGAACGACACCACGATGCCGAAGAACAGCCACTTCATCAAAGTTTCATGGTTGAAGACAGAACTCTGGAAGTCAAAGACGTGGCCCGCTTCGGGCGTGGCGGGGATGGAATCCGGCCACGGGCCCAGAAAATCAGTGCAGGTGGCAGGCACGCCTGCCACACACAGCTTCAGCCCCGACTTGTTCGTCCGCTCAATAGTCAAGGCGCGGCCACGCGGTGCTGAAAACGTTCCGGTAACCGTGAAACTGCCCAGGGTTGTTTCTACCGTCGTCAGGGCTGGAGCCATGAACCCGCCTTGGCTCGAAGTAGCAGAAATGAACGTGCCAGCCTCACCTCTCAGGATCGTGGCCGTCGGACTTGCTGCCTCCCACACCAGCAGGATGATGGGCGTGAAAAAGCCAATCAGCAACGAACAGAAAAACGCGGTGACAGCGATTCGAGCAGCTGTTGATAGCTGAAGTGGGAGTGGCGTTGCCAAGTCCGTTTGCATGTTCCGATTCCCCCTGAGGAATTCGAGTGTGGTGAGAGGATTCCAGCACGGCTTAGGTAGGCGGGTTCGGTTGTCACCGGATCTACCCGATGCGCAAATTTTTGCAGCATCGCGTCGCACGAGCTGCGACTGGCATGCGGTTTCGGTCACGAAGCCTTCGCCTTACTACATCGCGCAACCTCGACGTGCGGCCCACATCACAGACCGTTGCACGCGCGCCCGGTTTTAATGATTGCGTTGCATCGGCGGAAAGTGATGTTCTGAAAGCCAGCCGCAGGTGCGCGCCTCGGCAGATGCCAATCTGCTGGCGCATGCACGAAGTGCCTGCCCCCAGTAGGCGCCGTGGCTTGTGTTTGGTGTCGGACCCGCTGTGCAGCGGCGGCAAATTTGTATATAGCCCAATGACCCTGACCACCGGTCAGGGTCCGCAGATCTCTACGAGACACATGGCGAAGCAAAAAACGGCCGGAATCAAAGTCACCACCACCTCGCACCGTCGCTCCTCTCCGGCTGGCAACGTTGTCGAATTGAGTCTCGCCGATCTCGTGACTGCATACAACCTGGATCCGGCGCCCGCCTCGGGACGAATTGAACAGTGGGGGCTTGATGCGCTCAAAGGCGGAGATCCGAGCCGGGGCAATGTGCTCCTCGCGACAATGGCGGCGTTCGCAATACCAGTGCTCCGTAGCGACGGCGATGGTCCACGACGTGTTGTCTATAACGCTGAAACAATTTTTGCACTTGCGTCCTTCACACCTGCCGAATCTTGGGCACACACCCGCGTCTGCTGTCGCGTGCTGTCCGAAGCATTCGTCCCTGGCTCTACCTGCGAGGAGTTGGCGGCCATCTTCCAGTCTCTCGCCGGGGCCAGAACCAGGAATATCACAGGCCCGGCACGACGCGCCTTGCGGCGCATCTTGTTGATTCCTCGCGAGCGACCCTGTGATGTCGCGCGCAGCGCATCGGTATCCGCGAGGCGCAAGCGATGAAGGGCTCGTCGGCAAGGAGCCGTGATCTCACCCGGATGGAAAACCTCCTGGCGCGATTGGATGAGCCGCATCGCGAAAATGTGTGCCAGCTTTTTCACCTGCTCACCGTGCCGCCCGATCTTTGCTATTTGCGCGATGGCCTGGAGCGAACTTGCGCAATCCTGCAACGTCATGGCCGCGAACTGGACCGCTTGTTGAAGCGCGTGAAGGTTCAGGCCTTAGGCTCCGACCGACTGCATGCAACCGCCCAGTTTCTGCTTGACGACGACAAGCTCTGGAATGTGCGGCGCAGCAACCCGCTCCTCGCAGGAATGTCAGGCACTTCGAATCCGGAAGATCATCCGCTCCATGGCTACTGTCTTGGAGTCTGTCACTACTGGGCCACCCTCTTCTACGAAAGACGCGACAGCGTGAATGGAGCTGGATCTGCGCTCACGCGTGGGTTCAACGAGCTCGTGGCCGAAGTTGCCGTGCATGTCATTGCCGTCAACGCCAGGAGACGTGCCGAGTCCTATCGCGAGTTCTGTCTCGAATGGGCTGCAGCGCCAAAAAAACGACCTGAGTCGTTACTGACCAAAGGGGCGGCACGCAGCCGTGCGGAAGGAGCCGCACGCGTACTGGGCCGGCTTGCCAGGACGGATTGGAGTGACGTGCTCGGTGAGTTCCTCGGAAAAGATGCGGACAGTGCTCTTGTCGATCGCGTAAAAGGCGCGACCGAGGCTTGGCGGTTCGAAGAGCCGATGCTCCCTGAGGAGAAGAATCGCGTCTGGGTCGTCGAGAGCTTGGGGTTGTTGCTCGACGTCACGATGCGTGGTTGGCGACGAAAGGGAGGCGGACCCGGTACTGGCGGCGGCGGGGGTGGCCACGGCAAGCGCGGTCCCAACGGATACGTGCGCTTACCCGGATCCAATCTTCTGCGCGACAGCCAGCTCTCGTTCGGTGACCTGACATTAACCGTCGACGTGTTGCCTGCACCCAAGACCCCTCCGGAGCAAGGGATGACGCCCGAGGATCAGGATCCTGAGGACGATCCCTCGATTTCCACGGCATTTCCTACGGTCTCGATGCCGATGGGTGGAAGGTCACCCGCGGCGTCCGGGCGTCTGCTTGCGAAACAAGCATCGTCATTGCTGCGCAAGCTGCTTGGTGCTCCCAATACCAATTTCCGGAACCTCAGTAGCCCGCAAATCAAGCGGCTCGCCGATGCGCTTAAACAGCCGGGAGCTGATCCACTGCCGTGGCACTTGGAAGCGAAGGTCAAAGCCATGCTTGCCACGGGGCGCGATCTGCGAAATACGAGAGTATGGGTTCAGCCCGATCTGGAGCACGCCAAAACTGCGGGCGAGGACGGAGATGTGCACTTCGCCTTTGCTGAAGGCGTCTGGCTGTTTCACCTTCCTCCGCCATCATTTGCAGCGTCCGATGCTGCTCCGTGGGAGCGGGAGCACCGCAATCTTTTGGTCCTTCCGGACCATCTCGGGATGAAGGTCACGCTCAAGCGAGGCATGCAACAACTGTCCAGCCCACGCCCTCTCGAGCTCTCTCCTGATGAGGAGCATGAAGCAAAGCAATGGTTGCGCGCGATCACTGCCGACACGCGGCCCGGCATCCGGTCGCTCTCGACCTTCCTGTTTGCGCGACTCGTTCATGGCTCGGGCGGCGACTTGGGAATCGCAACCCTGCTTACCGGCCAATCGCTCGCGCACGGGAGGACGACATTGCATTACAGCTCGTACGCAATCGCCGAGGTCCTTCGCGCGTACTTGGAAGCCTTGGCGCCGTTCAAAAGCGCTTCGGGCCGGTTCGATGTGGAACCCGGATTTATCGGGGCACGTCGCATTCCCACCCGGGGAGCAGTCAGAGGCCTTCTTGGCGCCCTTCGCACATTGATTGCCTCGCCTACCGCACCCGCGCACCGGCGGGCCAATGCCTACACCGCGTACGCGATGGCCGGTCTGCATCTAGCGACGGCTGCCCGGCCGGCCGTCGAGCGCGTGCTTTACGATGGCTCCGACGAACTTGGTTTCGTCCTGCTAACAGAAAAAGCCCGCACACCCTACGACTTTCGACCGGTTGCCCTCCCGGCCATCTTGCACAGGCAACTCGGCGCCTATTTGGATTTCTTGCGCCAGCGCAAGCCGAACTGGCAACCCCGTGAAGGGCTCTTCTTTCAATACGATCCCAGTGGGCAACCTTGTGGCGGATTTACACCACAGTGCTTCCGGGATCTCGCCAAGGAACTCGGCTATGACATGGAGCTGTACGCCTTGCGTCGCTTCGATCGTACCGAGCTCGTCACAAACAAGCGTGTGGATGGCGAAGACTTCGGCGCCGAGGATGTCGACGCGTTGCTCGGGCATTGGTATGAGCGTGTGAGTCCACATGATCCGCTATCGACCTATCCGCCACGCCGACTGCGACAGTTTGCGGAAAAGCCGGTGACCCGCATGCTTCAAGATGTCGGTTACGAAGCGGTCGAGTCGCCATGACAAGCGCAGGCTCGACGTTCTGGGACCTCGCAAGCGGCGATGATCCCGCCTATCGCAAAGTGGCGGATGTCCTGGGCGAGGCGCTGAGCGATCTCGACGCAAAGTCCGTCATCCGTGGCGTTCTGGCCATGCCGGAGCGATACACACCCGGGCAAATTCGTGACGCAGTGCGGGCACATTTCTTCGGTGCTGCGAAAGGCGACGAGTCGGCAGTGCCAAGCCTTGATCCGGCACTGGCGAGCTTGGCTTTGGACCTCCTTGAGGAGAAGCTTGCCCGGCTGCGGGGGCAAACGGGCAGCCCAACGGGCGCGGCAGTCCAGATCGCGTCCTTGAGCCTGCCAACGCAGCATGGCAAACCACCACTTCCACCCGCACTACCGCAACTTGTGGAGCAGGCGAAGAACCTGTTTGCGCTTCGACCAGCATTTCTCGAAGCATTGGCGCAGCATGATGGCAAGGACCAGGTTTGTGCAGGGCTGCTGGTCGCACTTCTGATCGTACGGTCCGGCTTGTGTTCTATCACGCAAGTTGGTGCTGCATTGTTCGCTCTGGCGAGCTCCAATGGAATCCGCTTCGCGACCGGTCGCTTCTGGATTGATACCGAGGTTCCCTGGAAAGGTATCCATTATTGCCGCCGCGTCTTCCTCGATCCGCTGACGATCGCGATCTGGAGCCGGGTGCGACCCTTGGTTCGGCATGACCTCGGCTTCGAAACCGCGACGGCACCTGCAGCGAGATCGGTTCGCCCTCTTGTTCGGCGGTATTACGGATTCCTGCGTGACTCTGCGCCACGCTCCACAAGCGACAAGACCCTACCTCTCCCGAATCTCGATGACCTTATCGTGGCGACGGCTGCGTGGATCCACTTGGGTTCGGTACCGTTGCTGGCCACTTACGCGAAAGGTGAAATCGCGTCCAGCAGCCTCAAGGAGACCACGTGGTGCCGACTGTTGAACGTCAGCCCACCGGGTTCCAAAGGAACAGAACCAACCATTGATGCGGCTGAAGGCGCCCCGTTGAATCTCGAAGCGCGGCTGGTGGAGTCCGCACTCGAGGGCAATCTCACGCGTGACGGAATTGCCGCGGACCTGCGGCGTGCGACCAAGGGACCGCCCGGTGAGCAACTGGCTCGGTTGACCACGCTGTGCCAGGCACTCGCGCCAGGTACGACGGCGTGGATCGTTGCCAACTGGATTCAATCGCTTGCAATGCCAAATCGCAAGAGTGGCGGCCGCCTCAAGCCATCGACCATCAACCTCTATCGCGGTCAGGTGGCGAATCGCTTGCTCACCATCTTGCCGCCCACGCTTGAGGACGTGGCGCCGGAGGAACTGGACGAGTTCTATGCCGAGATCATCGACAGTGCCGGATCACCTGCACTGCAAGCCAAGCTTCGGAAGCTTGTCGGATGGTTTCATCGCTTTGGCGTCGAGCGTGGACTGCTGCCGAACAGCGAGCTGGCGCTGCCCGGAGCCGGGAACGGGTACTACGACGTCAGCGCCCATATCGTGTCCGAGTACGAGTTCCAGCAGGCTTACTCGGCACTGGGCAAGCCGTACGCGAAGGAGGAAGTGAACGAAAAGAATCAGCTGGGCCGGGTGTTCCTCCTGCTTGCCTACCGGTTTGGTTTTCGCCGGGCAGAGATTCTTGGGCTTACCTTGGCGGACGTCCGTGAAGACGAAAACATCATTGTCATCCGCAAGAACCTCATCCGGGACGTCAAAACCCGCAACGCCGAGCGCATGCTGCCGTTGGGCCTCTTGTCGGAAGAAGAAAAGAAGTTTTTCAAGGGCGTCCTCAAGCGGATCCGACGCGATGACGGACCTCTCGAAGCGCAACCGTTATTTTTCGACTCGTTGCAGGCCGCCAAGGTCGGTATCGCCAACCACCAGGCACCCGTCACGGCAATGGGAGAATTGCGCAGGGTGACGGATCAGGACGAACTGCACGCCCATCACTTGCGCCACTCGTTCGCGACGCAACACCTCCTTGGAACGCTCATTCCCGACCTGCCGGCCGACCATGGCAATGCGCTGCCCCAGTGGATGATGCGATGCGGAAGCGAGGCCAGTTCGCAGCGTTTCCACAAGCTGTGTCGTGCTTCTGTCGGCGGCATAGCCAAGCGCGGCACCATGGTCAGCATGGCCATGGGACATGGGGCGGATGAGACGACCTACGAACACTACGTGCATGGATTCGACGCGCTCGTACACGCGGTACTCGAGAACCCCACCCGCCACCATTGTGAAAGAAGTAAGCGAACCTCAGGATTGCGTGTTGCTGGACGCGAGTTTGGAGTAGTTCCTTCGCACGCCGAAATGCAATCGATTGTGTGGGCCTTCGACATGTCGCCCAAGACGCGCCCGCCCATCGGGCGCTTCATGAAATGGTTCACAAGATGTCTGGCGAGCCGGGAAGTCCAATTGCAGCAGCTGTCGCAGCGGGATTCTCCGCCCGACATCGATGCCGACGCATGGCTTGAAGAAGCGCTCGAGCGGCCGACGCTCAAAGGCATGCAGGGCAAGCCCCCGTCGCCTCCTGCGCGCGCCGTGGCACTACAAATCCTCAAATGCATTGGACGACTCGATGACTCGGGGAGGGAGCGACTTCGCGAACACCTGCGGAAAACCTTCTCGACCGAGAGGGTGAAGAATTCCGAATGGCTGTCAATGCGTACCGAGGAAGCAAGGCGGATGCGAGATGGTTTTGGGAATGTCTTTGCACCAGTGTTGTCACTTCAGTACCAGAGCGTCGAATGGAAGCGACGTCGACGCATACATCTTCCCCTGCGCGGCCCGCAGGTCGATCGGTGGCTTTCAAGGCAGGACGCGCGGGTGTACGTCCGATTCATCAGAGCAGGGAACGACAAGCCGGGTCGCCGTGAGCCATATGTCCACACAATCTTGTGGACGCTGAAAGCGATCCAGGAGAAGCTGGATCGAGATCACGATGCCGTTTGGCTTTGACACCGATTTTTTTGCAACAGCTCGAGTTGGGTGCGCTGCGGCGAGCAATGCTGAACCGATCGAGCTGCGACGCCGTACCTTGAGGTCTGGGAGTCGGTGACGAGTTGTACGTCGCCCGACCAAACGCCCCGCGCGTTGTCGGCGACGAAGAGAGCCGGGGCATCTGGAGCAGATGGCATACGACTCCTGGATCGCCGCGACGGAACGGCCGATAGGCCATGTCGTCTCATATCATCGGAGTGACGCGGGAAGGGTGTGGGTTTGGGGAGAAGGTGCAAGTCACGCACAGGAAAACCAGTGCGGGTCCAAAGTTGCACGAGCTGCAACGCATCTATTTCATTGGGGATTGGTGGGAACCATGCTGAAGCGTAGAGAACGTCTGGTGCTCTTTGGTCTGGCGGCACTCGTCGCGGGCGCCCTCGTTTACATTCCCGCTCTCGGGCTGGGGCCCGCCAGCACGAAAGTGCCGGATGACGAAGTCCAAATCAGCAACCTGCTCCCGGTAGTATCTGAGAATGCTGTAGTTGACCACCATGTTCGTCCCGATGAAATAACAGTCGCATTCAGCCCGGGCGATGCTGAGCGAACGGTCTTGCAAGCCATAGACAGCGCTCGACGGTCCATCGAAGTCGCAGCCTATTCCTTCACCAGCCGCCCCGTTGCGTCGGCGCTCCTGCGCGCAAGGGACCGAGGTGTACGTGTACGCATCGTGGCCGACAGAAGCCAGCGAACCGCGCGTTACACTTCGGTTCGATTTCTCGCAAACAAGGGAATCGAGGTCCGGATCAATAGTCGCTATTCCATCATGCACAACAAGTTCATGGTGATCGACAACAAGGCGGTTGAGACCGGCAGCTTCAACTACACCCGTTCGGCCCAGATCAGGAATGCTGAGAACGTGATCGTGATCGACGATGCGCCGCAAGTGGCTGCCGCCTACAGGCACGAGTGGGATCGCCTCTGGAGGGAAGCCCAAGCCTTGCAAAGCGCTCAGTAGGTCCGCGTCTCGCGATGACAGGGGGAAGCGGTGTCTGCGCCCCAACCAGTGGCTCTGCGGTTTCCCCAGCCAGGCCTACCGATTTCACGGATCATCCGTTGATGCAGGATCAAAGGTTTCCTGTACTCACCCATCGCGCAGACAACTGATCGGCGGATCGCAGAACAATCTCCGGGTTACCCTGGTACTGGCTTACGGTTCCGGAGACACACACGTGGCTGCCAATTAGCCCCGTGCGCAGCACGGGCTCGAATTTTTCCCTATCTGATCCCCAGACGAGCAAAGTCAAATCCTCGTAGATCGGATCATCCACGCCAATGATGATGAACGTAGGGTTGCCCTTGACGTTACGCGGCGTCGAAATCCGTTTCACTGGACCTTCGATGGTCATCTGGCGTCCGACGAAATACGTGGCTTCATACCAACCATCGGTTGGCGAACACCAGGTATCGCGCGACTGCGCCTGGTCAGGTACTGCGGCAGCCAACGTCGAACCGTCGATCGTTGAGCCTGGTGTTCGGACCTGCTTCGCGTGCTTAGTCAGTGAGCTGTAATCCGACGTACCAGCAGATGTGTCTTGCGCCCGTCTCCCATACGGCCCGAATGCGACGACTGCTGCAATCAGACCGACAACGATGATAATCGTGAAGGCCCAGATGGTAGTTTTCATTATCGCGTTTTCCCCCTTTAGAGTTGCAATCCTCTCCTGCGCGTCGGTCAATCTCCGCAGCTCATCCGATTCATCGATCGTCAGTGGCTTGGTATGCCGCGCGTCCTTCAGTAGCTTCTCGAGTTCTTCAATCCTTTTCTGCAGTTTTTGTTTGGCCTCGTCGGCACCAATGCGTTGGCTGGCCCGCTTGTCGGACTGGCCTTTGAGTCGTTCAACTTCATCGCGCAAATACGCCAGGTGTTGGGCTTGGGCTCGCCTGTCCCGCAGGAGCAACTCGATGTGGTGGCGGCACTTTTCGGGATAGTCGCGGATGTCGGTATTGGCAAACCTCAGGACATACCAACCTTGGGAGACCAAGGCCGCATGACGCCTTTGCCAGTCCACGAAATCAGCCTTGCTCATTCCATGACCAGTAGCACGCTTGTCGTATCCATCGGCTTCAAGTGCAATTTTGACCCACGGACCTTCTTGGAGTACGAAGTCGCAGTAGCGCTGCCTACCGTCGGCATCCCGAAAACTGTACTGGCAGGTGACGTTTGCGAAGTCGATGCTTTCCACTTTCCCCAAGACGTTTTCGACAAACAGGTACTCAAAGTCACTGCCTAACTCTCCTTGATGGCGGGTCAACCACTGGTCAACGCGCATCGTGGCACCTGCGATTTTTCGCTCCCGTTTGCTGCAAGCATCGGAATGACGAGGCAGATACGCGCGATTCCCGGTGCGCACTTCTTGGCACATACCGACAATCGGCCCCAACGCCATGCGTCCAGACTGCCACGCTGCGACGCAGTTGAGATAGAAACATCATATTTGGCCGCACCCCCCGCCCTTGTGATGCAAAGCGTATTCGACGCTTGGACTCGGCTCAACCCGGCAACGGCGAACGCGCGTGCTTGGTACCGCCCCGCTGCTGCGAGCAGTTCCGCTCTCCGGGGGTTGCCGTCGGAGCAAGCCCGCGACGTCCGCTATTGGGCCATGCAACAGCGGCTACGCTGATAGCCGATCAGCGACCTGCGCAAAGCACCGACTCCGACGCGGCCACTCGCGGAAGAGACTGTCGCGTTCAGCCGCGCAGGTCAAAGTGCCGTCCAGCATGCGTAATGGATCTGTGCAAGCTCTCCATCGGGCTGCATAGCGAGGACCGCCTCGAGCGCATCCAACGATAGTGCAGAGGTACGGATGCGCTTAGCGATCCACTTCCAAAAGGGCTTACTTGTGCCGAGTTGCTCAATGCTATGAACCTCATTGCTACTCCAGCGGCCGAGCAGCGTGGGATGTTGCGAGCCAGCGAGCTTGGCCGAGACAAAACAATGAAGCTTCCTGTTCTCGAGAAAACGCATTGGCGCACAGCCTTCCGCAGCGGCACCGGCAAGCACCCTCCGTCGATGAGGCTCCGTGATTCCCCCCGGATACCACCTCTCGTACATAGGCTCTGTCAGTACTGTCAAGACCGTGCCCGTGACTACATCCTGGATCGCCACGAGGAATGCTTCGTCTGCGGGACTCCAGAACAGACGGTGTGCGAGGTGTGAGCGTCGCGCCGTGCACCCAATCTTGCGTCCAATCTGTCGGTCGAGCATCTTTACAAGCGTCTCGCCGCTCAGGCTGGAGCGCGCTGCAAGTCTGGCCGCCGCGTGAGTAGACAGGATCGTCTTGGGAAATGTCATGGCTGCCGAACCCTGACGACCCGGGCAATGGCCCGGTCACCAGTTCCTAACAGGCTGGCCGGATCGTTGATGGAGCGGACAGCACGGATCTTGTAGGTGCCCGATTGCACCATTTCATACGCGTCTTCTTCAACCTCGATATGGATCGCGTACTCCGCGTGATGCGTGTTGGCGCCGCGAGGTGCGAGTACGAAGTAGCCACGACGATTGCGGATCGGAAATCGCGGGTTTCCCCGGGCGTCTTCGAGGAAGAACGTTTTTGCGAAGCGCTCCGCGCGGCGATCCTTGGCGCCCGCAGCAAGCACCGCGCTTTTGGCTGCAACTTCAGGCAGTGATGCAGCCTTCTTTGGCACGGTGGGCACCGCGGTGCTGCGCGTTAATGGTGCTGCTCCGCTGAAACCGGAGACCTTGCCGATCAGTTTTTCCCGTGCAGCTTCTATCTGGTCAGGGTTGGTTTTTGCGCATAGGCGCGCCCGTAACTTCTTGCCGAGGAAGTACGCGATCCGTTCGGCATTGGCCGGCGACGGGTGAGGAAGCCCGTCCAGTATGCGGGCAGGATCCAATCGGCCGCGTGCGGCGAAGTGGTTGATCACGGATTGGGCCTCTTTGCCCAGAGGAATCCAGAAAGCGCTCGACAACTGCTCCACCTCTTCGGCCAGCCACCGATCACACAACCCTGCGAGGAATGGTGTCCGCAAAATGCCCGGGGAGCCCGTGTAGTTCTTCCCGCCGACAAACACCGGGTAGCGGACGGCAGACGTGAAGTGGACAAGGTGCGCGTGCGTCGTGAAGAGCTGCACACAGGATTCGAGCCCAAGCATCCCATGGAGACCAATCCGGTCGAGCATTCCCACGAGGTTCTTGCGCATCGGGCCGGAAAAACTGGCCGCGGTTTTGGCCGACTTGAGGGCCGCATCTTCCGAATCGCCGCTTACCAGCGCCACCCTGAGCGCGCGCAGCGCGTTGTCGGCCTGCTGGGCGCCGGGCGTCATGCCGAGGAGGACGACACGCGCCGAGGAGTTGATGTAGTCGAAAGGGGCATAGCACACCGACAGAGCACCGCTCCGGTCGATTTCCAGCGAGGCATGGGCGGGGTGCGGCGGATGGGGACCATTGATCGCCGATCTAAAGAGAGCCAGCATCGTAGTCATGGGAATACCTTCAGGGACAGAGAAAGGATCAATGGGAGCCAAGTTCGCGCTGGATCGCACGATCCGCTGCTTCGAGCGCAATGAGCCGGTATGCCTTGGTTGCGAAGCCCACTGGATCGCCCATTTCGAGTGCGTCCGCCACCGCTTTTAGATGTGAGGGCCTGAGTTTCGCGCTTGCATCCGCGGCCGAGCCAGCCAGGAACTTGGCAAATGCGTCAGCCGCAGCCTTGTTCAAATTTGCGCTGCGCGCCACGGCGTCCGGAGTGGTCCCCACCTGTGCCATACGTTTCTTGATGGCGCCGGCAACGTCGGCTGTTACCGACAAGACGGGCATGGCAGCATCCATGCGGGTCGGATTGAAATCCCCTCGCCGCTGCAGCCATGCGAGAGCGTCGCTCGCCGTGATGACGGTCCAGTGTCCCTGCTTGGTGACCTTCAAGGGATTTGCGCTCCTCGGACTGGTGGCCATCCGAACGGTCTTCTCGGCGACCCCCGCGAGCGCAGCAAGGGTCTCCACGGTAATCAAACCGTCCTCTGCGAGTTCGCGACGCGCGGTGGCTGCGTTTTGCAGCAGAAGAAGCTGGGCGGCGTCATCCGTAGAAAAGAGTTCAGTGCCATCCGGCAACAAGAACCGACCACGGGTAGCCTCGACGGCGGTGGACAGCTCTGAGAGCGCGTCGAGGAGATCATCGTCTTGGCCGGACCAAGTGCCTTCCCATGCGTACGTGGCCAATCTGGCGACGGTGTCATCGAGTCCGGTTTCCTCTATCACGTTCCGAGCTTCGCACATGGCTGACGAGAGACGACGGATGCAGTCTGACGCCTGAGTCGGAGAACAGATAGACATTGCAGATATCCTCTATGCCGTGGGATAGGGGGAACTGTACTGCCGTACAATTGTCGCGTCAACATAGATATCTGCATAATCCCAAAAGCTGCACTGGTTCAGGGCGGACGGCGGAAGAGCCTTCACCCTGATGCGGTGGCCGAAGCAACTCGGAGCTTTGCGCCTGATGTGGCACGAGGCCACGCTCCGCGGATCCTTGTTCCGCAGTGCGCCCGGGTGCCGCTAGAGAGACGTGTGGAGTTTCGATCGCGCCTTGCGGCGGGGCGCAACCATTCGGCTTATTTCAAGCGCTAGGCTCGCTGGGCCTTCAGTTTGGCCAAGTTGCGCTCAGGTCGCGGAGCGCTTTTCCAGGAACGCAATGGATGCATGGGAACCGCGTTCCAGCAGCTCCTAGTCGGTCTCGCTGTTCGGTTGCGGCGCAGCGGGTGGCTTGACCGGATGAAGGAAGTCGAAATGAGTGTTCCGGAGGTCGTCAAGGGACGGTGCAGGGTGATGCCTGCTCATGGTGTTCTCCTCGAGTTAGACAAGTCGCCCGTTGATGGGCGCGATGCGCCCACGGATCACGAGGAGAAAGGATCGGATGGAGCTATGCTCGCGCATGCCGGGAATGGGCCGGTTCCAGCCTCGGCGAGTCCCACCCGGTGCGAGTTGCCCGTGCCAAGCCATCATCGGCTGGCGGTCCAATGACGTGGCGGTTTCCCGCGAAACGGCGAGATCTCATGCATTCCCGTCGGCTGATCGCCTGACCGAAGCGGCGTAGGAGTCATTGATACGGATGAGGATTGCGACCTGGAGTGCGTCCGACATCTGTCGAGCGTGTTAGGCGGCGGGACCATCGCATGCGGACGAGCTGCGGACGACACACTACGTTCGGTGGCGATCACCGGGCGTCAGCTGGCTGCGGCACTCGTCTTGGTCGTTGTCATTTGATGGCCTGAGCATGCCGAAGCGGTCGAAGCAGTGTGTGGCGACGTCTGCGGCGTTGGTGAAGGCACTTGGATTCACGAGGTCCTCTGGATCGAAAAGTTGTCCGATCACGAGTGTCGTGTTGCCGCAGCGGATGATGCGTAAGTTGTTCACGTAGACCCCTTGTCGTTGTGACGATGCATGTGCACGGCAGTACGGCCTCCCCAACATTCAGCTGGCACCGGCTTGCGCATCCAACAACTGCTTCACGGCATCCGAGATGCGTGATCCGGATCGGCCGAGCCCCGCCTGCATGCAATCCGGCGGCCGTCGCGGCGATCTTTGCCCTCTTGGCCACCCACCTGCGGAGCACACGCATACGTAGCGAGGGCTCGCAGACATGGCTGCCTGTTCGCAGTTCGGGTGCCAGCCTCAGTCAGTGCGCTCAAGTTCCGCGCCGAAAAGGCAGCCGCGCTCCACTGGTCGAACTGGGCAACCACTTCGGCCGGAAAGTATCGGGGCCTGGAGCGGGCTGCCGCCGGTGTCGCCAGGTAATCGAGGATGTACACCAGACCGGCATGGAGCTTGAAATCCTGGTTGCGGAGCCATTCCAGGTGGGGGGCAAGGACCAATAGGTTGTGGATTTCGTGACGCACGACGTTATGCAGCGGAGGGCGCCGCGCGATTCCCACTGTGTGGATCTTGCCGATGTCATGGAATAGGTATCCCAATTGCGCGATGCCTACCGACGCAGTGTCATTGGGCAGGGTGCGCCGGACAGTTGCGGCGATTAGATCGAGGTTCTCCACGCTGTGCTGTGCCAATCCCCCTTTGCTCGAGTGGTGATGCTCACCGCTTGCACGGCAGGCCAGAAAAGAGGGACCAATCGCCGGATCGAACAGGATGCGCGTGAGGAACATCCGCAGCACTGGCGGTAAGGAAACTTCCAACCTACGCAGTGCGGCGCGGATCGCTTCAGGCACGTTGATCAGGAGGCCCGATGCGATGTCGATTTGCTCCGCAGGCAACGGAGACAAGCTTGTCACGCACAACTGCGCATTCCCTTCGTACGTCCGGACCTTCGCCCGAACTTTCGCCGGCATGCCAATTAGGGGAAGTGCGATGTCGCCACGATGCTCCGGCCACACGAAACCCAAGACGGTTCCCGTTGCATCGGCCAAGTTGAGCTGCAGTCGGGGCGTGTTGATCGCTGCCTCCATCGCAGCGGTCAGCACGTACTGCCCTTCAGTCGACGTCCCCGACAGACTGGCAAGGTTCTTGATCATGGGTCGCCGAACGTCAGCGTGGACATTTTCTCCGGCTTGGGGCGGCACGATGCGAAGGTGGCTCATCGGGCATCCTCCTGCTGCTTGCTGGAAACGCCGCCATTGATTGCACCGGCGATCATGTGGTCGAAGGCCGTGCCGTCACGGCGCACCAGGTTTGGCACATAGCGCGAATAGGTGCGGAACAACATCTCGGTCGTCGTATGCCCCAGCTGCCGCGCAATCCATTCCGGTGCCTCGCCGGCGGCCAACCACAAGGTAGCGCAGGTGTGGCGCATGTTGTACGGACGCCGGTATTCGAGGCCAAGATGGCGCAGCAACGGCTTCCAGACGCGGTCGACGAAGTTGGAGTTGTCGATCGGCTGGCCGGTGCGGGTGCGAAAGACATACTCGTTGTCGAATTGTCGGGGGTTGGTTTGAAATCCTTCCGGGCGCATCGCGGCCAGCGCGTCGTACACCGGTTGGCTCATCTGGATTTCGCGCTGACTTCCGTCTGTCTTTGTGTATTCGGTGCGTCCATGCTGGTGCGTCTCGCGGATCAGCACCTCACGGGAAACAAAGTCAACGTGCTTCCATTTCAGGCCGTGTACCTCGCCGGACCGTAGGCCTGTGAAGAACCTGAACGTCAGGTACGGCCTGTAGTCCGCGCGGGCGCGAGCCAGAATTGCGCGCACATCTTCCAGCGTGAAGGGACTGACGTCCTGGCGCTGGATCTTGAGGCGCTTGATGCCGAGGCATGGATTGTCCAATCCAAACCGCAGGGATGCTTCCGACATGATCATGCCGAGCATCCCAACGATTCGGTTGACGGTCGCGGGTGCCAGCGGTTGGCCGTCGTGCTCCTCCACTGAGGACTTGCCGTTTCGCTGGTTGACCAGTGCACTGCGAAACTGCAGAACATCAGCTCGTTGGATTTCGCCGATATGCAGATCACCGAAGTGCGGCAGCAGGTGTATCTCCAGAATGGATTCGACCGCACCGCGGTATGACACTCGCCATTCGATCTGCTTTTCCTGCTTCCAGGTCTGCACGAAGTCCGCAAACGAGGGAAGCTCCGGACGGTTGGTGACGGCATTCGGAACCATCATGCCCGGCGCGTCGGTCCGTGCCGTCCGGGCGAAACGCTGGGCCCTATTGCTGCCGGGGAAGACGCGCTCATATACGAACGTTCCTGCGGCGATGTCGTTGTCGATCACCGCAAGCACCCTTTCCATCTTTCGACGGTTCGACGGCGTATCTTGCAGCTTCGACAACTCCCGGCAGCGCTTTCCCTCGAATCGGAAGTCGAAGAAGAGCCTGCCGTCCTTCCGGGCGCGCACACTAGACATGGCACTCGCCGCCTGCAGCCATGGGGACGGAATGCGCTTCCGACTTGGCGGACCGCGCGCGGGGTTGGGCCCCGTGGTTCCCCTGCTTCATTCCTGCAGGGGCACTCGATCCGCTCAGATCGACGCTGCTCCGCTGGTGGGCACCGATATCTCGTTCAATGGCATGTCGCAGGAACAAGATCTTCCTGCCGCCGAACGGGCGGATGTAGTGGACGCCCTCCAGAAGGACCGAATCCTTCAGCCGGTTGCGAATCGTGCGTGCGTCATATTTGATGAGTTCCGCCAGTTCTTCGGTCGTCAGATAGGTGCTCGGGCTGATGGGTTCCGACATGTTTTGCCTCCTTTGTGATCGTTGTTGATCGAATATGATCGTATCTCATCGAATGATCATCTGTTAGTGATCCTGATCACAAACGAGTAAACTTGATCGAAACAGCTACAGTCAGCCGCCGATGATTCGCATCAAACTCAAGCAGATGCTAGACGACAAAGCCTTCAAGGAAGGTCGCCGCATCACGCTCAATGAGGTGTCCGAGGTGTCGGGGATTGCGCGCGCGACGCTGAACCGTATCGCCAACACGCCCGGCTACAACACCACCACCAACAACCTGGATGCTCTTTGCAAGTATCTCGAGTGCACGCCTTGCGAGCTGCTCGAGTACGTGGAGGATCCGCGTATCGCCAAACTAGGCTCATTACAAAGCTGACGAAAGATGAGGCCTGGCTGTTGGTGTGATGAAGCGGCGCTTGAGCAGCGCTGCGACGGCGGCCAGAGCGCACGGTCCACGCTCTGGTCATAGTCCTTTCGGTACCGTAACATTGGAAAGCTTTGTACTATTTCGCCAGACGTGAGACGGGGGATCGGGGTGAAGACATCGGCTTCAGGGGACGCCGAAATCCTCACCATCAAGCAGGTTGCGGCCTATCTGAAGGTCGCTGATCGCACGATCTATCGGCTTGCGGCCACCCAAGGCATTCCTGCTTTCAAGGTCGGTGGCACTTGGCGTTTTCGGCAGTCCGACATTGACCGCTGGATCGCTGCCCAAACCAAGAACGCGCGCGGGGCGGCGAAGTGATCTCCGCCTACCATGCCAAGTACTACGCGCACGCGCTGACGGGCAGGCACGCGGCGGACGGTGTGGATCGCCTCTCGCAGTCGCTGTTCGACGCGAGTGTTGATCTCAATCCGCACCAGATCGAGGCGGCGCTGTTTGCGTTGCGTAATCCGCTGCAGGAAGGCGTGCTGTTGGCCGACGAGGTGGGCCTTGGTAAGACGATCGAGGCAGCCTTGGTGCTTTGCCAGTACTGGGCCGAGCGTCGCCGCCACCTGCTGGTGATCGGACCCGCGAGCCTGCGCAAGCAGTGGGCGCAAGAGCTGCACGACAAGTTCGCCGTGCCCACAACCGTCGTGGACGCCGTTGCGCTGCGCAAGCAATCCGCAGGTGACACCTTGGCCACGCTGCAGGCTCTGGTTGGCAACGCGATCGTCATCATGTCCTATCAGTTTGCCGCGAAGCTCGAAGCCGAGCTGCGCGCGATCCCATGGGACGTGGTTGTCATCGATGAAGCCCACAAATTGCGCAATGCGCACCGAGCCAGCAACCGTACTGGTCAGGCACTCAAGCGCGCCCTGGATGGTCGCAAGAAGCTGCTGATCACCGCCACGCCCCTGCAGAATTCGCTGATGGAGCTGTACGGCCTTTCCACTCTGCTCGATGAGCACCTGTTTGGCGACGAGGCTGCATTCCGCAAGCAATTCATCACCAGCAATGCCGGCATGGATGAATTGCGTGAGCGACTTGCTGGCTTCGCCAAGCGAACGCTGCGGCGCGACGTGCTGGAATACATCAAGTACACGGAACGCAAAGCGCTCACACAGCCCTTTGACCCCACCGACGACGAGCAATCCCTTTACGAGCGCATCTCCGCTTTCTTGCAACGCGAAGATTCTTACGCGCTTCCCAAGCAACAGCGCCATCTGACAGCACTGATCCTGCGCAAGCTGCTTGCTTCCAGTTCGCATGCGGTTTCTGCAACGTTGGTCACCATTCGCGAGCGCTTGCAGCGCTTGCTCGAAGGGGAATCGGAGGCCAGCGAAGGTTCTCTCGTCGAACAGCTCATCGAAGAGGATGACCTGAGCCCTGACTTGCTCGAAGAGGAAGCCAGCGAGGACGAGGAATCGCCGCCCGACGCTTCGACGGTCGCCAACGATGAAAACACCCGTCGTGCCGCCATCACTGCCGAAATCACGGAGCTAACTGGGTTCATTGAGGCAGCCGAGGCGTTGCAGATCGACACCAAGGCGCAAGCATTGCTCAAGGCGCTTTCACTGGGCTTCGGCAAGATGGCCGAGCTCGGCGCGCCACGCAAGGCCATCGTCTTCACCGAATCCCGGCGAACACAGGAATACCTGCACCGCTTTCTTTCCGCCAACGGCTACGCCGGAAAGCTGGTGCTGTTTTCCGGCACCAACACGCATGCAGACTCCACCGCCATCTATCAGCGTTGGCTCGAAGAGTTCAAAGGCACGGACCGGGTGACGGGTTCACCCCAAGTCGATCGTCGAATGGCGTTGATCGACCACTTCCGGAAAGATGACGGCACCGGCGCGGAAATCATAATTGCAACTGAAGCTGCAGCCGAAGGCGTCAACCTGCAGTTCTGCGCTCTCATAATCAACTACGACCTGCCTTGGAACCCCCAGCGAGTCGAGCAACGTATCGGCCGCTGCCATCGGTACGGCCAGCGCTTCGATGTGGTAGTTATCAACTTCCTCAACACCCGCAACCAGGCCGACCAGCGCGTCCTGGAACTGCTGACCGAGAAATTCAACCTGTTTACCGGCGTGTTCGGCGCCAGTGATGAAGTGCTCGGCAGGGTGGAAAGTAACATCGATTTCGAGAAACGCATCCTCAAGATTTACGACACCTGCAGGCAGCCGGAACAGATCGAAGCGGCCTTCAATGCCCTGCAAGCCGAATTGGAAGACGTGATCGCTGGGCGCATCGAAGAGACGCAGACCCAGTTGCTCGAAAATTTCGACGAAGACGTCCACGACCGCCTCAAGCTGCGGCTGGCCGATGCTCAAGCCCGTCTGGACAAGCTGGGACGCTGGTTCTGGGGCGTCACCCAATATGCGCTGCGTGATCGCGCGCGCTTTGACGAGAATGCCTACGCCTTTTCGTTGACCAATCCACCGTCCGGCATTGCGCCAGGACGCTATCAGCTCATCCGCGGCGCGGCTCAGCCTGAAATGCTGGCCCACGCCTACCGTCTCAATCACCCGCTGGGCGAATGGAGCATCGATCAAAGCCTGCACGCGCCAACCCCCACCGCTTCCCTGAAGTTGGATTACGCCAAACACGGCGCACGCATCTCGGTCATCGAACGGTTGCGAGGCAAGTCGGGCTGGCTGGCGCTTGTCCGGGCCGAAGTCACGGCATTCGAGACCACAGAGGCGTTGATCTTTTCCGGCCTTACGGACGATGGTGAGCCGTTGGATCAGGAAACCTGTGAAAAATTGATGGGCATTCCGGCTACGGGCAAGCCCGGCGCCATCGAAACCGCCGTTCCCGGAGCGCTCGCAGGCAATAGCCAGCGCGCCGTTGCGGCCACCATTGCGCAAGTGTTGGAAACTAACCAGCGCCTTTTCAACGAAGAGCGCGACAAATTGGAGCGCTGGGCCGATGACAAGCTGCTGGCGTCCGAGGAAGCCTTGAAGAACACCAAGGCCCGCATCGCCCAATTGAAGCGTGACGCACGCAAGGCCGCCACCCTGCAAGAACATGACGGCATCCAGCGTGAGTTGTCAGAGCTGGAACGCAAGCAGCGTCGCCAGCGGCAGGAAATCTTTGATGTCGAGGACGAGATCATCGCCAAGCGCGACGAGCTGATCGCCTCGCTGCAGCAACGCTTGCAAGAGAAAACGGAAACCGAAACCCTGTTCACCCTGCACTGGCAAGTGGTGTAAGCCAAGCGACGTACACCACCCCACCAAGGCCTGATCCATGACGATGAACAAAAGCCCCAAATTCCAGGAACTCGTGACCAAGCTGCGCGAGATCTTTCAGATCGACCGCCCCGAGCTGGACTTCGGCATTTACCGCATCCTCAACGCGCGTGCCGGCGAGATCAACGACTACCTGGAAAACCGGCTGGCCGAGAAGGCTGAGGCCGCACTTACCGAAGGCAATGCGGCACAACGCGAGCAGCTTGCGCGGGAGCTGAAGGAGAAGGAAGACCAGTACCAGGCCGATGGCATCGACCCTGACAGCGTGCCGAAGATCAAGAACCTTCGCGAAGAGGTTGCAAAGTACGCCACAGGCGCTGCCGAACACGAGAACGCGGTGTTCTCGCACCTGCTGACGTTCTTCTCGCGCTACTACGACCAGGGCGACTTCATCAGCCAGCGCCGCTACAAGGGCGACACTTACGCCATTCCATACGCCGGCGAAGAAGTGACGTTGTACTGGGCCAACAAGAACCAGTACTACACCAAGAGTGGGGAAAACTTCGCCAACTACAGCTTCAGGCTCGAAGACGGCCGCACAGTGCAATTCAGGCTCGTAGCCGCGGACACGGCCAAGGACAACCGCAAGGACAACGACAAGGAGCGCCGCTTCGCGTTGATCGAAAAGCAGACCGTCTCCCGCATAGACGATGAAGGCGACGAGTACGAAGAAGAGCTGTGGCCCTTGGAGGAAGTAGAAGGCTCCAGCGGCAAGGAACTGGTGATCCGGTTCGAGTACGCGCCGCAAGCAAAAGGCACCAAACAAGACGCGCTGGTCACGAAGGCGGCGGAGCGAATCCTCGCGGACGGCGCCGTCAAGGCACGGTGGTTGGCGCTGGGTCAGCGCGCGCCCACGGAAAAGAACCCGCAGCGCACCCTTCTGGAAAAATACCTGACCGCCTACACCACCAAGAACACCGCCGACTATTTTATCCACAAGGACTTGGGTGGCTTCCTGCGTCACGAGCTGGACTTCTACATCAAGAACGAAGTACTGCATCTTGATGACGTGCAGAACGCAGGTGCGATTGCCGATATCGAGAAGAACCTGCGCATGATCCAGTGCCTGCGCGCGATCGCGCTGGAGCTGATCTCGTTCCTGGCTCAGCTGGAGGACTTCCAGAAGAAACTGTGGCTAAAGAAGAAGTTTGTGGTGTCCAGCGACTACTGCATCACGCTGGACCGAGTGCCGGAGGCGCTGTACCCAGAGATCGTAGCCAACGAACGGCAGTGGGGACAGTGGAAGCAGTTAGGCGTGTGGGACAAGGCGTCGGTAGGTACGACGGCAGATTTGATGGCCGTGCCTAGCCGTATGGTCGACACCGCTCTGTTCGATGCAGCCTTCAAGCAGCGTCTTTTGGCGAGCATCGGAAACGTCGAGCAGGAATTAGGTGGCGTGCTCATTCACAGTGACAACTTCCAAGCTCTAAATCTTGCGAAGTATCGCTACAAAGCGGGCATAACCTTCACTTACATCGATCCTCCGTACAACACCGTTCACTCGAAAATCGCATACAAAAACCAGTTTGAGCACTCCAGTTGGCTGGCTATGATCTCAAACACGCTTCCGTTTACGCGCGAGCTGTTCGGTACGCGATACTCGTTCGGCCTCGCAATTGACGACTACGAGTACAACAACGTGTTCTCGTGCCTACGGCAGCACTTTACGGGTTGCGACATCACCACGATTGTCATCAATCAGCATCCGCAGGGGTCCGGGGGTCGGATCTCCCGTACACACGAGTATTACGTTGTTGCGTCGCCCAAAGATGCCCCGCAGTTCCTCGGGCTTCCTAAGGATGACGAAACGGAAGATAGGCAGTTCATGCGTAGTGGTACGGCGGACAACAACTACCGTGCACCACGAGGAGGCGGCAGCGGACGCTGGCGCAGTTTCTACGCTTTGCTTTGCAATCCTACAACTCGAAAGATCGTCAGCGCCGAACCGCCACCCCCACTTGGCACCCACTATCCAACGGAACCTACGGAAAATGGGTTGCAGAGGATCTATCCCATCAATTCAAGTGGCGAGGAGCGGGTCTGGCGATCTTCCTACTTAACTGGGAAGGCACGTGCGGAGCATGGTGAGCTCGTGCTGACCGAGCGTGGCGCCGTAAAGCAACTGATCGACCATCAAGACAAGCGTGAAACGCTGTTCAGCAATTGGTTTGGCGCGGATTACAACGCTGGAACGAACGGTACGGCGGTTCTGGACAACTTAGGCCTTGGCGAACTCTTCGAGTATCCGAAGTCAGTCAAGACGCTTGAGCAATCGTTCTGGATGCAATCATTCGGCGAGTCGAATTTTGTTGTACTGGACTACTTCGCTGGCTCGGGCACGACCGCACACGCAACGTTAGCTCTGAACCGCCGCGACGGCGCGAACCGCAAGTACCTGCTTGTTGAGCAAGGTGACTACTTTGATACGGTCTTGAAGCCTCGTGTCCAGAAGGTTGTGTTCTCCTCGGACTGGGCCGGCGGCAAACCAACCGCGCCAGAAACCGGCATTTCCCATTGCTTTAAGGTCGTCAAGCTTGAGAGCTACGAAGACACGCTGAACAACCTGGAGCTGCGCCGCACTGACGCTCAGGGAAATTTGCTGGACGGGCTCGCGCAGGAAGCCAAGGATGACTATCTGCTTCACTACATGCTGGACGTAGAAAGCCGGAGCTCGCTGCTGTCGGTCAGAGATTTCAGCAAACCGTTCGACTACAGTTTGAACATCACCGTCGATTCCGCGGGTGCCTACGAGCGCCGCAAGATCGACTTGGTGGAGACCTTCAACTACCTGATCGGCCTGCGCGTGAAGCACATCGACGCGCAGACGGAGCGCGGTTTTGCCACCGTCACGGGCACGCTGCCCAGCGGCGAGACCTGCCTGGTGCTATGGCGGGACTGCGAGAAGTGGGGCTTCGAAGCCAATGAGGCCAAGGGTGTACGCAGCATCAACGAGCTGTGCGACAAGCTGGCGATCAACCCGAAGGACAACGAGTTCGATGTGGTCTACATCAATGGCGACCACAACATCCCGACTGTGTTGACCTTGACGGATGAGGAAGGTGGTATCAGCCGCAAGTTGAAACTGCTCCAAATTGAGCGGGAGTTTCTCGACCGGATGTTCTCGATGGAGGACGTCTGATGTCCGCGAACCCATCAACACTGCAGCCGGACGAAGCACCAGGCGAACTGGTCATCTACCCCGGCAAGAATGGGCGCATGCGGTTGCAAGCTCGACTGCACGAGGACAGCCTGTGGCTGACCCAGAAGCAAATGGCCGAATTGTTCGGCGTGACCGTGCCCACCATCAACGAGCACCTGAGAAACATCTTTCAAGACAATGAGTTGGATGAAGACTCAGTTATTAGGAAATTCCGAATAACTGCCGCCGACGGCAAACCCTACACCACCCAGCTCTACCACCTGGACGCCATCATTTCGGTCGGCTACCGGGTGAATTCGGTACGCGCCACCCAGTTTCGCCAGTGGGCCACTCAGGTGCTGCGCGAGTACATCGTCAAAGGCTTCGCCTTGGACGACGAGCGCCTGAAGAAGCCGCCCGTGGCGGGTTCCAGGGCGCCCGATCATTTCGATGAGTTGCTTGAACGCATCCGCGACATTCGCGCCAGTGAGCGCCGGATGTACCTGCGCGTGCGCGAGGTGTTCACGATGGCGGCAGATTACCAGCCGTCGCTGCCGGAAACGACACGGTTCTTCAGCATCATGCAGAACAAACTGCACTTCGCGGTGACTGGCATGACTGCGCCGGAGATCATCGCCAGCCGGATCAATCATCTGCTGCCGCATGCTGGCCTGACCACTTGGGCTGGTCCGGAAGTGCGCAAGAGCGATGTGACGGTTGCCAAGAATTACCTGCGTGAGAACGAGATCGGTGAGCTCAACCGCATCGTCACCATGTGGCTGGACTTTGCGGAGGATCAGGCCGAACGCCGCAAGCAGGTGTTCATGGCCGACTGGAAAGCCAAGCTGGATGAGTTCCTGCGCTTCAACGACCGCCAGGTACTGCCCGATGCTGGCAAGCGTACGCGCAAGGAAGCCGAGGCGATCGCGCACGAGGAATTCGACAAATTCGCGGACCGGCGTCGCGCGGACAAGGAGGCGGCCGGCGCAATCGAAACCATTCGAGAACTTGAATCTGCCGCCAAGCTCTTGGCGCATGCCAAGCCCGAGCAACCGAAACCAGAAGGCAAGCCAGCCAAGCGCGCCACCAAGTCGCGGAAGCCGAAAGGTGGCACGGAATGAGTCGTCGACGCGCGACTCGCACCAGGGCTGCCAAGCGCAGCTTCCATCAGGAACTGGTACTCAATCGCTGGGTACTTGGCTTCTTTCAAGGCGGATCACTGGAAGCGCTGAAAACGCGCTTGGCTAATGATCGCTTTGAAGGTCTGGACGAGGATGGGCAGACCCGCTTCTTCCATGAACTGGTCCGCGGGCTGTTCGACCCCAACAAGGTGCCCGAATCGGACCTGCGCCGCTACGACCTGAACATCGTTGCGCACTGGCAGTCCATCACCGCCGAACGCAACAAGGTTGAAGGCCATGTGCTGCAGATGAAGTACTTCCAGTACCTCTCGCTGCTGTGCACGGAGCTGTACCTGGATTGGTACTTCAACCGACGCCAGGAATTGCTGGATGGCTTGAATGAGGAAATGGCGCGCTACCGCGCCGAACCGGGCGCCGAACCATTTCGCGACTACCAAGCTGACGATCTGAACAAGATAGCGTTCTGGAATGCGACGGGCAGCGGCAAGACATTGCTGTTGCATGTCAACATCAAGCAGTACCTGCACTACTTCCAGGCGGGCCGGCGCGATCAATACCCGGACAAGATCATTCTGCTTACGCCGAATCCGGACTTGTCACGGCAACACCTCGATCAGCTGTACGCCTCGGGGTTTAGTTTCGCCCAGCTGTTCGACAAGGCACAAACACCTGCACGCGGTACCGTCGAGATCATCGACATCAACAAGCTGGGCGATGAGATGGGCGACAAGACTGTCGCCGTCGAAGCGTTCGAAGGCAACAACCTGGTGCTGGTGGACGAAGGCCATCGCGGCACCGGCACCGCCGCGGGTGCGTGGATGGCGCGACGAGAGGCCTTGGTTCGGGGTGGGTTTGCCTTCGAGTACTCGGCCACCTTCGGACAAGCGGTAGCCAAGGGTTTCACGGTGGCCAAGGCCGAAGAGGACATCCAGAAGAAGCGGGCCAAGATGCTGTTCGAGACGACCAGCCTGCGCAGTCTGGATGACGAACAGAAAGCCAAGCTTGCACTGACGGCCGAGGATGAACGTCGCGCACGCATTACCGCAACGCGCGAAATCTACGCCAAGTGCATCCTGTTCGATTATTCGTACAAGTTCTTCTACGAGGATGGCTACGGCAAGGAATCGCTGATCCTGAACATGGATGGCGACGCTTACGAACAAGCCGACAATGCGCGCAAGTATTTCACCGCCTGCTTGCTGGCGTTCTACCAGCAGCTGTGGCTGTGGGACACGCATCGCGCCAAGTTGAGCGACTTCAACATCGAGAAGCCGCTGTGGGTGTTCGTCGGCAACAAGGTGGCCGACGACGATTCCGACATCCTCGAAGTGGTGAACTTTCTTGCCTGGTTCCTCAATGAGGATGCTCAGATCAAGGCATGGCTGGCCGACTTGATCGCCGACAAGGCGCAGATCCTGGACAACAAAGGCAACAACATCTTCCAGAACCGCTTCACGCCGCTTATGGGTTTCGTGGGGCGGGCGGACGAATTGTATATGGATATCCTGCGGCGCGTGTTCAACGCGCCGTCACGGCAACGCCTGAAGCTGATCAATATCAAGAACAGCAAAGGTGAGCTGGCACTTCGCGTCGGGGATGCTGATCCGTTTGGCTTGATTAATATCGGTGACGACGCGGGGTTTTTCGGCATGGCCGAAGAAGCTTCCGACGCCTTCGACAGTGAGCGTGACGATTTTGGTGGAGCCTTGTTCGACACGTTGAATGACAAGGATTGTCGCCTGAACGTGCTGATCGGCTCACGCAAGTTCACGGAAGGCTGGAGTAGCTGGCGCGTCTCCACTATGGGCCTGTTGAACATGGGCACGGGTGAAGGATCGCAGATCATCCAGCTGTTCGGCCGTGGCGTTCGCCTAAAGGGCAAGGACTTTTCGCTCAAGCGAGCGCTTCCCCATGAGCGTCCCAAGGGCGTGCATCTGGAAAAACTGGAGACACTGAACATCTTTGGCGTACGTGCCAATTACATGGCTGCGTTCAAGAATTACTTGCGCGAGGAGGGAATCACCCCCAGCGACGAGATTCTGGAGCTGAACTTCCCGACCAAGGCGAACCTTCCGAAGACCAAGCTCAAGACGCTGGCGCTCAAGGACGGCTACAAGGACAACCAGAAGCTTGGTTTCAAACGCACGCACTTTCCGTGGCTCTACGACATCCCCGCCGAGTTCCAAGGCAAGATCAAGCCGCCGCATGTGATTCTTGACCTGTATCCGCGTGTGCAGGCGCTGGCGACCAAGGAAGTCAGCACCACGCCTGTTGAGGACCGGCATAAAGGCAAGCTGGGTGCAAACCTGTTCCCGATGTTCGACTGGGATCGCATTTTCCTGGCCGTGCAGGACTACAAGCTGCAACGCAGCTGGAGCAACCTTCGACTGGACATGGACAAGCTGGTGGCGTTCTGTTCGGCGCCACCTAGCTGGTACACGCTGTTCATCCCCGCCGCAGAGCTCGTCGTGAGCGGATTCAACGATATCCGCAAACAGGAAGACATCCTCATCCGCCTGCTGACGGATTACACCGACCGCTTCTACAAGGCGCTGAAGACCGGCTACGAGGGCCAGTTCTACGACATCACCCACATCGACGAGAACCACGGGTCGATGCTCAAGCTCTATCAGTTCGAGATCGACGATACCGACGACGGGCACGAGTACCGGAAGAAGCTTGAAGTCCTGAAGCAGCTCGTTGCCGAGGGCAAGATCGGACAAGCGAGCAAATGGAACGCGCCACACATGGTCGCAATTTGCTTCGACCAGCACCTGTACTACCCGCTGTTCGGCTTCGAGAAGGACAGTGACAAGGACATGGTGCCCCTGAAGCTGCGCCCGCTCGGGCTGGGCGCTGCGAGTGAGGTGGAATTCGTCCGCGATCTCGAAGCGTTCTACAACTCCGCGGCTGGCAAAGCCGCCATCGGAACCCGCAGCTTATACCTGCTGCGCAATGCCGCCAGTGAGGACAAGGGACTGGGCTTTGCGTTGGCAGGAAACTTCTACCCCGACTTCCTGTTATGGCTGATGGATGACACAACCGGCGAGCAGTGGCTGACCTTCATTGATCCGAAGGGTCTGCACAACGTAGATCTGTCCTCGCCCAAGCTCGGCCTGTACAAGGAAGTGAAGACCATCCAGTCGACGCTCGCCAAGTCAGGCGAACCGTCTCTGGTGCTGAATGCCTTCATCCTTTCTTACACAAGCTATTCCGACTTGCTCAACGTCGCTGCTGCCAGCAAGGCCGATCTTGAGAAGCGCAATGTTCTCTTCATGGAAGATGGTGGTAACCAGTACCTAAAGAAGATGTTTGCGGGCTTGAACTAAGGACCCGCCTTGCACCTGCACCGCAGGTGTTTGGATCTCGCTGACCTGCATCCCTGGTCGATTTCCGACCACAAAGCTTGTCACAGTGCATATCTGCCAATGGACCTCCGGGAAATCGTCCCGGCACCACCTCACCCCAAAACGCTTCTTGCGCCCGACGCGATGGCCTCCCGTGACCGCGCCGGCTCTGGGTCCATTGGTGCTGCCGACGATCAACTGCGACCGTGCACAGTCGAGGGAGCAACGCCTTCATCTGCGCGGAACAAGGGCATTCGCGGCAGTGGTCAATTTGGTCGCCGGGAATTTGCCTGGGCACAACGTGGGCACAATCCAGGCATTTGTGCCCAAACGCCGGTCTGTGCCCGGATCTGGCCGTGGGTCAAAGCGGACGGACCCGTCGACGGCCCCGCACGACCCGTGCCGCAACCGATTCACTGCGGATGGAGCAAAGTCATTGATTTGGCGCGCCTGGCGGGATTCGAACCCACGACCCCTGCCTTCGGAGGGCAGTACTCTATCCAGCTGAGCTACAGGCGCACACGGGATCGCGCAGTATAAACGAACCTT
>Ga0207705_10000565_pt1 | contig 31037 bp, 29 predicted proteins | sample KBSC13metaG_FD_184314 | JGI IMG/M metagenome (GOLD analysis project Ga0207705, IMG submission 184314) | Corn rhizosphere microbial communities from Kellogg Biological Station, Michigan, USA - KBS C1-3 metaG (SPAdes) (version 2) | ecosystem: Host-associated > Plants > Roots > Rhizosphere > Soil ... | reverse complement strand
CCGATGCGCAGGCGGTTGCAATAGACCCCGGCGACGATCGGCCGTTCGGCCGCCTTGCGCGTCTCTTTCTCGACGATGGCCGCGAGATTGACCGCGTCCTCGGGCGAGCCGAGCGGGCACGCGCCCCGCTTGCGCGCGGGCCACAGCTGCGCCAGCGTACGGGTCATCGCCGCCTGCATCCGGGCCAGCACCACCGTGCGCGCTTCGCCGCGCTGGAAATCGTACGTGGCGGGGAGGACGGAGCCTTCGGCGGGGACGGTCAGCGGGCCGGTCAGGAGCGGCTCGGCCATCAGCCGTTCGTAAACCATGATCGACGGCATGCCTTCCGGAACGGTTACCGACCGACGGATCGGCTTGCCGTGCTGGAGGATGTCGAGAACCCTCGCTCGGCTCGCGCCCTTCGGCAGCAGGAACTCGCCTGCCTTGATCGGGTCGGAGCTGCCGAACACGCGGGCGCGCCAGAGAAAGGCGCTCGCCGAACCGATCACGTGCTCCTTTTCCAGCTTTTCCGCCACCGCGGAGAGCTTGGCGCCGCGCGGCACGATGAAATCGGTGTCCTTGCCGACGACGCCCGTGATCCACCAGCTGCTGGCCACCATCAGCAGCACCACGACAATCACGATGGCCGCAAGGCGGCCGCGGTGCTTCATTCGAACGGTCCTCGGGGCCCTCAGTCGGCCCGCTTCATCACCAGGCTGGCGTTGGTGCCGCCGAAGCCGAAGCTGTTGTTGAGCACCGCCTTGATCGGGCGCTGCTTGGCCTTGTGCGGGACGAGGTCCACGCCCTCGCAACCCGGCGAAGGATTATCGAGATTGAGCGTCGGCGGAGCGATCTGGTCGCGCATCGCCAGGATGCAGAAGATGCTCTCAACCGCGCCCGCGCCGCCGAGCAGGTGGCCGATGGCCGACTTGGTGCTGCTCATCGACACGGTCTTGATCGCGTCGCCGAACAGCCGCCGCACCGCACCCAGCTCGAGCTCGTCGCCCAGCGGGGTCGAGGTGCCGTGGGCGTTGATGTAATCGATGTCGCTCGGGCTCATGCCGGCCTTGCGAAGGGCCATTTCCATCGAACGGTAGGCGCCCGAGCCTTCCGGATGCGGCGCTGTGACGTGATAAGCGTCGCCCGACAGGCCGTAGCCGACGACCTCGGCGTAAATCTTCGCCCCGCGCGCCTTGGCGTGCTCGTATTCTTCGAGCACGACCACGCCGGCGCCCTCGCCCATCACGAACCCGTCGCGGGCTTCGTCATATGGACGACTGGCGCGGGTCGGCTCGTCGTTGAAGCCGGTGCTCAGCGCCCGCGCCTGGGCAAAGCCGGCGATGCCGATCGGGCAGATCGTCGCCTCGGCCCCGCCGGCGAGCATGATGTCGGCATCGCCGTCCTTGATCATCCGCGCCGCGTCCCCGATCGAGTGGGCGCCGGTCGAACAGGCGGTGACGACCGCGTGATTGGGGCCCATCAGACCGTACTTGATCGAAACCTGGCCGCTGATCAGGTTGATCAGCCGGCCGTGGACGAAGTGCGGGCTGACGCGGCCCGGGCCCTTCTCGGCAAGGACCAGCGATTCCTTCTCGATCCCCGGCAAGCCGCCGATGCCGGAACCGATCGAGCAGCCCGCGCGCAACCGCGTGGCCTCGTCCATGTCGAGCAGGCCGGCATCCTCAATCGCCTGCCCGGCCGCATCGATGCCGAAGACGATGAACGGATCGACCTGGCGCTGGACCTTGTGATCGACTCGCTTGTCGGGATCGAAGCCGTATGGGTGATCGGCCGGTTTAACCTCGCAGGCGATGCGGCACTTCTGGTCGCTGGCGTCGAAATGGGTGATCGCCCCGGCGCCGCTCTTGCCGGCGAGAATGTTCGCCCAGGTGGTTTCGACGTCGCCTCCCAGCGGCGTTACCAGCCCCAGCCCGGTTACCACGACACGGCGCATACTGCTCTCCGAACCCAAACCGCTTTTCTCAAACGAACAGGCCCAACCCGATCGGGCTGAGCCTGTCGAAGCCCGTCAGGGCTACGCCAAACGCCCTTCGACAACCTCGGGGCGAACGGCGGAAGTGCCAAAGTTATCCCTTGTGCTCTTCGATGTACTTGTTGGCGTCGCCGACGGTGTTGATCTTCTCCGCCGCGTCGTCGGGGATCTCGACCCCGAATTCTTCTTCGAAGGCCATCACCAACTCGACGATGTCGAGGCTGTCGGCGCCCAGATCGTCGATGAAGCTCGCGTCCGGCGTCACCTTGTCTTCTTCGACGCCCAGGTGCTCGACGACGATCTTCTTAACGCGGTCGGCGGTATCGCTCATGTGCTGCCCTCTCGAAATGGGGTGAATTTGGCATTCGCCCTAATGAACGCCGCGCGCGGTGGCAAGTGCCCTGGGAATCCGCGCACAGGCGCGGTCCGTGGTGCAATTTTCGCGCGGAGTTGCTAAGCTCGGTGTCGGACGCGGCGGATGGCCAATGCTTGAGTCGGATGCCGTCCCGGGGACAGTTGAGGGGGTACATCAACATGAAACTACGTCAATTTTTTGGCGCGGCGACGGCCATCTGCCTAATCGCCGGCGCATCGGCGGCGGATGCCAGAGGCGAGTCGTCGGGGCAGAAGGCACAACAGAAGGGTCAGGCGCAGATCCCGCATTGCGACCACAAGCTCGGCACTGTCGCCATCGTGGAACCCGACAACCAGTGGTGGCGGCAGCTTAACCTCGGCAGTCCCGAGGCGGTGATCAAGGTGTTCGTGCAGGAATCCGGCTGCTTCACGATCGTCAATCGCGGGGCGTCGATGCAGAGCCGGGCAATGGAGCGCGCACTGGCCGACAACGGCGAACTGCAGAGAGGCTCCAATCTCGGCAAAGGCCAAGTCAAGGCGGCGGATTACTTCCTCCAGCCCGACATCGTCACCAGCAACGGCCATAGCGGCGGCGGCGGTCTCGGCGCGGTGGCCGGCGGCCTGCTCGGCCACGGCCTGCTCGGCGGGATCGCCGGCAACGTCAGCGTGAACAAGAAGGAAGCCAGCGTCACGCTATCGCTGGTCAACGCCCGCACGACCGAGGAAGAAGCGCTGATCCAAGGCTATGCCCGCAAGTCCGACGTTTCGTTCGGCGGGGGCGGTGGCGGCGGCTGGTGGGGCGGTTTCGCCGCCGCCGGCGGCAGCGGTTACAGCGACACCGACATCGGCCAGGTCATCGTGCTCGCCTATCTCGACGCTTACACCAAGCTCGTCGCGCAGTTCGGCGGCTTGCCGGACAACGCTTCCGCGGCGGCGCCCCGGGCGCGCAGGTAACGGTGCTAAATCCTCCCCGACCTGTCTCGGGGAGGATTTTCTTCAGCCCTCCGCCTTCGGCGGCTCGATGGTGCGGATGTGCAGCTCACGCATCTGCCTGAGACCGACCGCCGAAGGCGCGCCCATCATCAGGTCTTGCGCACGCTGATTCATCGGGAAGGCGATGACCTCGCGGATGTTCGGCTCGTCGGCCAGCAGCATGACGATGCGGTCGATGCCAGGGGCGGAGCCACCGTGCGGCGGGGCGCCGAGCTTGAACGCCTCGATCATGCCGGAGAAGTTAGCGTCCACTTCCAAGCGACTGTAGCCGGCGATCTCGAACGCCTTGTACATGATCTCCGGCCGGTGGTTCCGGATCGCGCCCGAGCTCAGCTCGTAGCCGTTGCAGACGATGTCGTACTGCCAGGCGAGTATCTCCAGCGGGTCTTTGTTTTCCAGAGCGTCGAGCTCGCCTTGGGGCATCGAGAACGGGTTGTGGCTGAAGTCGATCTTCTTCGCCTCCTCGTCGTACTCGAACATCGGGAAATCGACGATCCAGCAGAACTTGAAGCAATTGGGTTCGACCAGGCCCAACTCCTCGCCCACGCGCGTGCGCGCCGCGCCGGCGAGCTTGGCCGCTTCGCTGGCCTTGCCCGCGGCGAAGAACAGGCCGTCGTCGAGCCCGAGGCCCAACTCGGCGTAGAGCTTCTCCATGTTCTCCGGCCCGTGGTTCTTGGCGATCGGGCCGCCGAACTCGCCGCCCTTGCGGGTGACATAGCCGAGCCCGGCGAAGCCCTCCTTGCGCGCCCACTCGTTCATGTCGTCGAAGAACTTGCGGCTCTTTTCGGCGGTGCCCGGCGCCGGGATCGCCCGCACCACGCCACCCGAGCCGACGATTTTCTCGAACAGGCCGAAGCCGCTCTTCTCGAAATGATGCGAGGTGTCGGTGATAACCAGCGGATTTCTCAGGTCCGGCTTGTCGGTACCGTACTTGAGCATCGCTTCGGCGTAAGGAATGCGCGGGAACGTGCCGGCCGGTGTCACGCTCTTGCCGCCGGCGAATTCCTCGAAGCACCCGGCAAGCACCGGCTCGAGCGCGGCGAACACGTCTTCCTGGGTGACGAAGCTCATCTCGAAGTCGAGCTGGTAGAACTCGGCCGAACGGTCGGCGCGCAAGTCCTCGTCGCGGAAGCACGGGGCGATCTGGAAATAGCGGTCGAAGCCGGCGACCATCAGCAACTGCTTGAACATCTGCGGCGCTTGCGGAAGGGCATAGAACTTGCCCGGATGCAGGCGGCTCGGAACCAGGAAGTCGCGCGCGCCCTCGGGGCTGGAGGCCGAAAGGATTGGCGTCTGGAACTCCATGAAGCCCTGCTCGTGCATCCGCCGCCGCAGGCTGGCGATGACCTCCGAACGCAGGATCACGTTGCTGTGCATCGTCTCGCGCCTGAGGTCGAGGAAGCGGTACTTGAGGCGGATGTCCTCGGGATATTCCTGCTCGCCGGCCACCGGCATCGGCAGCTCCTCGGCGCGGCTCTGCACCGTGGCGGCTCGGGCATAGACCTCCACCGCGCCGGTCGGCAGGTTCGGGTTGACCGTTTCCGGCGTGCGCGCCTTGACGTCTCCATCGATCGTGACGACCGATTCCAGCTTCAGCCCTTCGAGCGTCGAAAGCGCCGGCGAATCCGCGTCCACCACGATCTGCGTGATCCCGTAATGATCGCGCAGATCGACGAACAGCAGCCCGCCGTGGTCGCGCTTCCTGTGCACCCAGCCGGACAGGCGCACGGTCTGGCCAACGTCGCTGGCGCGAAGCGCGGCGCAGTTGTGGGAACGGTAGGCGTGCATCGAGACTCTTTCCGTTGGGCGGTTTATGGCGCTAGGGAGGCGGCGCTAACAGGCGATGGGCCCTGGCTTGTCAAGCCGACCGCACGTACCCGAGGGTGCCGTCCCGCGCGCCCTATAGAAAACACATGATGAAAATACACCCGCTGATTACCAAAACCGAGGAACTGGCCGATCTGTGCGATCGGCTGGCGCAAGGCGATTTCGTCTGCGTCGACACCGAGTTCATGCGCGAGAACACGTACTATCCGCTGCTGTGCCTGGTGCAGATCGGCAACGAGGAGGAAGCGGCCGCGATCGATCCGCTCGCGCCCGGGATCGACCTTGCGCCGATGCTCGAATTGTTCTGCAACAACGAGGATGTGCTCAAGGTCTTCCACGCCGGGGGCCAGGACGTAGAGATCATCTACAACCTCACCGGCAAGACTCCGCATCCGATCTTCGACACCCAGATCGCGATGATGGCGGTGAGCCAGAGCGAGCAGATCGGCTATGCCAACCTGGTCGAAAGCTGGATGGGCAAGCAGATCGACAAGGGGGCGCGCTTCACCGACTGGAGCCGCCGCCCGCTGACCGAACGGCAGATCGAATACGCGATCGGCGATGTCACCTACCTCGCCAAGATTTTCCCGCGCCTGCTCAAGAAGCTGGTCAAGACCGGGCGCGGCAGCTGGCTCGACGCCGAGATGGAAAAGCTCGCCGATCCGGGCAACTACGCCAACGATCTCGAAACCGCCTGGTACCGCATTCGCCCGCCGAGCCGCAGCGCGGTGGTGCTCGGGCGTCTGAAAGCGCTGGCGGGCTGGCGCGAGAGCGAGGCGCAGGCGAAGGACATCCCGCGCGGCCGCATCATGCGCGACGAAACCCTCGCGGACGTTGCCAGCCACCCGCCCAAGACGCAGGCCGAGCTGGCAAAAGTCCGCGGCTTGAGCCAGGCATGGAAGGACAACGACATCGGCAAGCGCCTGATGAAGGTTCTCGCCAAAGCCGAGCCGCTGCCGAGCGAGGAACTGCCCGACAAGCCCAAGCGCGGCGCCCCGCTAGGCAAGGAAGGCGCGCTCGTCGCCGACCTGCTCAAGCTGCTGCTGAAGATCCGCAGCCGCGAGATCGACGTCGCCAGCCGCCTGCTGACCCGCTCCGACGAGCTCGAAGCCCTGGCCGCGGGCGTGCGCGACCTGCCGGTGCTGCAAGGCTGGCGCTACGAGATCTTCGGCAAGGACGCGCTGGATCTCGTCGAGGGCAAGCTCGGCTTCGGGGTCGAGCACGGCAAGCTCAAGATGACCCGGATCGAAGATCTGCCCGCAGAGGATGAACCGTCGCTGCGGGAAAACGCCGCCGAGTGACGCGCCCGCGCTGAGCGTGGCTTGTCGCCCCGCATTTGCCGTGCCATCTTCGCTTGACGCCTCACGGGGCGCACGCGCGAAGGGGGGCTGACGTGACCGGGACTGCCGAATCCTTCGGGCATGATCACGCCGCTCGCAACGCCGGGTGGGAAGAAGCGCTAGAGCGCGACGGCCTGCCCGAATTCGTCATCCATCGACTGGAGGAGGCCGCGGCCGGGCGCGGCGCATGGGTGGCGACGATGACCCCGGCCGAACTGCTGCTCGCGCGCAGCCACGGCATTCGCCCCCTGGCGACGATCTCCGGAACGTGCTGGTTTCATTACGGCTGGAGCTGGACGCAAGGGCACGCGCAAGGCTGGCACGAAGCGCTCGACCGTCTGCGAAGAGAGGCGGTCGCCTGCGGGGCCAACGCGGTGGTCGACGTGCGCATGCGCACGCTGCGCCACCGCATTGCCAGCAGCATGGACTACACCCTGATCGGCACCGCCGTGCGGATCGACGGGCTTCCGCCCGGCAAGGATCCGGTAATCGCGACCGTGCCCGCGCTGGAGTTCGTCCGCCTCCTCGAAGCCGACATCGTGCCGGTCGGGATCGCCGTCGGCGCCAGCTACGACTGGCTGAACCGCATCGGCTACGGCGGCTACGGCAACAGCCCCTACTATGGCGGCAATGGCTGGCAGACGACCCGGCAGATGCGCTCGTGGACCAACCAGCCGCTGCACGAGCTGACCGACTTCTGGGAGCGCATTCGGCGCGAGGCGCACGCCGATCTACGCGCGGCAGCGGGCCGGCAGGGCAACGGCGTCCTCGCCCACACCCAGTTCGGCCAGCTGATCCAGCGCGAACAGGACAAGCAGCCGCCGGCCTATCTCGGACGGCACATCGTCATCGGCACGGTGGTCGACACGCGCCGCGCGGCGGGCTTTCCGCACGAGATCGAACAAGTGATCGACATGCGCGACGATCTTTCGCCGCTCAACCGGCCAAACGAACCGCGCCATTCCGGCTACGAAGCCGACGTCCAGGATCAAGAGGGAGACATCTAGTGGCCGACACCCAGCCCATGCCGGAGCACGCGCTCGCCCGCCTCGCCGGCCTGCGCCGCGAAGGGCATCCGGACGGCGTCTTCACCTCGGACTTTTCGGTCAACGAGTTCCTGCTGGTGCGCAAGGCCGGCTTCGAGCCGATCGGCCTGTGCGTCGGCAGCTGCATCTACCACGTCGGCTTCCAGTTCGCCGGCTGGAGCTCGTCGCAGGAGCTCGATGTGCTGTCGACCGCGATGTACGAAGCGCGGGCGCTGGCGATGGAGCGGATGCGCGAGGAAGCCAAGCAGATGGGCGCCGACGGCATCGTCGGCGTGCGGCTGACGGTCAAGCGACTCGAATGGGATGCCAAAGTCCTCGAATTCGTCGCCATCGGCACCGGCATCGTCCATGCCAAGGGCCACCCCGGCTTCAAGGGGCCGAATGGCGAGCCGTTCACGTCCGACCTCTCGGGGCAGGATTTCTGGACCCTGCTGCAGGCCGGCTATCGTCCGCTGGAGATGGTCATGGGCAGCTGCGTCTATCACGTCGCGAGGCGCGGGGCGTTTGCCTCGATGGGCACGATCGGCCGCAATGTGGAGCTGACCAATTTCTCGATCGCGCTGTACGAGGCGCGCGAGCTGGCGATGGAACGGATGCAGCTGGAGGCGACCCAAGCCGGCGCCGAGGGCGTCGTCGGCGCCAACCTGCACGAAGGCAGCCACGGCTGGTCGACCCATGTGATCGAGTTCTTCGCCATCGGCACCGCCGTCGTGCCGATCGAAGGCGACAGCCACGCCGAGGCGATTCCCGATCCCAAGCTTGTGCTGTCGGTCAACAGCTAGCGGCTCAGGCTCCCTCCGCGCCGAGCATCGCTTCGCCCTGGTATTTGAGTTCGAGGAACCGGTCCTGCGTGGCCAGCGCATCGACATCGCCACGCGCGAGTTGCTCGCTCATGCGGGAAACTTCCTGGCGGATGATGGCGAGGCCGTTCACCAGATGATCGTCGGCGCTCTGGCCCGCTTGACGGACGCGCCCACGCAGGCTCGGCGGAACGCTCTGGTGGCGCTCGATGAGGCCAGGCAACTCGACCGCGAGCAGGCGCTTGACCGCTTGCGCGGCGGGCTCGTTGGGCGAGAGGCGGGCGATCTGCGGCCCCATCGCGCCGAGCTCGCCGGCGATCGTATCGGCCAGGTTCGCCGCCGGCGCCGGAAGAGCGAGGGCCTGGGTCTCGAGCCATTCGGCCGTCGCTTGCGGCAAGGCGGCGATCGACGCCGATCCCGGATGCAGGATCGGCGCGGCCTTTTTGCGCAGAAGGCCCACGCCGAAAATGGCGCCGAGCACGATCACCGCGCCAATCGCCACGATCAACCCGATGAACGCGCCGACGAGGAAGAAATCGATCGCCAGCACCGCGGCTGCCGCCAGCAGCACCGCCAGCAGGACTCGCCCGATCAACCGCCAGGCGCGTCGCTGCCGCCGCTTCTGCTCGCGCAGCGCCCGCGCGCGGCCCTCCGGCGACACGCGCCGGAGCATCGCCTGTGCCTGGTTCGGACCCGTCAGATCGGACATCGCTGCGTTTTCCCTCTTCGCCGGCAAGATGCGGCGGCTTGCGCGGCGATGCAAGACGGCCTCGGTCTTGCCCGCGCTGCTCGCTTGCCGCGGCTGCCCGCTCGCCGTAACCCGGACGCGCGATGACCACCTACCTGCCCACAATCAAGCAGCTGCAATACCTCGTCGCGCTGCACGAGCACGGCCACTTCGGCCGCGCGGCGGAGGCGTCTTTCGTTTCGCAATCGACGCTCTCAGCGGGAATCCGCGAACTCGAATCGCTGCTCGGGGTGACGCTGGTCGAGCGCAGCCGGCGAGTGGTGCGCTTCACGCCGCTCGGCAACGCGGTCGTCGCGCAGGCGCACCGCCTGCTGCGCGAGGCTGAGGAGCTTTCCGACCTCGTCCAGGCCAGCGGCAAGCCCCTCGCCGGCGAATTGCGGATGAGCGTGATCCCGACGATCGCCCCCTTCTTGCTCCCCCGCATCCTTCCCCGGCTGCGACAAGAACGGCCGCAGTTGAAGCTGTTCCTGCGCGAAGAGACCAGCGACGCGGCGCTCGAATCTCTTCACCACGGCCGCGCCGATTGCGTGCTCCTGGCCCTGCCCTTCCCGACCGGCGAGGTCGACAAGGAGACGATCGCCACCGATAGCCTGTTCGTCGCCTTCCCCAAGGGCGAGCCGCGCGATCCACCGGCCGAAGTCACCCCGGCGATGATCGACGAAGGAAAGCTGCTGCTGCTCGAGGACGGACATTGCCTCAAGGAGCATGCCCTCGCCGCCTGCAACCGGCCGGAGCTGCGCGCCAGCGCGACGATGATCGGCACCAGCCTGCACACGCTGGTGCAGATGGTCGACAACGGCCTCGGCGTGACGATCCTGCCGCGCATGGCGATCGACGCCGGCATCCTGCGCGACACCCACATCGTCGCCCGGCCCTTGAAGGCTGTGAACGCCAGCCGCGAGATCGCGCTCATCTGGCGCAAGAACAGCCCGAGGGCGGACGAATTCCGCCTGCTGGCGCAGGAACTGCGGGCCGGCTAGCGCGGAGAGGCTCCGGCCGATAAGACGGCAGAACTGGTTCTGAAGGTAAACGGTTGGGAGATTGAACGATGTTGAAAGTGGCTTTCGGCGCGGCCGTCCTCGTCCTCGCTGCCGGCACGGCCCATGCCCAGGGCTCGACGCCGGCCGAGATCGTGCAACGCCATGTTGATTCCGGCGGCAACGTCGACGCGATCGTGGCCGACTACGCCGATGACGCGGTCGTTCTCCAGGCCGGCCGCACGCTCCAGGGCAAAGCAGCGATCCGGCAGTTCTATGTCGGCATGTTCGGCCCTCGTCCCGCCGGGGCGACGCCGGCACAAGGCTCCGCACCCGCCGCGGGCGGCCCGCCGAAGATGACCGTCGACAAGGTGTGGCAGGAAGGCAATGTCGGCTTCGTCAGCTGGCACATGGGCCCGACCCACGCGACCGAAGAGTTCGTGATCAGGAACGGGAAGATCGACGTGCAGGCGGTCTTCATGAACGGCGCACCTCCGGCGCCGCCACGCCCCTAGTCCATGTGCTTGAGGCCGACCCTCAGGTAATCCCAGCCGGTGATCAGCGTCAGGATCGCCGCAGCCCATAGGGTTGTCAGCCCGACGAGGTGGATCCACTGATGGCCGAGCGTTCCACAATATTCGAAGCGTGAATGGCAGGGCACCCCTTCGACCGCGCCGCCGAGGATCAGCGCGCCGAGGGAGACGAACTGGAAGGTGGTCTTCCACTTCGCCAGGCGGCTCACGGGCACGGAGACTTGCAGCCCGCCGAGAAATTCGCGCAAGCCCGAAACGGCGATCTCGCGCACCAGGATAATGAGCCCGGCGATCACGTGCGCGTCGCCGACGTAAGGCCCGCGCAAGTAGCCCTGGGCGGTCAGCACCAGGACGACGGCCGCAACCATGATCTTGTCGGCGATCGGATCGAGGAACACGCCGAGCCTCGAAACGGCGCCGCTCGCCCGCGCGAGGTAGCCGTCGAAATAGTCGGTGATGCCCATCAGGCTGTAGAGCCCGAACGCCAGCGCGTAGCCCAACTGCCACTCGGGCCACCACAACAGGAAGGCGAGCAGCGGCACGGTGAGGATGCGGGAGAGCGTGAGAATGTTCGGCAGAGTCAGCATCCGTCAGCCGACCTAGCGCCAAATGGCTCCGCGAAAAACCCGCCTTCGGGCCTTGCCGTTAACAGATTGCAAGCTAGGGTCGCGCGCAACCGGGGACAGGAAGCCCAAGCCGACGCATGCTGACATCGACTTACCTGCTTCGCCAGCGCCGCTTCTTCCCGTTGTTCGCCACCCAGCTGTTCAACGCGTTCAACGACAATCTCTACAAGAACGCGATGGTGCTGTTCGTGGTCTATGGGGTGTACGCCTCCGAAAAGGCTGAAGCGCAGTTCTCGGCGATCGCCTCTGGCCTGTTCATCCTGCCGTTCTTCATCCTTTCGGCGCTGTCCGGCCTGCTGGCGGATATGCGCGACAAGGCCAGGATCATCCGCTGGATCAAGCTGGCCGAGATCGGCATCATGACTTGCGGGGCGGGCGGCCTGGTGCTCGGCTGGTCAGGATATCTGACCACCACGCTGGCCATTCCGCTGATGCTGCTCGCGCTGCTGGCGATGGGCGTCCATTCGACCTTCTTCGGGCCGATCAAGTACGCGATCCTGCCACAGCACCTGCACAAGGACGAAGTGCTCGCCGGAACCGGCCTGGTCGAGGCGGGGACTTACCTCGCGATCCTCGCCGGGACGATTCTTGCCGGGTGGATACCGGTCGTGTGGGCGGCAGGCGGCGTCGTCGTCACGGCGATTCTCGGTTACTTCACCAGCCTCAGCGTTCCTCCCGCGCCGCCGATGGAAAAAGGCCAGCCGCTCGATTGGCACGTCATCCGCTCGTCGATCGCGCTGGTGAAGAACACCATGCACGACCGCGAGGTCTATTTCGCGATCCTGGCGATCAGCTTCTTCTGGACCATCGGGGCGGTGCTGTTCATCCAGTTTCCGCCGCTGGCCAAGAACGTGCTGCTGGCCGACAAGGAAGTCGCGAGCCTGTTCCTCGTGGTGTTCTCGATCGGCGTGGCGATCGGCTCGGTGGCGGTGAACGCCTTGCTGAAGGGCGAGGTTTCCGCGCGTTATGCTCCCGCTTCGGTCCTCGGCATGGGCCTGTTCGTCGCCTGTTTCTATCTGATCTGCCGGGTCTGGAGCACGCGCCACTCCGGCGCGCTGATGAACGTACCGGAGTTCATCTCGCAGCCGCTCGCGGTTCCCATCCTCGGGGCGCTGCTGCTGATCGCGGTCACCGGCGGGATGTTCGTGGTGCCGCTCTACGCCTTCCTGACGACCAAGGTCGAACCCGGCCAGGCCGCGCGCACGGTCGCGGCGAACAATATCGTCAATTCAGGGGCGATGGTGATCGGATCGGTGATCGCCGGCGGCCTCAGCTGGGTCGGCGTACCGTTGACCGAGCAATTGCTCCTGAGCGCGGCGATGTGCCTGGTTTCGGCCTGGCTCGGGTGGATGCTCCATCGCGCGGAGCTGGAAGCCGCCGCCGCCAAATAGTCAGAACAGGTAAGTCGCCACGGCGAGCAGGCAGGCGCAATAGGCCATCAAAAAGTGACGCACATCCTCGGCGTCGACCGCGAAGGGGCGCCAGGTCGTCTCGGCCGGCGGCTCGATCTGGCGGACATGCGACGGCAGGCTCGCCAGGAAGGGATGGCGACGGGCTTCGTCTGTGAGGACCAGGGAGCGGCGCATCATGGTCCTGATTAACGCGCAAGTAACCAATCGGCACCCGGCCATCGGGCGCTGTCCACAGCCGGGACATCGGCCGCGCGCTCGGGAACGATTGCCGCCGCCGGCGCCCGGGGCTAACGGCCGATCATGACCCGCGGCGCCGCCGAACTTCTCGTCGCCTGCCTGGCTGAACAGGAATGCCGCCGCGTCTTCACGGTGCCCGGCGAAAGCTTCCTCGCTGTGCTCGACGCACTCCACTCGCATCCGGCGATCGAAACCATAACCTGCCGCCAGGAAGGCGGGGCGGCGTTCATGGCTTGCGCCGATGGAGGGATCGCCGGACGGCCGGGAGTCGCCTTCGTCACGCGTGGCCCGGGCGCGGCCAACGCCAGTATCGGCGTCCACGTCGCCTTCCAGGATTCGCGGCCGCTGATCCTGTTCGTCGGCGATGTCGCGCGGGGTATGCGCGAGCGCGAAGGATTTCAGGAAATCGACTTCCCGGCTTTCTTCGCACCGATCGCCAAATGGGCGGCGCGGATCGACGACGCAGCCCGCATTCCGGAGTTGATCGCCCGCGCTTACGCTACGGCGATTTCCGGCCGGCCCGGGCCGGTCGTCCTCGCCCTGCCCGAGGACATGTTGTTCGACGATGCCGGCGATGCCGCGCCTCGGCCATTCGTCCATCGGCCGGCACAGGCCCCTTGCCCCGACGCCCTCACCGCGCTCAGGGCAATGCTTGCCGACGCCGCTTCGCCGGTGGCGATAATCGGGGGCGCCGGATGGGACCGCAAGGCCCGAACCTATTTCCAGATGTTCGCCGAGCGGCTCGGCGTGCCCGTCGCCACCGCCTTCCGCCGGCAGGACGCGATCGAGCCTTCATCCCCGGTTTACGCCGGCAATCTCGGCTATGGGCCCAATCCGAAGCTTGCCGAGCGCATAAGGTCCGCCGACCTGATCCTCGCCGTCGGCGCCCGGCTGGGCGAGGCGACGACCGACGGTTACACCCTCGTCACGCCCGATCATCCGGGCCAGCTTCTGGTCCATGTCCATCCCGACCCGAACGAGCTCAACCGGGTTTATCGCGCCGACCTCGCGATCTGCGCCGACATGGCCGAGTTTGCCGAAAGCGCGCTGATGTGGGACGACGGCTCGCTGATCTCGTTCGACGCCGGCGCCGAGGCGCACCGCGAATGGCGCGAATGGTCGACGCCCGACAGCGACGGCACTCGGCTCGACCTCGCCCGCTGCCTCGCCATCGCCCGGGAGAAACTTCCGGCGGACAGCGTGATCTGCAACGGGGCGGGCAATTTCTCCGGCTGGTGGCACCGTTATTGGCCTTACGCCGGCTGGCCCTCGCAATTGGCGCCGACTTGCGGCGCGATGGGCTTCGGCGTGCCCGCCGCGATCGCCGCCAAGTTGCGCCTGCCCGAGCGCTGCGTCGTCGCGGTGGCCGGAGACGGCGATTTCCTTATGAATGGCCAGGAACTGGCGACGGCCGCCCAATACGGCCTCGACTTGCTGCTGATCGTGATCGACAACGGATCTTACGGCACTATCCGCATGCATCAGGAGCGCGAGTTCCCCGGCCGCGTCAGCGCCACCGACCTCGCCAACCCGGACTTCGCCGCCCTCGCCCGCGCCTACGGTGGCTGGGCCGCGCGGGTCGAAACCGCCGAGGAGTTCGCCGCCGCGCTCGACGAGGCGCTGGCGCGCGGCGGCATCCGCCTGCTGCACTGCGTCAGCGATATCGAGCGCCTGACCGCCGCCGGCGCCACGGTGAGCGCGCTCCGCGCCCGCCGCTAGCGAGACAGCCTCGAGATCGCGCCACAGCGCCGCGAATGGTCCCAATGTTCCCACTCGCCATGGTGCCTTCCCGCACGTCCGCTCATGAGCAGGCTCGCGGCCCTGAGTTGTCCACCTCCTGCAGCAAGCCAGGCGAGCCGAAAGCCATGCGGCGACTGAGGTGAGGAGCGCGTACATCCAGAGAACATAAGACGAACGCACGCGTGTAGGAAAGGCGTTTGCGAGATCGCCCGAACCCCGCCGATGCGAAAAAGGGCCGCCCTCACCGGACGGCCCTTCTCATTCGCGTGACGTGCGCGATCAGACCTTGTTGCCGAACGCGCCTTCGACCTTGCCTTTGAGGTTCTGCGCCTGGCCCTTGAGCTCCTGCGCGTCGCCTTCGGCGCGCGTGTCCGGATCGGCCGAATGCTGCTTCACATCGCCGGCCACTTCGTTGGCGATGCCTTTGGCCTTGTCCTTCAATTCACCCATGGGAATTCTCCTTTCGGGTTCCAACGGGCAAGGAAAGGCCTCGGTTCCTGCGTCAGGCTTTGGCCATCGACAGGATCTTGTTCCACTCCTCCGGCCGTATCTCCGCCACCGAGAGCCGCGACTGGCGGATCAGCTCGATGTCCTTGAGTGCGGGTTCAGCCTTGATATCGGCGAGCGTCACCGGCCGGTCGAGCTTCCTCACCGGCTTGATCTCGACCGCGGCCCAGGTGCCCGTCTCGTCCTTCGGGTCGGAAAGGCCGGCGCGGGAAATCTCGACGATGCCGACGATCTCCTTGCCGGTCACCGAGTGGTAGAAGAACGCCTGGTCGCCGGCTTTCATCGCCTGAAGATTCATCTTCGCGCGATGATTGCGCACCCCATCCCACAGCGTGCGGCCGTCTTTCACCAGCCGGTCCCAGCCGTATGAGGCGGGCTCGCTCTTCATCAACCAGTAGTGCTTGCTCATCCCGCCAGCTCTAGCCGCAGCCTTCCCGAGTGGCAATTAACGGAATGGGAACGACAACCGCGTACCGATGCATGCGATGGGCGCCGCCACTCAGTCTCCCGAGCAGCCGCGTGACCGGTCCGGTCGCGCCGCCAAGCCGCTCGCGCGGGCGAAGGACGATCTGGTTGCGCTGGGGATCGCCATCGCCGCGATCATTCAGTTCGTCGGCATTGCCGGCCGTCTGATGCCGCAAGTCGTACGGGTCTGGCTCGGCATCACTCGCCAGCCCGACCTGATGTTGACGAGCGGGCTGCTACTCAACATTGCCTTGCTGATTTTCGGTTGGCGCCGATACGAGGAACTGCGGCGCGAACTGAATGCCAGGCGCGAAGGCGAAGAGGCAGCCCGCGCCCTGGCGGAAAGCGATCCGCTGACCGGCTGTCGCAATCGCAGGGGCATCACCCCGGCGATCGACGCGATGCTCCACGCCTCGCGCGAACAGGGCCAGGAGCACGAGGTCGCGCTGCTTCTGATCGACATCGACAACTTCAAATCGATCAACGACCGTTGCGGGCACCAGACGGGCGACGCGGTGCTGGTCGAGACGGCCGCGCGCATCGGCCGCCTCTTGCCGGCAGGCGGAATTTGCGCTCGCATGGGGGGCGACGAGTTCGCTTGCGCTTTCACTTTCGAAGCCAGCGACCGCGCGCGCGCCGATCGCCTCGCCGGAGAGCTTGTCGCCGCCATTTCCGCGCCGGTGGCGGTCCAGGATCTGACGATCGACGTGACCGTGTCTGTCGGCCTGGCTTCGAGCCGGCAGCCTTCGCATGGCTCGTCGCCAAATGCCGAAACGCTTATCCACTGGGCCGATATCGCGATGTATCACGCCAAGCGGCACGGGCGCGATCGCCACGCCTGGTTCGAGCCGCAGATGGAAAGCGAAATCCGCTTCCGCAACGCGCTGGAGACCGGCTTGCGCAATGGCATCAGGTCCGGCGAGTTCATTCCCTATTACGAACAGCAGATCGACATCCAGACCGGAGGGCTGGTCGGCTTCGAAATGCTCGCGCGGTGGAAGTCGCCCGACTTTGGGGTCGTCAGCCCCGACATCTTCATCCCGCTTGCTGAGGAGCTAGGGGTTATCGGCGAGCTGTCGGACAGCCTGATCCGCGCGGCACTGGAAGACGCCAAGGGCTGGGATCCGGAGCTGACCCTGTCGGTCAACATCTCCCCGGTGCAATTGCGCGATCCGTGGTTCGCCCAGAAGATGTTGCGCCTGCTGACCGAAGCCGGCTTTCCCTCTCACCGTTTTGAAATCGAAATCACCGAAAGCTGCCTGCACGAGGATGTCGCGGTCGTCCGCACGATCATCACCAGCCTCAAGAACCAGGGCGTCAAGGTGACGCTCGACGATTTCGGCACCGGCTATTCCAGCCTCGCCCAGCTTCGCGCCCTGCCGTTCGACCGGCTCAAGATCGATCGCAGCTTCGTCGCCGAACTGGCCAACGCCGGGGCGAATTCGGAACTGGTCGCGGCCATCGTCTCGCTCGGGCGGGGCCTCGGGCTGCCGATCGTCGCCGAAGGCATCGAGAACAGCGAGGCGCTCGCGGTGTTGCGTGAACTGGGCGATCTGAAGGGCCAGGGCTATCACTACGGCCGGCCGGAAGACGCCGCGGCGACGCTGCAACGTCTTCTGGCGAAGACCATCGAATCCACACCGGACCTGCCGGACGCCCAGCGCGCCGCGGGCTAACGCGCCATTGCCAGCCGGGTGTCCGGCCCCTACGTGGCGCGGATGCGCGTACCCTTCATCAAGATGCACGGGCTCGGCAACGATTTCGTCGTGCTCGATGGGCGCAGCGAGAAGCTGCCGCCGGTGACGAGCGCCTTCGCTCGCGGGATCGCCGATCGCCGCACCGGCATCGGTTGTGACCAGCTGATCGTGCTCGAGCCGTCCGAAGTCGCGGATTTCCGCATGCGCATCCGCAATTCCGGCGGCGGTGAAGTGGAAGCGTGCGGCAACGCCACACGGGCCGTTGCCCTGCTCCACAACCAGCCGGCCAGGATCGAGACGGCCGGCGGCATCCTCGAAGTGCGTCCCGATGGCGGCGGTGTCTCGGTCGACATGGGCGAACCGCGCTTCGAATGGGACGCCATTCCGTTATCCGACGCGATGGACACCCTCGACATGCCGGTCGCGTGGGACGATCTCGAACGACCGAGCGCGGTCAACGTTGGCAATCCCCACGTGATCTTCTTCGTGCGCGATTGCGACCAGGTGCCCCTACAGCGCCTCGGCCCGGCGATCGAGACCGATCCGTTGTTCCCCGAAGGGGTCAACGTCAACGTCGCCACGGTCGAGAACCGGCATGAAATCCGCCTGCGGGTGTGGGAGCGCGGCACGGGGCTCACTCGCGCATGTGGCACCGGGGCCTGCGCCACCGCAATCGCGGCGATGCGGCGCAAGCTGGTGGAGCGGGAAGTCACGGTGACCCTTCCCGGCGGCAAGCTGCTGATCGGTTGGGGCGAGGACAATCACATCATCATGACCGGCCCGGCCAGCGAGAGCTTCCGGGGCAATTTCGATTGGGGCGACTACGCTTGAGCGCCGAAGTGATTTCGCTCGGCTGCCGGCTCAACATCGCCGAAAGCGATACGATCCGCGCGCTGCTCGCGGGTGAATCCGACGTGGTCGTGGTCAACAGCTGCGCGGTCACCGCCGAAGCGGTGCGCCACACGCGCCAGGCCATTCGCAAGGCCCGCCGCGCACGGCCGCACGCGCGCCTGCTGGTCACCGGCTGCGCGGCCGATGTCGAACGCGCACAGCTCGCCGCTATGCCCGAGGTGGATGGACTGGTAGCGAATGCCGCGAAGCTCGATCCGCGCGCCTGGAACGCACCCGCGCGGTCCGGACCGGCTCCGACAACGCATACCCGCGCGTTCATCGCGGTGCAGACCGGTTGCGATCACGCGTGCACCTTCTGCGTGATCCCGCAAGGCCGGGGGCCCAGCCGGTCGCGGACGGTTTCGCAAGTGCTGCGCGAGATCGAGGCCCACCTCGATCGCGGAGCGGGCGAAGTCGTGCTGACCGGGGTCGACGTGACGAGCTGGGGCTACGACCTGGCCCGCGCGCCCCGTCTCGGCTCCCTGCTGCAAGCGGTGCTGGACGCCTTTCCGGCGCTGCGACGGTTGCGCCTCTCGTCGCTCGACGGGATCGAAGTCGACGGGGAGCTGTTCGAGCTGCTCGTGTCGGAGCCGCGCGTGATGCCGCACGTCCACTTGTCGCTCCAGCATGGTCACGACCTTATCCTCAAACGCATGAGGCGCCGCCATTCCCGCGCCGAGGCCGCATCGCTGGTCGAAGGGCTGCGCGCCCGGCGGCCGGAGATCGCCGTGGGCGCCGACCTGATCGCCGGCTTCCCGACCGAGGACGAAGCCATGCATCAGGCCAACCTCTCGATCGTTGGCGAGCTGGGCATCGTTCACGGCCATGTCTTCCCCTATTCGCCGCGCCCGCGCACCCCCGCCGCGCGGATGCCGCAGGTGGACAAGGCGACAATCCGCCGCCGCGCCGGCGAATTGCGCCAGGCGGCCGCCGAAGTCCGCGAGGCATGGCTCGGATCGCTGCTCGGCCGCCCGCTGGACGTTCTGGCCGAGGCCGACGGGACCGGACATGCGGGCAACTTCGCGCGGGTCGCCATGCCCGCGGGCACGCCTCGTGGGGTTGTCCTCACCGTTACCCCCACAACGCTCGCCGAAGGACTGCTGGCGTGAGCGAGCCCACCTGGCGAGACCGCCTGTTCGGGGGCTTCCGCAAGACCTCGGAACGCCTTTCGGAGAACCTCACCGCTGTCGCCAGCACGGCCAGGCTCGACCAGGCGACGCTCGACGAGATCGAGGACGCGCTGATCCTCTCCGACCTCGGGCCGGGCGCGGCCTCGCGCATTTGCGAGCGCCTCGCCGAAAAGCGCTTTGGCCTGGTGATGACCGAGCGCGAGTTGAAGGAAGCCGTCGCCGAGGAAATCGCGGCCATTCTGCGCCCGGTGGCCAAGCCGTTGGAGATCGTCGCCTTCCCGCGCCCGCAAGTGATCCTGGTAATCGGCGTCAACGGCAGCGGCAAGACCACCACCATCGCCAAGCTGGCACACTTATTCCAGGAACAGGACTACGGAGTGCTCCTCGCCGCCGGCGACACTTTCCGCGCGGCGGCGATCGGGCAGCTCAAGGTTTGGGCGGACCGCATCGGCGCGCCGATCGTCACCGGGCCCGAAGGCGGCGATCCGGCGAGCATCGTGTTCGACGCGGTCAAGCAGGCGACCGGAACGGGCATCGACGCGCTGATCGTCGACACCGCCGGCCGGCTACAGAACAAGCGCGAACTGATGGACGAACTCGCCAAGATCCGCCGCGTGCTCGGCCGGCTCAACCCCGCGGCGCCGCACGATGTCGTGCTGGTGCTCGATGCAACCAACGGCCAGAATGCGCTTTCCCAGATCGACGTTTTCAAGGAAGTCGCGGGCGTGACCGGCCTCATCATGACCAAGCTCGACGGCACCGCACGCGGCGGCGTGCTGGTCGCCGCGGCGGAGCAATACGGCCTGCCGATCCATGCGATCGGGGTCGGCGAAAAGCTTGACGACTTGCGGCCGTTCGATCCCGATCTGGTCGCGCGCGTCATCGCGGGAGTGGCTTGATGGCAAACGAAGCGAAGAAAGCCGCCGCAGGCTGGCTCAACCTGCTGATCGACTACGGCCCGCTGGCGGTGTTCTTCGCTGTTTACTGGCTGTTCGCCCCAGCCGACAAGAACGACGGGATCGGGGTGATTTTCGCCGTCGTCCGCAGCACCGGGGCGTTCATCGCCGCAGCCGTGGTCGCGCTGGCCGCATCGAAGCTTGTGCTCGGCAAGATCTCGCGCATGCTGATGCTCTCTACCATCCTGATCGTCGGCTTCGGCGGCCTCACGGTCGTCCTGCGCGATCCGTTCTACGTCCAGGTCAAGCCCACGGTTCTGTACCTGTTCTTCGGCCTGGTCCTCCTCGCGGGCTGGCTGCGCGGCAAGGCGCTGCTACAATGGCTGCTCGAAGCCGCGTTCGAGGGCTTGAGCGAGGAAGGCTGGCTCAAGCTCTCGCGCAACTGGGGCTTCTTCTTCCTGTTTTTCGCCGCGTTGAACGAGACGCTGCGCCACGTTCTCTCCTTCGGCGACTGGCTAACGGCCAAATTGTGGGTGTTCATGCCTTTGAGCTTCCTCTTCACCTTCACTCAGTTGCCGATGCTTCTGCGGCACGGGCTGGCCGCAACGGCCGAAGACGACGTGGTCGAGAACCCGCCGTCCGAGTAGCGATGGATACGTAGTCTTACTTATAGGAACCAGCTCTGCGCTGACCGGTTGTCTGCCCATGGGACCGCCGCGTGCGGAGGATTTTGCGTGGACGTTTTAAATCCGCCTGACGGCGGCAAAGGCTGCGCGTCCGCGCTGCCTCCTGGCGCCCAGCCCGGCGGGGAATTCGAGCGCGCGCTGGCGCACAAGCTCGGCAATCTGCTGCAAGTGGTGAACGGTAACCTCGAGCTACTCGCCCAGCGTGCTGTGGACGACCGCTCGCGCGGATACCTCGCAAATGCGCAGGCTGCGGCTCAGGAGTTGACCAGCATCGCGCACTCGCTTGTCGAAGCGGCGACAGCGAAACCCTAGATTTCGACCTGGCTGCCGAGTTCGACCACGCGGTTGGTCGGCAGGCGGAAGAACTCCATCGGCGTCGCCGCGTTGCGCATCATCCAGGCGAACAGCTTCTCGCGCCACAGCGCCATCCCCGGGTGCTCGGAGGGCAGCAGCGTCTGGCGCGACAGGAAGAAGCTCGTCTGCATGATCTCGAACGGGCCGCCGCAGATGTTGTCCAGCCGCTTCAGCGCGCCGGGCACGTCGGTTTCCTCCATGAAGCCGTAGCGCACCACCACCCGGTAGAACCCGTCGCCGAGCGCGGCGACTTCGGTGCGGTCGATCTCCTCGACATAAGGCACGTCGGCGATGGACACGGTCAGCACCACCACCCGATCGTGCAGCACCTTGTTGTGCTTGATGTTGTGCAGCAGCGCCGAAGGGGTGCCGCTCGATCCCGAGTTCATGAAAATCGCGGTGCCGGGCACCTTGGCAGTGCTATTGCGGCCCGATTTGGCGAAGATGTCGAGCGGCAGGCCCACTTCGGCCATGCGCGCCTTCATCAGGCGCCGGCCCTTGGCCCATGTGGTCAGGAGGGTGAAGGCGAAGGCGGCCACCACCAGCGGAAACCAGCCGCCGTCCGGCACTTTGGTCATGTTCGAGCTGAAATACGCGCCATCGACCAGGAAGAACACCGCGGTCGCCGGCAGCGCGTACCACCACTTCCATTTCCACACCGCGATCAGCAGCACGCCCATCAGGCAGGTGTCGATCGTCATCGCCCCTGTGACCGCGATGCCGTACGCCGAAGCGAGGTTCGACGAGGTGCGGAAGAACAGCACCAGCAGGATTACCGCGATCATCAGCATCCAGTTGACCAGCGGAATGTAGATCTGTCCGTGATGCTCGTCGCTGGTATGGAGGATCGAGAGCCGCGGGATGAAACCGAGCTGGACCGCCTGATGGGTGACCGAAAAGGCGCCGGAGATCACCGCCTGGCTAGCGATGAAGCTCGCCGCGGTCGCGAGCAGCACCAGCGGCAGGCGGAACATGTCGGGCGCCATGAAGAAGAACGGGTTTTCGATCGCCTGCGCCGCCGAGGCATCGCCGAGCGAGATGATCATCGCCCCTTGCCCGAAGTAATTCAGCAGCAGGCAGGGCATCACGAACCAGAACCACGACAGGCGCAGCGCGCCCCGGCCGAAATGGCCCATGTCCGAATAAAGCGCCTCCGCCCCGGTCACCGCCAGCACGACTGAACCGAGCGCCAGAAACGCCAGCGTCTTGTCGATCAGGAAGAACTGGATCGCGTACCAGGGATTGAACGCCACTAGGATCGCCGGATAATCGAAGATGTGCCACACCCCGAGCACCGCCAGCGTGCTGAAATAGAGCAGCATGATCGGCGCGAACAACGTGCCGACTTTGGTCGTGCCCCGCTTCTGCAGGAAAAACAGCCCGATCAGCAATCCCAGGGCAATTGGGTCGACCCATTTCGACAGGCCGGCTTCGACCGTGGTCAGACCTTCGACCGCGGAGAGCACGGAAACCGCCGGGGTAATCATGCTGTCGCCGTAGAACAGCGATGTCGCCGCCACGGCGAGCAGGATCGTCAGCCAGTTGTAGCGCGACTTGCCGATATAGCGACCGAGCATCGCCACCAGCGCCAGCGTGCCGCCTTCGCCCTTGTTATCGGCCCGCAGCAGCACGGTCACGTATTGCAGCGAGACGACGATGGTCATCGACCAGAAGATCAGGCTGACGACGCCGAGAATGTGGATGTCGTCGATCGCCAGCTTGTGCGGCCCGACGAAAGTCTCTCGGAAGGCGTAAATCGGGCTAGTGCCGATGTCGCCGAAGACAATGCCGATGGCTCCGACGGCAAGCTTCAGCTTCGCCGACCGGCGGCCGTCACCGTGCTCGGCAGCGCTCATCGAATGGGACGCCCCAGTGTGCGACTCTTGCGCATCGGCGGGCGCTTAGCAGCGCCGGTGAACCACGGCAATCGCGCCGCGAAAGGCGTGTCACTCTCGGCCGATCAGACGCTGGGCCATCGCGTCGGCCACGACGTCCGAGGATCGGCCTGTATTTTCGCTCTCGTGCCAGATCGCCTCGAGACGCTCGGGGATCTGCGCGATGCGCCGGCCCACCTCCTTGATGTCGCACGTGCTGCCGTGCCGGCGGGAGAGGTATTCGAGGCCGACGTTGATGATCCCGCCGGCATTGATCACGTAATCGGGCGCGTAGAGGATGCCGCGCTCGGCCAGCATGGAGCCGTGCTCGGGCCGCGCGAGCTGGTTGTTGGCGCCGCCGGCGACGATCGTGCAATCGAGCCGGGCGATGCCTTCGTCGTCGAGAATCGCGCCGAGCGCGTTGGGGCTGAACACGTCGCAGGCGACGCCCATCACTCGCTCGCTCGCGACCGCCTCGGCACCGGTCTCCGCCGCCAGCGCCTTCGCGCGCGCGGGGTCGATGTCGGAGACGGTGAGCCGCGCGCCGTCGCGCGCCAGCAGCCGCGCCACGCCGCCGCCGACGCTGCCGCAACCCTGGATCGCTACGTGCACACTGGCGACGCTGTCCTGACCGAGCTTGCGCGCGACCGCCGCGCGGATGCCGTGGTAGATGCCCATCGCCGTGAACGGCCCCGGATCGCCGCCAACCGAGCCATCCGCCGCCGGAAGACCGCAGACGTGCGGCGTGCGCTTCGAGATGGCTACCATGTCCGCTTCGGTCGCGCCGACGTCCTCGGCGGTGACGTAGCGCCCGCCGAGCGCGTCGATCGCGTCGCCGAACGCGGCGAGCAGCTCGGGGGTCTTCTCGCTGCCCCGCCCCAGCAACACGACCGCCTTGCCGCCGCCCATCGGCAGCCCCGCCATCGCGTTCTTGTAGCTCATCCCGCGGCTCAGGCGGAGCGCGTCGCGCATGGCGGCGTCGGGCTGCGGGTAGTGCCAGAAGCGGGTCCCGCCGGCGGCAGGGCCGAGGTGGGTGGAGTGGATCGCGATGATGGCGGTGAGGCCGGATCGGGCGTCGTGGACAACTTCAACAAGTTCATGCATGTCGAAGTCCGGCTCGGTCCAGAATGCCATTGCGCTCGCTCGTTGCAATCTTTTGATTTCGCGGCGAAAATCGGGAGAGAATGGGGCGATTGACGGGGTTTGAACCCGCGACCTCCGGTACCACAAACCGGCGCTCTAACCAACTGAGCTACAATCGCCACACGCCTGTGCCGCCAAACGTGTCGTATGGGGCGCAGTTAGGCCGTCGCGCATGGCCGTCAAGCGACGAGTACGCGAGGGCGCGCCTGTTGCACAGCGGCCCAAAATTGCAAAGCAAAAATGTGCCGCCCGCCGCGGCTCGCGCAATAAAGTTGCGCAGCGGCTAAGCGCTTGCCGCGCCGTGACGGCGCGATATCACCGCACGATGACGACTCCGGGTGAAACCTCGGCCGCCCACCTGATGGCCCAGCCCGGCGTCCGCCGCGTGCCCAGTCCGCAAGTCGAGCTGTTCACCCTGCCCGGCTTCCTCCCCGGCGAACTGTGCGAGGCGCTGATGGCGCTCATCGATATCGACCGCCGCCCTTCGACGATCGCCGATCCCAACGGCGATTCCTGTTTCCGCACCAGCGAGACGTGCGATCTCGATCCGGGCGCGCCGGCGGTGCAGGAAGTCGAGGCGAGGCTGTTCGCGCTGAGCGGAATCGACCCTGCCCACGGCGAGCCGATCCAGGGCCAGCGCTACGAAGCCGGCCAGGAATTCAAGGCCCATACCGACTACTTCGAGCCTGGCGGAGAAGACTTCGCGCGCTACTGCTCGGTCGCCGGGCAGCGGACGTGGACTTTCATGGCTTACCTCAACGACGTCGAGGCCGGCGGCGCGACGCGCTTCAAGGTTATCGACAAGATGTTCCAACCGCGGCGCGGCATGCTCGTCGGCTGGAACAACCATCGCACCGACGGCAGCCTCAATCCGGCCACGCTGCATCACGCGATGAAAGTGCGCAAAGGCCTGAAGTACGTGATCACCAAGTGGTATCGCGAGCGGCCCTGGAGATGGGAATGAGCGAACACGGCGAAGAGCGGTTCGGATCGTGCCATTGCGGCGCGGTGAAGTTCACTGTCGAGCTGCCGGCCGAGTTGCGCGGCGCGCGGTGCGACTGCTCGATCTGCGCCGTGAAGGGGGCGGTCACGGTCGGCGCGCCGCTCGACGCGCTGAAAGTGGTCGAGGGCGAGGACAAGCTCGCCTGCTACCAGTTCAACACCGGGGTAGCGAAGCACTGGTTCTGCTCGGTCTGCGGCTCCTACACTTTCCACCAGCGCCGCTCGGACCCCGGCAGTTACGGCGTGAATGTCGCCTGCCTCGGTCTTGATCCCTATCACGACTTTCCCGACGTTCCGGTGGTCGATGGCCGCCACCACGCCGGCGATACGGGCGTCAGGCGGATCGCCGGGCGGCTGCGGTTCGAGGGAAGCCAGAACCCTGAAGGCGACCGCTGAGCGCGCTTCAGGCCTTAGCTTGACCGCAAGGCTTTGCACTGGACTAGATCATGACCGCCGCTGCGAAGACGCCGTAAAGCAGCGCGACGAGCGCGAGCGGCCCTGCTCGCACAGCCCCTTTGCGGAACATGGTGTAGAGCACAGCCACGGCAACCATCGTGACGACAGCCGCGATGACGAGCTCGCGTCCGAGCAGCCAGGGGGTAAAGAACAGGCCGAACGCCGTCGGCACCGTTGCCTGGATCATCATCGCACCGCTGATGTTGGCGAGCGCGAGACGCTCCTTGCCCTGCCGCACCCAGATAAGCGCGTTCATCGTTTCGGGCAGTTCCGTGGCAATAGGGCTGAGCAACAGCGCAGTCAGTTGAGGCGAGATTCCGAGCCACGGACCCACCTGACCGAGTTGACCGACGAAAGCCCGGGAGGCCAGAAAGATGACGATCAGGGCGATCCCGACCTGCAAAAATGCCCAAAACAGGGATGGCTCCGCATCCCGCGGACGTATCTTCAACGGCTCCAGATCGCCTTCCTCTGGCTCCGCCCGCTCCCTCAGCTCTTTCCAGACGTAAACGCCGTAGACGGCGAGGAAGGCGAAGCCGAGCAGCGGCTTGAAGCGGAACAGCACCAGACCGACCGCGATCTTCACCACGAACACCGCGAGGAACCACAGCTGATCGCGGCTCAGCCGACGTCCGTTCACCTCGACTACAGGGTTGGCTGCGCGGCCAAGGCGTTTGCGGTTTGCGACCAGCGCAAGCCCCACCACGCCGTAGGCGATTGTCGCCAGCACCAGGGGCCCTCCGAGCGCGGCGCCTACGCCAAGCTCGCGCTGCGCGTCGCTTTTGCCGAACGCAGTCGCCACCAGCGTGACGACACTCTCCGGTAGCGCGGTTCCGAACGCCGCCAGGATCGTCCCGGTCGCCGTCTGGCTCAGCGACAGGCGCTGGCCCATCCACTCGACGCCGTTCACGAAGCTCTCGCAGGCAAAGTAGATCACGGCGGCAGAGCCGAGGAGCAGGAGTATCGTAATCGGCATTATCCACCAAGTGACCGGGCGGCAGGCAAGCCATGACGACAGCAATCCCGCCCGGTCCGGAGGCGATTGCCGACGCCAAAGGTCTCGCCAGGCTTGCAAGCCGCGCAGCCCACGATGCGACGCATCGAGTGTGTTGAGCTGAGCCCTTCTGCGATGAAGGAGGCTACTCCCCTAAGGGTGACAAGCCGCTAGCGGTTGCAGGGATGCAACGCAAGCGGCCGGCAACTGGCGCGCCCGCGTCAAATCCAGCGACCGCCGCCGGAGCATTGCTTGAGGAATTCGCTCTCACGACCGCGCCGCCCCGAGGCAAGCCGGGCAGGGATTTAGCTAACCTTGGTGTCGCCGCCGCGGGCCAGATCGACCAGGCTGTCGGGGGTCAGCACTTGCGGCAATTGCCGCCCTTCGCCGCCCGCGGGATACCACATGTACAGCGGCACGCCCGCCGCGCCGTGGGCGGTGAGGAAGCGGGTGATCGCCGGGTCGCGCCGGGTCCAGTCGCCCTCGAACGCGATCACGCCGGCTTTCCGGAACGCATCGCGCGTGGCGTCGCGCTCGATGGCGACGTTTTCGTTGACCTTGCAGGTCAGGCACCAGTCGGCGGTGAACCACACGAACACCGGTTTGCCCGAGGCGCGGGCCTGGGCCAGCGCGGCTTCGCTAAAGGGCTTGGCGGGGATGAGGCCTTTTTCTGCGGCGCCGGGCGCGCTTTGCACATGCGGCAGGACCAGAACGGCGGCCAGCACCAGCGCCAACGCTCCTGGAGCGGCGAGAGCCCAGCCGCGCTTGCCCTCGCGTTGCGACCTGCCCACGAACACCAGCAGCGCGATCGCAGCGATGGACACCGCTAGCGCCAGCGCGGCGAATTCCACACCGCCCAGCCGCCAGCACAACCACAGCAGCGCCAGCGCGGTCAGCCCCATCGGCACGGCCATGACCTTGCGGAAAGTGTCCATCCACTTGCCCGGCCGCGGCAGGACCTTCCTCAGCGGCGGCACCCAGCCGAGCAGCAGGAACGGCAGCGCCAGCCCCAGCCCGAGCGCGAAGAACAGCAGCAGCCCTTCCCACCACGGCAGCAGCAGCGCCGCGCCCATCGCCGCGGCCATGAACGGCCCGGTGCAAGGCGTCGCCACGAACGCGGCGAGCAGGCCGGTGGCGAACGCGCTCGACTTGCCGCCGCTGCGGGTGAAGGAGAACGACGGTAACTCGTACACGCCGGCAAGGTTGGCGGTGATCGCGCTGGCCAGCACCAGCAGGAACACGACAACGCCCGGCTCCTGCAACTGGAACGCCCAGCCGACTTGCGCCCCGCCCTCGCGCAGAACGAGCAACAGCGCGCCGAGCGCCAGCACGGCGACGATTACGCCGCCGGTATAGGCCAGCCCCTCGCGCCGGGCCCCGGCTTCGCTTTCGCCGGCGCGCGCCAGGCTCAGCGCCTTGAGGCTGAGGATCGGGAACACGCAGGGCATCACGTTGAGGACCAGCCCGCCGAGCAGGGCCAGGCCGAGCAGCGCCCACAAGGGTGCCAGGGCCGGCGCCGCGCTGCCTTCCAGCGGCGTGCCGCCGCTCGGCACCGTACCCGGCGCGGCCGTAAAGCGCACGCCCTGCCCCGCGTCGTCGAGCTTTAGGATGCCGCTGACGGAAGCGGCGCTTTGCTCGAGGCCCTTGCGCGGGATTTCGGCGACCAGCGTGTCGCCCTCGCGGCTGAACGCTTGCGGGGCCGCGTAATCGACCAGTTGCGTCTGGTCGACGAACACGTGCGGGTCCTTGAGCGCCAGCGAAGCCGGCAGCGGGATCGCCAGGCGCAGCTTGTCCTTGCTCAGCGCGAAGCTGGCCTTGCGGTCGAGCAGCGCGGGAATCGCCGCGCGCCACTTGTCGAACCGCGCATCGCGCGCGCCCTCCGCCGGGATCACCGCGGTCAGCGTTGCTTTCTCCGGCACGCAGACCTCGCGCGTGCAGACCAGCCAGTTGGCGTCGAGCGCGATCGGCGTCGGCCCACTCGCGCCGGCCGGCACCATCAGCGGCACGAGCACCGCGTAATCGGCTTCGTAAACGTGGTTCATCAGCCCGGCGATCAGCAGGGTCTGCGGCACCGGGTACTGCGGCGCGCCGGCTTTCCAACCGGCGGGAAGGTGCCACTCGAACTCGGTGCCGTAACCAGCGTCGCCCGGGTTCGACCAATAGCCGTGCCAGCCCTTCTCGGGCGTGAAGTGGACGGCTACGGTGACCGTCTTGCCCGCAACGGCAGGGCCTTCGGGGACCAGCTCGGCGGCCATGTGGTTGGCCAGCGCCGGCGCGGACAGCAGGGCCAGCGCCCAAGCCGCGAGCAGCGCGACGATCGTCCGCCAGTGCATTCGTCTTGCGTCCATCCCGGCCACGGCTCTAGGGCTGCGCGCCATGAGCGACAAGCGCGATCTCCTGATCCTCGGCGGCGGCCTTGTCGGCATGACGCTGGCGCTGGCGGCGGCGAAGAAGGGGTTGTCGAGCCATGTGGTCGACCGCGCCGATCCGGCCGAGCTGACCGCCGAAGGTTTCGACGGTCGCGCCAGCGCGATCTCGACAGCAAGCTGGAACCTCATTTCCAATATCGGCCTGGCCGAGCGGCTCGAACCGCACGGCTGCCCGATCGCGTCCATCGCGGTGACCGACGGGATGAAGCCGGGGCGAATCGACTTCACGCCGGAGCCGCACGAAGGCTCGCTCGGACGGATGTTCGCCAACCGCGAGCTGCGCCTCGCGCTGTTCGAAGCGGCGCGCGAGGCGCCGCAGATCGCCTGGCACGCCAGGGCCGAAGTAACCGGCCGCCAGCGTGGCGAGCACAGTGTCTCGGCCACTTTGGCGGATGGAACCGAGCTGACCGCCTCGCTGATGATCGCCGCCGAAGGCCGCAATTCGCCGACCCGGCAGGAAGCCGGCATCGCGGTAGCGAAGTGGAATTACAACCACCGCGCCATCATCGCCGGGCTCACCCACGAGAAGCCGCACGGCAACGTCGCCTGGGAGATCTTCTACCCCGCCGGCCCGTTCGCGCTGCTGCCGCTGCTCGATGCGGGCGGCAAGCATCGCAGCGCGCTGGTGTGGACCGTTGCCGAGAGGGACGCGGCGGGGGTTCTCGCGCTGTCGGACCGAGCGTTCCTCGCGGAAGTCGAGAAGCGCATGCACGGTATTTTCGGTGCGGTCGGGCTCGAGGGTCCGCGTTCGTCCTACCCGCTCGGCTTCCATCATACCGCCAGGGTCACCGCCCAGCGCCTCGCCCTGGTCGGCGACGCGGGCCACGGCCTGCACCCGATCGCCGGGCAGGGCCTCAACGTCGGCTTGCGCGATGTGGGCGCGCTGATCGAGGTGATCGCCGACGGTATGCGCCTCGGCCTCGATCCGGGCGACGCACAATTGCTCGCCCGTTACGAGCGCTGGCGGGGGCTCGACACCTTCATGGTCGCCCTCGCCACCGATGGACTGACCCGGCTGTTCGGCGTGCCGGGCCGGCTGCCGAGCGCGATCCGCCGTTTGGGCATGGGCGTCGTCCAGCGCACGCCCGCGCTCAAGCGCTGGTTCATGGACGAGGCGCGCGGCACGAACGGCGCCTTGCCGGAGTTGCTCAAAGGTTAGTTGACGGCCGGGCTCGGTTGCTGAATCGGCTGTCCGGCCCCGTCGCGCAGCTCGCGCGGATCCATGATGGCGGACTTCTCGAGCATGTCGAGCGCGTCGCGCGCCGCGGCGTAACGCCTGGCGTCGGCGATCCAGCCGGCCGCCTGGGGCGCGTTGGGCATGTTGCTCACTTCGGTGATCGCCGCGTCGATCCGGCCGCTCTCGAGGTAGAGCTGCGCGCGATCGAGTCTCTTCTGCGGTTCCGGCGACGGCGTGCTTTCGCGGCGGATGACGAACAGGTCCGAAATCTCATGCCCGAGCCAGGCAAGCGCGCCTTCGTCCTTCGGCGCCTTGACGAGCTCCGGCGACATCCCCTGCAGGCGGACGGCCAGCTGGTCGAGCGTGATCGGATCGCGCGAGAAATCGACCACGGTGCGCACCGAATCCGGATGCGCTTCGGCGAAGCGGAGCTGAAGCTGATCCGTCAGGTAACCAAGCGGCGCGCCGCGCTCGATCGCCCGGCGGGCGGCGAACGCGATCAGCAGGCCTTCGGTTCGCGCGGCATTGCCCGAAGCCGCTTGCAGTTGCAGGTCGAGCCTCGCCATGCGCTGTTCCATCGCCGCCACGCGGCTGTCGAGGCCACCCTGCTGTTGCACGACCTGCTGGACCTGGGCCACCGCCTGGCTCGCTTGCGCCGCGTTGCCGGCGCTGTGCATGACAGCTGGCGCCGGCGCCGGGGCTGACGCCGTCGTGGCTTTGAGGCCGATGAG
>Ga0207705_10000564_pt1 | contig 31096 bp, 29 predicted proteins | sample KBSC13metaG_FD_184314 | JGI IMG/M metagenome (GOLD analysis project Ga0207705, IMG submission 184314) | Corn rhizosphere microbial communities from Kellogg Biological Station, Michigan, USA - KBS C1-3 metaG (SPAdes) (version 2) | ecosystem: Host-associated > Plants > Roots > Rhizosphere > Soil ... | reverse complement strand
CCACGACCGCGGCGGGCACGACTGCGGCCATGCCGGCTTCGCCGGTGCCCGTGGTCATGATGTCGTCGCCTGCGGTCATGGCCCCTCCTCGCACCGCTTACGCGGGCAGCTTGAAGTCGGCCACCGAACGGCGCAGCTCCTGGGCGAGTTGCGCAAGGTTGCCGATCGATTCCGCGGTCTGGTTCGCGCCCACCGAGGTCTGCGCGGTGATCTGCTGAATCGAACTCATCGTCGACGAGATGTTGGTGGCCGCCGCGGACTGCTGCTTGGCCGCGCTGGAGATGCCCTGAATCAACCCTGCGAGGTTGGTCGACACCTTTTCGATTTCGCCCAGCGCGGTGCCGGCGTCTTCCGCCAGCCGCGCCCCGTTCACCACCTGCGTGGTGGTCTGTTCCATGGAGCTGACCGCTTCGACGGTATCCGACTGAATGGTCTGCACCAGCGTTTCGATTCGCTTCGTGGCGCCGGTCGCGCGCTCGGCCAGTCGCTGCACTTCGTCCGCGACCACCGCGAAACCGCGGCCCGCTTCGCCGGCCGAGGCGGCCTGGATGGCCGCGTTCAACGCCAGAATGTTGGTCTGCTCGGCGATGTCGTTGATGAGTTCGACGATCGAACCGATTTCCTGCGAAGACTCGCCGAGGCGCTTGATGCGCTTGGACGTCTCCTGGATCTGCTCGCGGATCGAATCCATGCCGCTGATCGTCTGGCGCACGATCTGCGCGCCATTCGACGCGATCTGCACCGAGCGCTGCGCCACTTCCGCGCTGTCGGCGGAGTTGCGCGACACCTGGTCGATGGACACCGCCATTTCGTTGATCTTGGCCGAGGCCGAGGTGATCTGTTCGGCCTGCTGGTTGGCCGCATCCGCCAGATGCTTGGCGGTGGCCTGGGTTTCCTGGGCGGCCGATGACACGCGCACCGCCGTCTCGTTGATGGTCGTCACCAGCGAGCGCAGTGCCTCGACCGCGAAGTTCACCGAGTCCGCGATCGCGCCGGTGATGTCTTCTGTAACAGTCGCCTTCACCGTCAGGTCGCCTTCCGCGAGCGTGCCCATTTCATCCAGCAAGCGCATGATCGCCTGCTGGTTGCGTTCGTTGAGGCTGCGGCTCTCGGCCGAGCGCTTGCGTTCGGTACGGATGAAGTTGAGCGCCAGGATCACCGCCAATATCGCCGCGGCGACCGCGCCGAGCAGGCCCCACCACACGTTCGGGAACGGGCGGGTCTGCGGCAACTTGCCGAGCGCGTTGGACACCGCGTTGGCCTTCAGCAACACGTCCTGCGAATCGACCGAGGCCTGGGTTGCGGCGTTCTTCACCGTCACCAGCGTCGGTGCGGCGGCGATCACCTTCTGCACCGGCGCTTCGAGGCCGCTCCACGATTTCTGCACGTCGCCGAGCAGCTTGGTGGCTTCGCCGCCGGAACTGTCCGCCAGTTGCTTCAGGGTTTCGCCATAGTTGGTGGAGTCGAGCGCGAGGCCGTTGGCGGCCGACGCGGAATCGGCGCCGCCCTGCAACACGTCGCCCACGCGACGGATCAGGCGGTCGCCAGACACCATCAGTTGCGAGGCGGTGTAGATGCTGGAAGCCGACCCCCTGGACTGCAGGATGCTGATGACCTGATTGATCTTGGAGTTCAGATCCGGCATCTGCTGGTTGAAGGTGGCGGCCTGCGAAGCGGAATCAAGAACCGCATCCTTGTTCGCTTCGATCTTGCCGAGGTCGGCGTTCAACTGGTTCCACGATTTGGTCAGCGCAGCCATCGGCTCGCGCACCCCGATCGCGTCGACGTAGGCCGGCAGGCCGGTCGCGGAATCGCCCTGGTTCAGGTGATTGACCGCCGCGGCGATGGCCGCGCGTGTGCTGGTCAATTCCTTGAAGGCGTCGATGTTGCCGTTGGCGGCCTGCAACGCGAAGTTCGCGACCTGCTGCGAGTTCACCTGGATCTGGGTGGTGAGCTGCGCGGCCGAACGGTCCTGGCTGTCGTGCCGGTTCAGCAGGAAAAAGTCGGCGCCGGCGAGGATGATCGCCAGCAGCAACAGGATGATCAGCCAGGTCTGCAGGGACGCACCCTTGCGTGCTGCTCCGGAATTCGCGCTCATGATTCCCACCTCGTTGCCATGTTTGTCGCTTGCATCGGTTCTGCCCCGTCGTGAGCTGACTCGGAGCGGCTGTTGTTGAAAGTCAGAGCCTGCCCCCGAGACGCTTTTGATCGGGGGCCAGGGATGGCCGTTCTGATGTCCATGGTCTGCACTCCCCTCAGTACTCCAAAACACCCACGAAACCGATCAGGACGATCGCACAACTACAGCCCCGCGTGCTGGAACTCCGCCGTATGCGTCAACTCCACCATGCTGAAACGGCCCAGCCGCATCGGACCCATCGTGACGTTTTCGGTGACGAAGCGCGCCAGTCGCGCATCGGCTTCGCCCTCCGCATCGATGCGATCGGCGTCGGTCAGGTTGCGCTGGCCCAGCAACTCGTCGACCAGCAGCCCGACGTTGCCGCCGTTCTGCTTCACCACCAGCACCCGCGCGCGCCCGGTGACATGGGTGCGCTGCTCGAACAGGAACTGTTTCAGGTCCACCAGCGCGATCAGGTTGCCGCGCACGTTGGCGACGCCGAGCATCCACGGACGCGTGGCGGGAATGCTGGTGACCGGCGGCGGCTGCATCAGGATTTCGCTGACTTCGTCGATGCCGCTGACGAAATGATGGTCGCCGATCCGGAAGCCGATCGCACGCCAAAGGCCGGGCGCCTCGATCTGTTCCGGCACGCCGGGGTCATGTTCGAGGCTGCGGCTTTCGTAGGCCGCCAGCAGCGCGTACGCACCGGCTGGCTGCAGGATTTCCAGAGCTTCTCCCGTGGCCGGGGCCGCGGCTTGCGCTTGCCGCGCGCCGCTGCGAGGGCCGTGTCTTTCGTGGGAGCGCTTCCTGGTCATCGTCGCTAGGCCTGCGCGGTGAGGTGCTTGCTGACGTTGGCGACCAGATCTTTTTCGCTGACCGGCTTCACCAGCACGTCCTTCGCACCTTGGCGCATGCCCCACATGCGGTCGGTTTCCATGTTCTTGGTGGTCACGATCACCACCGGGATGGAACTGGTCTTCGGATCCTTGGTGAGGCTGCGGGTGGCCTGGAAGCCGTTCATGCCGGGCATGATCACGTCCATCAGCACGAGGTCCGGCTTGTCCTTCTGCGCGGCGGCGATGCCCGCCTCCGCGGTTCCGGCCGAGGTGACCTTGTGCCCCGCCCGCTCCAGCGCGCCGGAAAAAATCTTCACGTCGGTGGGCGAGTCGTCGATGATCAGGATGTGTGCCATTGCTTGGATTCCCCTGCGCGCATCACCACGATGGTGCATGCGTCATTTGTCGGCCGCGACATGCTGCCGGATCGCATCCAGCAATTCGTCGCGGGTGAAAGGTTTGGTGAGGTATTGCTCGGAACCCACGATCCGGCCGCGCGCCTTGTCGAACAGGCCGTCCTTGGAGGACAGCATGATCACGGGCGTGGATCGGAACACGTGGTTGTTCTTGATCAGCGCGCAGGTCTGATAACCGTCCAGGCGCGGCATCATGATGTCCACGAAGATGATGTCGGGGCGCAGATCGGAGATCTTGGCCAGCGCCTCGAAGCCGTCCACGGCGGTCAATACCTCGGCACCCTCCTTCTTCAGCAGGGTCTCGGCGGTACGGCGGATGGTCTTCGAGTCATCGATGACCATCACCTTCAATCCGGCAAGGCCATCGTGGTTGACGTTTTCGTTCACGGTCAGGGTTCCACCTCTTCGGGAGGCGTTGAGACTCCATGCAACATGGATGCCACACCACACGCCACTGTGACGGCCGTCACGTTCGATCTTGAAGCGATCCCCTGCGATCCGTCCCCCTGCAGACGAACCCCGGAATGCCTTCCACAAGGCAAAGCCGTCTCTGTGCCAAGATACACCATGCGCGCCCTGTTTCGATGTGACGTCTTGCGCTTTGGTTTCAAGACGCCATCGTCGCATCGCGGCCGCCCGCCGATCCATTGACCAACAACCCGAGCCCATGAACCTGACCGTTGCGGTGCTGATGGACCCCATCGGCACGATCCATCCCGAAAAGGACACCACGCTGGCCTTGCTGCTGGAGGCGCAGCGCCGCGGCCACGCCCTGCGGTACATGCTGCAGGACGACTTGGCCGTGCGCGACGGCGTGGCCTGGGCGCGGCTGGCGCCGCTCGACGTGCGGGACAACACGACCGACTGGTTCACGCTGGGCGAAGCGCGCTGGCAGCCACTGGCGGACGGCGTCGACATCGTGCTGGCGCGCAAGGACCCGCCGTTCGACGCGCAATTCCTGTACGACACGCTGGTGCTCGATCTCGCCGCCCGCGCGGGCGTGCGCGTCATCAACAATCCGCAGGCTTTGCGTGACTACAATGAAAAACTCGCGGCGCAGTGGTTTCCGCAGTGCTGCGCGCCGGCCCTGGTGGCGCGCGACCGCAACGAGTTGCGCCGTTTCGCGCGCGAACACGGCGAAGTGGTGCTGAAGCCGCTGGATGGCATGGGCGGGCGGGGCATCTTCAGGTCGCGAGGCGACGACCCGAACCTGAACTCGATCCTCGAAACGCTGGCGGGCGACGACCGCCGGTTCGTGATGGCGCAGAAGTTCATCCCCGAAATCAGCAAAGGCGACAAGCGCATCCTGATCGTGGACGGCGAACCCGTGCCGTACGCGCTGGCGCGCATCCCGCAGGGCACCGACTTCCGGGGCAATCTCGCCGTCGGTGGTCGCGGCGTGGGCCAGCCACTGTCGGAACGCGACCGCTGGATTGCAGGCGAAGTGGGCCCGGAACTGGCCCGGCGCGGCATCCTTTTCGCCGGACTGGACGTGATCGGCGATTACCTCACCGAAGTCAACGTCACCTCGCCTACCTGCGCGCGCGAACTGGACGCGCAATTCGGGCTGAACACCGCGGGGACGGTGTTCGATGTGATCGAGACCGAGGCACCTGGATCTCCGAGGGCGGATCGGCCGTGAACGCCGTCGTTGCGGGCGCGCATGCACACGTCGATCCGAACCGGATCGGCGTCGCGCTGCTGTTCTCGTTGATGCTGCACGGCATCGTGATCCTCGGCATCGGCTTTCATTTCGCGAAACCCGCGCCGAGCCTGCCGACGCTGGACGTCACCCTGATCAACACTTCGAATTCCGAGGCGCCGAACAAGGCCGATTTCCTGGCGCAAGCCGACAATGCCGGTGGCGGCAACAGCGACAAGGCGCACCGGCCGGGCGCGCCGGTTTCGGGACCGCTGCCAGTCACCCAGGCCGGCGCGGCGCCAGTGCCGATGATGCCGTCCTCGCCCGCACAGCAGGCCGCCAGCGGCCCGCACCTCCTTACCACTACCGGGCAGACGGACAACCGCGTCGCCAGCGAGCGCAACACCCGCGACCAGCCACAACCCGAACAACAGGTGTCGTCGCTGCCTGTCCCGCAGCGGATGGAGATGGCGCGGCTGGCGCAGGAAGTGCGCGACGAACAGGACGCCTACGCGCGCCGGCCGCGCCGCAAGTACATCTCCGCCAATACCCGAAGCGTCGCCTACGCCGCGTATCAAGTCGCATGGGTGCACCGCATCGAACGCATCGGCAATCTCAACTACCCCGACGCGGCGCGCCTGCGGCATCTGCACGGCGACCTGATCCTTACGGTGGCGCTGGACCCCAACGGACACGTGCGTGAGGTTACTGTCAACCACAGCTCGGGACACCGCGTGCTGGACGAGGCCGCGGCGCGCATCGTGCACCTGGCTGCGCCGTTCCCGCCGATTCCGGTCGAGAAGGACGCCGCCGGCCACCGCGTCACCGAACTCGTGATCACGCGCACATGGCAATTCCTGCCTGGTAATCATCTCCAGACACGCGCGGCCGAATTGCGCTGACGTTTTGTCTGGCGGCGCTACAATCGGCACATGGTCAAATCCTCCGACAAAGACCCGGACGCACGCGATAAACCCGGTTCCACGGGCACACGGCCGGCACGCCACAAACCCGGACCTCGCGGCGGTGCCGCGGCCACGCAATCCATCGATCGCTTGGGTGCCGCGAGCGCGCAACTGCTCACGGGTCATTTCCTGATCGCCATGCCCGGCATGGGCGATCCCAATTTCGCGCGCGGCATCACCTTCGTGTGCCAGCACAGCGAGGATGGCGCGATGGGCCTGGTGGTGAACCGATTGTCCGATTACAGACTGGGCGACGTCCTGCAGCAGATGCACATGCCCTGCGAGCGCGCTGAAGTCGCGGACGCGCCGGTGCTGGTGGGTGGTCCGGTTCAGCCCGAGCGCGGGTTCGTATTGCATGCGTCGGGCGAACGCGAATGGGATTCGAGCTACCGCGTCAGCGACACGCTCACCGTCACGACCTCGCGCGACATTCTCGCCGCAATGGCGGACGGCGACGGCCCTGATCGCGCACTGGTGGCGCTGGGCTACGCCGGCTGGGGCGCCGGCCAACTGGAACAGGAATTGCGCGAAAACGCATGGCTCACCGTGCAGGCCGACGAACGCGTCCTGTTCGAGACCGCGCTGGACGATCGTTGGGGCGCTGCGGTCGCGTTGGTGGGGATCAATCCCGCCAATCTGACCTCATACTCCGGCCGGGCTTGATTTGTGCGATCGTCCTGATCGCTGCATGGTCGATTCGCTCGATCTCCGGGAGCGTTCTCACATCTTGAATACCAGAACGGTCTTCCGTGGCCTGACTTTTCGCGGCAGCCGCTCCGATCCGAGGCTGTCCGGGCCATGATCGGGTGTGTATTGGGGTTCGACTTCGGCGCGCGCAGGATTGGCGTCGCCAGTGGCAATCGCGTCAGTCAATCCGCGCGCCCCTTGCCCGCGCTCATCGCGAACAAAGGCACACCCGATTGGGTTCGCGTCGACACGTTGCTGTCCGAGTGGCAGCCCGAAGCCTTGGTCGTGGGCCTGCCGTTGACGTTGGACGGCGGCGAACAGGCGGTCACGCGCGGCGCGCGCGCGTTTGCCGACGCGCTGCGCGCGCGCAGCGGATTGCCCGTGCACTTGGTCGACGAACGACACACCTCGCAGGAAGCCGCGCGCCGCTTCGCCGCGCAACGTGCGGCGGGTTCAGCGCGACGCCGCGATGCCGAAAACATCGATTCGTTGGCCGCCGCCATTATCCTTGAGAGTTGGCTCAGCCAGACGCAATAATCCATGCACCATCTCCTGACGCTCGAAGACTTGGATCGCGCGACGATCACGCGCCTGCTGGATCGCGCCGAGCGTTATCGCGCGGACGGCGCACCGCGCGACCTGCTGGCCGGGCGCACGGTGCTGACCCTGTTCTTCGAACCCTCCACGCGCACGCGCACGTCGTTCGTGCTCGCCGCCAAGCGGCTGGGTGCGGACAACGTCAACTTCGACCTGTCGCGGTCGTCCACCAGCAAGGGTGAAAGCCTGCTCGACACGTTGCACACGCTGGAAGCGATGGGCCTCGATGCACTGGTGGTGCGGCACAACGAGAACGGCATGCCGGCGTACCTCGCGCAGCACGCGCGCAGTGATGTCGCTGTGATCAACGCCGGCGACGGTACCCACGCGCATCCGACGCAAGGTTTGCTGGATGCGCTGACCATCCGGCAGCGCCGGACGGATTTCGAGGATCTGCGCATCGTGATCTGCGGCGACATCCGCCATTCGCGCGTCGCACATTCGGATGTGCAAGCGCTGCGCACGCTCGGATCGCGCGACATCCGTCTGTGTGCCCCGCGCGCGATGCTGCCCGAATCGCTGCAGGCGTTTCCCGGCTGCGCGACGACGGAAGATTTCGACGGGGCGCTGGCGGGCGCCGACGTGGTGATCATGCTGCGCATCCAGAAGGAACGCATGGCGGACGCCCAGCTTCCCGACGCCGCCGACTACCACGCGCATTACGGGCTGGACACGCGCCGGCTTGCGCTGGCCAAACCCGATTGCCAGGTGCTGCATCCGGGCCCCATCAATCGCGGCATCGAGATCTCGCCCGCGGTCGCCGATGGTCCGCAATCGCGGATCCTGGACCAGGTGGCAAACGGCGTGGTGACGCGCATGGCGGTGCTGGCGGAACTGCTCGCGACCCCGGCATAATCGGGCGCTGCTCCCGGGGAAACAAGGAAAATCCATGCGTCCTGCCCTGCGTCATGCGGCCTTGGCGGCTGCCTGCGTTTCCGCCCTCGTGCTCGCAGGTTGCGGCAAGCACGTCGCCTCCAACGCGCCCATCACCTTCGCACCCGCCGATACGCCGTACCTGTTCGCCAACTTCAAGGCTGCGCCGGAAGACGTCGGGACGGCGTGGGGGCAGGCCAACAATGCCGTGATGGCCGCGCGCATCCAGCAACTCGGCAAGATGGCCGAAGCGGTCGGCCCGGAGAATCCCGACGTCGCCAAGATCCTCGACGCGATCCAGACCGAACTCGCGAACGTGCATTCCAGCAAGGAACTGGCGCAGACGGTCGGCTTTTCGCAATTGTCGTTGTACGCGTTCTACGGCGTCGGCGATCTGCCGGTGGCGCGCATCGAACTTGCCTCACCCGATGCGTTCAAGGCGTTCTGGGCGCGTGTGGAGAAGCGCGCCGGCATCACCACGCCAACCGCGACGCTCGACAAGCAGACCTACTGGGTCCTGGGTGGCGCCGACGCCAGAATGCACGTCCTGGTGGCCATCGAGGACAAGCAACTCGTCGCCACGCTCGCCCCGGCCAATGCCAGCCCGGGAATGCTGAAGCAGTTGCTGGGCTTGGCCAAACCGTCCGGCAACGCCTCCGATCGCCTGTCCGGATTGAACGACAAGCACGGTTACAGCGATTACGGCTCGGGGTATGTCGACCTGCCGAAATTGTTTGCCAATCTCTACGACGGCAAGGATGCGATCACCCAGGAATTCGCCAGGGACGTGGGTGGTTCGCTGGCCAACCCGTCATGTGCGAGCGAGTTCGCGTCCATCGCCAACCAGGCGCCGCTGGTCAGCGCAGGATTCCAGACCTACTCGGCCACGGAAATGCGCGGCAGCCTGGACGTGAAGCTGTCGTCCTCGCTGCTCGGTGCATTGACCGCGCTGAAGCAACCGGTACCGGGGATGGATGCGACCGCGAGCGGTTCCATGTTCGACATGGTGATGGCACTGCCACTGCAGAAGTGGCAGGCGTTCATCAAGGGCCGCGCCGAGGCGGCCGCTGCCAAAACCTACCAGTGCCCGGCGCTGCAGTCGCTCAACAAGTTCGCCAAGACCGCCGCGAACCCACCCGTGCAGATGCCGCCGGAAGCCGCATCATTGCTGGGGTTCCGCGTGGTGTTGGACAAGTGGGAAGCCGGCCCGCAAATCGCCGGACGCGCGGTGGTAGCCAGTTCCAACCCGGCCGAGCTGGTGCAGAAGATCCAGCAGACCATGCCGCAGTTCGCGCTGAAGACCATTCCGACCGACGGCCAGCCGGTCGCATTCGACTTGCCGCCGCGCCTGCAGGCGATGCTCGGTGGCAGCAACCAGGGTTGGATCGCGGCCAACGCCAAGGCACTGGCGATCGGCATCGGCGATGGCGAAGAAGCCAGGCTCGGCGACACGCTGGGTGCTTCTGCGGGCAACGGGGACAAACTGCTGCGGATGCACTTCGACGGCAAGATGTACGGCATCTTCGCCAGCTGGTTGGGCCGCTTCGCCGCGATGGCACCCGCGGCCAGCCAGGCACAGGTGCAACAGCAGGTTGCGCTGTTCAACCAGATGAGCAAGATGGTCGAAACCGGCAACGTCGATGTAAAACTGGACAACGACGGCCTTCACTTCGAAACCGAAGTGAAGCATCGTTGACGTCCGATGCATGACGCCATCCCGCCGCTGGCGTGAAACAAAAAACCCGGGACGCTGCCCGGGTTTTTTGTTGATGCCGGCCGGGCACGATGCTCAGAGCCGGTATCCCTTGTCGGCCGTCTCGACCAGTTCCACATCGCCGAGGCCCTGCGACAGCGAATGCGCGTCGCCGCCCTGCGCCAGCTTGATCGCGAGCCGCACTTCGTTCGCCGAATCGGCGTAACGCAGCGCATCCTCGTAGCTGATGTGGCCGGCGTGGTACAGCTCGACCAGGTTCTGGTCGAAGGTGCACATGCCGAGGTTGGTGGACTGCTTCATCACGTCCTTGATCTTGTGGATTTCGCCCTTGCGGATGTAATCCTGCACCAGCGGCGTGCCCAGCATCACCTCCATCGCCACGCGCCGGCTCTTGCCGTCGGGCGTCGGGATCAACTGCTGCGCGACGACGCCTTTCAGGTTCAATGAAAGATCCATGTAGAGCTGCTCGCGCACGTCTTCGGGGAAGAAATGGACGATGCGCTCGAGCGCCTGGTTGGCGTTGTTGGCGTGCAACGTGCACAGCACCAGGTGGCCGGTTTCGGAGAAGTGGATCGCGTACTCCATCGTCTCGCGTGTACGCACCTCGCCGATCAGGATCACGTCCGGCGCCTGGCGCAGGGTGTTCTTCAGCGCGTTTTCCCAACTGTCGGTGTCGATGCCGAGTTCGCGCTGGGTGATGATGCAACCCTCGTGCTTGTGCACGTATTCGATCGGGTCCTCGATGGTGATGATGTGGCCGGTCGAGTTCTGGTTGCGGTAGCCGACGATCGACGCCAGGGAGGTTGATTTGCCCGCGCCGGTGGCGCCCACGAAGATCACGATGCCGCGCTTGGTCATCGCCAACTGCTTGACGATCGGCAGCAGGTTCAGTTCCTCGATGGTCGGAATCTTCGATTCGATCCGCCGCAGCACCATGCCGACGCAATTGCGCTGGTAGAAGCACGACACACGGAACCGGCCGACACCCGCGACGCCGATCGCGAACTGGCACTCGTGGGTTTTCTCGAACTCCTCGCGCTGCAGCGGGTTCATCACGTTCAGCACCATGTCGCGCGCGTCCTGCGCGGACAGCGGCGTCTGGGTGATCGGCACGATGCGGCCGTTGACCTTGATCGATGGCGCGACGCCGGCCGTGATGAATAGGTCGGACGCCTTCTTGTGCACCATCAGCTTGAGGAAGGACGAGAACTCGACTGCGCTCATGGGCTGCTCCCGGGATCAGGGATCCCCCGGTCAAAAGCTGGACCCCGTGTCATCGGCCATCCATGGCCTGCACGGGGTGAGTGCATCCTGCACTCACTTGAATATCTCTTTCACCTTGGCGCGCGCCATCGCATCCTGGCGCGTCACCAGACCGCGGCGGACCAGGTCCTGCAGGCACTGGTCCATGGTCTGCATGCCGAACTGCTGACCGGTCTGGATCGACGAATACATCTGCGCGACCTTGTCCTCGCGAATCAGGTTCCTGATCGCGGGGATGCCGACCATGATTTCCCATGCCGGGGTTCGCCCGCCGCCAACCTTCTTCAGGAGCGTCTGGGTGATCACCGCGCGCAGCGATTCCGACAGCATCGAGCGCACCATCGCCTTTTCGCCGGCGGGGAAGACGTCGATGATGCGGTCGATCGTCTTGGCCGCCGAATTGGTGTGCAGCGTCGCGAACACCAAGTGCCCGGTCTCCGCCGCGGTCAACGCGAGGCGGATGGTTTCGATGTCGCGCATCTCACCAACCAGGATGTAATCCGGGTCTTCGCGCAACGCCGAGCGCAGCGCCTCGTTGAAGCCGAGCGTGTCACGGTGGACTTCGCGCTGGTTGATCACGCACTTTTGCGCGGTGTGCACGAATTCGATCGGGTCCTCGATGGAGAGGATGTGCCCGTAATGGTTCTTGTTGACGTGGTCGACCATCGCGGCGAGCGTGGTCGATTTGCCGGAGCCGGTCGGGCCGGTCACCAGGATCAGACCCTGCGGCTGGTCGATCAGGTCCTTGAACACCTTGGGCGTGCCGAGATCCTCGAGCGTCCACACCTCGGCGGGAATGGTGCGGAACACCGCGCCGGCGCCGCGGTTCTGGTTGAAGGCGTTGACGCGGAAACGCGCGAGGCCGGGTATCTCGAACGAGAAGTCGACTTCCAGGAATTCTTCGTAATCGCGGCGCTGCTTGTCCGACATGATGTCGTACACCAGCGCATGCACCTGTTTGTGCTCGAGCGCGGGCAGGTTGATGCGGCGGATGTCGCCGTCCACGCGGATCATCGGCGGCAAGCCGGACGACAGATGCAAGTCCGAAGCCTTGTTCTTGACCGAAAAGGCCAGCAGTTCGGCGATATCCATGAACCCCCTCCAAGAAAGCGCTGCCCGGCCGGGCGGTGCCGGGCAACCGGCGCCACTGTGCCCGACGCGCATGCGTCGTGCAAGTTCTGTTCCAGCGCTGGCGGCCTTGCCCCGAACGGCGCCGAGTATACGCCTCGACCTCCAGGCAAAACGGGACGCAATCCAACGAATCCGGGATCAATCCTCGACCGGAATTTCGAAATCCAGCGTGGCCACCGCACCGCGCTCCGCCCTTGGCGCCAGGGTCACGCGCCAGCCATAGAGTTCGCACAAGCGGCGCACGATCGCCAAGCCGAGACCCGCACCCTTGACGGTTTCGCCCTCTCCGCGCACACCGCGCTCGAACAGGTGCTCGGCGTCTTCGGCCCGGATGCCGGGGCCGGTGTCCTCGACCCGCACCCTGCCGGCCTGCACCCGGACCACGATCTCGCCTTCCTGGGTGTACTTGCAGGCATTGCCGACCAGATTGCCGAGCGCCACCGCCACCACCGAGGAGGGTGCCTCGACCGTCACCTGGGCCTCGATTTCGGCGCGCAATTCGATCGGCTTCCGGGCGATGTCTGGGCGGTGCGTGTCGATCACCTCGGCGACGACCTTGGCGACGTCGGTGGTCTCGCCGTCGACAGGCCCCGAACGTTCCGCGCGCGAAAGCAGCAGCAGTGCCTGGGTGAGTTCGGTCGCCTGTCGCACCGCGCGCTCGATGCGCTGCAGGCGCGTATGCAATTTTTCCGGCAAGTCCGGCGTCGCCACCAGCAATTCGGTGGTGCTTGCGATGACCGCGAGCGGCGTGCGCAATTCATGGCTGACGTCGGAGTTGAATTCGCGGTCGCGCTGGATCAGGGCGCTCTGGCGTTGCGCGTAATCGTCCAGCGCGGCGGCGAGCTCGCCCACCTCGTCTTCGGCGAAATGCGGCGCCAGCGGCTCGAGCTGCCGGCCGCTGCGGAACGCACGCAAACGCTGCGCCAACTCGGTAACCGGCCGCATCACGCGATGCGACAGCCAGTAACCAACCGCCAGCGACAACAGGGTGAACAGGATCACCGCAGCGACCAGCGACGTGATCAACTGGCGCTTGCCGAGGTCTTCGCGGCTGATGTCGTAGGTGAGAAAGGCGTCCAGGCCGTACTTGCGCACCACCGCCAGCTTGTAGCGTTGCGGCATGCCGTCGCTGCCGCCGCGCATGTCGTACACCCCGGGCTTCAGGCCTTGCCACGCGAGCGGCGCCTGATAGACGGTGCGGTCGCTCCAGAACCACACCACGATCAAATCCGAATGCGGCGGCTGGTCGGGGTGCAGATGCTTGTTTTCGACGGCCTGGCGAAGATCGGCCTCGAGACTCTGGTCGATCAACTGGTTCTCGACCTTCGCCCGGACGTACAGCGAAGCCACGGCGAACAGCGCGCTGAGGCCGAAGCCGAACAGCACGAAGGTGACGATCAGCCGGAAGCGAAGCTTACGCCGGGACTGCATCCGGATCGACCATGCGGTAGCCGATGCCGTGGCGGGTATGGATCAGCGGCTTGTCGAAGGGCTTGTCGATGGCGGCGCGCAGGCCATGGATGTGCACGCGCAGGGAATCCGAATCGGGCAACTCCTCGCCCCATACTTTCTGTTCGAGATCCTGGCGCGTCACCACCGAAGGGCTGGCTTCCATCAGCGCCTGCAACAGCTTCAAGCCGATCGGGTTCAACTGGATCGATTGCCCACCGCGCGTCACGACCAGCGTGTCGAGGTTGTAGGTGAGGTCGGCGATTTTCAGCACCCGGCTCTTCGGTCCCTTGCCGCGTCGCGCCAGCACCTCCAGTCGCGCGGCAAGCTCCTGCAGCGCGAAAGGCTTGGTCATGTAATCGTCGGCGCCCGACTCGAAACCGGTGAGCTTCTGTTCCAGCGCGTCGCGCGCGGTCAGCATCAAGACCGGCGTGTGCTTGTGGGCCTCGCCGCGCAGCTTCTTGCAGACCTCGATGCCATCCATGCCGGGCAGCGTGAGGTCCAGCACGATCACGTCGAATTCATTGACCACGGCCAGGTGCAGGCCGGTCACGCCGTCACCGGCGAAGTCGACCACATGGCCGCGGTCTTCCAGGTAATCGCCGATATTGGTGGCGATGTCGTTGTTGTCCTCGATCACCAGCACGCGCATAGGGATTCCGGGTCTCACGCGCTCCTGCGCGCCCGTGCAAGCTTAGCGAGAATCGTCTCCGGGCGCTCCGGAGGGCGCTTCCAATGGTTCAGCGGACGGATTTTTGCAGGACGACACCCGGCAGCACCTGGCGACAGATGTGCGTGCCAGTCGAGACCATACAGCCGCGCGGAACGGTCGCATCGCCGGCGGTTTCCGCACCCACTTTGAAGGTGAACGTCTGGCGGTAACGCCGCCCAGGGACATCGGGCGGTGCGAATCGCCAATCGGCCAGTGCCTGCAGGGCGGCCACGTCGAACTGCCCCATGCTGGCGCCCACGACGTCGAGATCACCCGGTACGCCGGCCGCGTCCAACGAGAATTCGACGACGACTTGTCCCTCCACGCCGTTCAACAAGGCCTCGGGGGGATAGACCGGCGCCACCGTGTGCAGCGCCCGAGGCGCGGTGGATGGTTGTTCCAGCTTGAGCACGGGCGTTGCAACGGGTGCGATCGGTGCGGGCCGAAGTGCCGCGTCTCCCACATGGAACGTCGGCGCACCGACAGGCGCGATCTGGACCGGAACGCGCGATAGTCCGCCATCATCGACCGGCTCACCCAGGATGGCATAGCGCACGGGCAGAAGCGACGGTTTGCCGAACGCATTCGCAACCGGCAACAGCACGGGATGGTGCAGCGAATCCCGGATCACCGTCCGCAAGGTGGACATGTTGGTCGCGGCCAGCAGTGCAGCAGTGCGCTGCTGCCAAACATTGTCACGCCACCACATGCCGGCCCACCCCACGAGCAACGTGGCGGCGATCGCCAGAACGACGTGATTTCTCAGATGCCGCTGCGAACGCTCCGGGACCGTCCCCGCGATGAACCACGCGCGTTCCGCCAGCACGCCGCCGCTGGCAGCCAGCGCAAGCTCGGCGTGACCGGTACGCAACGCTTCGAGGTTGGCCAGCGCAGCCACGAAATCCCGCCGCTCGCCACCGGTCACGCGAAGCGCCAGCGTGTCGCAGCACAACTCGCGTTCGTTGCGCGCCTCGCGCGAAATCCAGTGCACCGCGGGGTGGTAGAAAAACAACGTCTCCAACACCACCTGGAACAGGTTTGCGATGTGATCGAGACGCTTAAGATGTGCCAGTTCGTGCGCCAGCACCAGATCGATTTGCGACACCGGCATGCGTGCCAGCACCGCCACCGGCATCACCACGGCCGGCCGCAACCACCCGATCAGGGTCGGCGTCGCCACGCGCACGCTGGCCAGCACTGGCACCAGTCGGCGCAGGCCCATGCGGTCGGCAAACACGCGCGCGCGGGCTTGCCAGTCCGGAAGGCTTTCCGCCATCTTCAGCATCGAGCGCAAGCCGCGCCATTGCCGGAACACCCGCGCGCCCAACGCCGCGACTCCGATCGCCCATGCCAGCACCAGCCACGGCAACGCAACTTGCACCAGCGTTCGCCAGCTCCATGCCGGTGCGACCGACGGGACTGAAAGAGCCGACGTTCCGGTCACGACCATGTCGGACAACACACCTGCCGGCGCGCGAGTCGCGAGGGCGTGCCAGGTGAAGATCGGGCACGCAGCCATCACCACCAGCGCCAGGATCGCGGCGAGGTAACGCGGATTGCCGCGCGGCAGGACGAGACGCACGACCGCGTAAACGACGCCGACGACAGCGGCCTGCCACACGAACTGCAACAGGCACCAACCCAATGCAGAAATGCCGGCTGAGGCGGCGATCTCGAACGCGTTCATCGGCCCGCGCCCTTGTCGAGCCGGTTCAACAGCGCGCGGATTTCCTGCAACTCTTCGCGACTCGCCTTGTGGTCACCCAACGCCTGCAGCACCAGCCTGGAAGGCGAGCCGTCGAACACGCGTTGCAGCATGTCCGACAGAAACTTCTTCTGGGTCCGCTCCTTGCTCACCGCTGCCCGGTACACATGCGCACGCTGCGACTCGTCGCGTTCGACCAAGCCCTTGTCGAACATGATCTGAAGCTGCTTCAGCGCGGTGGTATAGCCCGTACCGTCCCGCCTGTGCAGGACTTCATGCACGTCCCGAACCGTGCAAGCGCCGTGTTCCCACAGCACCTGCAGGATTTCGAGTTCGGCCTCGGTGGGCCGTGACGGCGTGGTGCGACCGGTCATCGTGACTGGGACCAAGCCTCTTGCAGTTGCCGCACAGCCATGACGGCCGGAACACGTACATCATCAATGCGCCCGTTCCGCAGCCGCGTTGCACATTGCCACCGCACGGCAAATGGTCCAATCCCGCTCATGTCCCTGCCAGCCTCAATGGCCGCCCTTCAATTGTTGCGAATTTTGCAAGGCATGATTGCGCAAGAATTCCTGCGCACCATTTTGCTCGGCCTGGATCTGCGCATAGGTCTTGCAGGTTTTCACCGGCAGATGGGAGCCGACCGGCATCACGGTCTGGCAGATCAGGCGATCGCCGTCCTTCCTGGTAAGAATGGCATTGACGGTACTCTGATCAGCGAGCAAACGCACTTTTGCCGCCTGGTCCATTTTGTCCACGCTGCCGAATTGATCGTAAAGCTTGCCCATGTCGGCAAAACTTCCCTCGACCGTCGCGCGCTCATTGGCATCGATGTACTGCCAACGACCACCAGGCTGCATCTGCTGCTGAATGGCAGCAACGACCGCTTCGAAATTTTCCTTGCTGTCGGCCTTCACGACGGGCTTGCCATTTTCTTCCGGGACAGCCGCCGCTGGCACTCCGGCAGGTTGCACCGCTTGGGTCGGGGCCGCAACGGGCGACGCAGTCGGGGCGGAAGCCACGCCCTGATCCGGTTGGGTACTGCTCGTGGTCGCGCAACCCTGCAGGGCCAGTGCGCTGATCATGAGCGAACAAAGCAACAAGCTGGAAATTTTCACGTGGACTCCCCTGCCGTAATGGATCGTGACGGATTGCCGCGCCGGGTCGGCACGGCTCCATGACATCCTAGGCACGAGGCCGGCAGACTGTCAACGATTATTTTCGTACTACGTGCATCGTGGGACGATTTTCGACAAATTGCCAAGCACGTTCATGCCTGATGGGCTTCAAGATGACCGACCACCGCATTCGCCACATCCACCCCCGTCACGGTCTCGATGCCTTCCAGACCGGGCGAAGCGTTGACCTCCAGCACCAGCGGGCCGCGCGCCGATCGCAGCAGGTCCACCCCCGCAATGCCGAGGCCGAGCACCTTGGCCGCGCGCAGCGCGATGCGGCGTTCCGCCGTGCTCAACTGCACCGGACTGCCGGTGCCGCCGCGATGCAGGTTGGCGCGGAAGTCGCCGTCCACCGCGGCGCGCTGCATGGCGGCCACGATTCGATCGCCCACCACGAAACAGCGAATATCGCGGCCGTTCGCTTCGCGCACGAACTCCTGCACCAGGAAGTTGGCGTACAACCCACGGAATGCCTCGATCACGCTCTGCGAGGCCGCGGGTTTTTCCGCCAGCACCACGCCGCTGCCCTGCGCGCCCTCGTTGAGCTTGATCACATGCGGCGGCGGGCCCAGCATGTTCATGAGGTCGGCGGTGTCGTCGGGATTGTCGCCGAACACCGTCACCGGCAAGTCGATGCCGTGTTTCGCGAGCAGTTGCAGGCTGCGCAGCTTGTCGCGCGCACGCAGCACCGCATCCGAGGAACTCGGCGTGTACACGCCCATCATCTCGAACTGGCGCAGCACCGCAGTGCCGTAGAAGGTGACCGATGCGCCGATCCGCGGGATCACGCAGTCGAACCCTTTCAGGGCGCGGCCACCGTAGTGCAAGGCGAAGCCGTCATGCGCGATGCGCAGGTAACAACGCAGCGGATCGAGCACCCGGACGCGGTGCCCGCGGGCGCGCGCCGCCGCGACCAGCCGCATCGTGGAATACAGGCGCGAATTGCGGGAAAGGATTGCGATTTTCACCAATGGACCCTGAAGAACGCTGGCAATCCTGCCCTCGAGAGATGTTTTGCCCGAGGCCGCATTTGTTTGAAGTCAGGCCAAGGAAAGGCCGTTCTGACGCGGACGACTCCATGAGCTCCCAGCCGCGAGTCCGCTTGGACATGCACGATCATGGACGATCGCAGAAACCAAGCGGGTGAAGGGAATCGAACCCTCGTCAGTAGCTTGGGAAGCTACAGCTCTACCATTGAGCTACACCCGCGCCGGAAACGGGATGGTAGCGAGACGCGCGCCAGCCACGCAACGGCCCTGGAACGCCGGCTAAACGGTTTTCTCAGGCCTCGCTCGGGATACTGTACTCAGCAGGCCAGCATTCAGCGCCGCTGCGATGTGATGCACGCGTCGGGCGAAGGGCGCCGCACCGACGCAGTCAAATGCGCCCGGACCCACCACGGGGGTTTTCATGTCCCGCTTCCCTCTTTCGCGTTGGATGTTGGTCGTCGGCGTCGTTTGCGCCCTGTTGCTCGGTGCGGTCACGGTGCAAGCCCAGCAGTACGACGACTCGCAACCCTACGACCAATCCCAGAACTACGACAACACCGAGCAGGCGCCGGGGCGCGTCGCGCGGCTTGCCTACCTTTCCGGGCAGGTGCAATTCGCACCGGCCGGCGAGGACGATTGGGGTTCGGTGGAAATCAATCGCCCGATGGTGATCGGCGATCGGCTGTTGACCGGCGACGATGGTCGAGCGGTACTCGAACTCGGCGACGCCTCGGTCCGCATCGACAACGGCAGTGCCTTCGATTTCCTCGACCTCGACCAGGACAACGTCCAGATCGAACTCTCGCAGGGCACGCTGAACCTGGCCGTGCACCAGCTCGACGAGGGCGCGAACTTCGAGGTCGACACGCCGACCATCGCGTTCGTGGCTTCCGCGCCCGGCGTTTATCGCATCGACGACAATCCCGATGGCAACGGCAGCATGGTTACCGTGTTGCGCGGCTCGGGCACCGTGTACGGCGAGAACGGCGTCAGCCGCCAAGTGACCGAAGGCACTTCGTATCGCTTCAACGATTCGGCGCTCGCCAGCGTCGACGAAACCGGCCTGCCCCAACCCGACGACTTCGATCGCTTCTGCGAAACGCGCGACACGAACTACCAGCGCTACGCGCAGCAACAGGCACGGTACGTGCCGCCCGAGATGATCGGTGGCGATGATCTCTATCAGTACGGCCAATGGAATGACGTGCCCGAATACGGCAACGTGTGGTACCCGACGTCCGTTCCGGTCGGCTGGGCGCCGTACCGCTACGGTCATTGGGCATGGATCGATCCCTGGGGCTGGACATGGGTCGACGACCAGCCGTGGGGCTTTGCGCCCTTCCATTACGGCCGCTGGGTGTACGCGCGCAACCGCTGGGGCTGGATGCCGGGACCGGTGCATGCGCGGCCTGTGTACGCACCCGCGCTGGTGGCGTTCGTCGGCGGTTCGGGCCTCTCGATGTCGGTCCGGATCGGCGGCGGCGGGCCGGTCGGCTGGTTTCCGCTGGGGCCGCGCGATGTGTACGTGCCGTGGTTCCACGCGTCGCGGCGATATTTCACCAACGTCAACGTCACCAACATCCGCAACGTGTACGTCAACCAGACGGTTATCAACAATTTCTACGGCGATTACCGCGCGGGACGCGCGCCCTCACGCGGCGGTCGCGATTACGCGTACCGCCGGATGCCGGGCGCGGTCACCGCAGTGCCCCGGACCGTATTCACCGGCGCGCGTCCGGTGCACCCGGCGGTACTGAAGTTGAACGGCACACAACTCGCGCGCAGCGAAGTCGCCCTGCGGCCCGGCGTCAATCCTGACAAGGCCAGCATCGGTGTGCGCAGGCCGACGCCACGTCCGGCCGTATTAAAGGGCCGCGAACCGTTTGCGCGGCCGGTGGTGGCGCGACACCAACCACCGCCGCGGCCGGTCGACTTCGCGGCGCGTGAAAAAGTAATCGCCCGGCAGCACGGCCAGCCGCTCACCCCGGCGCAGATGCAGGATTTGCGCAAGGCGCGTCCGTCCACGGCGGCCCGCAACGACCGCATCAAGCTGGTGCCGACCGTCGCTGGCGCGCGCCGCGGCACTGCGCCTGCGCGCCCGGCAGAACCGGCAGCACGCAACCGACCGGCGCGTCCCGCAGTGGCGACGCGACCCGCCGAGCCTTCCACCCGTCGCGCCGGCCCGACGGAACCGTTCAAGAACACGGTGCATCCGATACCCGCGCGCAACCAGCCGGCGCAGCCCGTCCGGCGCGCGGGCGAATTGCCCAGCGCGCGCTTCGCGCATCCCGGCGAACGCGGGACCTTGCCGCGTGCCCCGGTGATCCGGCCCGCAAACGAACCGCAGCGCAACCCGCCACAGCCCGGGCGTCTGCCCGTGGTGCGGCTGGTCGAGCGCGCGCCGCAATCCGCCGGCAATCGCGCGGCCCCGCAACAGCGTCCACAGGAAAGCCAGCCCCAGCAGCGCGAACAACAACAGCGCCAGCTTCAGGAGCAGGCACAGCAGCGCGCACGCGAACAACAAGCCAGGCAGGTGCAAATGCAGACGCAACGCGAGCAAGTCATCCAGCAACGCGCGCGCCAGCAACAAATGCAGCAACAGCGGCAGGCACAGATGCAGGCGCAACAGCGTGAACGCGCGCAAGCCGCACAACAACAAGCCCGCCAGCAACAAATGCAGCAGCAGCGCTCGATGCAGGTGGAGCAACAGCGCCGGGCGATGGACATGCAGCGCCAGCAACAGATGCGCGAACGCCAAGTACAGCAGGCACCGCAACGCTACACGCCGCCACCGCGCAACCGTCCTGCACCCGAAAATCGCGAGCCGCGGGCGCGCAAACGCCCGCCTCCGAGCAGCGACGATTGACGTGCGAACGAAATGGATCTCCCGGTCGAATTGGAGTACGTGGGCACCAGACCCCGCTCGTGGCTTGGCCCTGCACGCCCACCGTTACCAATTTGCAGCGTTACACTTCGGACATGAAGATTTTCCTCAACGGTCAGTCACGTGAATGTGCGACCGCCACGACGGTCGCATCGCTGCTCGCCGAAACCGGCCATGGCGAACGCCGCGTCGCCGTCGAAGTGAACCGCGAAATCGTGCCGCGCAGCCGCCACGGGCAGCATGAATTGCGCGATGGTGATCGCGTGGAAATCGTGCAGGCAATAGGGGGAGGCTGAGTGCTTACGCGATGCCGGGGCATCGCGTGCGAAGCCGACGAGGCGCGCCGGGATCGCGCCCGAACGCCAAGGGCGGCCCGAAGGGCGGAGCGAAGCGAACGCGCGCGAAGCGCGAGCGCCATGGATGGCGCCAATAACGCCAGAAGCAGGATGCGGAGGGCCGGGTTGCTTTGCGAGGGTGAGACGGCGCGTTTGCGATGTGCCAGTGGCAGATCGCGCGCTGGCGAACGACCGGCCAAGGACGGCCGGGCCGGCGCCCTGCACCAAGGACGGTTGCTCGCCTGACTCCATGCTTAGCAACGGCGTCCGCTCGCGAAGCGAGCGCGGCTTATATCCCATGGCAAGACCAGCATTTTTTTGACAGCTGCCTGTTCGCAGAGGAGTGGAACACGCGTACTACAATTGCGTCCTGCTTCTACCACGACGCACGCCATGAATGCCTTGCCGCAAACCGCTTCATCCGACATCCCCGATCCGCTCGTCATCGCCGGCCACACCTTCCGCTCGCGCCTGCTGACAGGGACCGGCAAGTTCAAGGATCTCGACGAAACCCGCCGCGCGACCGAAGCCGCGGGTTCCGAGATCGTCACCTTCGCCGTGCGACGGATGAACCTCGGCCAGAAGCCGGACGAGCCCAACCTGCTGGACGCCCTGCCACTCGACCGCTACACCCTTCTGCCCAACACCGCGGGTTGCCACAGCGTCGAGGAAGCCCTTCGTACCTGCCGGCTGGCGCGTGAACTGCTGGATGGCCATTCGCTGGTCAAGCTCGAGGTGATCGGCGACCAGAAGACGCTGTTCCCGGATGTCGTGACCACGCTTGACGCCGCCGATGCGCTGGTAAAGGACGGTTTCGACGTGATGGTCTACACCACCGACGATCCCTTGCTGGCTCGGCGCTTCGAGGAACTTGGCTGTGCCGCGGTGATGCCGCTGGCCGCGCCGATTGGCTCCGGGCTCGGCATCCAAAACCGCTACACCATCCTGGAAATCGTCGAAAACGCAAAGATCCCGGTGATCGTCGACGCAGGCGTCGGTACTGCCTCCGATGCTTCGCTGGCGATGGAACTCGGCTGTGACGGCGTGCTGATGAATACCGCGATCGCCCACGCGAAAGATCCGGTGCTGATGGCGCACGCGATGAAGTGCGCGATCGAAGCCGGGCGCGCGGCGTTCCGTGCCGGTCGCATTCCGCGCAAGCGTTTCGCTTCGGCCTCCAGTCCGATCGATGGCATGATCGGCTGATTTCTTGCTCTTTTTCTTGCTCTCCCTGCGGGAGAGGCGGAGCGAAGCGAACGCGTGTGCAGCACGAACGCGTAGTGCCGGGTGAGGGCGCGCCATTTCGACGGCGATCCGAAATGTTCCACGCCCTCACCCCTGCCCCTCTCTCGAGGGGAGAGGGGTCATTCTTGAATAACGAAACGTTCAAGCGCCACCGCACCGTCCGCAGCTTCGTCCTGCGAGAGGGCCGCATCACCCCTGCGCAGCAGCGCGCGTTCGCGGAACACTGGACCCGCTTCGGCATCGACTACGCCGGCCAGCGGCGCGACCTCGATGCCGTGTTCGGACGCCGCGCGCCGCGCGTGCTCGAAATCGGCTTCGGCAACGGCGAGGCGCTCGCGTGGGCGGGCGAACACGACCCCGCGCGCGATTACCTCGGCATCGAAGTACATCGGCCTGGCGTCGGCCGGCTGATGAACGCGCTGGCCACGCACGACACCCGCAACGTCCGCATCTGGAACCACGATGCAGTGGAAGTGCTGCGGGACGAAATTCCCGAGGCCGCGCTCGACGAAGCACGCATCTGGTTCCCCGATCCCTGGCCCAAGAAGCGCCATCACAAGCGGCGGTTGATCCAGCCCGCGTTCGCGGAACTGCTGGCGACACGAGTGAAACCGGGCGGTCTGTTGCACCTCGCCACCGACTGGCCCGAGTATGCTTCGCACATGCAGGAAGTGCTGGCCTCGCAACCGGGCTGGCGATTGCGGGCAGGGGAAAGTGGCGAATCGAGGCGACCCGAATGGCGGATCGAAACGCGTTTCGAGCGGCGCGGGCTCGATCTCGGCCATCCGGTTACTGATTTGTTGTATGACCGTGTGCCACCATCACCGACCGTTTCGACTTTTCTAACCTGACCGGACCTTGGCCCGATGGAGCTGACCCTCACCCCCGACATGATGCTGGTGCTCGGGTTGGTCTGCTTCACCGTGATCATGCTGATCCTGGAATGGGTGCGCGCGGACATCGTCGCGCTGCTCATCGTGGTGGTGATCGGGATCACCGGCCTGATGCCGGTGACGCAACTGTTCGACGGTTTCGCGTCCAACGCCGTGTTGTCGCTGATCGGCATCATGATCATGGGCGCGGGGCTCGACCGCACGGGCCTGTTGAATCGCGCGGCGTCGTTCATCCTGCGTCTTTCCGGCGGCGTGGAAAGCCGCGTGTCGCTGCTGCTGAACGCCACGGTCGGCAGCCTTTCCTCGATCATCCAGAGCCAGGCGCTGGCCGCACTGTTCCTGCCGGTGGCCAGCCGCATTTCCGCGCGCACCGGCGTGCCGCTGAAGCGCCTGCTGCTGCCGATGGCGTGCTGCATCCTCGCCGGCACCAGCATGACGTTGATTTCGAACTCGCCGCTGATCCTGCTGAATGATTTGATCGCGAGTGCCGACCGCAACCTGCCACCGGGCGCGCAGACGATTGAACCGTTCTCGCTGTTCTCGATCACACCGATTGGCATTCCGCTGCTGCTGGTCGGCATCGGCTACTTCGCCCTCTTCACCCGGCGCGTGATGCCGGACGACACCGAGGAACGGCCCAAGGTCACCCCGGGCCGCACCGAAAGTTACTTTGCCGATACCTACGGCATCGACGGCGAGGTGATCGAACTCACGGTGACGGCCGACAGTCCGCTGGTCGGCATGAGCATCGGCGAAGCGGAAACGCTGGAAAACGCGCCGCTGATCCTCGCGATCAAGAACGGCAATGAATCGCGCCTGGCACCGCCTTCCGACCAGATGATCTGGGTGGGCACCGTGCTGGGCGTGCTGGGTTCACGTCCCGAGGTCAACGAATTCGCGCAGGCGATGCAATGCCGCGCCGGCAACCGCATCCAGGCGTTGGCCGACATGTTCAATCCAACTCGCGCCGGCATTTCGGAAGTGGTGATCCCGCCGCAGTCGAAATTCATCAAGCAGCAAGTGGGTGAACTGCGCTTGCGCAAGCGCTATGGCATCTCGGTGCTGGCGGTGAATCACGGCGACCAGGTGACGCGCGGCGAAGATGTGCGCAAGGCCAGTTTGCGCGCCGGGGATTCGCTGGTGCTGCACAGCTATTGGCGCGACCTGGCGCTGGCGGCCGAAAGCCGTGACATCGTTCCGGTCACGGATATCCCGAGCGGCGAGGAACAGCGTCCCGGCAAGGTGCGTTACGCGCTGGCGTTCTTCGCGCTGGCGATGGCGCTGGGACTGTTCACGGACCTGCGCCTCGCGGTGGCGATGATGACCGGCGCGGTCGGCATGCTGCTGGCCGGCGTGCTCAACATGGACGAGGCCTACGGCGCGATCAACTGGAAAACCATCTTCGTGATGGCCTGCCTGATCCCGCTCGGCATCTCGATGGATTCCACGGGCACCGCCGCCTGGATGGCCCAGGAAATCATGGTGTATCTCGGCGGCATGCCGCAGTGGCTGATCCAGGCCTTCATCGCGATCCTGGCACTGCTGTTCTCGCAGATCATCTCGCACGTCGGCACCGCGGTGATGATGGTGCCGATGGCCATCAACATTGCGCTGGCGTCGGGCGGCAACCCCAGCGTTTACGCGTTGATCGTGGCGCTGTCGGTCTCCAACACGTTCCTGATTCCGGGCGCCAGCCCGACGCTGCTGATCGTGGCCGGCCCCGGCGGCTACAGGCCGCGCGACTTCGTTCGCGTGGGCCTGCCGTTGACCGCACTGATGCTGGTCGTCACGCTGGTGATGGTGAACGTGGTGTTCGGAAGGTGATGCTGGCGATCGTCCATGATCGCGGCACATCGACATGCCGGCGTGGGCATGCGCTTGCTCTTTCGCCCATCAACTCCGGAACGGTCTGCCGTGGCCCGGCCTTTCACGACAATCGCTGCGCACGAGCGATTCGCTCTTGTCCTGCTCCACCGAGTGATCCTTCGGCGGGTCGTCCAGCAGCGGCAAAACTTTCGGCGTATCCAGGTCCTCGAACTGCGCATGATTCACGGCCCAGAAGAAGATGCCGACGGCGACGATCACCAACACCAGCGTGATCGGAATCAGGATCAGCAGCGCGTTCATGCGGCGCGCTCGCGCAAGGCCATCGTCGGCTCGTCCAGCGCACGCGTCTCGCGAACACGCAGGCTGTTCAGCACCACCGCCAGCGAGCTCAGCGACATGCCGATCGCGGCCAGCCAGGGCGGGATGAAGCCCAACGCGGCGAACGGTATCGCACCCAGATTCCACACCAGCGACCAGCGCCGGTTCTGCGCCAGTATCCGGATCGCCTGCACCGACAGCGCGCGCGCCAGCGGCAATCCGGCGAGCCCCCCGGGCAACAGCAGGTCGGCCCGCGCGCGCGCAAGATCAACCGCGTCGCCCGGCGTCGCCGACACATCGGCCGCGGCCAGGGCCGCGGCATCGTTACCGCCATCGCCCACCGCCAACACGACGTGCCCCTTGGCCTGGGCCTCGCGCACGCGCGCCAGCTTGTCGGCGGGCGACTGGCGCGCGTGGCATTCGTCGATGCCGAGCCGCGTCGCGATCGTCCGTACCCGCGAAGGCGCATCACCACTGACCAGTGCGCATGCAACGCCCGCCGCCCGCAGCGAATCGACGCAGGCACGCGCAGATTCGCGCACGCCTTCGACGATCGGAAATCGCGCGATGGGCCCGTTTTCGTCCGACAGCCACAACGCGTCGTCGTCGCGCTCCGCCTCGGCGAAGGCGGCATGGCCGAGCCGCAAGGGCCTCCCGTCGACCATGCCGCACACGCCACCACCAGCGACGACTTCCACGCCGTTCGCCAGCGGCACCTCCCCGACTGAAATACGCGCGACCGCTTTGGCAACCGGATGGCTGCTTTCGCGGGCCAGCGCCACGACCCGGCGCCGTGCCTGCTCCGGCGACACGCCACGAAAGGTTTGCACGCGGGCCGCATCCACGGCGGGCTCGGTCAGCGTGCCAGTCTTGTCGAACAGCGCCACGTCGATACGGGCCAGTACGCGCAATGCCGCAGCCCGCGTCACCAGCACCCCGCGACGCGCCAACAGCGCGAGCGTGCGCGTCAGCACCGCCGGCGCCGCCAATCCGAACGCACACGGGCATGCCACCACCAGCACCGCAACGGTGGCGTCGAAAGCGCGCGCCGGATCGCGCCACAGCCAGAACGCGGCGGTCGCCGCGGCCAGCACCAGCACGCGCCAAACGAACCGCCGCACGGCCGGTCGATCGGCATCGCCCGCGAGCTCGCGCGCATGTTGCGCGAACTCGGTCAACCGCTCGATCGCGGACCATGAACTCGCAGCCAGCGCGTGCGCAACGCGCAATTCCAGCGGACCGTCGAGCGTTACGCCGCCGGCCGAAATCGTGTCGCCCTGCCGATGGCGCTGCGCGCGCGATTCGCCGGTCCAGCGCGACTCGTCGATGCGCGCGCCCGCACTCTCCAGCACGCCGTCGCAAGGCACGGCGCCGCCCTCGGGCACGTGCACGCGCTCGCCGGGCACGAGTTCCACGGCGGCCACGGTTTCAAGCGATCCGTCTTCACGGCGGCGCTGCGCGATCAGCGGCAACGCATCGGTGGCGACCGCGCCCAGCGCGCGATGCCGCGCCTGCGCACGCAATTCCAGATGCCGTCCCAGCAGCAACACGAATACGAACATGCTGATCGAGTCGAAATACACCTCGCCGCTGCCGCGCAAGGCATTCACGACACTGGCGCCGAAGATCAGGACGACGGCAATGGTGACTGGCATGTCGATGCCGGCACGACGGGCACGCAATCCCGCGAGTGCATCGCGATAGAACGGCCACGCCGCATAACCCACCACCGGGATCGCGGACAGCAATCCAAGCCAGCGGAACAACGCAGCTGTCGTGGCGTCCAGCGGATTCACCGCACCGACGTACAGCACCAACGCGAACATCATCGCCTGCATCGCGAAGACGCCGGCCACCAGCAGGCGCTTCAACGAAGCGTCGAGCGCGCGCCGCGGGGAATCTTCGAGGCTGTCGCGGTGCAACGGTTGTGCGTCGCAACCGGCACGTGCGCACGCTGCCAGCAAATCCGTCAGCGACAGGCACCCATCGTCGAACACCACGCGCGCACGCTGCGCGGCCACTTCGAAGCGAAGCGCTGCGACGCCGGGCAGCGCATGCAGCACCTGTTCCAGCTGCAGCGCACGACGTGGCTGCGCCAGCCCGGCGATCCGCAACGCAACTTCCGCACGGCCGTCGCGACGCCGCCGCAACACCTGTTCCCGCAACGCGGGACGCATCCACACCTCGCGCTGCGCGTTCATGACGACCCCGGCGCCGGATGCGGATGCGCGGGCACGCCCAGCACGGAAGGCGAAGGCATCGGCAACGGCTCTTCGCGGTACTGCACGCTCGCCACGATGATCCAGAGGCAACCCGCGATGGACGCCGCGAACACCAGGATGCCCAGCCACACCACCGGCACCCGGTACCAGGCGATGCGCGCGGGCGGGCTACTCGGTGGTTTCATCCTTTGCATGCGACAGGCTGTAGACGTAAGCCGCGGTGACGCGGATGTCGTCTTCGCCGAGTCGCTTGTCCCAGTTCGGCATGTGGCCATTGCGGCCGTCGTGGATCGTCTTGCGGATGTCCGCGGGGGTGCCGCCGTGCAGCCAGATCGCGTCGGTGAGGTTCGGCGCACCGATGCCCGGGTTGCCCTTGCCTTCCGGCCCGTGGCAAGCCGCGCACGTGCTCTTGAAGATCGGCGCGGCGGCCGCCGCCATTTTCGCGTCGTGGGCCTGGCCGGAAATCTGCAGCACGTACTCGACGAGATCGTTGTCGGTGTCCTCGCCCAACGCACTCCACGCCGGCATCACGCCCGCACGGCCATGGGTGATCGACGCAACGATGTCGCTGCCACTGCCGCCATACAACCAGTCGTTATCGGTGAGGTTGGGCGCGCCCAGCGCGATGTTGCCTGTCCCGTTGCGGCCGTGGCACGCCGCGCAATTGTCCTCGAACAAAACCTTGCCCATCTGCAACGCCTGGTCGTCGCGCGAAAGCTGTTCCACGTCGTACAGTCGGAAACGTTCCAGCAGCGGATCGAGCCTGGCGTCGTTGGCGGCAACTTCACGCGCCAATTGGCCATGCATGGTCCAACCGAGCTTGCCCTTGTGCGCACCGAAGCCGGGGAACAGCCACAGGTAGATGAACGCCGACACGAACATCGAGCCCGACAGCACGATCCACCAGCGCGGCAGGTTGTTGAGGCCTTCGCGGACCGCGCCGTGCGCCCACACGTGCCCCGTGGTGCCGTCCGGTTTCACCGGCACCTTCGCCCATGGCGCCCACAGGAACAGCACGAAGGTGACGCCCATGTTCAGCACCACCAAGGTCATCACCCAGATGGACCAGAACGACCACATGGAAGTCATGCGCGATCCTCCGGCCGTTCGCGCAGGACGGCGTGATCGCACGATCCGTCTTCGTCCTGCATCGGCAGGCGCGCAAGCTCACCGAACGCGCGCTTGTGGCGCGGCAGCCAGGCCCAAGCCCAGATGCCGATGAAGGTCACCATCATCAGCACGATGAACACGCCGGCAACGTGGCCCCAGACCGGATTCATGGCGCACCTTCCTGCGTGGCGGGCGTGGAAGCCGCCGGCGGCTGCGGCTCGTTCTTGATGCCGAGCCCCTGCAGGTACGCGATCAGCGCATCCATCCTGGTCTTGCCTTCGACTGCCGCGGGCGCAGCCGCGATGTCGGAGTCGGAATACGGATCGCCCAGCCTCTTCAGCACGCGCATGCGCGCCTGGATGTCCTTCGCATCAAGCTTCTCGTCCGCCAGCCAGTGGTACGAAGGCATGTTGGACTGCGGGACCACGCTGCGCGGATCCATCAGGTGCATGCGCTGCCAGTCGTCGGAATACTTGCCGCCCACGCGCGCAAGATCGGGGCCCGTGCGCTTGGAACCCCACTGGAACGGCCGGTCGTACACCGATTCATCGGCGGTCGAGTAATGGCCGTAGCGCTGGGTTTCGAAGCGCAGCGCGCGGATCATCTGCGAGTGGCAGAGATAGCAGCCTTCGCTGACGTACACATCGCGCCCGGCGAGGCGCAGCGGATCGTACGGTTTGACGTTCGCGGGCGCCTTTACCGCGTGTGCCTCCATGAACAGCGGCGTGATCTCCGCCAGTCCGCCCAGCGACACCATGATCGCCGTGAGGATCCCGAGCGTCCACGCGTGCTTCTCGATGAATTCGAAATGACGGTAAGCCATAGCCGTTCTCCCTCAGCCCACCGCCGGCAGTGGCGCCGGGGTCTGCTTCGGTTCGGGCTCGGGAATCGGCACCGGGATCGGATTGATGATGCGCTTGCGCGCATCCCGCGCGGTGTGCCACAGGTTCCACGCCATCACCCACATGCCGAGCCAGATCAGCACCCCGCCGAACCAGCGGAAGAAATAATCCGGACGGATCGCGATCAGGCTGTCGAGGAACGAATAGGTCAGCGACCCGTCGGGCTGGGTGGCACGCCACATCATGCCTTCGGTCACCCCCGCGGTCCACATCGCCACCACGTACAGCAGCGTGCCGATGATATGCAGCCAGAAATGCAGTTCCATGCCCTTGTGCGAATACATCGCCGGACGTCCGAGCGCACGCGGCGCCATCGCGTACAACGAGCCGATCGTGATCATCGCGACCCAGCCGAGCGAACCCGAGTGCACGTGCGCGATGGTCCAGTCGGTGTAATGCGAGAGCGAGTTGACGGTCTTCACCGCCATCATCGAACCCTCGAAGGTGGCGGCGGCGTAGAACACCAGCGCCATGATCATGAACTTCGCGGCCGGATCATCCTTCACGCGATGCCACGCGCCGTTGAAGGTGAACAGGCCGTTCGCCGCCGAGCCCCAACTCGGCATCAAGAGCACCAGCGAGAACGCCATGCCGACCGATTGCACCCAGTCCGGCAGCGCGGTGTACATCAGGTGGTGCGCGCCGGCCCACATGTACACCGAGATCAGCGCCCAGAAATTCACGATCGAGAAGCGGTAGCTCCACAGCGGCTGCTGGGCCTGGCGCGGCACGAAGTAATACATCATCCCGAGGAACCCGGCGGTCAGGAAGAATGCCACCGCGTTGTGGCCGTACCACCACTGCACCATCGCATCGACCACGCCCGAATAGATCGGATACGACTTGGTCAGCGACACCGGCACAGCGAGGTTGTTGACGATGTGCAACAGGCCGACCGCGATGATGAATGCGCCGTAGTACCAGTTCGCCACGTAGATGTGGCGGATGCGTCGGCGCGCCAGGCTGCCGAAAAACACCACCCCGAAAGACACCCACACCACCGCGATCAGGATGTCGATGAACCACTCGGGTTCCGCGTATTCCTTCGACTGGGTGATGCCGAACGGCATCGTCGTCA
>Ga0207705_10000562_pt1 | contig 31130 bp, 25 predicted proteins | sample KBSC13metaG_FD_184314 | JGI IMG/M metagenome (GOLD analysis project Ga0207705, IMG submission 184314) | Corn rhizosphere microbial communities from Kellogg Biological Station, Michigan, USA - KBS C1-3 metaG (SPAdes) (version 2) | ecosystem: Host-associated > Plants > Roots > Rhizosphere > Soil ... | reverse complement strand
AAGCGGATCAGCCGAAGCATTTTCAACGACATAGGTACGGTGCGACTCGTTCTGCCCGGCGTCGGCGGCGAAGTAGATATACCACTTACCGTCGAGAAGATGCAGTTCCGGCGCCCAGAGATCGTGCGAGTAGGGTCCGGTTGCGGGAGGCGTCCACACGACCTTCTTCTGCGCGTGCGCGAGATCGGTGATGTCCCGGGTCTTCCAGATGGTCAGGTTTTTGCCGGTGGTGTTCATGTAGTAGAAGAAGCCGTTGTGGGTGATGACCCAGGGATCGGGGCCGGTCGGCAGCAGGGGATTGTGGAAGGTGTCCGGACCCTGAGCGGCGGCTGGGGCAGCGCTTTGGGCTATCGCCGCGGGAAGGGCAAGTGCGGAGAGAAGAATCAATCCTGAAAGTAGTCTCATAACGGTCCTGACTGTGGTCTGGCTGTGATCGGGTAAAGGGAGCGCAGTTCTACCGCCCTCGGCATTATCTTAGTCTCTCTAGAAACTCAAAAACACGTCATCTCGACCGAAGCGAAGCGCCGTGGAGAGACCCCTGTATTCGCCTTTGTTTGTGTCATATCGCCCGCAAGGCCACTGCTCAAAATTGGAATCGCACAAGGAAAAAATACAAGGGTCTCTCCACTACGGCCCTGCGGGCCTCCGGTCGAGATGACGTAAGTCCGGAGTCTGCAAACGAAGGGGCGCGCAGAACTTCCAGACAGTCATCGCTGCGCTGTCCGGGTTGCGAGAGAATCGGCAACAGTAAATACCGCAAATTTTGGACAGCCTCTTAGAGTCTCGATCGCCAAAGGCGACTCCGGTGAAGGGCTTGACGGAGCAGCCTATAATGTCCTATGGCCACCGCTCATCCAGCCTCTTCGGAGGCTGGGCCGCAACCGCGGGCGCAAAACGAAGAAAATAAAATGCCAGTTCCAACAGCCGCCGAAGAGGAGGCAGTATTGGAGGCGGCTGCCCCCGGTGCGGGCGGAGATGCCCAGGCGGCGGCTGCAGGTCCGAACGGAGTCCCGGAGGTCACTGAATCCTCGGCTTCTCATCTCAAGGGAGTCTCCGCGGCGGAGATCGCCGAGGTGGACACCAAGTTTCAGCGGTTGCTGGATACCGTGCATAGGAATCGGCCGGGAGACGATCTCGAAGTCATCCGCAAGGCCTGGGCGTTTTCGATGTCGCAGCACGAGGGGCAGAAGCGCGCTTCGGGTAAGCCCTATATCATTCATCCGCTTGAAGTTGCGCTGGTGCTGGCAGAGCTGAAGATGGATTCGACCGCGATTGCCGCGGGGCTGCTGCATGACGCGGTCGAAGACACCGACGTCACCACGGAAGAGGTTGCCAAGCGCTTCGGCGACCAGTTGGCCAATATCGTCGAGGGCGTCACCAAGCTGGACAAGATCAAGTTCGCCAACCGCGAAGATCATCAGGCGGAGAACATCCGCAAGATGCTGCTGGCCATGGTGACCGACGTTCGCGTCGTCATCATCAAGCTGGCCGACCGGCTGCACAATATGCGGACGCTGGAGCACCTGAAGCCGGACCGGCAGCAGAAGATCGCGCGCGAGACGCTGGATATCTATGCGCCGCTGGCGCACCGGCTGGGCATGGGTAAGCTGCGCGGAGAGCTCGAGGACCTGGCCTTCCAGTACACCGACCCGTATGCCTACGATCAGGTCTCGACCAAGGTGGATGCACTGCGCGGCGAGGGCGAGCAGTTCCTGCAGAAGATCGTCACGGAGCTTGAAGACAAGCTGCGCGAGCACCACATTCAGGGACGCGTGCAGTGGCGCATCAAGCGGCTCTACTCGATCCAGCAGAAGCTGGAGGCGCAGAAGATTCCGGTGGACCAGGTCTACGATCTGCTGGCGGTGCGGGTGATCTGCCAGACGGTGCAGGACTGCTACGCGGTGCTGGGGTTGCTGCACAGCGTGTGGCGTCCGGTGCCGGGACGCATCAAGGACTTTATCGCGATGCCCCGGCCGAACCTCTACCAGTCGCTGCATACGACGCTGATTGCGCCGGGCGGACACCAGTTCGAGGTGCAGATTCGCACCGAGGAGATGCACCGCGTCGCCGAGGAGGGCATCGCCGCGCACTGGAAGTACAAGGCCTCCGACAATGTGACGTCCAAGGACGAGCAGCGGCTGGCGTGGATGCGGCAGTTGATGGAGTGGCAGCGCGAGATGCCCGATCCCAACGAGTTCATGTCGACGCTGAAGATCGACCTGTACCCGGAGGAGGTCTACACCTTTACGCCCAAGGGCAAGGTGGTGGTGCTGCCCAAGGATTCAAGCCCGGTGGACTTCGCCTATGCCATCCACACCGAGGTGGGCAATGCGACGATTGGCGCAAGGGTGAACGGCCGCATCGTCCCGCTGCGGACGCGGCTGCGCAACGGCGACATCGTCGAGATTTCAACGCAGGCGGGACACGCGCCGAGCCGCGACTGGCTCAGCTTTACGCGAAGCTCGCGGGCGCGCAACAAGATCAAGCACTGGCTCAACGAGCAGCAGCGGGTGCGGGCGATCGAGGTGGGCCGGAAGCTGCTGGAGCGCGAGGCGCGGAAGTACAAGCTATCGCTGGCCAAATTTGTCGAAGCGGACTTCGACAAGGTCGCCGGGGAGTATGGCCTGGGAACGCAGGCGGAGCTGCTGGCGGGCATTGGCTTCGGCAAGTTCTCGGCGCGACAGGTGCTGAACAAGCTGGAGCCGGGATCGACGATGGCCGTCGAGCCCCCTCCCGCCGAAGGTGTCGTCGGCCATGCCGTGGGGCAGATGTCGGACGCCGTGAAGAAGGTGTTCTTCGGCAAGGGCTCCGACTCGCTCCAGGTGGAGGGCAAGGACGATCTGCTGGTCTACCGGGCGCGCTGTTGTAACCCGATTCGCGGCGAAGAGATCATCGGCTACGTCACGCGGGGCAAGGGTGTGGCGGTTCATGCGCGAAGCTGTCCGAACGTGCAGAATCTGCTGTACGAGTCGGACCGGCGGATTCAGGTGGAGTGGGCGCCGTCGCCGCACGAGACGGGAACGGTCAAGGCACAGACCTATCCGGTGAAGCTGACGGTGCTCTGCGACGACCGTCCCGGGTTGCTGAAGGAGTTCACGGCGATCATTGCGGACGATGGGACCAATATTCGCAGCGTGGACACCAGGCCCACGCCCGAAGGCGCGATGGTGGTGGATTTCGTAGTGGAGACGGTGGACGTGCGGCACCTCAATAAACTGGTGCAGAATCTGCGCAAGGTTCCCGGTGTGCGGGACGTGCATCGGGTACAGAAGATCTAGTTTTGCTTCGGCTCGTCAGCGCACAAACGATGTCTTACTCATGCCCGGAGATGGGCGGGTGAGGTTAGATGAAAATGCAGGGGTCTCTGCGCTGCGCTTCGGTCGAGATGACGTGCATCTGAGGCAGGTCGAGAGGGGCAGTTGGTGTGGACTGAGGAGCAAAAAACCACGTCATCTCGACCGGAGGCGGCGCAGTTACCGCCGCAGTGGAGAGGCCCTGTATTTCGTCGGTGCTGTTTATGGCACCCCCTGGAGACACCTGCATTTTGCCTATGGATTGAGCCACGTCTTCCGGAATTTCTCATGCCCTGTTTACCGATTAGTATACGGAATCCGCCTGGGTACTTATACTTTCCTTGAGGACTCTCTAAGGTAGGAATTGCTCTGGCGTTCCGCGCCTCTCAAAACATGATGCGGTTGAACGCTACACTTCCGGCCTTTCTGGCGCTTGCAGTCCTGTTTCTGCTACCTGCCACGCTCCTTGCCACGACTGCGCATCGCCATGCCCGCAAGGCAACGGCTCCTGCCCAGACGCACAAGAAGACAACGGCGAAGGCCCGGAAGACCTCCGCTCATAGTTCAAAGAAGTCGACGACTGCCCACGCCACCCGTGTTCGCTCGCACGCCAAAACACGGCGTCCCGTGGCTCGAAAGACGAAGGCTGTGCGGGACCGGTCTGCCGTGCGGCGGCGCAGCGTAGCCGAGACGACGCATCGCAAGGCCAGATCCGCCGATTTTCTCGAAGCTGCCGCGAACAAGAAGGATACCGCGCCGCGTGCCGCCGAACCTGTCGCGGTACAGAAGGCGAGCGGTTCGCACAGCGGAGTGGAGGACGCGGCGATCCCGGCTGTTCTGCCTACGCTCTACAACAAGCGCGGCCGCCTGATCGTGCCGCCGCCTCTTAAGGGCTCCCGCGAGATTCTGGTGCGCCAGAACGAGGTTGCCGACCGCGAGGGACTCGACCGCATCCAGAACATGGCCAACCTGCTCGACATGCGCGACAAGCGGATGCTGGTTCCGCTGCCCGCCAACTACAGCCTGCAGGTCGATGACCGCCTGCCCGCGGACCGCCGCTACTGTCGCCCCTGGACGGCACGCTTTCTCGCCAACATGGCGCGCGCCCACTACGCCCGCTTCCATACACCGCTTCAGGTGAACTCCGCCGTGCGTACGGTCGAGTTTCAACAGCGGCTGATACGGGTGAACGGCAACGCTGCTCCCGCGGAGGGCGATACTGCATCGCCGCATCTCACCGGACAGGCCATCGACATCGCGAAGCATGGCCTCTCGCGGACAGAGATTGCGTGGATGCGCGGCTATCTCCTTCCGCTCATTCAAGAGGGCAAGATCGACGTGGAGGAGGAGTTCCAGCAGTCCTGCTTCCACATCAGCGTCTATAAGAAATATCTGCCGCCGTCCGTCGCGCCTAAGCGCGACGTGGCCACGCACCGTCACAGCGAAGCCAGCACGCTGGCAACGGCAATTCAATAGAGCATTTGTCCTGTAGGTGTAGCGCGGGGCTGCAGCTTGTATGGGCGTTTTCCCCAATGAAAACGCCGCTGAACCTCTGTTCCCGGATTCACAGCAACAGGAAAAATGCTCTAGATATTCGCGAGCCTCTTCGAGGTGGATGACGCATCAATGTAAAAGGAGCGGCCATCGCGGCCGCTCCTTTTACATTGCCAATCCGATGCTGGTTATTCCGTCCAGCGTTTGAAGACGAGTGAGCCGTTGGTACCGCCGAAGCCGAAGGAGTTCGACAGCGCGTAGTCGATCTTCGCGGATTGCGGCTTGTTGGGGACGTAGTTGAGGCGGCACTCAGGATCGGCCTCGACCAGGTTCATGGTCGGAGGAGCGGTCTGGTTCAGCATCGCGAGGATCGTGATGCCCGCCTCGAGCCCGCCCGCGCCGCCCAACAGGTGGCCCGTCATCGACTTGGTGGAGCTAACCAGAAGGGTGTGATCCTTGGCGCGCTCGCCGAAGACGTTCTCGATGGCCTGCGACTCCAGCGCGTCTCCCAGCGGCGTGCTGGTGGCGTGGGCGTTGACGTAGTCGATCTTGTCGGGCGAGATGCCCGCAACCCTGAGAGCGTGATTCATGGAGCGGTAGCAGCCTTCGCCCTCCGGCGCCATGCCGGTCATGTGGAAGGCGTCGGCGGACATGCCGTAGCCGATGATCTCGGCAAGAATCTTCGCGCCGCGAGCCTTGGCGAACTCCAGCTCTTCGAGGATGAGGATGCCAGCGCCTTCGCCGACGACAAAGCCGTCGCGGTCCTTGTCGAAGGGGCGGCAGGCGTGCTCGGGGTCGTCGTTGCGCGTCGACAGCGCCTTCATGGCGGCGAACCCGCCGACTCCCATGGGAGTGATGGCGGCCTCGGTGCCCCCAGCGATCATGGCGTCGGCGTCTCCGCGCTGGATGATGCGGAAGGCGTCGCCGATCGAGTGCGCGCTGGTGGTGCAGGCGGTGGCCGTGGCCTCGTTCGGCCCGCGCGCTCCGTAACGGATGGAGACGTGGCCGGCGGCGAGGTTCACGATAGAGCCGGGGATAAAGAACGGCGAGATCTTGCGCGGACCGCCGGCCAGCATGGCCGAGTGCTCGCGCTCGATGACGTCGAAGCCACCGATGCCGGAGCCGATGTGGACGCCGACATGATCGCGGTTGCTCTCGTCGACGACCAGGCCGGAGTGCTTCATCGCTTCGTCCGAAGCAGCCAGGGCGAAGTGAATGAAGCGGCCCATCTTGCGGGCCTCTTTCTTATCGATGAACTGGAGCGGGTCGAAGTCCTTGACCTCGGCCGCAAAACGAACGGGGTGGCCGGTGAGATCGAATGCCTTGATCTCGGCCATGCCGCTTTTGCCCGCAAGCAGACCCGCCCACACCTCGGGTGCGGTCCTGCCGACCCCGCAGATGAGGCCGAGGCCTGTAACGACGACGCGACGCTCCACCATTGTCTACTTGGCCGCCTTCTGGTTCTTTTCGATGTAGTCGATGGCGTCCTTGACGGTCTTGATCTTCTCGGCGTCTTCATCCGGGATCTGGATGTCAAAGGCTTCCTCGAACTGCATCACCAGTTCGACCACGTCGAGGGAGTCGGCTCCAAGATCTTCCTGGAAGCTGGCACCCGGGGTGACTTCGGCTTCATCCACCTGAAGTTGCTCGACGATGATCTGCTTTACTTTTTCATCTACTGCGGCCATTTGTTTCTCCTGTTTACGTCTGCAATCAAAAATCCGGTGCCCGTGCGCGTGGTCAACACAGCTATGCTCAAGAATACTGAGCGCCTAGGAGAGTGTAAAGCAAACCGAGCCTCGTGTGACGGGGCTATTCCGATCCCATACCCTTATTCATTCATGTTCATCATGAGCGGATGCGGCAAGCAGCGGCGCGATTCCGTTGCTTTCTTCGATGCCGATCAGGTTCGCCGCGGCCACTCCCGTGTCTAACTCGCCTACTTCGCGCAGGGTACGGTTGATGGCGCGGGTGCGGACGCCGAGCTTCTGAATGGTGTTTTGCACCGTACCAACCTGCGTCTCCATCTTGCTCATCAGGGTCTCAAAGGTGTTGAACTCGCGCTTTGTGCCCTCGAGCACCTTCCAGACCTCGTCGCCTTTCTCCTGAATGGCAAGCATCTGGAAACCCATCTGGAAGCTGGTGAGGATGGCGGAAAGCGTACTCGGCCCGGCGATGGTGACGTGGCATCTGGATTGAATCTCTGCCTGCAGCGCATCACGCCGCATTACCTCGGCGTACAGGCCCTCCGTGGGCAGAAACATGATGGCGTGAGGCGTCGTCACCGGCGGGTTGATGTACTTTTTGCAGATGCGCTCGCCCTCGGTGCGGATCGCGGCCTCGAAGGCCTTGCTGGCGGCGAGGACATTCTCGGGGACATTGCTCTCGTAGGCGTTTTCGAGCCGCTCCCAGTCTTCGCGCGGAAACTTGGCGTCGATCGGCAGCAGCGTCTCGCCAGCATGGCCGGGGAAGCGCACGGCAAACTCGACCACCTCCTGCGTGCCCTCCTTGACCTTGGCGTTGCGGATGAACTGGCTGGGCGCGAGCATCTGTTCGAGCAACATGCCGAGCTGCACCTCGGCAAAGCCGCCGCGAGCCTTGACGTTGGTGAAGATGCGGCTCAGGTCGTTGACGCCGTCCGAGAGCTTGGTCATCTCGCCCAGCCCGGTATGTACCTTGTTGAGCTGGTCGGTCACCTGGCCAAAGCTCTCCGTCAGCCGCGTCTGCAGGGTCGCATTGAGCTTCTCGTCGACCGTCTGGCGCATCTTTTCGAGTTCTTTTGAGTTGTCCTCATTCAGCTTGCCGAGGCGCTCTTCGACGGCGGTGCGAAGCTGGTTCTGCAGGCCGGTATTGCTCGCCATCAATTCGTTGAGTTTGGTGTTGAGCGACTCGCGCAGATTGGTGTGCTGAAGATTCGTCTCCGCCGTAAACGAAGCGATGCGCTGCGTGATGCCGTCCATCTGGCTCTGCACGGCGCTGCGAAGCTGGTCGTCGGAGGTCTTGTTATCGCTGCGAAATCCGGCCAGCCCGGTCTGGAGCGTCTGACCCAGCGTGGTGATGCTGCCGGTAATCTCTGTGCGCAGCGCAGCAAAGGCGGTTTCGCTAACCACGCGGGTCCGCTGCGCCTCAGTAGCAATATCGCTACGCATCTGCACGAAGGCGTCGCGGATATGGGCATCGAGCGCCGCGTTGCGGGCATCGAGCCGCGTGAGCTGGTCGGGGACCTGGCCCAGCCGGGCGTCCGGCCCCTGTTGCCTGCGCAGCAGCAGAAAGACGACGGCCAGCAGAGTGACGATCTCGACAACAAGCAGAGCGATCAACATTCGATTTTCCTTCGCCCACAGAATAGCACTCAGCCCACCTCCTGCCTACCGCGAAGCAGGCAATTTCCTGCGTTCGGCCTTTTCATGTTCCAGGATCAGCCGTCTCTGCTTCGCCGCCGGTAAAGCCAGCGCCGTCAGCACCTTGGGCGGAAGCTTGGCAAAGGTTAGTTCGTGGGCCGTCCGAAGCTGCTCCTCCCACTCTGCGGTGCGGAAGACGCTCCAGCGCTCCGCCGCCACCCAGAAGATGCGGGCGACATAGGGCGCGGGGTAGACGCCGTCGATCTCCAGCAGATCGGGATAGCGCTCGGCCCCGGCCGGGTAGGAGATGACGCGCGGCCGGCCGCTGTCCTGTTCGAGCTTGACCATGGCAAACATCTTGCCGCCTAGAGCCTTGTCGCCCACCCAGAAGACGAGGCCGCCGAACTGTTCGGTTTCGACCACGTGAGGAAGCGAGAGGAGGAAGGCGCGAATGCGTTCGACGTCCATGGGGAAAAGTATAGAAGGGAGCGGCAGGGGCTATTTCGAAGAACTTGTCTTTATGCGGATGAGTACGCTTCAGGGTTGCGCTTGTGGTCAGGTATGGGCCACGTGTAAGGCTGGATAAGACAGTCTCGGGCAATTTAAGTGGGTTCGGTGTCTAATCCTTTAGGTTTCGATTTGTCTTAAGGTGCGTCAGGAGCTCACGCTTGAGAGTCATAAAGATTTTGATGCTGCTTTACGTTTCGTTCGCAATTGCAACTGCGGAAGGACAAACCAATCTCGTTAAAACAATAACCGTTCGCTCATCGTGGGGTGGCCTCGGACGACCCAGTTGTTCGAGCCTTGTGATTCAGCGCGAAGGCGACCACTATGTTGCTGATGGTCGCATCATCCGCAAAGAAGGAGTTCGAGAATTTCTGAATGCCATCGAGGAACCGCGCATCGCGACTCCCAGAGGAACTAACCTTGGAGTGACATCTCAGTGGCTTCAAGCTCACGTTGAAGAGGCTGGGAAATATGCTACATTTCTCGACTACGCGGCTGGGACTAAGCAGCAAAAGGAACTCTTCCGGTCTTCCTTCACAAACGAGCAAACGATTCAAAAGCGCCTAAGCTCACTTTATGCGAGCTTCCATACCGATGATTATCCTCATATGAGCATCGAGGTGACGCTCAATGATGAAACTACTCAAACTGTAAAGTCGGATTCGCAGCATCCATTCATGATTCCATGGAATGTGAGCCGTGGCGGTATTACTACAGAAACCTACAATGCAGATATTTCGCGCGCACTGCTCGCGCTGTTACCACCAGAATTTACTAACCGCGAGTCATTAACTGACGAAGAAGAATATGCCACAGGGCTTCTACAGGAACTTGCGCAACAAGCGGGTAGTGAGGTTGAGACACGCTGGAAAGACCTGGGTGCACAGGATCAAGCCGGTGCCGCACTGACATCTCTTAAAAGAACTTACCAAGTGCGCCGAGCGGATGTGAACTCCTACCATGACCTCGACTATGGGAAAGAATGGACGGATGGGAATCCACACGAAGAGAATTTGCATGTTGATCTCTGGCATCCTGATCTCCCAAAAAACCTTGTGGTTGCTGCGATTCTGCTGCGACGCGATGGCAGGATAGAAGGAGCTGAAAAGCTTCCCGAAAAATCCGGATCGTATGAACGGCTTGTTCTCTCTGTTGGCTGGTTGAAGAAATACTGGGATCAGCATCCCGACGAACATGCGTGGCTTTTCTATGTGCATGGCCGGTCTTTTACAGAAAAAGCGATGCAAATATTCTCCGCCGATATGAAGGAGGTAGGGCAAGAAGACATCCTTACTAAGGTGCGAGCCGTTCAAGATAAAGCAGCTCTGTTGGAAACCGGTGGCGGTGATTATTGGATAGTGCTGCCGGATAGATCGGTGATTCTGTGGCGATGGCAAAGTCCCAAAAAGATTCTGCTGTGGAATTCTGTGAACTTTCCAGCACACGAATGTACAAAATACGGAACGGTTACAGGGGGGTGTTCCGGCACTACCATCTCACCGGATGGCAGGATCGTTCCGTAGCATGGCACTCTCATTGCAACATGGATGCATAACAGTACCCACGAATCAAACCGGAATAAAGCAGAAGTGCCAGATTGCATTGCTTTGGTCTTTATACTTAAACAATATGTCCACGTTCCCGTCGCTTGAAGACCAGCTTGACCTCATCACCAAGGGCGCTGCCGAGATTATTCCGCTGGACGCTCTCAAGGAGCGCATCCGGCAGTCCATTGCCTCGGGCACGCCGATGCGCATCAAGGCGGGCTTCGATCCCACGGCTCCCGACCTGCATCTCGGCCACACCGTGCTCATCCGCAAGCTGCGCCACTTCCAGCAGCTTGGGCATACGGTCATCTTTCTCATTGGCGACTCGACCGCGCTGATCGGCGACCCCACCGGCCGCAACGTGACCCGCAAGCCGCTGACGCCCGAGCAGATCGCCGCCAACGCGGAGACGTACAAGGAGCAGGTCTTCAAGATTCTCGACCCCGCCAGGACCGAGGTCCGCTACAACTCCGAGTGGCTCGACAAGCTGAACTACTACGACATGGTGCGGCTGCTGGCGCAGTTCACCGTTTCGCAGATGCTCGAGCGCGAGGACTTCCACAAGCGCTTCGACGCCGAGCTGCCGATCGCGCTGCACGAGATGATCTATCCCGTCGCACAGGGCTACGACAGCGTCGCCCTGACGGCGGACGTCGAGCTGGGCGGCACCGACCAGAAGTTCAACCTGATGCGCGGCCGCGACCTGCAGAAGCACTTCGGCCAGCCGCAACAGATCGTCCTGATGGTGCCGATCCTCGAAGGCCTGGACGGCGTGCAGAAGATGTCGAAGTCGCTCAACAACGCCATCGGCATCCACGAGCCCGCCTCCGAGATGTACGGCAAGCTGATGTCGATCTCCGACGAGTTGATGTGGAAGTACTGGACCCTGCTCACCGATCTGCGCCAGTCGGAGATTGCGCAGATGCGGGCCGAGGTCGAAGGTGGCAAGCTGCATCCCATGCAGGCGAAGAAGAATCTCGCCCACGCGATCACCGCCGATTTTCATTCGGCGGCGGAGGCGGACTCGGCGGCGGAGAACTGGGCAAAGCAGTTTCAGCAGCGCGCCGTCGCGGACGATCTCGAAGAGGTTGCCGTCAGCTACGCCGCCGTTGCCGGGGCAGCACCGAACACGGTGCGCATGTCGAAGCTGCTGGCGCAGGCCGGGCTTGCCGCTTCTGCCAGCGAGGCGACGCGCAAGCTGGGCGAGGGCGCGGTGCGTGTCGACACCGAGGTTCACCGCGATGCCATGCTGTCGCTTGAGGTGATTCCTGCGAAACTCACGCTTCGGCTGGGGAAACGAGCCAAGGCTGTAACCGTGACGCAATGAGTTAGTTACGAGCCAAAACGCAATTCCGGCACAAACCTGGGCAAAAGGATGGCATCCTACTGCTATGCGTATTTCGACTCGCTCGAAGTTCTTCTCCTGCTGTGTTGTCCTGATTCTCTTTGTTGCTGTGCCACTGCTTGCCGAGGATACCAATCAGATCGTGCAGACGGCGGTCACCACGGAGCTGGCCGCCGCTCGTAACGATCACAGCCTGTGGCGATATCGCGACGAGCAGCGCATCGAGCGAAAGACCTCCATCGTGGTGCAGACCGCACAGGGGTCGGTCAAGCGCCTGGTCGAGAAGAACGGCCAGCCTTTGACCGCCGCCGAAACGCAGGCGGAAGAGGCCCGCATCCAGAGCTTCATCCATGATCCGGAGAAGCTGGCGAAGCAGAAGAAGGATGGAGCGTCGGACGACAAGAACGCAGCGGAGCTGCTCGACATGCTGCCGACCGCGTTTACATGGAAGATCGCGAACGAAAATGGAGACGCGATCACACTGACCTTCGCTCCCAACCCCGACTTCAATCCCCCTAACATGCAGGCGCGTGTGTTGAGCGCGATGGCGGGCGAGCTGGTGGTCGACAAAAAACAGCATCGCATCAAGACCATCAGCGGCAAGCTGACGCGCGATGTGACCTTCGGCTGGGGCCTGCTGGGACGGTTGAAGCAGGGCGGAACGTTTCGCGTGGAGCGGCGCGAGCTGAAGCCGGGGCTGTGGCAGATCACCGAGACGCACGTGCACATCGTCGGCAAGGCGCTACTGTTCAAGAACATCGGCCAGCAGCAGGAGGAAGTGCAGACCGACTTCACCCAGGTGCCCGCGGGCACGACCCTCGAGCAGGCGGCGGAGATGTCGAAACCGAAGAATTAGTGGCTGTCCTATATCCTTAACATCAGATGGCCAGGACACCCTACCCTCGAACAGATCGTGAACTGATTGGGCGGATCGAGCGCTCACCCGGTCATCGTGCGGGATACAAGCAACTTATCCGCGAGTTTGGCCTGGGCGGAGGCCGCGAGCGGCGCCTGCTGCTGGAGCAGCTTGCCCGTATCACCGCCCGCGGAGAGCTGGTCAAGATCGACGCGGAGCAGTGGAGCCTGCCGGCCGCCGCGCCGGAGAAGACAGCCCGCCCATCGCGCAACGGCGATCAGCCCATAGAGCATCGCGCCACACGGGATCACCTGGTCGCTGGCAGGATCGATCTGCACCGTGACGGCTACGCCTTCGTCCGTCCCAACCAGAGCACCAGCCGCGAAGACGACCTCTTCATTCCTCCCGATGAGTTGAACGGCGCCATGCAGGGCGATGAAGTTCTGGTGGATGAAGCTCCTCCGGGTCGCCCGGGGTTAGATGGCAAGCCCAGACGCTCAGGCCGTGTTGCCCGCGTGCTGACGCGGCGCAATCCGACGGTCGTCGGCATCTTCCACTATGCGCAGTCGCGCGGACGCCTGAACGCGTGGGACCACACCCCGCTCGTCAACGGCAGCTACGTCACCCCGCTCGACGAGCGCATGACGCAGGCCATCCTTATTCCGGAGGGCGCCGAACTTCCCGCGACGCCGACCGAGACGCCGCATCGCGTGATGGGCGAGGAGGCGCAGGCGCAGCAGAGACACTGGTCGGAGGATCTGGACCCGCGCCAGCCGCTCGAAGGCCTGGCCGTCGATATCGAGATCACCGACTTTCCCACCGCCGGGCGTCCGGCTCGCGGCCGCATCCTCGAAGTCCTCGGCCCGCCCGACGCCTTTGGGGTCGATGTCGAGATTGTCATTCGCAAGCATCATCTTCCGCACACGTTTCCGGACAATGTGCTGGCCGAAGCCACTGCCGCCTCTGCCGAGCCCATCGAGTTAACAGCGAAGGGACATCCCCGCCGCGACTTCCGCGGCCTTGGCATCGTCACCATCGACGGCGAGAGCGCCCGCGACTTCGACGACGCCGTCTTCGTCCAGCCGCTTGCGAACGGCAACCTGCAGCTCCAGGTACACATCGCCGACGTCAGCCACTACGTCCGCCCGGGCACGGCGCTCGATCTCGAAGCGCGCCTGCGCGGCACCTCAGTCTACTTTCCCGACCGCGCCATCCCCATGCTGCCGCAGGAACTTTCGAGCGGCGCGTGCAGCCTGCGCCCCGACGAGGACCGCTACGTTCTGAGCTGCCTCATGGAGATCGACGCACAGGGCGAAGTTCTGGGTTATGAGCTATGCGAGGGCCTGATCCGCAGCGCGCGGCGCATGACCTACACGCAGGTCCAGGCCATCCTCGACGGCGACGCCGCCGTTCGCGCCGAGTTTGCCGCGCTGGTGCCGGAGTTCGAGCAGATGCACCGGCTCGCGCTCGAACTCAACGCCAAGCGCCACCGCCGCGGCTCCATCGACTTCGACCTGCCCGAGCCGGTCATCCAGTTCGACCCGGACGGCGACATGGTGGCTATCGTGCGCTCCGAGCGCGGCTGGGCGCATCGGCTGATCGAGGAGTTTATGCTCTCGGCCAACGAGTGCGTCGCGCATTGGATTGAGGCGCAGGGCGTCCCCGGCATCTACCGCATCCACGAGATGCCCGACCCCAAACGCATCGTCGACTTCGAGGAGACGGCCAGCCAGTTCGGCTATTCGCTCGGCTTCAGCAGCCTGCCGGTCAAGCGTATGCAGATGAAGTCCGACCGGCGAGCCACGCACAGCGCCGGCCGCAACGACCGCACCGCCAAAACCCACGAGGTTCCCGAATCCATCCCGGTCACGCCGCGCATGTACCAGCGCCTGACGGCGAAGATCGCGGGCAAGCCCGAGGAGCGCATCCTAGCCTACCTGATGCTGCGCTCGCTCAAGCAGGCTCGCTACAGCGAGCAGAACGTCGGCCACTTCGCGCTGGCCTCGCCCAGCTACACTCACTTCACCTCGCCGATTCGGCGCTATCCCGACCTTATCGTCCATCGCCTGTTGCGCGATCTGCTTCAATCCGGCGCGGACACTCACGGAGCTGCGATCCTCAGCACCGAACCTCAGCCCTGGCACGAGATGACGGCCACTCCGGGTAAAAAGCCGGGTGCCCCACGGCCAGATTCTCACGCGTGGGATAAGAGCGCCGCAAAGCCGGAAGGAAGCGCCACCGGCCCCATCCCCGAGTCCGAGATCGCCGCCATCGCCATTGAATCCAGCCAGGCTGAACGTCGTGCCGACGACGCCGAGCGCGAGCTGATCGAGTGGAAGAAGATCCGCTTCATGCAGGATCGCGTCGGAGAGGACTTCAAGGCCATCATCCTCTCCTGCACCAAGTACGGCTTCTTCGTCGAGCTGGACGACCTCTTCATCGAGGGTCTTGTCCCTATCGCCACGCTTCAGGACGACCGCTATTTCTTCCGCGACACCGACCGCCAGATCGTAGGCGCGCGCAATGGCCGCGTCTTCAGGATGGGAGAGCGCGTCCATGTTCTGCTCGACCGCATCGACCGCCAGCAGAAGCGCCTCCAGTTCGCCCTGCTTGACGCCGGAGGGGACGCCCAAAAACCGGGTGCCCCACGTTCCGCTTCCGGGGCGTGGGCCGGACGCGCCCCGAAGTCAAAGGGCAAGGCCAAATCCAAAGCCAAGCCGAAAGCCAAAGTTCGCGCCCGCGATAAGAAGTCCAAGGGCAAGCGCAAGAAGAGCTGATGCCCCAGCCGCCCGTATCGAAGAGATCGCGTAAAATAAACCTTCCCAAGGAGATTCGACCCCAATGGCACACATGGTTTTTTGCACCAAATATAAGGCTGAGCTGGAAGGCCTGGACGAGCCTCCCTTCGACTCCGACTTCGGCCAGAAGATCTACAAGAACGTCTCCAAAAAAGCCTGGGCGGAGTGGGTGGAGCGCCAGAAGATGCTGCTCAACGAATACCGCCTGCAGCCCTGGACGAGGGAGGCGCAGGAGTTCCTGGTTGAGCAAATGAACGAATTCTTCTTCGGCGAAGGCGGCACGTTGCCCAGGGAATTCGTGGCTCCCACGAAGTAAACGATCGAAAGTTCTGTAGATCCGCGGCTGTTGCTTCGCTTCAGGGCGTAGGCAGCAGTTTTCTGCGTTCGGTTTCGAGATAGGTATATCGGATGCGGTGGATCACGGTGATGGTGGAGAACAAGGCGAGCACCCAGAGCGCGGCGGCCATGACTCCCCAGTGGTTGAACAGCGCGCCCAGAATGACGCAGACGATGCGTTCGGGCCGCTCCATGAAGCCGACCTTGCAGCTTCCGATCAGCGCCTCGGCGCGGGCGCGCGTATAGCTGACCATGACGCAGGCGGTCATGACAAAAGCGACCAGCCCCACGTAGAAGAGCCGGTTGCCGCGGGCATAGAAGACTAACAAACCAAAGAAGATCGCTACATCCGAGTAGCGATCCATCACGGAGTCGAAGAACGCGCCGAAGACGGAGACCTGGTTGGTCTGCCGCGCCACCCGGCCATCGACCATGTCGAAGATACCGGCGCCAATAATGATCAGCCCGGCGTAGAGGAACATCCGGTCGGCGTCGCGGACCCGCGCGAAGCCGAAAAAGAGCGCGGCGACGATGTTGATGAGCAGGCCGATGAAGGTAAGTGCATTAGGAGAGATGCGGGTCAGGGCAAGTCCATTGACGATCCTTTGCAGCAACCAGCCGCTGCCCTTGCCGAATGCACTTGTCCAGGTCAAAAAACTTGCCTCCGAAGCGGTCGACCTTCTCGCCGCTCTCTGTTTACACCACCGAGGCGGTGTACTCAATCACAATCTTCTGCAAGCCCGGCGGACCTGCAGAAGATGTCTTACCCTGTCCTAACACTGCCTCAGCGCCACTGAATCCTTCGAAATCGCCAATTACTCGGCGGTATCGTGAATGGTGGTCAGCTTGAGTACCTCAAGCTCGCGGTTGCCGTTGGGCGTCACCACGGTGGCGACATCGCCGACTTTTTTTCCCAGCAGGGAGCGTCCGATCGGCGAGGTGGTCGAGATCAGCCCCTGAGCCACGTCGGACTCTTCGCTGGTGACCAGCTTGTAGCTGATCTCCTCGTTCTTGCCGGAGTCGAAGACGGTGACCGTCGCGCCGAAGCCAACCTTGTCCTTGGGGATATTGACGAGGTTCACCATGGCGAGCTCGCCCATCCGCTTCTTGAGCTGGCCGAGGCGCGCGTTGACGAAGACCTGGCGCTGCTTGGCCATGTGGTACTCGGCGTTCTCGCTCAGGTCGCCGAGGGCGACGGCCTTCTTGATCTCCGCGGGAAGCTCGGTCGTAAGCTCGTACTCAAGCTGCTTGATCTCTTCTTCAAGCCTCTTCTTTACTTGTTCTGGCATAGAGCCTCCGATCGCTGGCGTGCTCGCAGCGTACGTGCGGCAGCGGGTTTGAGATGAAAGATTGATTATACGTGCAAAGGGCCTCTGAAGATACGTCAGGGCGGCATCGCAGGCCAAAAGCGCAGGGCGGATGAGCAGGGATTTAGCGGCGATTCGCCTGTCTCCAGAGAGCTTTGCAGGATCAGGACGGCCACGGCTTGGCCGATGATTTCCTTGCCGTCCATGGCCGCGTGATTTGCACCGTCGAGGCAGCCTGTGCATCGAAATCGGGCGTCTCCGGCTCAGCCAGCTTCATGGGTTCGAGTGTAACGACAGTGCCATCGGCGGGGCGGCGACACCGTAAAATAGTCGGAACACCATCGCTCGGCAGCTCTCGCATCGGCAGTCGTGGAGGCGCGTTTTGAAGTTTCTGGGAATACTTTTGCTGATGATTCTGATTGCCGCGGCTGTAGTCGGCTACGTGGTCTACATCCCCTTCGGCCCGGCAGCGGAGACGTTTGTGGATATCGCCCCCGGCACGGGTACGCCGGCCATGGCCGTGCAGTTGGAGAAGAGCGGCGTCATTCGCAACCGTTACGGCTTCGACCTGCTGCACGTTCTGCTGCGCGGCAAGCTCAAGGCCGGGGAGTACCGCTTCGACCATGCCGTGCCCATGGCTGAGGTCTATCACCGGATCGTGCGCGGCGATGTCTATGTGGTCGCGCTGAAGATTCCCGAGGGCTACAACATCTTCGACATTGCCCGGGCCGTCGCCGCAGCCGGGCTGGGATCGCGTGATGAGTTTCTGGCGGCGGAGCGGCAGCACACCGAACTGCTGGCGTGGCTTCCGCAGACTGACAGGGAGCCGCAGTCGCTTGAAGGTTATCTCTTTCCCGACACCTATCACTTCTCCCGTCACACCTCCGCGGTGCAGATGCTGGCGGCGATGGTGCGGCGCTTCCGCCAGGTCAGCACACAGCTCGGGATGAGCGGCGATGTCGAGCGGACCGTGATTATGGCCTCGCTGGTCGAAAAAGAGGTAAATCAGGATTCGGAGCGTCCGCTGGTTGCGGGTGTCTTCACCAATCGGCTCGCGCACGGAATGCCGCTGGCCACCGATCCCACGGTCATCTATGCCGCGCTGCTCGACGGCCGCTGGCGAGGGACGATCTACGCCTCGGACCTGCAATCCACCTCGCCGTACAACACTTATAAACACGCGGGGCTGCCTCCCGGCCCCATCTGCAACCCTGGCATCGCGGCGCTGCGGGCCGCCATATCCCCGGCAACGACCGACTATCTTTATTTTGTGAGCGATGCCGCGGGTCACAGCCGCTTCTCTACCGATCTGAAACAGCACTCCGAGCAGGTGCAGGCATATCGTCAGGCACAAAAGGAGAGGGCTCGTTGAGCCTCCCGCTCATTCCATTAAAATTTAGCGAACCGGAGAGGGCTCTTCGATCATCCAACCTGATGAACCGAGAAACTAACCCCGCCCGGCTGCCCGCGACTCCGTATAGACCGATGTGCGTCCACAGATAGATATACTTGAACTTTGTGCCCATGAGGATAAAACAAGCGCTAAAGCATTTTTACTGTCGGTGTAGTGCGGTGGCGCGACTTCAATGGGCGTTTTCCCCAATGAAAGCGCCGCTGAACGTCCGCCCCGGGATCTCCATCAACAGGAAAAATGCACTAGCGGCGGGATTGATTGGCCTGGTTCCGGCGCTGGCCGGATGCATGTCCCATACCCGCATCGTTCCCCGCACTCATCTCGCGGAGCTGGTCATCAGCTCGTCCCTCGATCAGTTGGTCGATCAGGTCAACACCAAGTACAACGATATTCAGACGATGAAGGCTACGGTCGAGATCTCGGCCACGACCGGAAGCTCGCTCCAGGGACACCTTACCGAATCTCCCAGCTTCAGCGGCTACATCTTCCTGCGCAAGCCCGAAGACCTGCGCGTCATTCTGCTGGTTCCCGTCCTGCGCAACCAGGCGATGGACATGGTGAGCGACGGCAAGACCTGGAAGCTCTGGATTCCGCCCAGAAACCGCGCCATGGAGGGCACCAGCCAGGTGACGAAGCCGTCGAAGAACGGCCTCGAAAACCTGCGGCCCGCCGTCTTCTTTGACTCTCTGCTGGTCCGTGGCCCGGAGCCGAACGAGATCGCCTCGCTGACCTCCGACATCCGGCTGGTCGCGGACCCCAAGAGGAAGAAGGATCTGGTCGAAGAGCCTGACTACGATCTGCAGGTACTGTCCCAACCCCAGGGACAGACCGCACACACGCATCGCGTCATCCACATTAGCCGGACGAACCTGCTGCCGTACCAGCAGGACATCTACGATGACAGCGGCGATGTCGTCACTCGGGCGGTGTACAGCAATTATCAGAACTACGGCGACATTCCGTTTCCTTCGAAGATCGTCATCACCCGGCCCATCGACCAGTACAGCCTCACGGTCACCATCACCAAGTTGACGCTGAATCAGAAGCTGGACAACGATCAGTTCGAAATGAAGATTCCGGATACGGTCCCGATTCAGAAGATGGATTAGGGCAGCCCCGCCCTGCGCGATTCCTCATCGCTCTACACTCTGAAAACCCCATCTGCCGCGTCTAATCGAATAAGATAGAGGACGTTGTTTCATGGAGAGACTATGGCATCGGTGATGGCGAATATAGAGGCGTTGAAGAGCACCCATCAAGAGCTGCGGGCGCGGATGGAAAAGACGGTGGAAGACTTTCGGGCAAACCTGCTCTCGGCGCGGACGGGGCGGGCCAATGTGCATATGCTCGACCAGATTCGGGTGGACTACTACGGCACCGACACTCCGGTCGCCCAGATGGGGCAGGTCAGCACGCCGGAGCCGACGCTGATCTTGGTGCAACCCTACGACATGGGCATGGTCTCGGCGATTGAGAAGGCGATTCGCACCTCGGGTACGGGGCTGAACCCGATGTCGGACGGCAAGGTGATCCGGGTGCCCGTGCCTCCCATGACCGAGGAGCGGCGCAGGGATGTGGTCAAGCAGTTGAATAAGACGCTCGAAGACCACAAGACCGCGATCCGCGGCATCCGGCGCGACGGCAATGATCAGATCAAGAAGGCGGCCAAGGACAAGCTCATCTCCGGCGACGATGAGAAACGCGCCACCGAAGAGGTTCAGCAGTTGACCGATGCCGAGATCAAGCGGATCGAGGAACTGTTCAAGGCCAAGGAAAAGGAAGTGATGACGGTTTGAACCGTTGCGCCTTGCAGTGTTAAACGGAACAGGGTCGAGCGAAACGCTCGACCCTGTTTTTCTTTCTGGATGTCGTGTCGCTAGACTCCTTGATACACCAGCCGCACAAACATCTCCGGCGTAACGAAGCCTTTGCCCCACTTGGCGTCATACTGCGCGGTGGGCTTTTCGGCGACGGCCTCATCGGCGGACTTGCCCTGCTTTTTAATGCTGGCGATCTTCTCGCGAACGGCCACCAGCATGTCGTGCGACTCTGAGAGCTGCTGTTTGTTGCCGACCGGGCCGTGGCCGGGAATAAGAATGGTGGAGTCGGTGCCGACCGCGAGATTGCTTACGCTGGCGCGGATCATGCCGTCGATATGGCCGCCGGTCGAATAGTCGATGAACGGATAGGCTCCATTGAACCAGGTGTCGCCCGTGTGCAGAATATCGGCGTCGGCAAAGTGCACGGAGATGTCGGTGTCGGTGTGGGCGGGATCGTAGTGGGTAAGGATGAGGGTCTTCCCGTTGATCTTCAGGCTGTCGTCGGTCGTAAAGGTCTTGGTGGGAAGGGCTCCGGCGGGCGCGGGAGGGAAGTGCGCGTTGAAGATGGCGATCTCCTGCGGTGTGCTCAGGCGGCGGCGCGTCTTCTCGTGAGCGACGATGGTGGCTCCGGCGGCGTGGATCCACTCATTGCCGTCGGTGTGATCGTAGTGCCAGTGCGTATTAATGAGGCCTTCGATGGGATCGGGGCTGATGGCCGCCAGGGCTTTGGTGATCTGCGGTTTTGAGGTGGAGATGCCGGCGTCGACCAGCAGCTTGCCCTCGGGACCGGGCAGGACGGCGATGTTGCCTCCCGAGCCAATTAAAACGCTGACGTTGCCGCGCAGCTTCTGCGTCGTGATCTTCGCCGTGGCCGCGTCGATCCGCGCCTGGACGACCATGATGGGCTCGGCCTGTTCCTGGCTCTGAGCCTGTTGCGCAAAGAGCGCGCGCGGTGTGAGCCATGCCGCGGTGGCCGCGGTAGCTGTTGTGGCGAGAAAACGGCGACGGGAGAGGAGGCGTGCCGCCGGAAGGGGCGAGAATTTCTCGAAATCTCTCATTTGTTGGCGATTCTACCAAGTTGTACCCGCGGCAAGGTATACTTTGCGGCCTATGGGAAATTCGATCGTATCGCGTCTTGTCGTGGGCGGAGTCTGCCTTGGGTTGTCTGCCGGAGTCGGTTTCGCCCAGAGTCATACGGGTGCCGCGGCGAAGGCATCTCTGCTGGTCGTCAATCAGGTCGACCGCAATGTCAGCATCGTCGATCCCGTCACCGGGCACCAGGTGGCTACGATCCCCGAGAACGTCCCGGAGCTTCATGCGCATGAGGCCGCTGCCTCGCCGGATGGACGGACAGGCTACTTCCCCATCTACGGCAATACCGGCGTAGGACATCCGGGCCTGAATGGACGGTCGATGTTGGTCGTCGATCTCGCCAGCCGCAAACTCGTGGGCACGGTGGACTTCGGCCACGAGGTCAGGCCGCACTGCCCTGTCTACGATCCGAACAGCGGTCTGCTCTATGTGACGACCGAACTGGACAAGACAGTGACGGCCATCAATCCGAAGACGCTCAAGATCGTCGGGACGATTCCGACCGGGCAGGAGCAGTCGCACATGCTGGCGCTGTCGAGCGACGGCTCGCGCGGATATACGGCGAACGTTGGCCCTGGCACGGTCTCGGTGCTGGACATGAAGGCGCATAAGACCCTGGCCGTGATCCCGATCTCGAAGAACACGCAGCGTATCTCGGTCTCGCGCGACGACTCGATGGTGTTCACAGCGGACCAGACGCAGCCCCGGCTGGCGGTGATCGATACGGCAACCAATAAGGTGAAGAGCTGGATCGCTCTTCCGGCAGTGGGCTATGGTACTGCCTCGACGCGGGACGGCCGCTGGCTGCTGGTGGCGATGCCGAAGGCGGACGCGGTCGCCGTTGTCGATCTGAAGAGCCTCAAGGTGGCTCGGACAATCGCGGTGCCCAAGGCGCCGCAGGAGGTGCTTGCCCGGCCCGATGGAAAGGTGGCTTATGTCTCTTCCATGGCCACGGGACAGGTCGCAGCCATCGACCTAACGGGCTGGAAGGTGCAAAACATAATCGTCGCCGGCAAGGGCGCAGACGGCCTAGCCTGGGCAAAGTAGTCCTTTTAGGGAGTTGGGCAAACAGGGAGCAAGACAAAAGTGCGTCATCTCAACTGGAACCGCGTAACCTAAAAGTACACGTCATCTCGACCGAAGGGCCGCAGTGGAGAGATAGTGGATTCAAGGTCGAAGTGCGACTTTATCTAATTCGGCCCAGTATGTCACGAAGTTGAAGGCTCCTGGGGGGAGGAAGAGTTCTGCGGGAGCTTTGCATCCGAGTGTTTTGCGTGGTCTGATATTGAGCAGCCAGGCGATGGAGTCGAGCTGGTCCTGGGTCAACACGCTGAGGTCGGTGCTTTTGGGCAGGTACTGCCGCAGCAGGCCGTTGGTGTTTTCCGCGCTGCCGCGCTGCCACGGGCTATGCGGATGAGCGAAGTAAACGGCCACGCCGGTCTTCTCGGTAAGGGTTTTGTGGTGCGCCATCTCGGTGCCCTGATCGTAGGTCATCGAGCGGCGCAGCTGGCTGTCGACGCGGTTGCCGCCCGCACCCACCGCCCAGCCGTTGCGAGCAATCTCACGCGTGATCGTCGAACGGCTGCGACCAAGTCCGGCGGCGATCGCAGCCGGACTCCAGCGTAAGCTCAACTGCGCCTGGATCAGACAACGATCCTCCACCCTCAAAGGTGAATATCCCATAGCCATAGGCAACCAGCTCCTCAAAAGAGACTTGGTGCACTTAGACCATGAACCCAACGACTCTGTATTTCGTCTTTCTCTCGGTTCAGCGTTCAGCAGTTCCAGCTTTGTGCAGCATCCTAATAACCGGCATAAACAAGCAACTGCAATACAGGGGTCTCTCCGCTACGTCGCGCGATAAGACTACGCGACTTCGGTCGAGATGACGTGAATTGCGGAGAGACTCTAAACGGTGTTGTACCCGGTAGCGGAGAACCCCGCGCATTGGCCTTCCATTTGCGGCCATATCTGCTGGTGCAGATCGGTCGCCACCCACGCCTGCTGCAGCGACTGATCGTTAAAGGCAAGAGTAAGTCGGTAATCTGCTCCATCCTCCACGGGACGGAGCAGATTGGCCGACTGAAACCCCGGCTGTGGCGAGATCGCAGGGACAAAGACTTCGCGGTAGGTCTTTTCGAGAGCCTGTTGCAGCCCGGGCTTGACCTTCAATTCGACATGCAGCACAAACATGGTTCACCTCACCACTTGAGTTTGAAGATCTCGAGCGCGGTGCCGCCCATAACCCGGTCGTAGACCTCCGGGGCCAGGTCGAGCGAGCGGTACTTGGCGATTTCGACAGGAACATTGCTGGGCAGGTCGGCGCCCATCATGACGCGGTCCGGACCGATGGTCGAGATCATCCAGCGGATGTCCTCGCCGATGCACCAGGAGGTTTCGAGATAGAGGTTGCCGCAGACCGAGGCGGCGACCTGGGCCTCGGCGGTAAAGACCGCCATCCCGGCATGGGCGAGGATGATATTGAGGCCGGGATACTTCTTTGCCGCCGGGATGCAGAGCGCGGGCAGCGCGAAGGGAACGCCCGCGCCCGTGTGGACCATGGCGGGAACGCCGAGATCGTGGGCGGTGGCGAAGACGAAGTCGCCGTCGTCCGAGAGCGGATTGACGCCGTGGCCGATGGTGTGCAGCTTGATGCCGACGAAGTTCAGGTCCTTGATGCAGCGCTCGGCCTCGCGGCGATAGGCGTCGTGATCGCCGTGCGGGCTGAGGCTGGCCAGGCCGAAGAAGCGGCCGGGATGCTTGGCGCACAGCTCTGCGATGGCGTCGTGCGTCTTGGCTGCCTCCTTGGCGCCGGGATAGGGCTGAACGATAGTGGCGTCCACGCCGTTCTCGTCCATGCGGCGCATCATATCTTCTTCCGTGCTCAACAACCCGAAGACACAACACTCTCCCAAGTGGGCATGGGTGTCGATTACCTTTGTCTTTGCCATGAACGACCTCTCTTGATCTGCTTGCTGAAACACAATAGCCTCTCCGGGGTGGGAGCGGCTACAGAACCCCGCCCGGAGAAGCGCTGCCTGGAGCTAAGGGCGTTTGGGAACCGCGCCCAACTCCGTATCGAGCACGTTCTTCTGGGCGGAGATGCCGACGATCATCAATTCGAGATCGGCCCTTCCGTTGTTGGTGAATGAGTGCGCCTCGTTGAACCGGATGGGCACGCCATCGCCCTTGTGAATCTCGGCGGTCTCGTTGTCGACCTGGACCTCGCCGTCGCCGTTAAGCACGTAGTAGATCTCTTCGACGCCCTTGTGCCGGTGAAGACCGTCGGAGGCTCCGGGCGGGATCAGCAGATGGTCGACGTAGGCCCAGTTGGTGAGGAAGACGTCGGAGTCGAGCGCGCGCCGGTACTGCACGGTGCCCGTGCCGCCGTGGTAGTGCTCGATCGGAGTGAGGGTCGCCTTGTCGAGCTGCATGGTCATGAAGACCGGGATGGGATCTTTGGCCACGCCGATGCGCGGATCGTTCAGGTTGAAGGCGTCGTAGTGGCCCTTGACCGCGCCGACGTTGATGTTCATAAACTCGACCGGCTTGTCCGACGGGTTGTAGATGGCGTGCGAATGGCCCATGCGAACGGGCGCGCCCACGGTTCCCTTGAGCACCGAGGTGCGGCCGTCGATGGTGAACTCGGCCTGGCCGTCGAAGATGATGAACATCTCTTCGGTATTGTTGTGGAAGTGGTGGCCGACGCCGCCGCCGGGCATAATCTGGCAGCGATGCATGAAGTTGAGGTTGACGTCCATGGCGGTGGGTGGAACCAGCAGTTCGCAGGCCATGTCTCCGGCGCTGTTGTGGGAGCGGCTGCGGTGGTATTTGCTGGGATCGGTGTGACCGATGCGCTGCGCCAGCGTCGGCGGTACCGCCGCATCGGAGACGAAGAGGCTGCGGTCGCGCTGTTTGTCTGCGGCGGTGTAGGGCCGCTGCGCCGCAAGCGGAGCGACAACGGAAGCGATAGAGAAGAGGCCGAGCAGCAGACGGGTGCGTTGCGTCATCTTGGGTTCCCTCGAATGGATTGCAGGCCCTTCCGCCATGGGCTGCGTTGTAGATTCGGATGGACGTCCAGAGCGGAGACTGGCCGAGTCAGGGTTGCCGGTTTGAGACCGCCTTCCCATTTGCCGCCCAAGAGTATCGCTCAGATTCCGAGACCGTCAAGTGTAAATTGAATTATTTTGAAAAAATTGAAACTGTATTCCGATATCGGATAACCTTGGGCAGGTTCAGGTATGGTTTGGAGAGTATGCAGGGCAGAGTGCATTCTGGAGAAAGCGATCGGAGGAAAGACGACGAAATGGCAGCGAATCCAACAGACAACCAGGCAGAAGGCAGCCACGTGGAAGGCGGCGCAAACATGTTTCGGCTGGACGGCCAGGTGGCCGTTGTGACCGGGGCAACGACCGGGATTGGAGAGGCGGTGGCGCGGCGGCTGGCGAGGGCGGGCGCGACACCGGTCATCGTCGACCTGGACCTCGCGGGCGGCCAGCAGGTGGCAGCGTCGATCGGCGGAGGCTCGTTTGCGCTGGAGGCCGACGTCTCCGACGCGAATTCCGTAGCACGCGTGGTCAATGCGGTGATGGAGCGCGCAGGCCGGATCGATATCCTTGTGAATAACGCCGGGATCGCCGGACCGCCGGCTCCGGTGTGGGAGCAGACCGATCAGAACTGGCAAAGAAATATCGCCGTCAACCTGACCGGAGTCTTCAACTTCTGTCGTGCGGCGGTGCCGCATATGCGCGAGCGGGGCTATGGCCGCATCGTCAACGTAGCGTCGATTGCAGGGAAAGAGGGCAATCCCAGCATGTCGCCGTATTCAGCGACCAAGGGCGCGGTGATCGCGTTTACGAAGTCGCTGGGCAAGGAACTGGCGACCGAGGGAATCTGCGTGAACGCGGTGGCTCCGTCGGTTATCAAGACGCGCATCCTCGACCAACTGACGCCGGTCGAGGTGGGCTACATGACGGAGCGGATCCCGATGAAGCGGACGGGAACGACCGAAGAGGTCGCGGCGGTGGTTCACTTTCTGGCGAGCCCGGACTGCTCGTTCGTCACAGCGCAGTGCTACGACGTAAGCGGCGGACGGGCGACGTACTGAATATTAGCTTTTGAGGCAGATTCTCAGGCTTTTTGCAGATCGAGGGCCAGTTGCTCAGCGGTGGCGCGGGCGGCGGCAATGATCTCTTTCTCGTGCTCGGCATCACGGACACGGGTCTTGGGGATCGACGAGCTGATGGCTGCCGAGACCTGCCCGTTTGCACCGAAGATCGGCACGCTGAAGCAGACGCCGTCGTAGGCGCACTCTTCGCGGTCGATGGCGAACTGCTGTTCGCGCACGATGTCGAACTCGCGGTTGAGGTCCTTCTGATCGGTGATGGTGTACTTGGTGAAGAGGTAGATGCCGAAGCTGCGCAGTAGTTTCTCCCGCTGTTCGAGCGGCTGAAACGCGGTGATGACCTTGCCGAGCGAACTGGCGTTGGGGGGCAGGATGTGGCCGACCACGTTGCTCATGCGGATCACGTGCGGGCTTTCGACGACGGCGATGACCTCGACGCGGTTGTCGAACAGCGCGGCCAGGCTGACGGTTTCGCCAAGCTCGCGGCTAAGGGCCTGAAGGTGGGGCATTCCCATGCGGAGCAGCTTGCCCAGCCACTGCGTCGGGGTGACGGCGTGGATTCCCGAGGCGAGCTTGTACTGGCCGCGGCCATCGACGGTGACGCAGCCGATGGTCTCGAGCGTGCGCAGCAGACGGAAGGCGGAGGTCTTTGAGAGCTGAGCCCGCTGGGCGACCTCGTTCATCGTCATGGGCGTCAGTTCAGCTTGCAGAAACTCCAGCACTTCCAGTGCTTTACCGACTGCGCGGGAGAAATACTGGTCGCGCTCCTGGGCGTCTTTGCCTCCCTTGGCGATGCGTTTTGCCTTCGGTTCCCGAAGAGGCGCCTCCGGGGCGATCCCGGTCTTTACGAGGTGGGCAGTCTTGGTCTTCAGCATAGGGAACACGGAACCTTCGGAAAAGCGGAACTGATCATCGTCGCCTTAATAATAGCGGACTCAATCGGCGTTACCTAACGATCGCGAAACCGGAGATGGAAGTCCGGTAATAATGGAATATATATCTTCAATTCATCATGTAATTTATTTTTTTGAAACATAATTCAAAAAATGTTGCTTTTTGTCGATTCCTGATGATATAGGTTCTTCCACCGATTTTATGGAGGTGGTTCAGTGGCTGAGAAAAGAATGATTCGAGCGATTCGCTGGTCCAAGGCTCTTTGTCTCGTGGCTACGCTATTGCTGGCTTGCTCGCGGTGCCCTGCGCAGCTCACGTCTGCGGAGTTGAACGGTACCGTGATGGACGCCTCCGGCGCGGTTGTGCCCGGAGCGAAGGTGACGGCTACCCGCATTGCGACCAATACGGTTCACGGCACGGTGAGCGGAAAGAGCGGAGAGTATGTGATTCCCGCGCTTCCCCCGGGCGACTACACGGTCACCGTCGATGCGCCGGGCTTCCGCACCTTGGTGCACAGCGGCGTCAGCCTTCAGATCAGCCAGCAGGCCACGGTCAACCTGACGCTCGAGGTCGGGCAGGCGTCGGAGACGGTCGAGGTCACGGGCACGCCGCCTCTGCTGCAGGCGCAGTCCTCGTCGTTGGGCACGGTGGTCAACGAGAAGCTGGTGAACGAGCTGCCGCTGAACGGCAGAAACTTCGTGCAACTGGCGACGCTCAGCCCCGGCGTCAACGGCGTGGGTTCGTCCGCATCAGGAACCATCATGGGCGGAACGCGCCCGGACGATCGCCGCCCGGCCTCGAACATTTTCTCGAACGGCAACCGCGAGGGCGACAACAACTTCCTCTACGACGGCATCGACAACAATGAGCGGCTGACGCTGTCGATCGTGCTTCGGCCGGCCGTCGAAGCGGTGCGGGAGTTCAAGATTCAGACGAACATGTACAGCGCCGACGTGGGACGCAACTCCGGCGCGGTGGTCGACGTCATCACCAAGTCGGGAACCAATCAGCTGCACGGCAGCCTGTTCGAGTATCTGCGGAACTCGGCCGTCGATGCGCGCTCTTACTTCAACAAGCGGGGCACAGCGTTTCCGGCCTTCCGTCTGAACCAGTTCGGAGGATCGCTGGGCGGCCCGGTGGTGCTGCCGAAGATCTACAACGGCAAGAATCGGACCTTTTTCTTCATGGATTACGAGGCCTTTCGCAGCAGCACGCAAACCTTCGTTCTGGGCAACGTTCCAACGCTGCGCGAGCGGGAGGGTGACTTTAGCGAGACGGCCCCGATCTACGATCCGCTGACGACGCGCGCGAATCCTGCGGGACCCGGCTTCATCCGCGACCAGTTCGCCGGCAACCAGATCCCGGTGGACCGCCGCGACCCCATTTCCATGAAGATGATCAATGCCTACCCGCTGCCGACCGCGCCAGGGCGGTTCAACAACTACTCGTCGAACCGGGTGCAGACCCAGAGCTGGAACCAGGGCGATATCCGGATCGACCATCAGATCTCGCCGAAGGACATGGTTTTTGCGCGTTATGCAATCCAGAACACGCAAACGACGGCGCCCAACACTTATCCGGCGACCACCATCGCCGGACTGGATAAGCCGGTGAATCTGAGCGACGAGGCGTCGTTCGCCGGAACGTCCTATCAGCCCGCACAGCACTTTGTGGGGAGCTATGTCAGGACCATCTCGCCGACGGTGGTCAACGACTTCCGCGTAGGCTTCAATCGCTACAAGATGGACTATGCTCCCTCCGACTACGCGCCCGGCGCGGAGCTTGGCAACAAGATCGGGGTTCCCAACTCCAACGTGACCCCGCGCGAGCAGAATCTGCCGATCTTTTCTCCGAGTGGATATCTCGGCATCGGGCAGACGCGCTCGCTGCCGATCTATCGCCGCGAGAACACGTTTGAGGAACTGGACAATCTGACCTGGACGAGAGGAACGCACACGCTCAAGCTGGGTATCGATTTCCGCCGCCGGCAGTTGACGATCTATCAAACCAACCTCGGCAACGGACGCTTCAATTTCTCTCCTGGTCTCACTGATTCACGGAACTCCTCCATCAAGAGCGGCGACAGCCTGGCGAGCTTCATGCTGGGCTATCCCACGCTTGCCGGGCACGACTACAACTTCGTCTTCCCCGGAATTCGGCTGAACGAACTCGGAACTTACATCGCCGATGACTGGAGGATCACCAAGAAGTTGACGATAAACTACGGCATGCGCTGGGATTATTTCAGCCCGCCGAGCGAATCGCAGAACCGCTGGTCGAACTTCAACATCCAGACCGGCAAGATGGACATCGCGGGGCGCAATGGGGTCGGCTTGACCGCCGGTGTGAAGCAGTACTGGAAGAACTTCGGACCGCGCTTCGGCTTCGCTTACCAGGCGTTTCCGCACACCACGATTCATGGCGGGTTCGGCATTTTCTACAACGCTTCGGGCAGCGAAGCGGGAACGATGCGCATGGCCCGCAACATTCCCTTCGGCCTGTCGCTGCAAACCACGCCCGGAGATATCACGCCGGGTCCGATCGTAAGCCAGGGTTTCGCGCCGTTGCCGCAAGTCGACTTCTCGCTGGCGGATCATCCGACCGGGGTGCAGACAGCGGTCGATCCGAACTTCCGGCCTTCGTATGCCGAGCAGTTCAACCTGGTGGGCGAGCATGAGATCGTGCCCTGGGAGATGGTGCTGAAGGTCGCCGGAGTCGGCAACCTGGGCCGCCGCCTCTACAGTCCCTACGACGCCAATCAGCCGCTCCCTGGCCCGACGGCCCTCAACACGCGGCGTCCCTTGTACGCGATCAACCCGGACGTGAGCACAGTGAACTACTTCGCCACGGGCGGCATCAGCCAGTACTACGCGCTCCAGGTGACAGCGGACAAGCGCTTCAACCATGGGGTGAGCGTGCTGTTGGGCTACACGTGGTCTCATGCTCTCGACAATGTGCCGCTGGAGTTTGGCGGAGGTGCGCTCGGGCCCTCGCCGCAGGATCCGCGGAATATGGCCGCGGAGTTCAGCAACTCCGCAATCGACATGCGGCATCGCCTGACGTTGAGCTATCTATGGGCGCTGCCGTTTGGCAAGGGAAAGAGGTTCCTCGATCACGGCGGTCTGGCTAACCTGGTGGTTGGAGGATGGCAGACGAACGGAATCCTGTTCACGCAGAGCGGCCTGTGGTTCTCGCCTGTTCTGCAGACGTCGACGACCAACGGAACCGGGAGCCGTCCGGATCGCGTGGGAACGGTCTCCTATCCGAAGACCCTGACCAACTGGTTCGACGCGTCGGCATTTACCTCGCCCGCACCGTACACCTACGGCAACGCTGGCCGCAACTCGCTGGTCGGGCCGGGACGAACGAACTGGGATACCTCGATCTTCAAGACCTTCCCGGTTCACGACCAGGCGTTCTTCGAGTTCAGGTTCGAAGCGTTCAACGTCCTCAACCATCCGCAGTTCGGATATCCGAATGCAAGCGTCGGCAACGCGCAGGTGGGCCAGATCACGTCGGTCGTCGGCAACCCGCGCAACATGCAGGCGTCGCTCCGGTTCCAGTTCTAGGCAGCGCTGCCGCCGGGAGCACAGGTTCTCCGGCGGCAGCCGTTTCATACGGGCAAACACAACGGGCGCACTTCGAAACCCCAATGGACCTATAAGGAATGATGATGACTCTTTGCACAAAAATTCGTAAACACCGGTGGATCTCCTCACTACTGGTTCTCGCCTTTGGATTTGCAGCGGCTTGCATTCCCTCGCAGGCTCGGGCGGCTAAAAAGGCGCTACAGGTCTACTTCATCGACGTGGAGGGCGGGCAGTCCACGCTCTTCGTAACGCCGACGGGGCAGTCTCTGCTGATCGATACCGGATGGCCAGACCATGAGGGGCGCGACGCCGACCGGATCGTTGCCGCCGCTAAAAAGGCGGGCATCAGCAAGATCGACTACGTTCTGCTG